>OGHM01000133.1_pt1 | contig 43698 bp, 25 predicted proteins | sample 1571531 | NCBI WGS metagenome assembly OGHM01 (sample SAMEA2582031, study PRJEB24529) | metagenome | biome: Human gut stool | place: China | collected 2011 | reverse complement strand
ATCAAGCAAGAATAACAACATAAAGGGGTAAAGCTTTTGCCCTTACAGGGCGCGGGGACTCTACTATGCGAAAACCCAGGGTGTCGCTTCGCTTGCCCTGGGCTATGTGCTACATTGGGCTTTCAGCCCGCCCTTGTTAAATCCAAAACTTCAGTATTTTATCATTCGCAAATAAAAACGGACAGACTAAAGCATGCCTTTAGCCTGTCCGTTTTAAAGTTTTAGAGAGTCTATCTGTTCAGCAAAAAATTATTGCGCTGCAGCACTCATTTGCTGTTGATAGTACTGCATACCGAGTTGGAAGGAAGGAGTTGCAGCCAACTGCTGGATTTGCTTCTCATACATCATGTATGCCTTCGGATCTGCCTTCTTGAGGGCATCGCTGGCCTCAATAATGCTTGAGAACATGAAGTAGCAGCTACGACCATAAGTATTGACATGGTCTTGACCCAATGAACTGATGTAGCGCATGTACTGCATATCATAGTCGAGAACAGCCTTCGCTACGCGAGCAGCCTCTTGCTTGTCACCTGCAGCAAGCCATATAGTAGCCAATTGCGAGTCGTCATCGTCGTAAGGAACAGTGTAAGCAGGAAGTACCTCTTTGCACTTCTTCAAGGCCTTAAGGGCCTTATCCTTCTCGCCACGACGCACAAGGGCATCGGCCAACATCATAAACATGCGGCGGTGAGTTTCGCACATACGGCCTACCGTTTCGTCTAAGTAGAAGTTCTTGTCGGCTACGTTGCCATACTTGAAGCGGTTCATCATGTTGTTGTACATCAAGTCGGCGTCAACTACGCCACGCTGGCCGAAGTTGAATGGTGTGATACGATAAGCCAAGCCTTCCAGCACGAGGTAATTCTCAAGTCCCGCATAGTTCTCCGGGCCAAGGGTTACGCTCATATACATGGGGCGCTTCCAGTCAGCATGTGCCAACATCTCGTATATCATCACATCATTACGATAAAGGCCGCCTCTATTCTGCGCAAGGCTCTTGAGCGAGATAATCATCTTGTCGGGGATAGAGTCCTTACCCATCGGCAAGTACATACCACTCTCGATGACGGCTTGCTTATTGACGCTCACTACGACTGAATCGGTGGGGAAGTAACCTCCCTCAGCCTTCTTGACGTAGTGGTCAAGTATGTAAGAGAGTTCGTAGGGGTCAACCTTCGGATTCTGCTTCTTCAGCTCGTCTAACTCGGCCTTACCTTCTGGACGTATGGGATAGAAGGAGTGCTTACCATTGTCAACGTAGAAGTAGCGACTCCACGTGATAGGCAATGCCTTAGAGTCGTAAGCGGGACGACGCATCTGGTCGGTGTACCAGTCGGTCTGCAAATATGAAAGGTTGCAGACGCGAGCGTCAGTACGCGTGCCCTCTACCTCTTGGTTGTACCACAAGGGGAAGGTGTCGTTATCGCCATTACTGAAGATAATGGGGCAACCCTTGTCGGGCAACGTGTTCAAATAGTTAGCACCAAAGTCACGACAAGTGTAGCGGCCTGAACGGTCGTGGTCGTCCCAAGTTTGACTAACCATCTGAATGGGCACGAGCACACCGATAATGGTTGCTACGGCTGCGGCCAACTGTGGTTTGCTCTTCAACATCTTCTCAAGGCCTGCTGCGAGGGCAGCAACACCCAAACCAATCCAGATAGCAAAGGCGTAGAACGAACCTGCATAAGCATAGTCACGCTCACGAGGCTGACTGGGAGTTTGGTTCAAGTAAAGCACAATGGCCAAACCTGTCATGAAGAAGAGGAAGAAGACTACCCAGAACTGACGCACGCCCTTCTCGCCTCTGTAGGCTTGGAAGAAGAGGCCTATCAAGCCCAAGATGAGGGGCAGACAGTAGAATACGTTGTGTCCCTTGTTCTCTTGCAATGACTTAGGCAAGAGGCTTTGGTCGCCATAGAGAGCATTGTCGATGAAGGAGAAACCTGTTATCCAGTTGCCGTGTTCCAGTTCGCCATTGCCTTGAATGTCGTTCTGACGGCCGGCAAAGTTCCACATGAAGTAGCGCCAATACATGAAGTTGACCTGATAAGAGAGGAAGAACTTCAAGTTTGTCCACTGCGTGGGCATCTGGCCTGGATAAGTATTGCCTTCGTTATCGGCAAAGGTAACGTCCTTGTATTGCAGGTCGTCACCTAACCATTCTTGATACTGTGCGGTGTGAGCCGCACTATGAATACGAGGGAAAAGCATGGTCAAGCCTGAGGGATAGGTAAGGCCTGAGGTCTCTTCAATTTCTTCATAGCGATCGGGTTCTGAAGCATTGGCTTTCTCGACACGCTGTGTACGCTTGTTCTTCTGATAGCCAATCGCGCCTACTTGGTAGGCTTGGCTCTGTGAGCAGAAGGCTTCGCCCTTGAGCAAGGGTGTCTGGCCATATTGTTCACGTCCCATGTACGAACCAAGGGTGAACACGTCCTCAGGCGAGTTTTGGTCCATGGGAGGATTTTGCGCTGAACGTATCACGATGATAGCGTATGATGAATAGCCAATCATCAACATCAGCATGCAGAGCAAAGAGGTATTTAAGAAGCGCTTGCGCACTACGTAGTTGCCGTCCTTGCCTTTGTAATCGAGTAAGAAATAAAGGGCTGCCAATACGATCAGACCTATCACGATTGAGATCGTACCCTTGCCCATAAAGGGAATACCCAACAGGGCTACGCTCAAGAGGTAGAGCACTTTCGTGCGAAGGTGATTAACAGTCGTAGTGCTCCAAATAGCGGCCAATACGACGGCTACCAAGATAACGAGGTAAACAATCATACCTACGTTGAACGAGAGACCGAGGTCGTTGGTAAAGAACCATTCAAACCAACCGCCTACCTTTACAATGCCTGGCACAACGCCATAGAGTACAGCGGCTACTAAGAGCATAGAGATAATCAAGGCTACGAGTGAGCCCTTGAGATTGGCCTGCGGATTGCGCTTGTAGTAATATACCAACGAGATTGCGGGCAAGCAGAGGAGATTGAGCAGGTGGACACCGATTGACAGACCAGTGAGGTAGAAGATGAGTACAAGCCAACGGTCGGAATGAGGCTCGTCGGCGTGGTCTTCCCACTTGAGTATGAGCCAGAACACCAAGGCGGTGAACATACTTGAATAGGCATATACCTCACCTTCGACGGCTGAGAACCAGAAGGTGTCGCTCCACGTATAGGCTAAAGCACCTGTCAGACCGCAACCCATAATGGTGATGAGTTGGGTGAGGGTGGTCACTTTGCCATCGGGGGTGATGAGCTTACGAGCCAAGTGGGTAATGGTCCAGAAGAGGAACAGAATACACAGGGCCGAAAGCAAGGCCGACATGATGTTGACGCAAAAAGCTACCTTGGAGGGGTCGCTCGTAAACTGCGTAAAGAAGTTGCCTGTCAACATGAAGAAGGGGGCGCCAGGGGGGTGTCCCACCTCAAGTTTGTAGGCGGTGGTGATAAACTCTGGGCAATCCCAGAAACTTGCCGTGGGCTCTACCGTAGAACAGTAGGTGAAAGCCGCAATGGCAAAGGTGAGCCATCCAAGGATGTTATTCACCAGATTGTACTGTTTCATAATGAACAATTAATTCCCGTTGCTAAAACGTTAATCTTTAAAACGCTAAACATTAAACGTTAATTGGTGCGCTTCGCGCTTTTGTGTAAACATTAATCTTCCATTAATGTTTAAAACCAAGCGCGAAGCGCGACTTAACGCTAATGTTTAACGTCCATTACCGTTCATAGCAACGATATTATGAATGTTGAATGTAAATAGCGTTTACGCATCGACATTAGCGTAGATAGCGTTCTTCTCGATAAACTCGCGGCGCGGGCCTACATCATCACCCATCAGCATAGAGAATACGTAGTCAGCATCGGCAGCGTTTTCAAGCGAAACTTGCTTGAGCAAGCGGCTGTCGGGACACATTGTTGTGCTCCACAACTCCTCAGGGTTCATCTCACCCAAACCTTTGTAACGCTGGGTAGAGATACTGCCTTCGGTACCGTCGCCATACTTATCCATAAAGATTTGACGATCGCGGTCGTTGTAGCAATACTCTGACACCTTTCCCTTCGTACACTTATAGAGGGGCGGCATAGCGATGTAGAGGTAGCCGTCTTGTATAATCTGAGGCATGTAGCGATAGAAGAGGGTCATGATAAGCGTAGCAATGTGCTGACCATCGACATCGGCATCGGCCATGATAATCACCTTGTGGTAACGCAACTTGTCGAGGTTGGCCTCCTTAGAGTCTTCACCCATGCCGAAGCGAATACCAAGGGCTTGAATGATATTGTTTACCTCATCACTCTCAAAGGCTTTGTGCCACATGGCTTTCTCTACGTTCAGTATCTTACCACGAAGGGGAAGAATGGCCTGTGTTGCACGACTACGACCTTGCTTGGCCGAACCACCTGCTGAGTCACCCTCGACGAGGAACAACTCACAGATTGAGGGGTCCTTTGAAGAGCAGTCAGCCAACTTGCCTGGCAGTCCACCGCCTGAGAGGGGACTCTTGCGCTGTACGCTCTCACGTGCCTTACGGGCAGCAATACGAGCAGTGGCGGCAAGGATTACTTTGTCGACAATGAGTTTAGCTTCCTTGGGGTGTTCCTCTAAGTAGTTGGTAAGGGCTTCGCCCACTGCTTGGTTGACGGCACCCGTCACTTCGCTATTACCCAACTTCGTCTTGGTCTGACCCTCAAATTGGGGTTCGGACACTTTCACGGAAATAACGGCGGTCAAGCCTTCGCGGAAGTCTTCACCTGATATTTCTACCTTGGCCTTTTCGATTTGCTTGCCTGCGGTCTCTTCAGCATACTTTTTCAACACGCGGGTAACGGCTTGACGGAAACCGACCAAGTGGGTACCACCTTCGATGGTGTTGATATTGTTGACGTAAGAGTGGATATTCTCTGAGTATGAGGTGTTGTACATAATGGCCACCTCGATGGGGATATTGTTCTTCTCAGTATTGAGATAGATCACGTCGTTGAAGAGGTGCTGACGTGAAGAGTCGATGTAGCGAACGAACTCACGCAGTCCGAGGTCGGAATGGAACACGTCCTTGCGGGTGTTGCCTTCTTCGTCAGGGCGTTCGTCTACCAACGTAATGGTGATACCTGCGTTCAAGTAGGCTAACTCACGCATACGGTTGGCCAAAATCTCATACTTGTAAGTGGTCGTAGTGAAGATTGTAGGATCGGGCCAGAAGTGTTGACGTGTACCACGAATGTCGGTCTCTCCTACTATGGCTACGGGTGCTTGGGGGTGACCCTTAGCATACTCTTGGCGATAGACTTTACCGTCGCGGAACACCTCGCTGACCATTTTGGTTGAAAGGGCATTCACACAACTTACACCTACACCGTGCAGACCGCCTGACACTTTGTAAGAGCCTTTATCGAACTTACCACCAGCGTGGAGCACGGTCATTACCACTTCGAGGGCTGAACGGTGTTCCTTGGGGTGCATGTCGACAGGAATACCACGACCATTGTCTTGTACAATGATAGAGTTGTCAGGACAGATGGTTACTTCGATGTGTGTACAATACCCCGCAAGGGCTTCGTCAATGGAGTTGTCGACGGTCTCGTACACCAAGTGGTGCAAACCTTTTTCACTGATGTCGCCAATGTACATAGCGGGACGCTTACGTACTGCTTCCAGGCCTTCAAGCACCTGAATATTACTGGCACTATAAGCGGCTGCGCCTTTGTTTTCTATTTCTTCCATATAGGGTTTTAAACTTGTTTTTTCTTTACAGGTATATTATGCGCAAAAATACTCATTTTTTGGCAATTAACGTGCGTTTTAAGGGGCGAAAAAGCATGGACAGGAGAAACGCAAAGCGACATCAAGAAAAAAAGAAATAATATGCAAAATAAAAGACAGATAGACTGCAATTTGTCTGCCTAATTGGGGAGGCGCGTCCTAACCTGGGGGCGACGCGTCCCCGCGTCGGCATTTGTAAGTCAAGGCTCGAGGCCTTGACTTGCAAATACATGAATATCGGGTCTATGTTGATTCGTGTGGGTAGCGGTTAGCTTATTTCCTCAAAAACTATTATGGCTCAGTAACGAATAGTGTGGGTAAAATGCTTTTATGACAAATTGCAGCATACCCACACGAATCGTTACAGAGCCATTCATGTATTTGTTAGTCAAGGCATCGAGCCTTGACTAACAAATGCCGACGCGGGGACGCGTCGCCCCCAGGTGAGGACCCGCCCCCCAATTAGGAAGACAAATTGCAGATAATCGTCAACTGTGCCCTCCAAACATCACCCCACAAAAAAGCGCGCCCGCACTTGATGTGCGGGCGCGCTGAATAAATTATGTTCACTCCTCACTCAAAAGAAAAGAGTGAGAGAGGAAGCGTTGTTTACTTTACAAGTACCTTCTGACCACCGATTACGTAAACACCAGCGGGGAGGTTCTTAGTAGCATTAGCAGCCTTAACGCTCTTCTTGATGAGCTGACCGTTGATGCCGTAAACGTTAACTACTGAAGGAAGAACAACTACCTTAGCATCGTCAATGCCAGTGAGCGTGTCACCAACACCCTTAGCTAAATCGATAGAAGCTTTACCCTTCTCAGCTGTAATAGCAGCATTAGCAAGGTAAGCACCGTTGCAAGGAACTGTGTAAGCACCAGTAACGATCTTGCCGTTAGCAATGTGACCACAAGTTTCAGCGATTTCAACAGGCTCGCAGAGTACACCGCACAAGCCGTCGCCTACCTTAGGTTCGAATACGAATTCTGCAGAAGCGAGGTCTTCGCAACCTACTGTTAGATTACCTACTGTACCTTCACCGTTGTTAGTGAGGACGTCAGCGAGGAGGATAACAGGAGTACCAGCAGGAACTTCGTCTTCAACTTCAGCCAAGATGAGCTTATCCTTAGCTTCATTTACACCGAGCACAGTGTAAGGAACTGCGTTACCATCAGGAGTAACAGCAACAGGGAAGGTACAAGCATAGAACTGACCTTCTTTTACACCCTTAACAGCGAAGCATTCAGTAGTGTAGTCGTCGTCTGCCAACTCGTTGAACTGCCAGTAAGAGTTTTCATCAGCAGGATCCTTCCAAGGTACTACAGTGCCTGTAGCGCCCTTCGTGTTCATGTACTGAGTTACGCCCTTAGCATCTTCACCGAGGTTGAAACGGAATACGTTAGGCTTAACACCTTCACCAAGGATAGGAGTAGGCTCAGTGCTCTGGTAGAGCTTACCGTTAGCACCTGTGAGGTACATACCAGTAGCGAGGTTGCGGAGAACCATCTTACCGTCTTGAGCAGTTTCAGCCTTCCATACGTATGAAGCATCGTCCTTCAATGAGATAGAGTCTGACAAAGAAGACATCATAGCATCGAGTGAAGTTTCACCGTCAGCAGTTACTTCGCTTGAGTGGTTAGCGAAAGTGAAGCGTACTGCGCTATTAGCGTCAGAGAGTGAGTTAGACTTGTTGTTGCCTGTAGAGTAAACAATAGCGTTGTAGATAGCGCCTTGGTAACCCTGAGCTTGCTTATCAGCTTCAGCAACTACCTTAGTAGAAGCACTCTTGATTGTGTAGAACTTACCAGCTTCGGGCAAACGAACTGAACCCTTGAATGCGTTGAATGCAGCATTGATGTCGTTAACAGCAGCGTTGATGCTTACGAGGTCAATCTTGTCGAATGTCTCGTACTTAGCCAAAGTAGCTTGCAATGCATCAGCACTCTCTTGAGAGTACTGAGCGAGCTCTGTACCAATCATGTTGTTGGTGTTAGCAGCATCGAGGAATGCCTTGGCTGTGTTGTAAGCGTCAGTTACGCGTGAGGGGTTAGGAAGATTGTTGTTGAACGCTTCAATAGCAGCATTCAAAGCATCGATCTGTGCTTGAGTAGCCTTAGATGCAGCGAGTTCAGCAGCGGCCTTGTCAATTTCAGCTCTAAGGGTGTTGTATACCTCAGGAGCCTTGTCAATTACCTCTTGATATTCGGGAGAGAGAGTAGCAACCAAGCCTGAAGTAGGCCAGATGTTCATTTCGCTCAAGCAGAAGTAACCACGGTTGTAGAGGAAGCCGTTCTTGTTGTTGTTGTCATTAGGATCAAAATTGTAGACAGTCTTTGTTGCAGCAATCTTGATGTACTTATAGCTACCATCTAAGTGCATATAAGCAGCACCTACGCCATCGGGAAGAGTCTTGTCTTTTGTACCATCCTTACCAGAAATTTCAACTGAGTCAGTCCAAGAGATGTCTGAGAAGCCTTGGAATGTCCATTTAGCTGCATTAGCGTTCGCCTTGTCAAACTCGTTAGTACCATAGATAGCTACTTGAAGGGGGAAGTCATTACCCCTCATACGCTTAGCCATCTTCACCATGATGTCACCTGATACAGGAGCATCGAGTGTTGCTACCAAGTAGTGGTTCTTAGTGATAGAAGGAGCAAAAGCACCTTCTGACCAGTTAGAGTGGAAGTATGTGTCTGGGTTGTTATCTACGAGTGCTTCATAAGTACCCTCATTGCCTTGCTTCTTATTAGAATACCAATGTGAGTTAGCCTCCTTGGTAGCATCATCTTCGCCTTCTGCAGGAGAAACCAACTTGCCTTCTTCTGTGAAGTCGTTGGTATAAGTAAAGCCTTCAGCTGCCTTGTAGCCTGTACCTTCCTTGTAAAGACCATCAGCTGAAGCAACGAGTTCAGCCAAAGTTTCGTTCAACTTGATCTGTTTAGCCTCAGCAGCCCATTGTGCAATCTTAGCATCGTCTACGTCAACAGCAGTGAATGTGAAGTGGTTACCAGCATCGTTAACGTCCGTCCAGCTCAACATCCAACCTGCGGGGTTAGTACAAGCACGTTCGTCACCCTTGGGAGTGATCCAGAATGTAGCTCTGTTACCTGCAGTAGGAGCAGAAAGCTTCAAAGCAACGGGTTCTTTACCAAGAGCATAGTGATTGTTGTCAGCCATTGAACTCTGAACGTACAAGCCAGTGAGCAAGTGCTTCAAGTAGATTGAGTCTTGACCTGCAATCTCAACATCCCAAAGGTAGCTTGCAGCTGAGTAATCCAATTCTTCAGGAACGGTGTAAGCTGAACATGACCAAGCGTCCTTGTTGCTAACTGTAGTAGCATTCAAGTAGAGCTTTGTATCACGGTTGTCGTTAATGAAGTAACGACCAGCAGTCAATGGGAAACGTGCGTCAGCAGCTGTAAGAGCAGTCATAGTGTTTTCGATCTTATCGCAAAGCACGTTCGTCTCTTCATCAGTAAGCGTGTATGAACCTTCTACCTGAAGGATGTCATAAGCTTCTTGCCAAGCAGCGTGTGCAGCATTAACAAGTTCTGCCTTGAAATAACCAGCTGTTGTACCAGCGGGGTAATTTAATGCTGGGTCAGCATTGTCTGTACCGTAATAAGCGGTAGTGTAAGCCAAGAGCTTGTCCTTACCTGTAGGCTGGAATACTGAGAAGATCAACCAATAGTTGGTATCTTTATAAAGTGAATAGAAAGGCTCTGAATAGTGACCTAAGTATTGTACGCTAGCACCAGCATTATCAGCACGGTGGTCAGTAGCAAGTACGAAACCTACACGGCTGTAGTCTTGGTTACCACCTGCTGAAGTAGCACGAGGGTCATCGCTATTTTCAACACCTGGAACTACTGTGAACTTCATAGCTTGCGCCTTGTCAGTAGTCAACTTTGTCATGTGACCATCAAAAGGAGAATCTGAAGTATCTTCTTCATCACCAACCGTGTGGTCAGCGAAGTACTCGCCTGTTGCAACACGCTTGAGTACGTAGAGGTTGTGGCCATCAGCTGTGCCATCAACCTTTTCAAAACGATAAACGCAATCTTTAGATACACTTGTAGCGTATCCTTGGCCACAGAGGTACTCATTAGCATGGTACCCACCAGTCGACATCAATAGGACATCTTGACTCGTAACAGCTTCTTCTGTTTCGAGCAAGTCACCTTCTTGATACGCCTGAGCCATTGCGCTCGTAACTCCTGCTACCATGAGCAGAAGCAATGAAAGGAAGTAATTGTAAAACCTTTTCATTTGCGTAAGTAATTTATAAAGTTAAACATAGAATAAGTTCATAGCTTTAAGGAGCGTTTTTACACCTTATATAATATGTCGGGTGTCATGTCAATGCACAACGACTCATATTACGCGGCAAAGATAATGCTTTGTTTTTGATTGGTGCAACGTTTTTGTAATTCTTTTTTTTCAAAATACGAGTTTATAACATTTATAATGTTAACACTTGCTAAGTGGAGCAAACAATTGCTCTGCTTAAACTTAAACACGCTCCTTCGTTTAACCTTCTACAGCCAAGCTCTTAAATTGATTTTGATAAACTACAATTTATCGGCCTAATTGGGGAAACGCGTTCTAACCTGGGGGCGACGCGTCCCCGCGTCGGTATTGCCATGTTGGGGCTCGAGGCCCCAACATGGCAATGCTTTAAATAGAAGAGCATTTGCTTGTCAAGGCATCGAGCCTTGACAAGCAAATACCGACGCGGGGACGCGTCGCCCCCAGGTTAGGATGCGTTCCCCCAATTAGGCAGACAAATTGCTATATACGAAAAAAAGCATCACACAACCTTGAGTTATGCAATGCCTTTATTGTTATAAAGCTTTTAAGCTACTTGTCGTAGATTAGAGCTGGGGACCAGCAGCAACGAGTGCCTTACCAGCTTCGTTAGTTTCGTACTTCTTGAAGTTCTTGATGAAACGAGCAGCGAGGTCCTTAGCCTTTTCTTCCCAGACAGAAGCATCAGCGTAAGTGTCGCGAGGATCGAGGATCTTAGGATCAACACCAGGAAGTTCAGTAGGAACAACGAAGTCGAAGTAAGGAATAGTCTTCGTAGAAGCCTTGTCGATAGAACCGTCGAGGATAGCGTCGATGATACCACGAGTATCGCGGATAGAGATACGCTTGCCAGAACCGTTCCAACCAGTGTTAACGAGGTATGCCTTAGCACCGTTCTTCTCCATCTTCTTAACGAGTTCTGCAGCGTACTTAGTGGGGTGCAATTCGAGGAATGCCTGACCGAAGCAAGCTGAGAAAGTAGGAGTAGGCTCGGTGATACCGCGCTCAGTACCTGCCAACTTAGCGGTGAAGCCAGAGAGGAAGTAGTACTGTGCCTGCTCAGAAGAGAGGATAGATACGGGAGGAAGTACACCGAAGGCATCAGCAGAAAGCATGATTACTTGCTTTGCAGCAGGACCCTTGCTGATAGGCTTAACGATGTTTTGGATGTGGTAGATAGGATAGCTTACACGAGTGTTTTCAGTAACAGTCTTGTCAGCGAAGTCGATCTTGCCGTTAGCGTCAACGGTTACGTTCTCAAGGAGAGCGTTGCGCTTGATAGCACCGTAGATATCGGGTTCGCTTTCCTTATCGAGATTGATAACCTTAGCGTAGCAACCACCTTCGTAGTTGAAGACGCCGTTGTCGTCCCATCCGTGTTCGTCATCACCGATGAGCTTACGCTTAGGATCGGTAGAGAGGGTAGTCTTACCAGTACCAGAGAGGCCGAAGAAGATAGCTGAGCTGGTCTCTTCCATGTTGGTGTTGGCAGAGCAGTGCATAGAAGCAATGCCCTTGAGGGGGTTGTAGTAGTTCATCATAGAGAACATACCCTTCTTCATTTCACCACCGTACCAAGTGTTGATGATTACTTGCTCGCGGCTTGTGATGTTGAATACAACGGCAGTCTCAGAGTTGAGGCCAAGTTCCTTGTAGTTCTCAACCTTTGCCTTAGAAGCGTTGTAAACGATGAAGTTAGGTTCGAAGTTCTCCAATTCCTCAGCTGTGGGGCGGATGAACATGTTAGTTACGAAGTGAGCTTGCCATGCTACCTCTACGATGAAGCGCACAGCCATGCGAGTTTCCTTGTTGGCACCACAGAAACCATCAACTACGAAGAGACGCTTGTTAGAGAGTTCCTTCTTAGCGATTTCCTTAACGGCTGCCCAAGCTTCTTGAGAAGCGGGTTTGTTGTCGTTAGGATATTCGGGAGTTGTCCACCACACTGTGTCCTTAGAGTTCTCGTCCATAACGATGAACTTATCCTTAGGAGAACGGCCGGTGTAGATACCTGTCATTACGTTAACGGCACCGAGTTCAGTTTCCTGACCCTTTTCAAAACCTTCGAGACCAGCCTTAGTTTCTTCTTCGAAGAGCTGCTCGTAAGAGGGGTTGTGTACAATCTCGGTTACACCGGTAATACCGTACTGGGTTAAATCTAATGTTGCCATAATGATTTATTAATTAATAAAATTGGTTTACTTATAGATTTTAGTTCGGGGCATTGCGCAGCAAACGCTTACCCTTTACCGCGGCAAAAGTACGAAAAGTTGGTGCAACCGAAAAGTTTTTAACGCATTTTATTTCTCATTATTTCATAAACTGCAATTTATCGGTCTAACCTGGGGGCGACGCGTCCCCGCGTCGGTATTGCCATGTTGGGGCTCGAAGCCCCAACATGGCAATGCTTTAAATAGAAGAGCATTTGCTTGTCAAGGCATCGAGCCTTGACAAGCAAATACCGACGCGGGGACGCGTCGCCCCCAGGTCAGGATGCGTTCCCCCAATTAGGACGACAAATTGCAGTATACCCACACTATTCGTTACAGATCCACAAAAAAAACTTCTGCAAGTTTGGCTGTGTTTACAACCAACTTGCAGAAGTCTTCATGTAGTATCTGTATGTTATTCGCGCTTATTCGCGGTTAGCGCGCTTACGAGCTAAGTGGTCGAGGATAACCTTACGCATACGCATTGACTTAGGTGTTACCTCTACGTACTCGTCTTCCTTGATGTATTCCAAAGCCTCTTCGAGCGAGAATACTACGGGAGGAATGATACGAGCTTTGTCGTCAGCACCTGAGGCACGCATATTGGTGAGCTGCTTGGCCTTGGTTACGTTGACTACAAGGTCGTTTTCGTGAACGTGTTCGCCTACTACCTGACCGGCATACACCTCGTCTTGAGGGTGAATGAAGAAGCGGCCACGGTCTTGCAACTTGTCAATGGCATAAGCAAAGGCTGTACCCGTCTCGAGCGAAATCATTGAACCATTTGAACGGCGCTGTATTTCTCCCTTGTAAGGCTGATATTCCTTATAGCGGTGAGCCATGATAGCTTCGCCCTGTGAGGCGGTAAGCACGTTGGTACGGAGACCGATGATACCACGTGAGGGAATGTCGAACTCAATGTCAACGCGGTCGCCCATGTTTTGCATTGAAGTCATCTCGCCCTTACGACGAGTTACCATATCAATCATCTTTGAAGCGAACTCTTCGGGCACGTTGATGGTCAGTTCTTCGATAGGTTCGCACTTTACGCCGTCTATCTCTTTATAGATTACCTGGGGCTGACCTACTTGGAGTTCGTAACCCTCGCGGCGCATCGTCTCGACAAGGATAGAGAGATGGAGCACACCACGTCCGCTTACGATCCATGCGCCTTCCGTCTCGGTAGCACGCACGCGCAGAGCGAGGTCTTTCTCCAATTCCTTCTTGAGGCGGTCGCCAATGTGGCGTGAGGTGCAGAACTTACCCTCGCGGCCGAAGAAGGGAGAGTCGTTGATCGTGAAGAGCATTGACATGGTAGGTTCGTCAATGGCAATGGTAGGAAGGGGCTCTGGATTTTCGAAATCGCAGATCGTATCGCCAATCTCGAAGTTCTCCAAGCCTACTACGGCACAGATATCACCTGAGCTGACAGCATCGGTCTTCTGACGACCCATACCCTCGAAGGTTTGTACTTCCTTTATCTGCGTCTTCTCAAGCGTACCGTCGCGGTGAGCAATGGTGCACTTCATGCCTTCACTAATGGTACCACGGTGAACGCGACCTACAGCGATACGGCCCGTGTAGTTAGAGTAGTCGAGCGAGGTGATGAGCATCTGAGGAGCACCCTCAAGCTGCTGAGGAGCGGGGATTACCTCAATAATCTTGTCAAGTAGATAGTTGATATTGTCAGTCGGTGTGTTATAGTCTTCGCCCATCCAACCGTTCTTAGCCGAACCGTACACAACGGGGAAGTCGAGTTGGTCTTCCGTAGCATTAAGGTCGCACATGAGGTCGAACACCATTTCGTACACCTCCTCAGGACGACAGTTAGGCTTGTCCACCTTATTAACTACAACAATGGGTTTAAGGCCAATCTCGAGTGCCTTTTGCAAGACAAAGCGTGTTTGGGGCATCGGGCCTTCAAAGGCATCGACCAAAAGGATGCAGCCGTCGGCCATATTAAGCACACGTTCTACCTCACCACCGAAGTCGGAGTGACCCGGAGTGTCGATAATGTTGATTTTAGTGTCTTTATAACGGATAGAAACATTCTTTGACAGGATGGTTATACCGCGCTCGCGTTCGAGGTCGTTGTTATCGAGAATAAGTTCACCAGCGTTCTGGTTTTTGCGGAACAAGTGTCCAGCGAGCAGCATCTTGTCCACCAACGTTGTTTTACCATGGTCAACGTGGGCAATGATGGCAATGTTACGAATGTCTTGCATACAATAAATTTCTAATACCTATATATTTGGCCGCAAAGTTACAAAAAGTTATATTTATTATGCAAACATTGATGGATAAACTGCAATTTATCGGCCTAACGAGAATGAACATTAACGAATAATTAACGAAAAAATTAATGGAATAATTAATGTTCAATTAATGATAATTAATGTTCTAAACAACGCGCGAAGCGCGCCTAAACTTAAACGTTAACTATTTATGTTATGCGCTTCGCGCTTTGTTTAGAACATTAATTATCATTAATTGAACATTAATTATTCCATTAATTTTTTCGTTAATTATTCGTTAATGTTCATTCTCGTTAGGCCGATAAATTGCAGTTTACCCACACGATGCGTTACAGAGCCATGTTCTGATTATCAGCACGTCAAAAACTAAGCGTACGAATTAGCGGCTATGAATGTTTACTTACAAGCATTCATAGCCGTTTTTTGTCGACTTCGTCTTAATCATATTGCCATCATCACCTGTTTTTATACTATACAACATAATACCCCCCCCGATTTAGTTAATTATACCTTTTGTTATTTAAAGCAAAATCTGTTTAATTGCACATTTTTTCATTTTTATGTACTTTTACAACCCGCAAAACCTAAGAATGCCTTTTTTCTGACTAAACAACAAAAAAACAACTTTCATATATAGCACATGAAGCTCAAAAAACACCTATTATTATCTGCACTATTCCCACTCACAAGTTTAGGAGCTTGGGGCAAAAAGGTGATGGCTAAGTAACAGCCCCAATACAGCAACGAATAGCAACCCATCTTATCCTCATCGGGATTTGCGACACCGACGTATAAGATTGGGGGCGCCGCAGTATTCAGTATTTAATTTACGAAGAAATGAAAAAGATAAATTCTTGTTTAATCATGTGTGCAATGTCTTGTGCTATGGTGGCGCAAACCACAGGCGAAGAGGCTGGGCATACTTGGATTGATTTGGGTTTGCCCAGTGGAATTAAATGGGCTACAACCAATATAGGGGCTCATCGTCCACAAGACGCGGGCAACTACTACGCATGGGGCGAAACCACCCCGAAAACGGACTTTAGATGGGCCACCTACGCTCACGGAACGGCTGACAATTCGCTCACAAAGTATTCCCAAGAAGATGGATTATGGACGCTCGATGCCACCGACGATGTCGTTTCCTGTACATGGGGAGGCACATGGCGTATGCCCACCAAGAATGAATGGAGTGAACTCCAAGAGCATTGTGTTTGGACATGGACTGACGACTACAACCAAACAGGTGTTGCAGGATACGTGGTTGCGAGCAAGAGTAGCGATGCTTCACTCTTTTTGCCAGCAGCAGGTTGTCGTTATGCCAACCAAATTAACGAAAAAGGAGTACACGGTTACTACTGGTCGAGTTCGCTGTTCACCAACCATTCTTCTTACCGTGGCTCAGCCTACCAGTTACAATTTTTTCAGGCTATTGTCAAATCTAATTGGAACTACACACGCTATTATGGTTCTTCTGTGCGTGGTGTGTGTCCTGCCCCAACAACAAAGAGTGCGGGCAGCACACAATCAAATCGCGCCATAAATACGATGGGTGGCAAAACCCCATTTTAATTAGGAATACCACAAAAGTGATAGGGCACAGCAGAATGGTTCGCATTCTAAGAACGTATATGCTGTGCTGACAAAAAACTACTGAGAACGAGTCAGCGTACACTGACGAAATTCTTAAGTCTGAAAATGATAATATGAACAAAATGAAAAAGACATCAATTATATTTGCATTGGCATTCGCGCTGGGCTTCATGCTTCCTTTTTCTTCGGCAAAAGCAAAAAAGGTGCAATACTGGGCCAAAGGCGTCAGCATAGAGTCTGGCTGGTACAACACCTTTCAGTTTACAAATGGTTGCTGGGCTGCAGTTAGTAGCAACATGATAGCATGGTGGCAGGATCGCATCAAGGAAAAATACGTCTACACTGGCAAATGCTGGGATTCTGAGGAAATCAATCGCGAATTTGATACCAACTCCTATTTCGGTGACAATGGTGACTACGTGTATAAAGCCCTCGATTGGTACCTGCGAGAGACGCATCCCTCCATCGCTTACACACGTAACGGCCTTTATATGTCCTACCTCGATACTGAAGATTACGATAATCCTATCATCTTCACACGTGGCTACATAAATTCAAACGAAGAAATATTAACTGACGCATTGCTGAGCTATTTCACCACGGGTAACTACATTGCACAAATTCGTGACAGAAACCACGCTTGGACTTTGTGGGGAATTGAAGTGGACACTGAAACTAACACCATCACGCGTATATGGATAACCGATTCTGTTCCTAACGATCGCAAGAATCCCAAAAAGGAAATACATGCCCTCGAGCCTAAACGCTATAATAACCTGTTCTATTTCGAACGAGGCATCTACGATGAGGAGAATAATTCATGGGGAGCTCAAGCCCTTCACCCATTGGAGTTGACCTTCTTTGGTATTGAAGGCAGGTTCTTAGTCGATTCAAATGGTGAACCTGTGTTTAAATCAAATGCCCCCGCTGCTCCTACTCAAGTGGAAGTGAAGATGAACGCAGCCGAGCAACTGCAAGACGTAGCATCCATTGCCACCTTTAGCGCACCCTTTAACGCCGTAGTACCCAATGGCGCAAAAGCATGGTACGTTAAGCAAGTGGCCGACAACAAGGCACAACTCACTGCGGTGCCCGAAGGCTGTGCCATCCCTGCCGAACAAGGGGTTTTGTTAACCACCAACTCTGCAACCGACGTGTTAGTTATGGAACAAGCTGACGCCTCAACCTTTGTGGCCGAACTAACGGGCAACCTTTTGCAAGCTAACGCTCAGGACGGCCACGTTATTGCACCCAACGACAACGCTTATGTGCTGAATACTCAACAGGGACAAACGGCTTTTTACCGTGCCAAAGTGGGTACCACATTGCCACGTTACAAGGCTTATTTGCAATGGAACGCCAAAATCCCTGCCATAACCATGAACTTTGCCAACGAACAAACTGCGGTGAGCAACGTGGTGGATAATGGTACAAACGCCCCCACCGCTATTTATAGCATCGATGGTCGTAAATGTTCGTCTACTCAGGCCAAGGGGGTGTACATTGTAAACGGCAAAAAAAGAATCATTAAACCCTAACAACGCAAACATGACTACGACAACAAAAAAGGCGTACTTAGCCCCCAAATCGCAACAATACGCTTTCGTTACGGAACAATTATTGGCTTCGTCGCCCCAAATCAGTATCAATGACAACATTGAAGTTGATGCCAGCACATCGTATTCGAACGCTAAGAGTTGGGACAGCATGAACTGGACGAACCACCCTGCTGATGAATAACAAATAACGCTTTCATCTCTAAAACTATACTAAGAAAGCAAACGCTGCAAGTGGGGAGTAGGCAATGGCGCCTACTCCCCACTTGTTATGTTACTAACATCTGATGGGTTGATACTTTTTACCCTCTCCAGCAGTAGCGATTTCCGGGAAGGTGTTTGACGAGGTTTTCGTCTTCGAGGTCGAAGAGAATGTCGGTGAGTTCTGATACGGTAAAGTCCGTTGCCTGTGATAGGCGGTCGAGCGTGCAGTCGTCGACCTGCTGAAGGACTTCACATACCTTCTGCTGGTCGGGGGATAGATTTACAAATAGGCTGCGTTGTTCTCCCTCCTTCTTCTCGGGGGGAGCACTCTCCCACCCTAACAGGCGTACAATGTCATCGGCACAAGTCACGAGCGTGGCCTTGCCGTCACGTATAAGGTTGTTACATCCTTCTGAACACGCATCAGTAGCACGACCTGGCACGGCCATTACCCGTCGACCATATTCACCTGCTAAACGTGCCGTCACTAACGAACCTCCATGCGAAGCACTCTCTATCACTATCGTAGCAGACGACATGCCGGCTACAATGCGGTTGCGACGAATAAAGTGGCCCTTGTCGGGGATTGCTCCCGTAAAATATTCTGTCAACAATCCACCGTGTAGTGTCATTTGCTGTGCCGTCTCGCGGTGCATACGCGGATAAATGCGGTCAAGGCCGTGGGCGAGCACGGCCAAAGTGTCAATATTATTTACCAAGGCGGCACGATGGGCGTGTATGTCTACCCCATACGCCAATCCACTGACTATCAACGCGTTCGGTATCTTCTCAGCTAAACCCGCGATGAGCTTTTCGCACATCTTTTTACCATATTCGGTGATGTTTCGCGTGCCCACTACGCTGATTATATAGCGTCGATCGATATCTCCCGTTCCACAGTAGAACAGTTGCAAGGGACGATCCTCTACCTTTCCTAACAAGAGGCGGCGCGGATAGTCTTCACTCGTGACGGTGATAACACGAATGTTGTGCGCTTGGCAAAAGTCATACTCTTGCAAAGCGCGTTCGCGGGCTGCATGCAACGCTGATGTGTCTTGCTGCAACATAGCCCAAGCTGGGTCAGCAGGTGCATCATCGGCCAGTGCGGCGCACGCCGAACCATAGCGGGCCACAAGGGCCAAGGCTTGTGACTGGGTGAGTCCTTGCAAGCGGCTCAGCGTAAGGGTGGCAACGACTTCGTCTGTTTGTTCTGATGTGAGCATAAAGCGTTATGCTTCGTCGGTTGAATTAAAAAATACTTTATTGAGTTCTTCGCAATCGCTCAATTTCCCATTAATTAAGCACACGGCCTCGACGGTCGACTTAAACACGGGTTTGTGGTCGGGCAAGCGATAGATGTCTTGCACAAACACGTACTTAATACCTTCCTTTCGCAATGCCAAGCACGATTCAAATTCATCGCCACTGCGCAAGGGCGTTTTGAAGCGCATCTGCATACCTGCCACCACGGCATCTATGCCACGGTCGTGCAGTTCAGCAAAGCTCACACCATGCGTTCGCAGGAACTCATGTCGCGTATGTTCGGTGTAATGTTGATAATTGGCATTATTAACAATGCCTTGTAGGTCGCACTCGTAGTCGCGCACCTTAAATTTTAAAGTATATATGTAGTTCATTTTTTTGAGTTGACGAGTTGACGAGTTAACAGGTTGACGAGTAGACAGGTTGACGAGTTAACAGGTAAACTTGTTTTTTAGTTGACGAGTTAACGAGTTAACAGGTAAATTTGTTTTTTAGTTGACGAGTTAACAAGTTAACAGGTAAGTTTGTTTAAAAGGTAACTTACTTGTTAACTCGTCAACTTGTTAACTCGTCAACTTGTTAACTCGTCAACTTGTTAACTTGTTAACCAAAAATCAAGTTCTCCCCCGCTTCAAGTATTCTGCTCCGAAGCGGCAGCGGAGGCAATCTTTGCGGTCGCAATAATTATGACGCAATTGTATCAAGGCTTGACTATCAGCCGCATGCGTTATCTTAAGTCCTGCGCGCTCCCAACAACGGGTGATGTAATTGCGCTCTGCAGGTAACTGCTCTAAGAGGTTGAAAGCACGCTCGGCCAAGTCCTCGTCCATGCGTTCACGGCCACAAGCAAAGAACACTGGTGAGGCCGTATTAATGATTAAGAGGTTGAGCGAACCACTTTGCAACGTTTTGTCGCTCTCTTTGCTTTCCTCGCCAAAGGCATAATGTGTGCGCCAATAGTCAGTCACACCAATGCGGAAGAACTGACGTAAGTCGTCCATAGTAGCCGTCTCTAACAGTCGCGAGAGGTCTACCCTGCGCTCGGCATACAATCGAGCCAATTGCGAGAGTCGTACATGTGGGAAGTTTTGCGGCCGCAAGCGTCCGAAGCGCCATACTGTAGGATCAATGGGCTGTAGATTGAACTTATGCTGCAAAAAGGCATATTCCGTTTTAAGCTGCATATAATAACTATCTCGTCGTTCGAGCTTGACCAAGGCATCGTTCAATAATCCGGCTTGGCCCATAAAGAAGGCCTCTACTTGAAATACATCGTCGCGATGTTTACCTATTTGTTGCGGATCGATCGTAAAGGCCCATTGCTCGAAAGCTTGTGCGTTCGTACCAAAACCGAAGTTGCGCGCCAAGGTGATAAAGAAGGCACGTTCCCAATCGTTCCCCACACGCTTTAAGTATTGCTTTACACGTTCGGTCTTCTCCTCCAAACGCTCTACAGTCAAACGGCTCATCCATGCATGTACGATCATATCGGCCACATCGGGTATAACGCGGTAACAAGGCGGATAAGTCTCTTCATCTATCAGTTCTTGATAGTTGTGTTGCAACCCTTCTGGCACTTGCAGCACCAACTGAGGCAACAACTTGCCGTCCCGCGTGCGCACCTCATCGTCCACCTCACGCACCACATGCAGTATCACATTATTATAGGCTACGTCCGTTTCGTGATGATGACGATACCAATCACTCGAACGTTCATGTATTTCGACATTGCCCACCCACAATAGTCCGTCAATCTTCACCTTTGCGTTGAAAAAGTCGGGACCTGAATTGCACAAGTTATGTACCCCAACGTCTACCACTTCCACGCTTTGGTGGTCAGTAGTTTCGAGCGGGGCTGTGCCATAAATGCGGTGTTGCCACACGTAATGGATTAGGTATTCCATATTTTCGTCCATATTGGTTAAACCTACAAAAGTAGGTCTTTTTTCATATCCTACAAACGTAGCAAAGTGGTAAATCAATAAAAACTTGTAATTTTGTGGCAAGAATCATCACAGGGTTAGAGGGTTAGAAGGTTAGAAGGTTAGAGGGTTAGAAGGTTAGAGGGTTAAAAAGTAAGACTTATTAAACTCATTAAACCCATTAAACTTATTAAACTCATTAAACTTATTACCCCCACTAAACTCATTGAACTCACAAAACTTCCACAAATGGACACAATATTTCACTACGATGTCATTGTTATTGGTGCGGGACACGCTGGCTGCGAGGCAGCCAGTGCGGCAGCTCGCATGGGCGCAAAAACGTGCCTTATAACGATGGACATGAACAAAATAGCGCAGATGAGCTGCAACCCTGCCGTGGGCGGTATTGCCAAGGGACAGATTGTACGCGAGATTGATGCGTTAGGCGGACAAATGGGCGAAGTGACCGACGCCACGGCTATTCAGTTTCGTATGCTGAACCGCTCAAAAGGACCTGCCATGTGGAGCCCTCGTGCGCAGTGTGACCGCGCACGCTTTATCACGGAATGGCGCTTACGCCTCGAAAACACGCCCAACCTCAACATTTGGCAGGACGAGGTAACGGAGATACTTACCGAAAATGGCGAAGTGAGCGGTGTGCGCACCATTTGGGGAGCCACCTTCTTGGCACGCGCCGTAGTGGTGACAGCAGGTACTTTCCTTCGCGGCTTGATGCACATCGGACGTAAACAAGTCCCAGGTGGCCGCTGTGCCGAACCTGCTGCCGCTTTCCTGACAGAAAGTATCAATCGGTTGGGCATTCGCTCTGCACGTATGAAGACGGGGACTCCCGTGCGTATTGACAAACGTTCGGTCCATTTGGACGAAATGGAACTGCAACCAGGTGAAACAGACTTCCACCGTTTCTCTTACATCAGTCCCCTGCGTCCTCTTCCCCAACTCCCGTGTTGGACTACCAATACGAATGCAGAGGTACACGAAGTGTTACGCTCTGGTTTAGCTGACTCACCACTTTACAACGGACAAATCAAAAGCATCGGGCCACGTTACTGCCCAAGCATCGAGACAAAACTGGTCACTTTCCCTGATCGCGACCACCACCCGCTCTTCCTTGAACCCGAAGGGGTCGAAACGAACGAACTTTACCTGAATGGGTTCTCTTCAAGTCTACCGATGAATGTGCAGATTGAAGCACTGAAGCGCATTCCTTGTTTCCGTGATATTGTGGTTTATCGTCCGGGCTATGCAATTGAATACGATTTCTTCGACCCGACCCAACTCCACCACTCGCTTGAGACGAGACAAGTGCCAGGCCTATTCTTCGCAGGACAGGTGAATGGTACAACGGGTTACGAAGAGGCAGCAGGCCAAGGACTCATCGCGGGCATCAACGCAGCCCTCAAATGCAGCGGTAGCGAACCCTTTACACTCCACCGCGACGAGGCTTATATCGGCGTACTCATCGACGACTTAGTAACGAAGGGTGTTGACGAACCTTATCGTATGTTTACCTCTCGTGCCGAATATCGTATATTGTTGCGTCAAGATAATGCCGACATTCGTCTTACGCCCTATGCCGAAAAGTTCGGTCTTGCCACACCCGACCGCATTCAACGTTTCCACACGAAGAAGGCGGCTATCGATGAAATCATCAACTTCTGCAAGACCTACCCCATTAAGCCGAACGATATTAACGCTTTCTTGGAACGCGTAGGCACAACTCCCCTACAGCGCGGTTGCAAACTATTCGACTTGATTAATCGTCCACAACTCTCGCTACAAAATCTTTCAGATGAGATAGAAGCATTCAAAACATTCCTCGCTCAATTCTCGTCTGACGCAGAAGAAACGATTGAAGCGGCCGAAATCGAAATGAAGTATCATGGTTATATCGCACGCGAACGTGCTTTGGCCGACAAGATGCAGCGTCTCGAAAATATCAAAATTCGAGGCCACTTCGATTATAACAGTATTACCCAACTTAGCACCGAGGCGCGTCAAAAGCTCACGGCTATCGATCCCGAAACGTTGGCACAAGCCGAACGCATTCCTGGTGTTTCGCCCAGCGATATTAGCGTACTGTTGGTATTGATGGGACGATAAGGAGCCTTTCGCCCAACTTCCTCTCCAATCGGAGAGGAAAACAATCTACCCTTCGCCGCTCAAAGTCCCGTAAAGCCACTTAAAGTAAAACTTTAATAAATACGATAAATACGGATAAAAAGGGGCTGGAATGGGGCAAAAACGAGCGTTTTCGTTCACGTTCCACGTGAAACAAGCCTATCTAAAGTATATCAAAATCAAATGTTTTATGAATAAAAAGTTGTTATTAGACAATTTGCGTACCGTCTACGACTTCCCAAAGCCTGGCATTCACTTCAAAGACGTTACCACCCTCTTCAAAAATCCCGCTTGCATCGACGAAATGACGCAAGAATTGGTCGAACTTTATAAGGATAAAGGCATCACCAAAGTGGTAGGTATCGAAAGTCGCGGCTTCGTAATGGGCGCTATCTTGGCACAAAAGCTCGGCGCTGGCTTCATCATGGCACGCAAGCCTGGAAAGCTTCCCGCTGAGACACGCAAGGCAACCTACTTAAAAGAGTATGGCTACGACACCATCGAAATCCACGCTGACGCTATCGAAGCCAACGACATCGTACTCATTCACGACGACTTGCTCGCTACAGGTGGTTCTATGCAAGCTGCTTACGACCTTGTACAAGCGTTCAAACCGAAGAAAACGTACATCAACTTCCTCATCGAACTTCAAATGAAAGGACTCGAAGGACGTAAGTTCCTTGGCAAGGATTTAGACATCACGACACTTCTTACCATTAACGAATGAACGATCTACAAGCCTACTTAAAAGGCATCGTTAATAATCTGCCCGAAACACCGGGGTGCTATCAGTACCTCGATGATTCGGGCACGATTATTTACGTTGGAAAGGCCAAAAACCTTAAACGTCGCGTTAGCTCTTATTTTAATAAGGACCAACAAACGCGCAAGACGCAAATGCTCGTTAAGCACATTCGCGACATACGTTACGTGGTGGTAAAAACGGAAGAAGACGCACTCCTATTAGAGAACAATCTTATCAAACGTTACAAGCCGCATTATAACGTACTGCTGAAAGATGATAAAACGTACCCTTCCATCGCTATTTCGAACGAATACTTGCCACGTATCTTCAAGACGCGTCAACGCGGTAAACGAGGAGCCACGTATTTTGGTCCTTATAGCCACGTGCCAACGATGTATGCCTTACTTGACCTTTGTCGCGAACTCTATCAGCCACGTCCGTGTCATACGGCTATGACCCGCGAAGGCGTTGAAAGCGGCAAATACGACGTTTGTCTCGACTATCATATTCATCGTTGTCAAGCCCCCTGTGTGGGCAAACAAAGTCACGAGGACTATATGCGCAATATTGAGGCATGTAAGGAAATATTGAAAGGAAACACCTCTGAAGTAGCACGACAGATGCGAGAAAGAATGATTTCCTTGGCCGCAGAATTACGATTTGAGGAAGCGCAGGTGATTAAGCAGCAGTACGACATAATCGAGAATTATCGTGCCAAAAGCGAAGTCGTATCGAACGTATTGCACAACATCGACGTTTTCAACATCGAAAGCGAAGAAAAAGTGGCTTATATTAATTACCTACACGTAGCCAATGGCTGCATCAATCAAGCTTTCACCTTTGAATATAAGAAGAAGTTGGACGAAACGGACGAAGAATTGCTTACACTCGGCATCATCGAGATGCGCGAACGTTATGCCAGTCAGTCGAAAGAGATTGTAGTGCCCTTTCATGTCGACTTACCCGATGAAATGGTCGAACAGACGATTCCACAGAAGGGGGATAAGAAGAAGTTGCTCGACCTCTCTAAGCTCAACGTGAAGCAATATAAGTTCGACCGACTAAAACAGGCCGAGAAGCTCAATCCTGAGCAAAAGCAGACGCGCCTGATGAAGGAGATACAAACCGATCTCGGACTGCCTAAACTTCCCCTTCACATTGAACTTTTCGATAATTCTAACATCAGTGGCGATGATGCCGTGGCGGCTTGCGTTGTGTTCGAACGACTCAAACCTGCCAAAAAGGAGTATCGAAAGTACAATATCAAGACAGTCGTTGGCCCAGATGATTACGCTTCGATGAAGGAGGTGGTACGCCGCCGTTACAGTCGATTAAAAGAGGAAGGGAAGCCTCTGCCCGACCTTATCATTGCCGACGGTGGACGCGGACAAATGGAGATAATTCGTGAGGTGGTAGAGGACGAATTGGGATTGAGCATTCCCATTGCAGGCTTGGCGAAAGACGACCGTCACCGCACCCGCGAGATGCTTTACGGTTTTCCGCCCGCTGTGATTGGTATCAAACCCGAAAGTCAACTTTTCCGCACGCTCACGATGATGCAAGACGAGGTTCACCGCTTTGCGATCACTTTCCACCGCGACAAGCGTTCAAAACGCCAAATTGCCTCCGAACTCGACGCAATCACTGGCATTGGTCCAGCCACTAAAAAGGTGCTTTTACAGCAATTCAAGAGCGTTAAACGCATTAAAGAAGCTTCTCTCCCAGCACTCCAGACCTTACTCGGCAACGCCCGTGGCGAGAAGATTTACAACAATCTGCATAAAACAGAATAACGTTCAAACTCCAATTTGTCGAATAGAACAAGAATAAAAATTAATGAAATAATTAATGTTCAATTAATGATAAGTTTTCAAATTGCTGTTTATCAAAAAACTTACACGTTAAGTAACGGGCTTGCCATAAATAATCGTAAATTTGCCCTATGAGAGTAGTAATTCAGCGTGTAAAACACGCTTCTGTCACCATTGACGGACAATTAAAGTCAGCTATCCAACAAGGATACCTTATCCTTTTAGGCATCGAAGAGGCCGACACGCACGATGATGCCGATTGGCTGTGTCGTAAAATAACTGGTCTACGCGTCTTTGACGATGCAGACGGAGTAATGAACCGCAGCATTACTGATATTAACGGAGAAGCGCTCGTAGTGAGCCAATTCACGCTCATGGCTTCGTATAAGAAAGGCAACCGCCCCTCTTATATACGTGCCGCAGGACACGAACACGCCATTCCACTTTACGAATATTTCTGCCAAACGCTCAGCACAACGCTTGGCAAGGACGTTCAAACAGGCTCTTTTGGCGCCGACATGAAGGTGGAACTCCTCAACGACGGCCCCGTAACAATCTGTATGGACACGAAGAACAAAGAGTGATACGTTTATGGAAAACAAAGACTCAACATTCACGCTCAACGAACTGCAAGCGCGCGTTGACGAATGGATACACCAATATGGCATACGTTACTTCAACGAGCTTACCAACATGGCTTGCCTTACCGAAGAAGTGGGCGAATTAGCACGCGTCATGGCCCGCAAATATGGTGAACAATCGTTCAAGGAAGGCGAGAGTGACGATCCTTCTGAAGAAATGGCTGACATTCTGTGGGTGCTCGTTTGCTTAGCCAATCAAACGGGAGTCAACCTCGACGAAGCCATACGACGCAGCTTTGAAAAAAAGACAAAACGCGATGCCACACGGCATCTGAATAATAAAAAGCTCAAGGATTAATGTGCACATTAGCACATTAACACATTAGCATATTAACACATTAGCATATTAGCACATTATCCCTTATGGAATTAAAGATCAACCGCAACGATGCTCCTCAAGAGAGCAAATACGAACAAGCTTTTGAGAAGTTCGATCTGAGTCAAACTGACGAACAAGTAAGTGCCGCCGTGCGCCAACTCGTGGCCAACAACCGCGACAAATACGATAACGCAGAGGTACTCAAACAGCTCCTTTCTACCGTCGAACTCACCACACTCAAAGTGACCGACTCACAAGAGAGCGTGCTCCGCTTTACTGAGAACGTTAACCGCTTTGCTGACGAACACCCCGAACTCCCCCCTCTCGCCACTATCTGCGTCTACCCCAACTTTGCCAAAATCGTGAGCGAAAGCCTCGAAGCTGACGGAGTGAAGGTAGCCTGCGTAGTAGGCGGTTTCCCCTCTTCACAGACCTTTATCGAAATCAAAACCGCTGAGACGGCCCTCGCCGTACACGACGGTGCTGACGAGTGCGACATGGTGCTCAGCGTAGGTACATTCCAAAGCGGTGACTACGAAACTTGTGCCGACGAGATAGCAGAAATCAAGGCTGCCTGCAACGAAAAGCCTCTCAAAGTTATCCTCGAGACAGGTGCTCTCAAGACGGCTGAAGCCATTAAGAAAGCCTCTATTCTTTCTATGTATGCAGGTGCCGACTTTATTAAGACCTCTACGGGCAAAATAGAGGTCGCTGCAACGCTCGAAGCCGCTTACGTGATGTGCAGTGCCATTAAGGAATATCACGCGCTTACAGGCCAATATATAGGCTTTAAAGCTGCGGGGGGCATTAAGACCACTGCCGAAGCTATCGACTTCTACACGGTTGTACGCGAACTCTTAGGCGAGGACTACATTAAGCAGGGCCTCTTCCGCATCGGTACAAGCCGCTTGGCCAACCTCTTGGTGAGTGACATTCTCGGCGAGGACGTTAAACCCTTCTAACGCCTACGAACATTAAGCTTGGCGCGCTTCGCGCTTGGAGGGAACATTAATTATCATTAATTGATCATTAATTATTCCATTAATTTCTTCATTAATTATTTCGTTAATTTTACTCGCAACAATAAAAGAAAAAATTAATGACCATTAATGAAATAATTAATGATCAATTAATGATAATTAATGTTCCCCCAACGCGCGAAGCGCGCCAAACTCATAACATCAAAGTAAAACACGAAGCGCGAAACCATCCCATTGGTTTCGCGCTTCGCGTTTATTATATGTAGACATGTAGACGAATATTACAGATCGCGGTCTACCACAAAGTCAATGTAGCCTCGCAATGATTCCCGTACCTCAGCGTTCTGCCACGCATCGAGCAATTGAAGTGCCTCATTGTGCAACTCACGCATACGACGTTCAGCGTATTCTATGCCACCGTGTGACTTGGTGTAATCTACTAATTCTGCAATCTCTGCAGCCGAAGCTTCCCCACTCTTCACACGCGCAGCTAATTGCGTAACGTGTTCATTATCAGCGTGTTGTATAGCATAAATAACAGGTAGCGTGAGTTTACCTTCGAGCATATCGTTACCTGTAGGTTTACCAATCTTACTGTCTTCGTAATAGTCAAAAATATCATCACGGATTTGGAAACAAAGCCCTACCAACTCACCAAAACGTTTGGCGCGTGCCACGTAATCCGCATTGCCTCCAGCTGAGATCGCCCCCAACTCCGCGCAAGCCGCAAAGAGGGCCGCCGTCTTATGATAAATGATATGGAAATAAGCCTCCTCAGAGATGTGCTCCTTGCGAATATTTGCCAACTGATACACCTCCCCCTCAGACAGTGTACCACCCAAACGTGAAATGATTTCGACCACGTGAATGTTGCTCGTCTGAGCCGCTTGAAGCAAGGAAGTAGAGAGCAGATAATCGCCCACCAACACGGCCACTTTATTGTCGTAAACGGCATTAACCGAACGTTGGCCACGGCGTTCACCACTCTCGTCCACCACATCATCGTGTACCAACGAAGCCGTGTGTAAGAGTTCGAGCGTAACAGCCGAGCGCAACGAATTGACCGACACCTTGCCCAACTCCTTAGCCATCAACACTACCAACAAGGGACGCATCATCTTACCTTGACGACGGCGCACATAGTCAAGCGCCTGACCCAGAAAATCATCTTCATGAGCCAGAGCAGCATCAAACAATTCTTTGTAAGCGGTTAATTCCTGTTCTACAGGTCGGCGTATAGCAGTTAATTTGTCCATATCGTTTTTTGGGTTGACGAGTTAACGAGTTGACAAGTTGACGATTAAGTTTGTCTTTGTTTACCTCATGATAAAAAGGTAACTTACCTGTTAACTCGTTAACCTGTCAACTCGTTAACTTGTAAGCCCCAAGGGGCTTTTGGGGTACAAAAGTACGAAAAAGGCCGTGTTTACGAGAGTATTTATGTATTTTTGTGAACAAAATAAACAACTACACGCATGAAAACGCTCTATCTGCTCGACGCATACGCACTCATCTACCGTGCCTATTATGCCCTCATACGCTCTCCGCGTATCAACTCTAAGGGACAAAATACCTCAGCCGTTTACGGCTTTGTCAATACGCTCAACGACGTGTTGAACACCGAAAAGCCCGATTTTATCGGCATCGCCTTCGACCCCGCGGGCGGCACCTTCCGCCACCGCGAGTATCCAGAATACAAGGCACAACGTGAGGCTACGCCTGAGGACATCAAGTGGGCCGTACCCGTTATTAAAGATATCATCAAAGCCTACAATATTCCCCTACTTGAAGTGGCCGACTATGAGGCCGACGACGTAATCGGCACGTTGGCCGTCAAGGGCGTGAGCGAAGGATTGGAAGTACACATGGTCACGCCTGATAAGGACTACGCACAGTTAGTGCGCCCCGGCGTGTTTATGCGCCGCCCAGGTCATGGCGCTGCGGGCATGGAGAAGTTGGGCCCAGCCGAAGTATGTGCGAAGTATGGCATCGAGAGCACGGAACAAGTGATCGACCTCTTAGGCCTTATGGGCGACACGGCCGACAACGTGCCGGGCTGCCCTGGCGTGGGTGAAAAGACGGCTGTCAAACTCATCAACCAATTCGGCTCGATTGACAACCTCCTCACTCACACCGACCAACTCAAGGGGGCGATGAAGAAGAAGGTAGAAGAGAATGTAGAACAAATCCGCTTCTCAAAGTTCCTCGTCACGATCAAGACGGACGTGCCTATCCAACTCGACCTCGACCAACTGCACACTACCCCACCCGACCAAGAGGCATTGCGCAAAATCTACGAAGAATTGGAGTTCCGTTCGTTCTTGAAGAAAATGGACGACAACAATGCCGAAAAGCAAAATAAAGCTAATTCTTTAGGCGCTCTCTTTGACGCAGAGCCGAATGGTTTGTTTAGCAACGAAGTACAAACGCCTCACAAAACGCTTTCCGACGTCGAACACGAATACGTTCTCATTGATAATGAGAAAGATGCGGCTAAACTTTGTGAAGAAATCATGACATTTCAAGAAGTCAGTTTTGACACAGAGACGACCTCCGTCGACGCTATCAGCGCTCGACTAGTCGGTTTGAGCTTCGCAGTAGCTGGCGGCAAGGCTTGGTACGTTGCCGTTCCACGTGAAACGGAAGCTGCACAACGCATGGTCGACATCTTCCGTCCTTTTTACGAGAGTGACACCATTCTGAAGGTGGGACAAAACATTAAGTACGACCTCACCGTGTTGGGCAACTATGGCATCAAGCTTCACGCGCCAATGTTTGACACGATGTTAGCTCATTACCTCGTGCAACCCGAATTGCGCCACAACATGGACTACATGGCCGAGGTCTACCTCAACTATCGCACGATTCACATCGACGAACTCATTGGGCCGAAGGGACGCAGCCAAAAGAACATGGCCGACCTCGCCCCTATCGACATTCGCGACTACGCTTGTGAAGACGCCGACGTGACGCTCCGCCTCAAGCAACCTCTCGAAGAGGAGATGCAGAAGAATGAACTCACCCGCGTGTTCTACGACATCGAAATGCCACTGATGCCCGTGTTGGCTAAAATGGAGCGCAACGGTGTAGTACTCGACACAAAGGCGCTGGCCGAAACGGGCAACCACTTCCGCCAACGCATGGAGCAATTGGAACGCGAGGTGTACGAACTCGCGGGACACCCCTTCTTGCTCACCTCCCCCCGACAGGTGGGCGAAGTCTTGTTTGAAGAACTCAAGCTCAACGAGAAGGCGAAGAAGACCAAAAGTGGACAATACTCTACGGGAGAAGAAGTGCTCGAAGGCTTGCGCGACAAACACCCTATTGTAGGCAAAATCTTAGCGCACCGTGCCTTGAAGAAGCTCATCAGCACCTACATTGACGCCCTCCCCAAGTTGATTAACCCCACGACAGGCCACATTCACACGTCATTCAATCAAGCCGTTACGGCTACAGGACGCCTCTCTTCGTCCAATCCAAACCTCCAAAACATTCCCGTGAGAGGGGACGACGGCCGCGAGATTCGCAAAGCTTTTGTACCCGAACCTGGTTGCATCTTCTTCTCAGCGGATTACTCACAGATAGAGTTGCGCATCATGGCCCACCTGAGTCAAGACGAACACTTGGTCAACGACTTCCGCGAAGGACGCGACATTCACGCTGCCACAGCTGCACGCGTATTCCATAAGGAGTTGGAAGAGGTATCACGCGATGAGCGTCGCAAGGCCAAAACGGCTAACTTCGGCATCATCTATGGCATCTCAGCCTTTGGTTTAGCCGAACGCATGGAGGTGTCGCGTACGGAGGCGAAAGAGTTGATTGACAACTACTTTGCTACTTATCCGAAGGTGAAGGAGTACATGGAGAAGAGCGTAGAACTGGCGCGTCAACGTGGCTACATCGTCACGGAGTTTGGTCGCCGTCGTTACCTCTCTGACATCAATTCGCGCAATGCCGTTGTACGTGGTTATGCCGAGCGCAATGCTATCAACGCTCCTATTCAGGGCACTGCAGCGGACATTATCAAGGTGGCAATGATTCGCATTGACGAGCGTTTTGAACGTGAAGGCATTCAGTCGAAAATGATTCTTCAAGTGCACGATGAACTTAACTTTTCTGTCCTTCCTGAGGAGTTCGACCGCGTGAAACAAATCGTCATCGACGAAATGGAACATGCCTTCACCCTCAGTGTTCCCCTCCTCGCCGACTGCGGGGAAGGACAAAACTGGTTGGAGGCACATTAAACAGCAGGCCTCACCCCCTAAAGTTTTCCGTTACGCCCTTAAAGTTTGCAACGTTTGGTTTAAAAAGTGTAACTTTGCACGCTACATTCAAAATTACACGACAACCCTATGGACAACATTTGTTGCATCGGACATATTACACACGATAAAATTATCACACCTCATACCGAGGCCGACTTGCCTGGCGGCACATCCTACTACTTTGCCCACGCAATGTATCACCTCAATGGGGGCAAGAACTTTCAACTCATTACGTCTCTCGCTCCCACTGACATGGCTGCCGTCGACGAACTGCGTCAAATGGGCATTCACGTGGAGGTAATTCCTTCGCGCAACACCGTATACTTTGAAAATAAATATGGTGAAAATCAGAACAATCGCACCCAGCGCGTACTCGCCAAGGCTGATCCTTTCCCCGTCGAAAGCCTCAGCCACGTAAAGGCCAGCATCTACCACCTCGGTTCACTCCTTGCCGACGACTTCTCTACCGACGTGATTCGTTCTCTCAACGGCCGTGGTGTAGTGAGCGTCGACTCACAGGGTTACCTACGTGAGGTGCGTGGCGAAAAGGTATATGCCGTCGATTGGGCCAATAAGTTGGAGGCACTGAAGTACATCGACGTTCTGAAGGTCAACGAGTACGAAATGGAAGTGCTCACGGGGCAGAACGAGCCACATGATGCCGCCCTTCAGCTTGCAGAATGGGGTGTAAACGAGGTGTGTGTCACCTTAGGCGACTTAGGTTCGGTCATACTTGAGAACAATCACTTCTACGACATTCGTCCTTACAAACCTACAGCCGTAATCGATGCCACAGGTTGTGGCGACACTTACTCTACGGGCTACCTTTATATGCGTTCGCGTGGAGCTTCACCCGACGAGGCAGGTCAATTCGCCTCTGCCATGTCGACCCTCAAACTTGAACACACTGGGCCTTTCTGCCAAACGGAAGACGATGTGTGGAGAATGATTAAATAGCCTAATTGGGGGGCGCATCCTCACCTGGGGGCGACGCGTCCCCGCGTCGGCATTTGCTTGACAAGGCTCGATGCCTTGACAAGCAAATACATAAATATCCATATTTCAAGTATTGCCAATTTGGGGCCTCGAGCCCCAAGTTGGCAATGCCGACGCGGGGACGCGTCGCCCCCAAGTGAGGACGCGCCCCCCAATTAGGCTGACAAGCTGCAATTTATCCATTAGATTGTCTTATATTACAAACAAAAAAGAGTGTGTGTCAAACAAAATGCTTGTTTACGACACACACTCTTCTTATTTATACACAAGGATTAATAATCCTCCGAAGTATCCCAGTATTCACTGGCACCAAAGTCGTCAGACTCACGTGAGAGTTGACTTTCGCCTGGGGCACGTACACTGCCATCTACTCCACTACCAGGACTTAGAGCCAACATCTGCTGCATATCGAGCAATACTACCTGAGAGGTAGGACTAATATATCTTTTCTTCATATTCATTTGTTACTTAACGATTACCTTGCGGCCATTATTAATGTAAACACCTCTCTGAGTAGGCTTTTGATTGAACTTAATGCCGTCGATGCCATACCAGTCGCCGTCTTCAACGTCGTCAGTTGCTATCTGAATGAAGCCGGTCGTTACGCCGTCTTCAAATTCCATGCTGATAGCGCGTGTACCATCACCCGTAAAGACATCGTTAGTAAGCAATTGCAAGTAAGCACTATGTGCCTTCAAAGCATACTTAGCAGCCAAAGGATACCAAGCTATCACACCCTTCTGTTGAGAGAGAATGAAGTTGGTTTTATCACCCTCAGTCGTCTCAACTTCAGTAATCTTCGTGAGACCCTTAAGGTTATTACCAGTCAGTGCTTCAGGCGTAAGATTAAAGAGAGCGGGCACATAGAAAGTCTCGTTAGCAGTACCCTTCAACATTAAGCCCTCACCAGCAGGTGTTGTTTCAACTTGCGTCATTGTCAGCACGCCAGCATTGTTAGCCGTAGCAGCAAAGCCGCTTGCGTAGTGAGCCGTAAGGTCGCTGATGCTAGAGAAGTCGAGCACGTTGTCACTTGCGTATGACATAATACCCAAACCATTCATCGTAACCTTATCGGCCATGCGAATGCGCAGTTGATTCTTTGTGCTGCTAAGGCTGTTTCCACTAACTGAAGGAGTGAGAATCGCATTATTGCCTTCACTTGTGAAAGGTCCTGTTCTGTCATTTCGGTATTGCAATGTCTGAGAGTCATTGCCTTGATAGACCCTGAAATTGCAACCACTTCCATAGCTATCTCCACTCACTTCTTTATCGTAAACGATTAAAGCAAGATTGCTAACGCCATCATAGTCAAATGGCTTAGAAAGTTCAATGGTAGTCCATTGGTTATTTTCGAATAGCTTCTTACCATCATACACTTTGTCTGCCTCTGTTACTGAAATCCAATCTTTAGCACCCTCGAATTTAGTCTTATCGGTCTTAACCAGATAAATTTCAATCGCATTATCGCATTCATTGTCATCAGTTTTGAAGAAGTCAAGGCTCATAATAGTACCAGCCTTCTTTCCCAGTTCCTCGGCCGTGTAAATTTGTTGCGTCAGATTATAATAGTACCAATTATGGAAAGGCAAACTTTCACTTGTATTATTGCCCGAACCAATCAACAACTTGGTAGTGGGTTCAAAGCTGCAAACGTTACTCCAATCGCTCTCTTGGCTTCCATAGACGGCCTTCACACGAACGTAATATACTTGATCTGCTGAGAGATTTTCAAGTGAAACAGTTTTTGCGTTTTCGACGTCGATATGCGCTGCACTTTCAAAGGTCTTGTCGGTGCTGTACGCTACTGTCCATTTCGCAGCATAAGTATCTTTCCACGTTACAGTAGCGGTTGTCGCCGTTACATTTGTGCAACTCAATTCAGTAGGCGTTGAATAGTACACATTGAATGACACCTCCTTCGTACCAGTATAGTTACCCTTACCCGTAACTGTCAACGTATAATCACCACCCTCCTTAACAGTAGTAGGATTGGTCACAAAGGTGTAATCCTTATCCTCACCTTGCGCCAACGTAATAGACCCATACTTTACGGTAGGTGTCACATTGATAACATCTCCTGTATAGGGCTTATCATTAACCGTTATATTGCAACCATTGATATCATAAGGCACAATCTTAAAGGACTTAGTTAACCTTCCACTGTAACGGCCAATACCTTCAACCGTGATTGTATAAGTGCCAACATTGGTACAACCTTCGCTATAGGTTACCTGATAGTTAGATCCCGCCTCAAGTGCGTTCGAATTCAATGTAACAACGGGGCTAGGATGTTGCTCTTTGCCATTATAGGTCAAATCCTCTATATCAGCAATAGTAACACCTGCGGTAGCTATGTCAGTAAGTTCACTGGCATACGTAGCAAAAATGACAACATCGTCAGTGAAGTCTGTCAGGGTGTGTGTGCCTTCTTTAGTACCAGCATTGCTAATCTTACCATTATTTACTGTATAGTGATCCCAATATTTACCTTCGGGTACGGTGCAATCAAGTGTTACAACAACGCCACTTCCGTATAGATTTTCATTGTTCCATACGTAAGTAGGTGTAGTAGGCAGTGTTAATGTTACACCCTCTGTAGCCGTTATCTTTGCTACTGTTGTAGCACCCGTTTGGTCTGTACCCGTAGCAACACCATTAGCACCGACGCCACCAGTCGTAGTTGTAGTGTGATAGTTATCTCTTAATGTTGAAGTAGAATTATTCTTTCCTACAATAGAGCCTACAAACGAAGTACCTTGTACAATTCCAGCATTAAAACAATCGGTTACTCTTGTATAACTTGAAAAGCCAACAATGCCACCATAATATTGGCTTTTGGAATTATTACCCTTAACGCTGGCCGTGTTAACGCAACTGCTTATGGATTTATAATAGATGTACCCAGCAATACCGCCATGATACATTCCATCAACCCCATCTGCTGTCTTAATAGCTCCACTAACTTTACAATTAGATATAGTCGTTTCACTTGCATGTCCACAGATGCCTCCTACATAATCTTTTGCAGTAATATCGCAATTTTCGATAATAACATTTGTAATAGTTGCAGAATATGCTCTGCCAAACAAACCTTGGTATGTTCCCTCTGCTTGGTTGATCAACAAGCCTTTGATGACTTTATTGTCACCGTCGTAGATACCCTTGAATGGTGTATTACTACTATTTCCGATAGCTGTATGTTCATCGGACAGAGTGATATCAGCAGTCTGCTTGTAGTATCCATCCAGACGTGAACCTGTATTGACAATGCTTGCTAATGCCTCCAAATCCTCAGCGGTTGTAATCAAATAGGGGTTTGAAGCACTATTAGCTGCTGAAGCATCCTGAAGTGGGAAGTCAACGATATTGAATTTTTTAGTTGTCGTACCCTTGTAGTTGTTGATACCCTTTATTGTGATTGTAGCCTCGCCAATAGCCGTGTTATTGCTACCCTCTACAATATAGTCAGTGCCTAAAACAAGCGAAGTTTCACCGTTGGTCACCTTGAGAGTGGGGACAACACCCACATTACCCAACCAACGCATGTCGGGTATGGCAGCAATCGTAACGCCATTGACGTCAGTAGCATCATTGTTGCTTACAAGAGCTGAGATAGTCACATCTTTGTCCGTTATAGTCAACTTGTGTGTACCGTCAGCAGTTGTTAAGTCAGAAAGCGTACCACCCTCACAAGCATACGATACAAATGTTACATCGGTTTGATCAGGTGTCAAGGTCAATGTCCAGTCACCTTTTGTACAATACTTTTTACCACTGATTGCACTGGTGACAACAGTTCCTTCTGCAATATCAATTTTATTGATATGCTCACCTGTAGTGACAGCGTACGCTACTTCTCCATATCCTCTGTAGTCATTAGAGCTTGAAGAAGTGCCGAGTGCCTTTATAGTACTTCCATTTGGATAATAGCAATGGTCATAATTGTATACAGAATACACCTCACCAGCAATGGCACCCACGAATTGATTGCCATTAACCACACCTGTATTTAAACAGTACTTAAATTTATTACTACGACTGTTATCCCGACCTACGATACCACCATGATTTTGTCCGTCACCTGATATATTGGCAGCATTTTCGCACGAAGTTATGACAACATCAGAATTCGCAGCGCCTACGATACCACCATAATTGTCATTGCTGACTGAGGTTGAAATGGTTCCGGTTACGGTACAATTCGTGATACTTGTTGATGTGGCAGATCCAGCAATACCACCATGTCCGCTTGCATCGCTTTCCGTTGCACTGATATTACCCCTAACATGGCAATTCTCAATGGCAGTGGACGTCGACGCATAACCTACAATACCACCCGTATATTGTTTGCCCGTAATATTACAATTAGCGAGTATCACATTCTTAATCACTGCATTATAAGCATATCCAAAGAGACCTTGATAGTTACTATTAGGCGCGTTGACAATTAATTTGCTAATTGTCTTGTTATTGCCATCATAAGTACCCTTAAAATATCTGGAAATACCTTCAAAGTATCCACCGATAGATGTATGCGCAGCGGTTAAAGTAATATCGGCATTCTGTTTAAAGGTTTTGCCTAAAGCATCGTGGCCACTATTCACATAGGCAGCCAAACGCTCTAAGTCGCGCTCATCATTGATGAGGTACACCTTACTCTCACCTTCGCCTTCTGTTTTAAATACATAGCCATCCAAATCTTCACCTTCCATGACACTGAAAGTGCGTGTTGTGGTTCCCGCGTAACCACCACTATTACCCTCTTTAGCCGTAAAGCTAATCGTATAATCGCCAGCAGCTGCTGGTGCGTTGGACGAAAGCGTCACCGTATAGTCTGTATCCTTGGTCAATTTGCCGCTATTCGTCTTCAGCTCATAGGCCAAGCTCACTTCTTCGCCATTATTATATGGATAGCTATCGTTTAGCCCTGTAATCCAAACAGACTGATAAAATTGATAGCCCTTAATTTCGCGTTTCAAATATAATTCATCAGCTGGAGCCGTATTCGCCACTTGGTAGCAACCATATTCTTTAGCGATGTACTTATTATTTACTGCTATTTTGTTGACGTAATAAAGGCTATTAACTCTCTCATTAGAAAAAATACCATAAGCATTCCTTGGATTCATATAAGTAATATTGGTATAGGAACCATTCTCCAGACAGTCTTTAAAGTAACTATAACCATAACCATATCCACAAAAACCGCCCGCTCTGCGACTATCGTCGCTACTCGTGTTGTTGATGTGACCTGCAAATACACTATTGGTAAAATATAAGTTATTTCGATCGCTATAGCAAATGTTACCAACAAAACCTCCAGCCCAGTCAGCACTGGTGGTAATGGTTGCTTTAACTACACAATTTTTGATGTATGAACTGTTATAATCACCATCTACCCAACCTACCAAACCTGCAGCATATTTGCTTGCAGATGTAATTTGACCTGCAACGGTTAGGTTTTGAATAGTTGCTTGTTTTATAAGATGGAACGGAGCCACACCTTGATTGTTTTTATTATCATCGGTGGCTGTGCTTGTGATATTGGCGGTAAGCGTGTGATTATCGCCTTCGAAGATACCTCTAAAGGGTCTGTCACCACTTTCATCACAAACGCCCACCATGGTTGAAATGGTAATATTGTTGGTTAGTTTAACGTACTTTCCATAATAATCGATACCACCTCCTACCGATTTCGCAAAGAGGTTCCAATCCTCAGCAGACGTGATAAGGTAGGGTTCATCTTTCGTTCCCGTACCGCTTATATTCTGAGCAACTTCAAACTGATGAGTCAGCGTACCGCTATAGCCATTGGCGGTATTGCTTGTTACGGTCATTGTGTATCGGCCCACTTCCTTTACTGGACTGGGCGAGAAACTAACGCTGTAATTTTCAGACGACACCGTGTTGCCGTCCATATCCTTCACCGTGGGAGTCACAGTGATGTCTTCGCCTGTATAGGCCCAGAATGTGTTGCACTCAATGCTACCAGTACTTAGGTTTTTGATGTCAAAGACGGGGACTACTTTATCTCCCTTCTTTTCCCAACCCTTACCAAGTTTATTTAGTAGCTCACTATCTGTCATATTGCCAATAGCAGTGCCTTGTTCTTTACCTAAAGGCGTAGTATAATAATTATTGGTATTGACATCACTTTTGTATGCAAAGGTATAGCTATTATCAGTAGCAACTGTCAGCTGTGTTGGGGCAAAGAGACAATTGCTGATTTTCATCGAACCGCTGTTAGAATTACGTTGGCCAACAAATCCAGAACACCCGTCAGCATCAGCTCCTTGCAAACTACCATCAAAGCGGCAATTGTTGATATTACTATCATAACTATAGCCTACAAATCCTGCATTGTATGAATTATCGGTTTTTTTAGTGCATACAATATCCACACTGCTCCAACAATTGTAGATATTCAGTGTACCCCATCTGTGATAACCCACAAGACTTGCTACGTAATAACTATTCGAAGTAATCTTACCCGCAATGTGTAATCGTTTGAAAGTACTTCCACCTACATAACGAAATGGAGCGCAGTACGAGCTACCATCAGTTGTCAGATTGAGCGTCATCGTATGACCATTACCATCAAAGACACCTTTAAAAGCATTGTCGTCATTATTCTTTCCGGCCATTGAGGTAACATGAATGTCGGCAGTAAGCTTATAGTTTTTGTAGCGATACTGGCCTCCTTTGTCGTTAATATAACTGACAAAGGTTTCCCAATCAGCGTCACTGCCAATTAAATAGGGGTCGGTAGCAGTTCCGCTACCCGAAAGCGTCCCCTCGTCCGCCCTCGCACTAATGGTGGCGAACATGACAAGTAGCAACGTCATTGCTGCCCTTGCCAAAAAATGAAGTCGTTTCTTTTTCATATTAAACATGTTTTCGTTAAAAGTTATTTGCAAAAGTATATCATCACTAACGTTTAAAGTGTCCGATTGCTTGTACTATGTGTCCGATTGCCCCCAAATAGTTGTCCGATTGGTACCAATCGGACACTCTTATTAACACAAATAACATTAAATGAAAAGCTGAATAACTCCAAAAAAGCGCCTTTTCATCGCAACTTTCGACAGAAATGAACATTAAGGCGCGCTTCGCGCTTTTTTTAAACATTAATGTTTCATTAATCAACCATTAATCTGTTCATTAATCGACCATTAATCTGTTCATTAACTCAAGTTTCGGATTCAGCCCGCTCATACTAAATCCGAAACTTAAATTAACCATATTCCACGAGAAACGGGCTGCGCGAATCACTTCGCACAGCCCGTCAAATGAAAAAAATTACTTTAACTTACAGGGCTACCTACTCCCTGCAAGAGGGTAAAGGATTGGAGCATAAGGGCAGCTATGCTGCTTACCTCCAGCCTTTATGCTTATCTACATGCAAGATGCGTGTACGCGCACGCACCTCGCATGGTGAGATTAGTCTTCTTCGTCAGCCGACCATGAGTCGCTGTCCCAAGCCTTACCGTTAGAGAGAATCTGGTTCTCGTTGCTAACCGACTCGTCAGAGTACTTAATCTTTTCGTTACTTGCAGCCATCATGCCTTCTGCTATCAAGTTGATAGCCACAGCTGAGGGTGCGCTATATATCTTCTTCATTGTGTAATATCTGTTTTAATGGGTTATTACTTTACGAATACCTTCTTACCGGTGTTGGTTACGAAGATACCGTGAGCAGGATAGAGCACGCGGCGGCCCTGGAGGTCGAAGTACTGAACACCAGCCTTGTCAGCTGCTACCACACCATTGATGCCTGTAACCTGACCGAAGTTGAAGTTAAGCACATTGCTGCTGCTACCAGCAGGAATATTTTCAGTAGCGACGTATGCCTTGTTGGCAGGTACTACAGTAAGGCCATTCTTCAAGAAAGCAGCTTCGCCAGCAGCGTTCTTAGCCAATACATAAGTGTCATTGGCAGTGAAGCCAGAACGCTTAGCAGTAGTAGGCATAAGAATGTTGTTCTCTACAGTCTTGTCAGTAGCCTCAACAGTAAGGTTGGCAGTAGTAGCACCAGCCTCGTTGTAAAGCAAAGCACCTTGGTTAGCGGGGATTATGCCATCGGGATACTCTACAAGTGTAATCATGCCGTCAGCAGCACCAGTAGCATAGTAAGCCTTTACACCTTCAGTAGCCACTTTCGTAGCGAAGGGGAATGCAACAGTAGCATACTTGGCGTCGGTGATAGATACGGGAACAGTTGTAACTTTCTTGAAAACCCAGTTGCTACCGGCATCATTTGCATAGTTATAATTAGCAATAATGGTATTATCATCACCTCCATAGGCATTTAGTAGGTTACTACCATTTTTCAATAAAAATTTATTCGCTGCTTGACCTTTTGTAATCACATAATCGCCTACACCATCAGTAGCAATAGGCATCTCTACAGCCTTGGCATTTTGTACAATCGGGCCAATGTAGCAATTTGTATTGGCATTCTTAATTTTGTAAGAACCATCAGTATTAGCAACTAACTGCCACAATTGAGGAACAAGGGCACCAGAAGCATTTGTACGACGAATAATGCGAGAATCATCAGCACCAGCCTCAAGTGCGCCATTCTTGTTTACAACCATGCTCTCAGAAGAGATATAGGCTTTACCTTTGTTCTCTCCTGTATTGTTTACCACACTCTGTGCTACAATCTGATAGTAAGCATTGGCGTCAACATTTGCAGGATAGTAGAAAGCAGCTGCATGAGCAGCAACAACAGCATCGTAGCTTGTAGCAGATGCTACTTTTGTTTTACCCGTTGACAAGGCGTCAGCGGTTTGACTAACGAGATTCTCACTTGAAGCATTGTTTGCCGTTGCAGCGTCGATTTCTGCTGTAACAGCGCTCTTTGCCAATGTTAAGAAATCAGCGTCAGAATTCAAATCAATCTTTTTAGCAATGAAAGCAGAACCATTGTCTACGTTAGCTTCTGCATTTTTATAGGTTGCCAATATAGGAGTGTTGTCATACTTGCTATGGTCGCCCAAGAAGCTTGTTGCAGCATACTGCAAGCTGAAGTCAGCCGTAAAACCGTCCTTAGGGGAAATCTCTTGAATATAGAATTTTGAGCCAGCGCCATTAAAGTTGGCTTGGTTATTTTCGCCATTCACGCGAAGATACTTGCCGTTTTGCTTGTTCAGCAACTTAACACCCAAACCATCTTCAACAAAGGCCCAAAGACCACCATCCAAAAGGTCGAGTGAAGTAATGCAAGTAGCATCGTACTTTGATTTACCATCACTACCGCCACTACGAATGATGTTGTCAGCCTGACGTACCAAGTAGTTACCATCGCTATTACGTGTTTTCAAGGTATACCAAACCTTGTTGTTGTCGGTAGAGAACTCTACAGGAGCATCTTTTCCTTCTACTTTATTAATTGTGTACTCAAATTGTTTGTTATTTTCAGACACAGTCCAATTTGTTACATTATTCGATACATTATAATAGTAAGGAGTCATAAATGTGTGCGCCGACGTAGAAGTACCACCTTGAACCCATTCATTATAGGTCTCTAAGGCTACTCCGTCTTTCTTTGCAATATGTGCAACCTTATAAGCACTAGCGGTTTCTTCTGACACAGTTACGGGTACAATCTTGTACCAGCAGTTAGAACCTTTACCTTCCCAACCGCAGAATTGATTTGTGTCATCACCACCCATATCAAAAGCGTAGTATTTACCGTTTGTAGCTTCCTTATTTACGATAACGAACTGTCCTTTTTTGGTAACAGGGGTCTTTTCATTTATTGTTGTTTTCTGAATAACGAACGAAGCAGCTGTTCCAGTTGCAGTGGCACCGCCCTTACCATTATTGTCAGCTGCAGCAGGCATATATTGGCCTTCAATAGCAGTTTCGAATGTGTAAGTAGTATTTCCGCCAGTAGTTGTGATATGGAACTTGAACACAGCGAGACCACTTTCTGCGTTAGAAGTAGTCAATGAGGCTGCACGACCAAAGTGCAAGTTGTCAAAGTTGTTAATTGTAATGTACTTTGACTGCCCTACACTATAAAAGGCGTAAGTACCACCGTTTTTCAGTGTGCTGAGATCCGTCACAGCATTGGCCAAATCGGCATCAGCAGACAACTTCTTCCATGAGCGAGATGTCTGTGCACTTGCCGTTACCCCTACAAATGCGAGGAGTAGCGACAGCAAGAAAGTAAATTTCTTCATGCTTTTGTCTGTTTTTGTTAGGTTTATAAAATGTTGATGTTTTTCAAAAGTTTTGTTCCCTATTAAGTTGAATATGAGCGCAAGCGTTCTAGGGCGTTGCGCATAAAGGAATCACACAGATCAACTACACTTCACGTTGATATGTGCTTAATACGCGTGTAAGAATAGCTTTTTCTGTGTCCGCTGCAAATGTACGCACCATTTGTAAAAAAACCAAACGGGGGGGGGTAAAATATGTTAATATTTCATTCATTCTTTCTTTTTTGACATACTCACTCTAAAAAAGCACTAAAAAAGATGCACTATATGGCTCCATGTAGGAAGCAGAATTAGTCACTTTACTTATGTTTTAAGACATGGCGCAAGTATTAAACAAAATATACATATGGTGTTCCACTTTAAGACCGTTAAATCAGCTATCAAGCAAGAATAACAACATAAAGGGGTAAAGCTTTTGCCCTTTTAGGTAGGGTGTTCAAAATTGGCATCAAAAACGAGACCAAAAAGTGCTGATCATTCG
>OGHM01000122.1_pt1 | contig 45658 bp, 87 predicted proteins | sample 1571531 | NCBI WGS metagenome assembly OGHM01 (sample SAMEA2582031, study PRJEB24529) | metagenome | biome: Human gut stool | place: China | collected 2011 | reverse complement strand
AAAACACTAAAGCGTTTGCAAGTTAAAGAGAAAAGCATTAACTTTGCAGCCGAAAGTAATAATGGTTGTGAAGTAACGGACACGACTGACGAATAAAGAAGACATATTAAACAAATGGTTATAAGCTCCAAGCGTGGAGTAATATTTCGTCAAGCCCATTCCGTTACATTTGTGGGTAGGCGAAACAAGCCCTGTCCATCCTCTCTCACAACATGGTGGACGGGGCTTTCCTATTTGCAAGAAACCTACTTATAATATTTAAATTGTTTAATATGAAAGATTTTTTAGAAAAGAATTTGAATGATGCACCCATGCTGGGAGCATTTGTAAATCAGAGCGAGGAAATCAAGGTTGAAGGCTTTGAACTCATCAAGGTAGAAGAACGTGATGGTAAGCAAGCTATCAATGCAAGAGAGCTGCACCAAAAGTTGGGCAGTAAGCAAGAGTTTGCGCATTGGATTCGAAATCGTATTGAAAAGTACGGATTCGTTGAAAATCAAGACTTTTCTTCATTTGATAATTTTGTCAAACGAGAAAAAGGCAGTAGTGTTCGCAAAGAGTATGCCCTTTCACTGGATATGGCGAAGGAGTTGTGCATGATCGAGAACAATGAGAAAGGTAGGACGATTCGCAAGTACTTCATAGAGGTTGAGAAGAAGTCAAGAATGCAGAGTGTTCCATCATTGCCCGATTTCACCAATCCGGCTATAGCAGCAAGAGCTTGGGCTGACCAGTTCGAGAAGAACCAAGTGCTGACCTTGGAGAACAAGCAACAGAAAGAGGAACTTGCCAAGGCATCGCAGGAGATTGTCGGACTAAGCGCACAGATTACAACGATGAAGCCTAAGACTACTTACTTCGATGTGATGATGAAGAACAAGAGCACAAGCGTGATTACATCAATGGCGCAGGATTACGGAATGAGTCCGCAAGCATTCAACAAATTGTTGCATGAGCATGGTATCCAACACAAGGTTTCTGACCAATGGGTCTTATACCGCCAATACTTGGATAAGGGATATGTGAATAGCGAACCAGTGACCATTACGCACAACGATGGAAAGCAAACCATCAAATACAACACGAAGTGGACTCAGAAAGGACGTTTCTTTCTCTATGAGTTCCTAAAGGAGAAAGGTATCTTACCTTTGATTGAACGAAATAATAATGGTGAGACACACTAGGACAACTGTAGTAATATTGATATATAATCGAGTTGAAGGGGGAATGCGTGATGCATTCCTCTTTTTTTGTTTAATACAGGGCCATTCAAGAGCTTATTTTTAAACTAACTGCTTGATAATCAGTATGGGAAGGTAGGGCCACATTAAGGGCTAAAATATACATTTATTTTATGGCAGGAGAGAAGAGATAGTGAGAGTCTTGACTTCAGATGAACGATATATTAAAGATGTTGATTACTAAGTTGCGGAAAACCCTGTAGGAGGAAGACTAGAGAATGACTTGTAAATTTTCGTCATGTAAAAGCAGAAATGGCACGAAAACCGAAAAGTGAGTTTAAAACGATATGGAAATTTTGCCGATTGAGATAAATTAGTTATCTTTGTGGTCGAATTTTAAAACTTATAAGGATATGAAGATATTAGAACCGAGATATGAAATCCTATCCCAAGGCAAGGGCATGGATGGAGTTTACAAGCAGATAGAGTTATGCGGTCGCACTTGCTATGCGTCAAGTATGAAGATAGACAAAGACAGCGCAAAGCCTTTCGTTGAGCGTATGGTAAGCAGCAACCATCTTGCCATGTGTGAGCATGGAACAATCTATCTACATGTTGCTTACGATAATGACTTCTTTGTTCCGGAGTATTTACTGGTCAAACACTATCGTGAGAACAAGTATTCCAAGGTGATGCAGATAGGTAACGATTACTATATTACGACCAACTACAGAGTTATAGTAGAGAATGAATGGTTTGATGATTTGGACTATATCTGCGAGCCTACGGAATGGCATGAGAAGCGAATAACCGTCCGCTTTACAACTCAGATTGCGGTAAGTAGAGAGGCTAACAGACATCGTGTAGATTCCGTAGCGGAACAAAGCACTAGATATTGCAACTATAGCAAGGATAAGTTCGGAGGCGAGATTGCTATCAACAAGCCAAAGTGGGTTAGCGAAGATGATGCGGTTAATCCATCGTCTTTTGATGGTGGAACATTTGTTGACCTATCAAAGAACATCGGTAGTTATGAGCATTGGAGTCCGGTAGAAAAATGGTGGTTTGCCAATAGAGTATGTGAAATGATGTATTTGTCTTTGGTCAAGGATGATGGTCTTAAGCCACAGGATGCGAGAACTATTCTTCCTCTTGATACCAATACGGAGCTGATTCATACCGCATTCGTGAGTGATTGGCTTCATTTCTTCGATTTGCGATCAAAAGGAACTACCGGAAAGCCTCATCCAGATATTGAGGTCTTGGCAACCCCATTGATGAATGAGTTCAAGGAACGAGGTTTGATTTAATCGCTTATGAAGAAGAAAGCCAAGCAAATAGCCAATGTGATGAGCAATGACTCTTTGGAGGTTGTTGCTCAGATAATTGTTGATGAGGCTAAAGGTGTGCGCTATGAAGTGTATGCTGATGGCTCTAGTAAGAACAACAAGTGTGGTTGCGGTTGGCTTGTGCTTCATAAGGGAGCGATTATCAATAGTGGGAAATATACATTTATCACAGCTAAAGTGAACGATTCGGTGAGAGCCGAAATAAGGGCGGTCATTCAAGCATTGGGTGATTGCCCTCCTTTGTGTTCTGTTGATGTATATGTGGATTGCCAAGTGGCTATAGAGAGAATACAGGCTTGCAAGTTAGGAGACTTACAGCCTATATATAATAAGGTAGCGAAAGGCAAGGTGATAAGATACCATTGGGTTAAGGCTCATAGAGGTAATATGTATAACGAAATGGTGGATTCTTTGGCTTTTTCTGCTACAGAAAGTTAATTTCGTGCCTACATATATAATAAGCGTTAAAATATAAAAGAAACACATTAAATAACTTGCATATTTCAAATATTCTTTGTATCTTTGCAATGTAATTAAGAAATAAAGGTTACTAATTAAAAAGGTGAGACACACCACAAAAACTGTGATTCGTTATGAATACTAGATTGAGTAAGAAAGAGACAATGGTTTATGGCAACATCGGAGTGATGGCTGATGTAATCGGAGGTAACAAGTACTTTACTTTTGAAGATTTGTATGATTTCGATTTGGATAATACCAAGGAAGAGTTGAAAGAAATATTAAACTCTTTGACTGAGAAAGGTTACTTAAAGAGTTTTAATGATTTCGATAAAACTTATCGAGTTTTGAAGTAAGAACAACAAAGGGGATATAAAATCCCCTTACAATATAAATTTAGAACGTGAGACACACGTAAAACTGTATTGAAACAATGAAAAAGGTATTCACAATTGAGAATGCGTTAGCGTTTTTATTTGCTCTTGAAATAGTATCATTAATTTATTTTCTTGGATAGAGCTTATGCAGATTAAGTTTGGTAAGATAAAGTTTACTGCGGCTAAGTCCGAAAAAGGATGCCGCTTTGATGCTTGCTACAAAGGTAAGCATGTGGCTTTTGAGAGTGAAGATATGTCTTTGTATGATGATGTCTTTTCTGATAATAACAGAAGAGCAAAGGCTGCAAAGAGGGTGATTTACGAGAATATAAAGCATAAGTATTATGAGACCCATAGAGATTAGCGAATTCAACGCTGCCGATGAATTTGTCGTTGAGGCAATGGTGCAAGACGGCAAATTCAAGGTAATTGGCAAGGTTATTACGGACAATAATCTTCTGAATGATGATGATTTGGAAACCATCTGGGATTATGCCAACTGGGAGACGAACGGCTATGAAAAGATGGTAGTCTCTAATGGAGTGTATAAAGGCTTAAATGCATTTAGTGATGGTCGAATGTTCTATGTAATTACGGATGATGAGGTCGGAGTGGTAAACGACAATATCATGGTACGTAAGCATTATGATGTCAACAATGGCTATTATATAAAGTCATCAAGGTTACACAAGGAGCAATCCAAGGATTTGTGGTGCTTTGGTAGTTGCGAGACCATAACTAGCGAATATAAGTCAAACATTGTACATGAAGTACTTTATGGCAAAGATGAACCATATAAAGCCTACATTCCTTGAAGGCGGTGAAGTCTGGCATAATATTGATAAGTTCCCGATGCTAGACCATACTATTTTAGTTGAGTTGCAGGTAAAAGGCTCTGACGGATTGATTTACCGGACGCAAGATGTATGCGTTGAGCGTGCAGATAGATTCGTATCTACGATGTCTTTTGTTCCGAAGCGTTGGGCGTATGCAATAGACTTAGCTCAATGTAAGCAACTTGAAGGATAAAAACAAAATTAAGAATAAGCATATGGAAGAATCAAGATGTGTTTACACATTACCTGTCTTGTATAATGAACAAAGTGGTAGAAACGAAGGTGTATGTGTAAGAAAAGAACTTGGAGTAGTTGTTGCAATCGACAATGAAGATGAGTTTAAAGGCGTTTTTTCAAAGGATGGTGAGGTTGATGTATTCAAGCAGTTACTATCACAAGAAGTGTGTTGTTACTATACAGAACACAATGCATTCCCGACAGAGCCTTTGATTTCTTACAAGATGGGTGGCGATATTATCTTTGATTTTGTTGAAGTGACAATCGGAAAGATGTATGGAGGTTATGTTTATATCGTGCATTACAACTTTGCAAGCACAGCATCATAATAAACAAGTTTGATTATGACAGTAGTAAGAGATAGAATTAAAATTGCAGCTCAGATTGAAGTACTGGAGGATATTGCTATTGACTATAGGGGAAAGACGATAGACAATATCATCCAACAGTTAGAAGCAAGATTGAGTGTGCTGAAATAAGTTCAAATTCCAGTAGTTGGAAGATTATGAGTGGTGGAGCTTTTGATTATGCTCAGTATAGGATTGCTGACATATATACAAAGATAGAAGATTATATTGATGGTCATCCATTGGATGAGGAAGATGAAAGATGTTTTCTCGAAGACCGATGGTTAGAGGAGGATGAAGACAAGTATGTTAGAAAGCATCATCATACGATGCCTAACAGATATGGCTTATCTAAAGAGACTATCAAGGAATTCAAAAAGGGTATTGAACTTCTGAAGAAAGCTCAGGTTTATGCCCAAAGAATTGATTGGCTTCTTTCCGGTGATGATGGAGAAGATAATTTCCATCTACGTTTGAAAGAGGATTTGGCAAATCTTAAAAGTAAGAAAGGATAGATTATGAGTTGGAATTATCGTTTAGATACACCTATGATGCTATTAGCTGAAGAGGTGAATAAGAAATATGATACCGATGCTGGTAAGATGCTTCTTTGCACTTATCTCTTTATGGTATCAAGTGAAGAGGTCAAGGATAAGCAAGCTTTCTTTGATTGGGTAGAAGAATTGAGTAAGTCTAGCAAGTGTGATGCGGTAAGGGAGTACGTGGAAATCAAGGACAAAGCCGACTGGCTGCATGGTGGATTCTGTAAGCCGATTTACCGCCACTACAAGGGTAATTTCTATGAGTATCTTGGAGAGGTTACTGATAGCGAGACTTCTGAGGTAAAGGTTGCGTATCAAGCAGTGTGCGGACAGCATGAAGTTTGGGTGCGACCAAAGGAAATGTTCTTTGGTAATGTTGAGGTAGATGGTAAGCTAGTTCCTCGATTTGAGGAGGTAGATTTAAAAGACTTAGAGAAACAAGCCGAGATCAATGGACAGAAAAAAGATTAAGAGTTTGCTAGGTCAAGCAATCTTGCGAGTGAATGAAGTCGTACCGAATTTCGATGACTTGGATAAGATACTTCCTTTGCTTAGACAGGCGATTGATGAATTAGATAAGTCAGAATCGGGTTCAGTTTAGAAAGGGTGAAAAATGACAAATAGGCAGACGATAAAACCAAAGGTAGTTCCTTTTGAGATAGCCAAGCTTCTAAAGGAGGTTGGCTACGATGAGAAGATAGCCGAATTTTGGGCTTACGCCAGCCCTTGGACAGCAAAGGGTGGCATTCGTAAGGGTGGAAAATATAGTGAGCATTACGGCAGTTATGTTGCTTACTCCAATTCCGAGTGGGAGAAATCCAATATTGAGTTTTCTGCTGCCTTAAAGTTGAATAGCAAGCATCCGGCAATATCCGCTCCAAGCTATGATATGGTGCTTGATTGGCTTTTAGAGCATTTCGGTTACTATATTTGTGTTGCAAACATTTCGAAAGGTAAGTTCTGTTGGCAAACTACATCATGGTGTGTAGAGGAAGGCTTGTGTCATACGGATGGTAAGGAATATTCCAGTAGATACGAGGCAATGGATGCCGCTTTCAAGAGTATCTTAAAGGCACGTTTGGAGAATGAAAATGATGAGAAACTGCAAACGTTTCTCAAAAGAATTAAAATGGAAAATTAAGATGAACAAACAGAAAATGATAGAGTGGATAGCCACTTGTGATACTGGTATCTCTTCTAAAACCATGTGGAGCGCATTAATGGGTGTAAGACGCAAGGTTGATTTGAACATCCCAAGAGATAATAGTGATTTTCGTAGATGCTATGACATGGTGGAATATGGACAAGTAACCTTGGATGAATTGCAAATTGTAAAGAATCAGTATCCTTGGTTTGCTCCTTTTGTTGATAATTGGAAGGAATTGTCTCTTTTGTTTGAAGAAGAGTTAGACAAACGCTTGTACATGCGCATTCGTCAGCTAAGTGAAGAGTCAGATGCTATCCGGTATGAGGTAAAGGGAGGACTTTATTATGAAAGGGGTTTTTGGTATAATGTTTAATAAATAAAAAGATAGAAAGAATGAATAAAGACAAATTAAAGGTCAGCTTTGAGATTGACCGTTACAAGGTGATTGGTATGCTTTCACGTAATTGTGAGAATGCTGAAGAGTACAACGAGATTGTGGGTATTCTTGAAGGCAAGAATGAGTTTGTGCGTGATGCGAATGGTAACGAGGAGCTTGCAAGCCGCATTTGCAATTATGCTTTGGATTCTATCTTGGTAGAGAATCCAGACTTGGCTCTTCGTAAGCGTTTAGATAAGGAACAGAAAGGCGAGGATGTTCCTGATGGAAATTCTAATGTCATCGAAATCAAAGGTGATGACGCAAAGAAACTTGTAGAAACCCTCTGTGGCATTCTTCGCAAGGATAAATAATGCAAAAATCATCAAAAGAGTTTAAATAAACACTAAAACATTTGCAAGGATAAAATAAAATGCTTATCTTTGCATCGTGTTTGAAACAGATGGCTTTCTGAGAGGTCGCTTCTACCATAAGTCAAGACTTAGGAGTTTACGGCATGGTTTCCAGGTTACCCAGCCCAGCTAGACTATAACAAGGCAACTCTAATTAGGGTGAGAATCCCTAGATGCTGCATTAGACAAGTGGTTAAGTCGCCAGTTTTTCACGCTGGTATTCAAAGGTTCGAATCCTTTATGCAGTACAAATTTGCCCTATGGTGTAATGGCAACACTACAGGTTTTGGTTCTGTCATTAGTGGTTCGAATCCGCTTGGGGCAACAAGGTGATATTTGATATGTATTTCACAAATGGTGCAATATTCAAGCGGATAAAGAAGACTGACTGTAAATCAGTTCCCATTGCGGGTTCGGTGAGTTCGAATCTCTCTTGCCCCACAAGAGTAACTTTGTCAGATTACGGGGAATGTAGCTCAGAAGTAGAGCACTTGGTTTGTAACCAAGGGGGCATTGGTGCAACTCCAATCATTCCTTTATGCTTTCGTAGCTCAGTGGCAGAGCATAGGATTTTTAATCCTAGGGTCGAAGGTTCGAATCCTTCCGTTGGCACAATGATACACAAGAAGAGAGCCGTGATGTTTGTCTTGTTGGAATCTCGGACATCTGTCAACGGGCAAACGTAGGAAGCAGATGGGGCGAATAAAGTTGTGAATAAGCTTATGAACTAGGGAAGCAAGCGGAATGGCCTCTTTTTTGTGCTTCATTTGATGGTTTAACGAAAAATAGAAGAATATGAAAAGTCCGTTAAGAATGGCAGTCGCTTTAGAAAAGAACAACAAGGTATATCCAAAAGATGTACGGAAGTTCTTGATGGGATTGTACGCCACGCTGCATTTGACAGATAACGCAACGGCTAAAGATATGGAAAAGCTGGTATATTATGCTTTTCGGAATGGTTACCTGCTAGGTGTCAAGTCTGAAGGAGGTGATGACCAAAAAGCGTATGACCGACTGCCGGATTTGGGAGTAGAAGAAGATATTGGTGATGATTCAAGAAGATAGTTGATAAAATTTGGTAATTAGTTAGTAAAGTTTTTTAGGCTTTGGTGTGTGAACTTCGAAGCCTTTTTATATATATAATAAGGTATATTAAAAGCTGAATTGTTAACAAGATACATATGTTAGTTATAGAAGGTTAATTGTTATAAGATAAACCTTAAAACATTTGCATATTTCAAAACTAATTTGTATCTTTGCATCGTCAATCAAGATAAGTTGGTTGATTTGCCGAGTGACAAGTTTCACTCAATAAGGTGAGAGCGACACCAAGGGGTAAGACCCGAAACAACTAGCACAATTAATTATGTCTAAGCAGACTGGTTTTTCATTCGCAAGTTCAAAGAAGTCATTAATTGAGACTATTGACGAAATCAAGAAGTCTAAGATGCCTCGCAACGAAAAGATTGTTGCATTGAAGGCTTGCGGTCTTCGTGAGAAAGAAATCTCTGATATGTTGAAGGTTTGTGTACCAAGCGGTTCAACTTCAACGAGATTCGTTTATACATTCGGTGTTGAGATTGAATGTGTTCATGCCGAGCGCAATGCCTTGATAGAGGCTGGTCGTCAGAATGGTGTTGATATTCATTCTGAGGGCTATAACCACACCGACAACAAGAGTTATTTCAAGATTGTTAGTGATTCTTCAGTTGGTGGTGATGTTGACCCTAACGAGGTTGTAAGTCCGGTATTGAATGGCAATACAAATGGTATGGCAACTTTGAAGAAGGCTATCAAGTCTTTGGATGCCGTAGGTGCAAGAGTAAATTCTACTTGTGGCCTTCACGTTCATATCGGTGCAGCAAAGTTGACAGGTGAGCAATATGTTAACGTCTTCAAGAATTATCAGAAGCTTGAAAGATTGATTGATAGCTTCATGGCTCCTTCAAGAAGAGGCAATTGCCGTTGGGCAGCCAGCTTGCTTGACAAAGATTTCTCTAATTGCCGTGGCAATTACGATATTAGACGTAATGTATTTCATGGAGACAGATATTACAAGGTCAATGCAGAGAGTTTTGCACGTCACAAGACTATCGAGTTTCGCCAGCATCAAGGTTCAACCAATTACAAAAAGATTGAAATGTGGGTTAAGTTCTGCGCAAAGCTTGTCGGTTGGTCTCGCAATAATGTCTTTGCTAGTGAGGTTATGAACATCGAAGATATACCTTTCTTGAATAAAGAAGAGAAGGCTTTCTTCCAGAGCCGTAAGGATGCATTTGCAGCTAATAACGACTAATTGATGTAGTCCTAGGGTAAAATCCCTAGGACACAAAAAATCAAGTATTACTAAGAAAAAAGAAAGGGTAAAGATATGTGTGTTATTATTGTATGTCCGAAAGGTGCTACTTTGCCATCCGTTGATGAGCTGAAGGCAGCGTATATGAGAAATCCCGATGGTTGCGGATTTGTGAGTGAGTCTGACCATTATAAGAGCTTGCATTTCTCTACATTTATACGTAGATTGATGAAGCGAGATATAAATGAGAATGTAATCATACATTTTAGATTTGCTACTCATGGTTCTGTCTGTGTCAAGAATTGTCATCCGTTCTACAAGGCTGGTTATTGGTTCGCCCATAATGGAGTGCTCCCGATCTGCTCCGAGCATGATAAAACGGATAGTCAGATTTGCTTTGAACGTTTCATTTATCCTACTATCAAGAAATATGGTTGGGGTTCTGATGAACATATGAAAGAAATGAATAAATGGACAGCTCATGGTTCTAAGTTTGCAATGTTGCATAATGGTGAGATTTTGAAGTCCGGTAAATTCATAGAGCGTGATGGACGGTTCTATTCTAATTTGAATCATTTGGGTTATATGAGAGATGTCATAAACTTTTAGATATTTTAATGTTTAGGTTCTTTTTAATTCGACAAGCGTCAGATGTCCGTGAGGATATTTGGCGTTTTTTTGTAATATAAGGTGTTTTATTTTGTGTTGCAATTAATTATTCATTTTTGTGATAAAATAGCCTTAAATCGCTTATAAATACCCTTATTACTCACTTTTAACCAAAAGTGAGATACCTGCAAACGCTTTAATGCATTAATTACTCTTTTCGTATTATCTTTGCACTAGTTTTAACAAATATATCGAAAGAATGAAAGATAAAATTTTCCAGTTACTAAAACAAGAGTATAAGTCTCTTGGGTTAGGTGATGAAGTTCTTCAGGCACATGCCGAAATGCTTGACAAGATGGGGCTTGTTACTGATGACAACATCGAGACAGTGGTTGCTAGCCAAAAGAGTTTTTTGGAGTCCTTGCAAAAGGATAATGACCGCAGAGTTACCGATGCCAAGAAAAAGTTCGAGGAGGCACAGAAGGTTAAAGAAGATGCTGAACGCAAGGCTGCTGAAGAAGAAGCTAAGAAGAAAGCAGATGAAGAAGCCAAGAAAGCCGCTGAAGAAGCCGAAAAGAAACGTTTGGAGGAATTGGCAAAGAAAAACGAAATGCCGGACTATCTCAAAAAGTACTTTGAAGAGCAGGCAGCAGAGAAGAAAGCTTCTGAGGAAGCAAGATCCAAGGAACGTGAAGAGTTCAAGAAACTCGTTGAGACCTTGACACAGAAAAATACAGATCAAGCCAAGACTTACAACGAACAGATGGAGGAGCAAAGCAAGACCATTAAGGAATTGCAAGAAACTATCCAAAAGCAAGCTGAGGAGGCTAAGGCTAAGGAAGAGGCTGCTGCAAAGGCAAAGGCAAAGGCAGACCACGATGCGAAGATTTTAGCAAAGGCTAAGGAGTTGGGCATTCCCGAAAGTCGTATCAACGAGGGTTTCACTCTGAGCGATGATGCTACAGATGAAACTATCGAAACATACCTCTCAAAGGTAGCGAACAACTACAAGGCGTTGCAACAACCACAATTCGGGGGCAGCTATCGTGCAAGCGAAGGTGAGCCAACAAAGGAGGAAGTTGACAATGTAGCCGCATCATTAGTTCAGTCACTTTAAAAATTGAAAAACATGAATCAGGAATTGAAGACTACGAAAAAGCAAATTGTCTTTGGTGAGGATTCCGTCATTATCCAGAAATGGGAAGGCGACATCAAGGGCGGTCGTGCTTTGGATTGGACAGGCGTAAACGATGAAGTTCTTTACGCAGGTCGTGTTATCGTGACAGATGAGAAGGGAACTTACAAGCCATTGCCTATCGAAGCAGGCAATTATAAGGCTTTGGGTACAGCCAGTGACCCATTGGAGCATTACAAGTATGCAGGTGTTCTCTATCGTTCCATTCTGAACGGTGAGCCAGCGGCAATTATGACTGCTGGACAAGTAAACAAGGTAGCAGCTAAGGCTGCGAATGGTGCAGACTATCCGGATGCGTTCCTTACAGCTATGCCAAAGATTGCTTTGGTTAGCGATGAGGATGCTAACAAGTTTGATGAGTCTGATGCAACTATGGATAAAGACTAAAAGAAGGAGGATAACAGATGGAAAAATCACTTTATTTTCAGTTGGTCAATAAATACTTCCCACAACTTGTTGCGAGTGTAGTAGAGAAGTTGAACGGCAAGAATCAGACCACATTGACCTATATGTACCGAGACCACTTGACTAACACATATAGTCAGGACGGACGCTGGGCATCAATTACTGCGGAATATACACGAGTTGCTGCTGACGTTGTATCAATGGATGCAGAACTCCCATTGAAGAGCCGTGATAAGGTTTCAACCGCTGAGGGTCAAATCCCAAAGGTTGGTATGAAGCTTTACATGACAGAGAAGCAGCTTAAGGATTTGGATAACATGATTGCGCAACGTTTGCCTCAACCACAGATTTTGCGTAACTTGTTTGCAGACCTTCCTCGTTGTATTCAGGCGGTTTACGAGCGTATTGAAGATATGTTCCTCAGTGAGCTGTCAACAGGCGTAGCTTTGGCAACTCGTTCCGGTGGTACTGGTGTCCGAGTTGATGTAGGTTTTGCCGAGAAAAATAAGTTTGGTCACGGTGCTAAGGCTTGGGATGCAGAGGACGCAACCCCACTTGATGATATTCAATTGGTTTACGACAAGGCGATGGAAGACCAAAATACCATCACTACTTGTTATCTTGATGATTACACAATCAAGTTACTTGGCAAGAACAAGCAGGTTCGTGCTCAGTTTGCCTTCAATCAGGGCATTGCAATTAATAGTGATAGCAATATTCCTATTTTGAGCTTAGAGCAGATTGCGTCTATCTTCAGAAATAAGTGGCAGACCAACTTGGTACGTGTAGCCCGTACAATCAAGACCGAGCTTAATGGCAAGAAAGGAACACACAACCCTTGGGCTAAAGGTCACATGACCTTTACTTGCTATGACAACTTGGGTGATTTGTTTTGGACTAACGTAGCAGAAGCAACAAGACCAGTTGCAGGTGTAACTTATCAGACCGCAGAAGAGTTTATCTTGGCTAGCCGTTATTCTACCAACGACCCACTCCGTGAGTTCACCAGCTCACAGGCAATGGTTGTTCCTATTTTGAATAACGTTGATGCCATCTACTCTTTGGACTCAACACAAGCAGTAGGTTAGGCTTATGAGAGGTGAGGTAATTAGTCCGTTCCGTGATAAGTTCCATTTTAATACCATCTATGAAGTTGGTGCAGTCTTGGACTTTGACGAAGAACGTATGAACTCCCTTATCGAACGTAAGCTTTGCAAGATGTTGGAGGTGCAGGATGATAATCATTCTGCATCTCCAGAAGACGATAAGGAAATTAAAGATACTCCTAAAAAGGAAGTCTTGAATGATGGGAAGGTAAATCTTATAAAGGAAGAAGAAAAGAAATCAGAAGAGACACCCAAGAAGGAAGTCTTGAAGGAGAAGAAGGAGAGTAAGCCTAAAAAGGAGAAAACCACCAAAAAGGATGCTGCCGAGTCAACCGAAGAGACTTCTGAAAAGGAGAATGTAGAAAAGGAACTTGACGAAAAAGCAAAGAGCGAGCAGGAGGCTGCAAAGAAAATCGCTGAGGCTATGAGTCAGGCTCAGAAATAATAATGTCACATGAAGATAAGAGAATACATTTCGCAGAAGTTGCGTGCTTGGAACATTACCGATGCCCAATTGGAAGATATTTCGTCAGGTATAGACCTTGACGAAGAATATACGTCTGATAATTCGCAGGTTGTAGGCAAGGCGATGATTTCCGTAATCGAGGAACTTATGCTTGCTCCATATATGAGCAATGTGAATGAAAATGGATTCTCTGTCTCTTGGGACTACTCTAGGATAGGACAATACTATATGTGGCTTTGCCGAAAATATGGTGTTGCTCCGGATAATGAAGTGGTGGCAGCTTTAGGGCTTTCCACTATCACGGATAAGTCTGATATTTGGTAAATGTCTAGGTTATGTTATATTCCCCTCATATATTAAAGAAGAAGTTCGTGAATAAGGTTGTCAACAAGTACAACGAGGTCATTAGCTCTTCTGAGGAATGGAAAGAAATGGGGCGTTGTCGATGCGATGACAACTCTACCGAGCATTTCACTACCGATAATGGTAGCATATATACACCGAAATATCACATTGTTTGTGACAAGTGCCAGATTTCCGAAGGTGATGAAGTCAAGGTCTATTCCGATGATGGAAGCTACCGAGGAGGTGGAAAGGTCTATAATGCCCCTAAGTGCAATTATCTTGGTTATATGAGTATCTATGTCTGATGTTATAAAGGATGAGATAGACGCTTTCTTTGCGCAGGGAGAAAGGGAAGTTGATGAGTTTCTTGACAGGTTAGGTAAAACAGCCGTTGAGCTTGATAAGACTAACGGAAACTACCGAAACCGCACAGGTAATCTCAGAAGGTCTAACTATAGTAAAGTACATGACCACACCTTGACCCTTGGCAACAAAGCGGAATATGCGTCAGATGTTTCCTCTAGAGGATATGATGTTATAGATTCGGGTATTCAGTATATCAAGAAAGAAATCGAGGATATGCGATGATAACAGAAATAGATGCAGGTCATGTAATCTATGACGACTTGGAACTTATGGGAATGGAACGAAGACTGAAAGGACATCTGAAAAAGGGTGGACTTGATGGGGAAGAACCTATGGCCGGTGAGAAGATTCCCGATGATGGTATGATAGTCATCATCCCTAAGCGTATGAGTGCAGACAAGACATATTTCAATGATTGTACTATAGAGGTAAATATATTGCTCAAAGATATAGAGGGCGAGACTAATCCTCAGTTGAACGAGCTTTTAAAGAAGGCTATTGAAATCCTGTCCGACAATGAAGTCGGAAAAGCAGAGGATGTATGGTATCGTTATTCTATCCGCTCCCACGGCATGGAGCAAGAGAGTAGGTTGAGTTGCCATTACGCAAACATTACTATTGATTTTGAAACATTAAACGTAAGATAAGATGAAACCATTTATTGGAATCAAGAGAATTTGGTATGGTGCTCCTCTTACCGAGGCAAATACACCTGCTAAGTTGGCTACATGGTTGAAAACCGCTACAGAGGTCTTGAACAGCCATGAGGGAACATGGGGATATTCTCAGGATGACCCTAGTGTTACCGAGTACAAGAACGAGCTGAACGGACAGGTTTACTATCGTGACAAGACCGATGAGGGTGCTAAGACTATTACATTCTCTATTGGTGTCTTCTCATGGAAGAACAAGGTTGACCTTCAAGGTGGTAAGATGTACGATTCAACCGGAGCACCGACTACAACGGAGGCGAGCGCAGTAGGTTGGTCTTCTAGTCAAGATTTGGAAAACATCAACAAGTGTATTGTTGCTCAGACCAAGACAGGAAACTACATCGTTTTCTCGAATGCGGCTATCGTAGCCAAGGGAGACCAGCAGGACAAGAATATCACTTTGGGTATTTCTGCCGTTGCCATGGAAAGTGAGACCGATGGTGTGGCTGGCGAGTACCAATGGGAAGGTTCTGCGGTTGTGGAACGGGAATAAGGTATAAACGACAAATGATAGAGGGGGATGGTATTACTGCCGTTCCCTTTTTTTATATTAAGAACTATGAGTAAGGCAAGTAAATTAGTTGCGGGTGCTATTCTTGGGGAGGATTTCGTAACAATAATGGTGAATGGAAAGACTTATTGTATTTCACCACCTACAATTATAAAATTGGTCAAGGCGGCTAAATACCTTGATAGTTTTGAAGAGGGCAAGACCTTAGCGGAAGTCTTAGGCATGCTTAAGAATTTGGATGATACTTGTAAGGCGTTGTCTGTATTCATACAAGGCGATGAATCCATTAGTGATGAATTATCTAAAGGAACGTTTGAAGAGGTTGTCAATGGCTTACAAACGGCTTATTCCTTAATCTCTATAAAGGATTTTCAGACGCTATCAATTTTGGCGAAGAGTGCGGCAAGGATGATAGCAAAACCACGACCATAGGTAACGATACACTCTTAGGACAGATTGCATCTTTTATGGATAGTCTGCATTTGTCGTACCAAGAGGTTGTGAGAGAAATACCTTATAGGAACTTGCTACTGATGGCAAAAGACAAGCAAAGAGTAGCATATGGTGATGTAATGTATGAGGTAACGGAAGAAGTGTTTGGAATGAACTTCAAAAAAGGATAAGTTTAAAATTATGCAAATAAAACATTAAAAGCACTAAAACGTTTGCAAGCTAGAAAAATATTATTTATCTTTGCAAGCGCAGAACAAAAAGGATAAATAGCGATTTAAGATATTGAATAAGATATTAGAGACACGAAACCCGATGGACTATACCGAAAGGCAGTCCGAGTCACTATTCCTTTGACTTTGCAATCGGTAGTTTCGTGTTTTTGTTTTTAAGAAAAGATGCAAGACGTAAGGTTAATATTCGAGATACTGGTTTCCGTGTTGCTTTGCGTTTGTCTCATATTGCTTGCTGTAAGTAGATATAGGCAAAAGAAAAAGCGTGAAGAACCGGAGCGAAAGGAAATGGACTTGATAGACTTCTTTTCTTTGGGAGGAGTTGCCTATTATTGGAACAAAGGTGGTAAGCAGCAGAAATGCTACACATACGAAGAATTTCTGAAAATCAAGGCTGACTACGTGGAGCTTTGGTTGAATCAGAATAGATATATTTTTAACTCTCAATTAGATTGCGATGATATATAGAGTATTTGTTTTGTTTCCGACAATAATTGTATCAGATGGTATTGTCGGTATAGCTTGGCTAGGAAAGGTCTTTAGCTGGCGATATGGAAAGAACAAGAAAAAGAGCAAGAATGTGTCCTTAATGATAGGATATAACACAGGATTGTCTCTTAAGTCGAAAATAGACGATAACGCTGCGGATGATTATTTAAGACGCATTGCCGAAGAAAACAGAATCTAAATTCAAGGGTTAGAAGCCCTTTTTACAACCATATTACTTGTGGTTATTTTTATACATCGGTTTTTATTAACGATTGTTTTTTATGGTAGATAAATGTATAAAAACGAGCACAAGTTCCCTTATAGATGGACTAAAAAAGATGCTAATTTCACAAAAGACAAAGGTAAGGTAATGTCTTGCTTCTGTTGCGGAGGTGGCAGTTCCTTTGGTTATAAGTTAGCTGGCTACGATGTTGTAGCCTGTAACGAGATAGACCCAAAGGTTATGAAGATGTACTTGAAGAATCACGATGTCAAGTATTCTTTCAATTGTGATATTCGTGAGATGATTGCCAATATCAATATAGGGGGGCATATTATGAAAGAAGAGTTGCATAATCTGGATATATTGGATGCTAGTTTCCCATGTTCTGTATTCAGTATTGCAGGTGACCGCCAAAAGGCTTGGGGAAAGGAAAAAGTATTCCGAGAAGGTCAGAAAGCACAAAGGCTTGACGATTTGGCTTTTTACTCAATCGCCCTCGCTAAAGAACTACAACCAAAGGTAGTGGTTTTTGAGAATGTCCAAGGTTTGTTGCAAGGTGAAGCTATCGAGTACGTGAAAGAGATTTACAGTCAGATGGATAATGCCGGATATATCTTGCAGCATTGGTTGCTTAATGCACGTAATATGGGTGTTCCTCAGAATCGACCTAGGGTGTTCTTTCTAGGATTACGCAAAGACCTTTGCAAGCCGTTTATGGTTCAGAAGGATTTGTTCGAGCGAGTACCTAAGATAGATATGGACTTCAACGAGAAAGAAATTGTCTTGGATGAGTTTTCGGACTATAGTGGAAGACAGATTCCAAAAGGAGTGATGAAGTATTGGGAGCATAGAAACGAGAAAGACAATTCTATCGGTGATATTGTCAAACGGATGGATAATCGTCTTTCTATGTTCAATAATATGTTTCTTAAAAAGGATAAAGTATGCAATACTATATCAGCAATGGAAGATAGGCTTTTGTATTTTGATAATCCAAGTTATATTTCAGCGCATGATACGATTTTAGCATCAACATTCCCGATGGATTATGACTTTAATGGCATGAAGCCTTGGTTTGCTTGCGGAATGTGCGTTCCTCCGGTTATGATGGCGAATGTAGCTGCGAGAATCTGGGATTGTTGGTTGTCAAAGATTAAAAAGGAGGAATGCGCATGATAACAGCAAGTATGACTTCGGGTGAGATGCGTAGAGTACGAAACTTAGATGAAGCTAGAATCTATGAGTTTCAGATGCGAAAAGCTAATGAGCTTAAACGTGAAATGAGAAAGCAGAACGTAAGACAAATAACAAAGACCTTTGAGTTTGCTACACCGAATGCCGATTATTTTATCGTTGTAGGTGTAAAACATGGCGATGTATTTGCTTCCGGTGTGTTCATTTATCTGAAGGAAACTAACGAGTATATTCCTATGAGCAGAAATGAGGGGTATAGCGAGGATTGTTTTGCTATGAGCGTTCATTTTCTGAAGAGATATGCAGAAAGGTATTTGAAAAAGGATTTGCCGATAGCAAAGATATTACAAAAGATATATACATCGTTTACAGGTGCGGTTCAGCTTTATAGTGACGACAAGACAAAAAGGGTGGTGTTTGCTATTCCGGAAGGGCTTATACTCACAGAATACGAGCAAGAAAAGCGTATCATCCACTACAAAACCTTTGTAAGCATGGATATGCTAAAGAAGACACAGATGCAAAGTTACGAGAAGATTAGTGCATTTCTAATGGAATCATGTCAGCAAATAGCTATGGCAAGAGAAGCAGGAAATGACGAAAAGCTGGGCGTTGTGTACAGAAGGTTTTATGATGATATTGATTTGCTAGATACAAAGGAGGCGCAAGCCATATATTCAAGTTTCTTTGAAAAAGGAGGTAAAAATGAAAGGTAAATGTGCAACAAGGTTTCTTGGTGATGTTAGACCAGTAAAGGGCTACGAAAGGTATTGTGTTAGCAAACAGGGACAAGTTTTTACTATAGGGAGTACATATCAATTAAAGGAAATTTCTCCTTGCAAGACACCAAAAGGCTATTTGAAGGTATGGCTTTACAAAAACGGAAAGCGAAAGATGTTCTATGTTCATCGTTTGGTAGCGCAGGCATTCTTGGAGAATCCAGATGCATTACCAATGGTGAATCATAAGGATTTCGATAAGACAAACAATGATGTTTGTAACTTGGAGTATTGTACTGCAAGATACAATATGGCTTATTCGGCTATTGCAAAGAAGACTTCATCCGCATACTTGGGTGTGACGTGGAATAAGAGCGCAAGGAAATGGCAAGCCCAATATCAGATCGGTAAGAAGAAAATCTACATTGGATGCTTTGGTACACAAGAAGAGGCTCATGAAGCTTATGTAAATACTATAAAAGAGATTTAACATGCTAGAATTCGATAGAATATACAATTCCGACTGTATAGAAGGAATGAAACAAATAGAGAGCAGGAAAGTAGATTTAATTGTTACTGACCCACCATATTGTATCTCCTATAAGACCGGATGGAGAGCAGACGACCATCGTTTCTCTAAGGAAATACTCAATGACGATAATGAGCAATTGATTATTGATTATATGAGCGAATGCTACCGGATTTTGAAGGATGATAGTGCTGCTTATATCTTCTGTAGTGCCAAAACCTTGGACTTTTTTATGCAACAAGCGAGGAACGCAGGATTTACCATTAAGAATGTGCTCATTTGGCGAAAGAACAACCATACGGCTGGAGATTTAGAGGCGCAATATGGTCAATGTTACGAGCCAATCCTGTACTTGAATAAAGGCAGACGAACCATAAACGGAAAGCGTTTGGAGGACGTATGGGACTTTGATAGAGTTCCATCTGATAAATTGGCACATCAGAATGAGAAACCAATCCCCTTGCTTATGCAATGCATCTTGAAATCATCGGACGAAGGAGATTTGGTATTTGATGGTTTTATGGGTTCAGCAAGTACTGCTCTGGCTTGTATGCGTACAAACAGAAATTTCCTTGGCTTTGAGTTAGACGGGGAATATTTCAAGGTAGCACAAAAAAGAATCAAAGAAGAAATGTTTAATCAAAAAGATATGTTTGGATATGCTGGAGATAGATAAGATTTATCAAGTTGATTGCCTGGATGGTATGAGCAAGATTGATGACAAGTCCGTCTCGCTTATACTCACAGACCCTCCATATGAAATTTCAAGGGATTCCAATTATGCAAAGTCCGCTCCTACTGGTAAAGATACCGATAGATTCCGCATATCTATCGACTTTGGAGACTGGGATAAACAGGAAGCATTTGATATAGGCTCTATGATAAAAGAATCCTACAGGTGCTTGAAAGATGGTGGATATATAGTTTGTTTCTATGATTTGTGGAAGATTGGGGTCGTAAAGGATGCGATGATTAAAGTCGGATTTAAACAAATTAGATTTATAGAATGGATAAAAACAAATCCTGTTCCAATAAATAGTAAGACAAACTATCTCACAAACGCAAGAGAGGTCGCTGTGTGTGGGGTGAAAGGTAAAAATCCTATCTTTAAAAGCGAATATGACAATGGAGTATATAGCTTTCCAATCTGTCGTGATAAGGGGAGATTTCATCCTACCCAGAAGCCTGTTAGTCTTTTCAGAAGCATTATAAACAAGCATTCCTGCAAAGGAGATATTGTACTAGATTGCTGTATAGGTAGTGGAACTACGGCTATTGCGTGTATTCAAGAAAATCGTAATTTTATTGGTTTTGAAACTAATAGAGAGTTTTACGACAAAGCAAACGAGAGAATAGAAAATGAATTAATGATAAAGCAAGATAGTTTATTTAGTAATGAAAGTTAGTGGGTGATATGATGGAGCTAAATAGAATTTATCAAGGTGATTGCCGAAAGCTTCTAAAGCAGCTAGACGATGAATGTATAGACCTAGTATGCTCTGATGTTGCTTATCCGGTACAAGCTAGAGGTGGGCGCAGTAGTATGAGTGGATATTGGACGGATTCTCAAACTAGAAAAGGTAAGATATTCAAGAGTAATGACATAGATATTTCGGAGTATATCAACGAACTATATCGAGTACTAAAGGATAAGACTCATTGCTATCTTATGTGTAACGACTATAATCTGATGCACTTTCTAGATGAGATAGGACGGAGTGAGTTTCACTTCACAAAGTGTTTAATATGGGATAAATGCACTAAGGTGTGTGGAACGTATTATATGAACCAAAAAGAGTATATCATTATGCTTCGTAAGGGAGGTGGAAAGCCAATTAATGAGTTTGGCACATCTGACATTCTGAGTGTTCCTATTCCAACCAACAAACGCAGGGATAAAGAAGGATTGATCAATCAGACCGAAAAACCAGTTAAGTTGATGGAGATTCTAATCAGAAACTCAACAAATGTAGGTGATGTTGTTCTTGACCCATTTATGGGGAGTGGCACAACAGCAAGGGCTTGCGTTAATCTTGAAAGAAAGTATATAGGCTTCGAAATAGACCAGCGGCAAGTAGATTTTTCCAATAACGAATTAAAGAGCATGAGTAGGCAATTAAGTCTGTTTTAAAACAATGGATATGAGTATGGTTATTCAATGTAACACAGTTGTAAGAAATGGGAATAAAGAGATAACGGATGCTCTGATAAAAGCCATTAAGGATGAAGCCTCGAAGCGTGGGTTGGTACGTGATGAATTGGTTGAATATTGCAATCAATTGTTAAGGAAAGGCGAAATCAAGGCTTGTATTAAGAATTTGTTTTATAATTTCAAACGTTATTTTTGGAGGTATTATTGATATGAGAAGAAGAAAGTTGAACAAGTCTCCAGTGCTAGGTCTCTGCGGATTTGTTGTCGGTTACGAGTGCAAGGAAAAGGGAATAAAGCTGATGGAGTGCGATAAGGCGCAAGCTGATGCAATCATAGTTCCTCATCACTTTTCACACAAGGTAACGAAGAATAGTTGCTTGAATCTTTTGGTATTGTACAAAGGCAAGATTAGGGGTGCTATGCAAATTGGGTATGGAATTCGACCGCATATCAAGACTGAAAAGGGCGAAGTGTTGGATTACCATCAAGTGAGGGAATTTGACCGAATGTGGTTGTCTGATGATATGCCAAAGTATAGCGAAACCATTTGCCTTTCTCTCTTACACAAGTATATTAGGGCAACGCATAAGGAAATCAAGTATCTTATATCTTATGCCGATACGTCCATAGGTAACAAGGGAACTATATATAAAGCTGCAAACTATGAGCATATTGATACCATTAAGGCAGATTTCTATGTATTACCAAGTGGTGAGCGTGTGCATCCGGTAACTATGTGGCATCGGCACAAGACAAGAGCATGGGAGGTTCTAACAGAACTATACCCAGGAATAAAAAAGGCAGAAGGGTTTCAACTTAAATTTCTGAAGAAGTTATGAAGAAAAGAAATAAATATATTCCTTGTCATTTGCATCCAGATCCTGAGCATTGGGTTAGAAAAGGTCAATCTTGGAAGGCGAAGGTTGCTTATGAGACCGAGGATGATGCTTGGGAATTTTTGAACCAGAATCCGAAGTTAAAGATACTCGGTTGGCATACTTACTTATGCAAGGTTTGCTCAAAGTGGCATATTGGTAGGTTACATAATTAACGATTATGAAAAAAGAAGATAGACTTAAAATATATCGCAAATACGATGGGCATTGTGCTTATTGCGGTAAGAGTATAGAGTATAAGGATATGCAGGTTGACCATCTTGTTCCGAAGAATCGAGGTTGTTACTCTCGGTGGAGCGACAAGGAGGGAAGGTTTGTCGTTTTTCATGGCGATGACAGTATGGAGAACTATATGCCATCTTGCAGGTCTTGTAATCTTCGTAAGCGTGATATGAGTTTGGAACAATTTCGCTCTGAGATTACTAGACAGGCTAAAGGATTGCTTAATGGTAAGGCTTCTTTTCAAGTAAAGATGTCGCTTGCTTATGGTTTAATCGAAGAGCACTTTGATAGACAAATTGAGTTCTACTTTGAGAAATTTAAATAGTTGAGAATATGAAGAAGTTTAAGAAGTCGATAGAGATTAGCACTGAGAATATTTCAGACGTTCTTCAAGTGCCAATTGTTACAAGTTTATACAAGACTAAGAATTTTAAAAACCCTTGTCTTGAAGGTCGTAGCGTTCCTTATGATACTATAGCATTGATGTATGTTCATATCGAAGGCTTTGATAGCGATTTTTGTATTGACCAAGGCTACATTCTCGCTCTTGATATTTGTGATACTTGGTATGCTTTTTCGAGGCATGGATGGGAAAAACATAAAAACGATGAGATATGAAGAAGAAAGGATATTACGAATACGACCCTGTTATCTATCCAAGAATGTTATGTGTCGCTATTGGAATGAACCAAGAGGACGCTAACAAGTGTTTTGAAGGTAGAAAAGGTGAGGTTTTGAAGGTTGATTTCTCTAATTCTAACGCAATAACCTACGATGAAGTTAGGGAAAAGTCGAATAAGAAGCTTTGTTCATTTATTAATTTTGCAAGCAAGGATTCTATGAGGATGGGGATTTGTTGCCATGAAGCTTCTCATGCCTGCGATGCCATCGAGGATGCTATTGGTATGGAACACGGAGGCGAGCCTTCTGCCTACTTGATTGGTTGGATTGCGTCTTGCATCAACAAGGCACGTTTGGGTATTGGTGATTTCGTTGAAATTAAAGATAAGGAAGAAAAGTAGCCCAAAGACAAAATACCTTTGAGTGCTTTACCTCATCACTATATATAATAATGTAGTGGTGGGGATTTTTGTGTTAACATCAGCAAATTATCCGTCTGTATTATTATAGTATGTTAAATACTAAAAGAAATACATTAAATAATTTGCATATTTCGATTATTCTTTGTATCTTTGCATCGTAATTAAGAAACAAATGTTATTAATTAAAATGGTGAGACACACCTTAAAAACTGTAATGAGAAAATGAAAAAGTTTTTTGAAAACTTATCTGAAGAGATTAATGATGCGGCTTTTGAGGCGCAGCTTGATGATTTTGCTTGCGAGTTTGATGCAATTGACAAACCTGCCGAAATCGTGGTGTCTGTTAAGAGTCGAAAGGTTATCCATTCAAATGGAAATGTTTCCTTTTATCCATATTACAATGTAGATAAGATAAATATCTATGATGAAGACGGAGAAGACGTTTCTTCAAAATATCCTTTGTTCTGCCAAAGAGTTAAGGATTGCGTGCCTTCTTACAAGGATATTGAGAATAGTCTAGAAGAGGCAAATATGAGCGATACCGAGCTTTATTTCGGCTCAGAGGCTAATTATTTGCGTTATAAGTATGGTAACTAAATTGTTTGGATATGGAGTACGAAAATAAGTTTGTAGGCCTTTCATCTGTAACGAGTCACGACCTTGAAATATTAAGGTATGAACTAGAGTATGGATGGAAATTGGCTCTTATGCCAAATGATGTATGGTACAACTAATTACATTTAAGATTTCAAATTATGGCATATTATAAAGTTAGTGTAGATGTATCGGATTTATTCGATGATATGCTCGTCCAAGCACAGAAGAGTTTTCTTATTGACAAGTTTTGCTCTTTAGCAACAGACCAGCAGATAGAGGTAGTAAGCGAAATGCTGGAGAACCTTAATGGCGGTCAGACAGCCAAAGTTATAGAAGACGCTTTCGACAACTTGCATGAGCAAGCCCAGGAGCACGTAATCAACTATGTGAAAGGGTAAGGATATGATGTTTATAAAACGCAAGTGTTTGTTGACTCTTGAAGGAGGTTATCAGAAACAAGCTGTCCTTACCATACCGAAGCCGACAAAGCCCATCTTTCCAAAGGAAATGGAGCGTCAGTTCGTAAAGCAGTTCAATGAATCGCAGCCAAATATGGTTCACAAGGTTGTTAAGTGTCACATAATGAGAAATTAAGCGTATGGAAGATTTACCTATTGGAACAGAAGTCGTGTTAAAGGTAGTTGAACACGAAGGTTGTGATAATTGTTTTTTCTACGAGATTGCAAGCAATATTAATGCGGATGTTTGTGAGCGAATCAAGTGTGCTCGTATCGAGCGAAAAGACGGAAAGAATGTTCAATTCATAAGAGTAAAGTGATTATGAAGAAAATCAAAAGTAAGACAGTTCGTGACTATGTTATGAACGATATGGTATGGAAGGTTGATTTGCCAAGTTTCTTGAAAGAAATAGCTGAATGTTCAAAAAGCGTTCCTTATGCTATGACTTTTAAGATTTTGGCACAGGTACTTAATGTACTCATAGAAAGGGCTATTGAGATTAATGACCCTGCACTAAACATCATTATGCTCAACCTTGGACTTTATGAAGGAGCGCATGATAAGAATGTAGATGAGGTTATATCAAAATTACGCAAGTTGATTACTGGTAATCAAATAACGTGGAGGGCTAATTATGGGTAATGAAGATTTAACGAATTGCATACCTTGGTATTGTCAACCACACTTTAAGTGTGCAGATATACAAGATGGTAAGACGCAAAGAAGAATGCGTAGAAAGAATCAACTTAGAAAAAGAAAGGGTAGATTATGATAGACGAGAATAAAATAGAATCTGCAAAGGAAGAAATCTACGAGGATAAATTCCTTGGCTGCGGTGAAATGGTAGAAGCCTTCAAAGATGAAGATGAGATGGAAATGTTCGACAAAGAGGACATCAAAGAAGCTATTGGATTAGGTGCTGAGTGGGCTATCAATGAGTTATTAAAGGATTTGCTTCATCCTGCTAGCGAAGTTCCTAGAAATGACAATGGTAAGATTCTCGCATTCTCAAGAGAGAGAGGTTATAGAAAGCTCTACGATATGAACGCTATGCTCGATAAGACTACTTGCAATACATATCAAGAAATGTGGGAAGAGCAAGTCTATATGTTCCGATTGTCTGATTGGATATTCGTAGATGAGTTGTTTGACTTGATTACGAAAGGAGGTGAACAATGATTAGAAAGGTAACAATGTACGAAGGCATCTGTGACGGCTGTGGTAGGCGATTAGAAAATAATGGTGGAGATATAGTTGCTTGGAGCGATAAGTCTAACGTATATTTTTTAATGCAAGAACGTGGATGGCAGTTAATTGACGGAAAGTTTTACTGTCCAGACTGCAATGATACTTTCGGTAAGGAAGTGGATAAATATGTAGATAAAAAGAAAGGAGAAAGCAATGAAAGAGCTTAAAGATTTGGTTGTTGGTGATAATGTACTAGTTAGAGGTATGCATCGCAGACGTATCGCCAAGGTTGATAAAGTGACAAAGACTCAAATTATTGCTAATAACGCTAGATTTAGAAGAGATTCTGGCTGGCAATGTGGTAGCGATCGCTGGGATATGAAAAGTATATCTGTTCCTACAGAAAAGGAAATATCAGAAATTAAAGAAGAGAATCTTCGTAAGACTCTCATCTACGCTATCAGTTCTTTTGATTTTAAACGTTTATCAACAAATGAGTTAAAACAAGTGTACAAGATTGTAAAAGGCAAAGAATGAAAGAGCTTAAAGTAGGCGAAAGAGTAACTATTATTCTTGAAGCTGTTGAACATGACACTTGTGAAGGATGCTTCTTTAAAGGAGTGGCTGGCTATTGTGGCGCAGCTCCACTTGGATTGAAGTGTCTTCCTAAATATCGTTCAGACCACAAGAATATAATCTTTAAAGAAGTTAAGGAGTAAAGCGTATGGATAAGTTATATATTCCAGGAGATTTGGTGATGGTAAAGGAGTCAGCACTTCGATTTGCTAAAGATAAAATATTTAAAGTAATATCTTCATTGAGTGGTGGCTTTGTTAAGGTAGTTATATTAAATGATAGTAACACAACATGCACTATTAGTAATAATGCAGTTCGTCCAATACCTCTTACTTCTGAGATTCTAGAGAAGAATGGGTGGAAGAGAGAAGTGATGAGCAGAGGAATAAAGAATAGTCATTGGGTATATACAAAGCCCGATATTGAAGAATATGGGTATTTTCCTATCTACATAGAAAAAGGTATCGGTGACGAGTTTGATGTATATCCGTTTACTGACAACAATGTATGTACACAAATTGCATACATTAAGTATGTTCATGAACTCCAGCACCTGATCTTTGGTCTTGGTATTAATCACGAAATGGAGGTGTAGGTATGGAAGTAGTAAAAATAACTAAGAAAATCTACAAAGCGATAGGGTGTGAAGAAGGACACTTCTTTGGGACGTTTGCTCATTTTAAAGAGTTGCGTGAGAGGTCTAGTTTGTCAGTACAAAAGACTTGCTTTTGCTGTGGGCACAAATTTCAACCAGAAGATTTTATTTCTTTAGCGTATTTTGACAAAGGCTTGGGAAATAAATTTCTTTGCCAAAAGTGTAAGGATATAGCATTTAAAGATTTAGGTGATAAAAATATTTATTTACATTAGTGTTTAACGCCTTCGGGCATAAATAAATAGTAATATGAATATAGACAAATTAGAAAGAGCCAATATTTTAACTAAGAATTTGATTCCTAAAGCAGATAATCTTTTAAGTATGCATAGATTAACTGATGAAAGAGTTGGAGAATATCTTAATGCATTAATGAAAGGGGATAAAGAGTTTGGTACCAAATTCATGCAACTTGTTAATGAAACAAAACAAAGATTGCAGAAAGAGTTTGACGAGCTTTAGTAACTAACCACCCTCTCCTTGGCAACAGGGAGAGGGTAAAAAGAAGAGAATATGATTAGATTTGAATATCGAACCTATTGCAACGAGTATAAGATAATAAAGGTAAGCAGAAAAGCTTATATTATTAAATATATAGATTACTATCAGCATATTTACTGGATGGTTAAAGAACATAAGTTCAAGTCTAGGTTAAAAGCAGAGAAACATATTAAAAAACATTTTATTGTGGAGGATAAGCAATGAGCAAAGAATCCGTAATACAAAGCATGAAGGAAGATTTAGATTATCGTAATGCTTTCGGGAAATATATAAGTTCTTGCGAAGGCTATCTTTTAGCTATGCATGCACTGAGTGCGCCTAGTGTAGCAGAAGAATATGCTAAATGGAAATTAAAGGATTTAGGACTAATTATGACAAGAGAAGAATTACAAAACAAATTCGGCATTGCTATCTGTGAGTATTGTCGTAAGCACATCATTTCCGAATGTAATCTTCGTAAAGGATGGGTTTGCGAGAAGAGTTATCATAAGGAAGCACAAGATGGCTACGCAGCAGAAAATAACATAGAGTTGGAGGATTGATTATGGACAGAAATCAAGTTAAAGAATTTTATCATATTCTGCAAGCTTTCGCAGAAGGAAGGGTGATTGAGTGTAGGACAAAACCGAGTTCCGTAAAAGGTACAGATGTTCCGAATGATTGGACGGAAATGAAGGAGATTGAGTACTGGAGTAATACTGAATATCGCATCAAGCCAGAGGTAAAGTTTCGCCCTTTTGCCAATGTAGAAGAATGTTGGACTGAGATGAAGAAGCATCAGCCGTTCGGTTGGGTGAGAGACAAAAAAGATGGATATTATGTCTTAATTACTGCTGTAGATAACGGCGATTATATGTCATTAAGTGGAAATAGCGGCTGGTCCTTTTATAGTCTTATGAAAGATTATACCTTTGCAGACGGCACTCCATTCGGCGTAAAAGTGGAGGAATAGTTATGGCATGGGTAGCAGTTGATAAAATCGGTGAGGAATTAATCTCACGAACAGAACCATTTAGAGTTAGAGACTATTGGATTGGTTATTCTATATTTCATCTTCCAAAGGGCAGTATCAAGAAGCTCATCGGAAGGGAATTGTCTTGGAATGATGAGCCAGTCGAACTTAAAGAATAGTTATGTTTGGATTTTATGTTATACTTACCATAGCAGTTCTATTTATAGCTTTTATGGGTGGAGTTATCGGTTATTTAATTGGTAAATATTGGAAGAGATAAATATGAGCATGCAAATATGTAAGAGAGCCTATCAAAAATTGATAGACGGAGATATAGAATGGCTTCTTAGACAACCCAGAGACCTCGAAAGAGACCATATAGAGGCAGTGCTAAGAAAGAGTGTTGAACTTTTATACGGGAAGGAAGAATAGCTTATGTATAGACCGATTACAATGTATCAGATTGTTTGTGATAGATGCGGAGAAGTATTTAGAGGTACAGATACTTGCTCTGCACTATTCTACGACAAGAGTACTGATATTGAAGACTACTCAAATTGGAAAATGATTGATGGTAAACACTATTGTCCCGTGTGTTATGGGGTGAGGTTATTAATGGAGTGTATAACGTTAAAGCTAAATAGTTATGGCAACATATAGAATAGTAGATATGTATCGTAAAAATAAGCCTATCAATGGTATACATTACGATTCTTGGGGTAATCCAATATTGGCTTATCGTGTAGATAAAAGACATTCATTGCTCTTTGGGCTTATCCATTATTGGGATTATGGTGCATATAACCTTTGCCCAGAGTTTTTGTTTTCTTCGATTGATAAAGCCAAGGATGCTATATTGAAGGTTGATAGAAGTAGAAGAGTAACAATTTTATATAAGTAGCTTATGAAAGTAGAAGATATTAAATTCAAGGCAAAGAGTATCTTAGATGGAGCTTGGGTACAAGGAGATTTAATTCATAAAGAAGATGGTAAGATTGCAATATTAAGAAACGGATTTAATGTATCAGAAGTTGACCCTTCCACCGTCTGCCAGTTCACAGGACTGAAAGACAAGGATGGTAAGGACATCTTTGAAAATGACATCTTGTACGATAAAGATAGCGGTATAGCGTCAGCGATAAAGTGGAAAAGACATGTTTGTGGTTATGTGTATGAAAAGGTTGGTATGTTTGCAACTGTGCATGTATATGCTTGCCACACAAGTCTTTTGAAGATTATTGGCAATAAGTTCGACAGGAAGGAAGGTGAGAAATGAAGAAAATATTATTTTATTCAGTACTTGTATTGGCTGTGATTTTCTCAATCCCTTATGTAGCTTTGTGTATTATAGCTTGCCTATATATTAAAATAACAGGATTTGTTATTATTCCACTAAGCTCGTATGTTGGTAGAGCTGCACCTCTGCCAAAATGGTTTATGCGTTTTTCCGATTGGTTAGAATACTTAACAGGTAAAAGCTTATGAAGATTAGACTAGCAAAGAAGATAATGAAACAGAAGAACTACCTTTGTCTTCCTTATGATTCGATAAGTGACTATTGGTATGCAAAAGTCATAAATTTTGAAGACAAGGCAATGTTTCATGTTATTGGCAAGTATGACCACCGCATCACTAAGGCGATAAACCTTAGCGCAAAGTGCAAAGCAAGGGATATTCTTCACGATATAGAGAAGAACGGTTGCCGAACTCCTTTTAACCAAAAGGATGTAGAATCTTGCAGACGTAAGGTTGAAGGTTATAAAGTTTAACAATTAAAAAGAACGAATATGGAAGATAATGATATTTGGTTGAGAATAAAGGCAGCTGAAATAGTTGCTCAGTATTTTGATGGTACTTGCACCGCAAAAACATTCTGCAATCATGCATATAAAGTGTATCAGTTCATTAAAAATGGAAGTATGTAGTTATGAACAAGCAAACATTTGATTTCTCGGAGGCTCTGAGAAGAATGAAGGAAGGAAAGAAAGTAAGAAAGGGTGGTAGATTGAGAGATGAAATACTCTACTATGACCCAAAAAGAAACGCTATCATGGTTATGTTTGATGGAACTAATTCAGTCAAGAAAACTGCGATGGCTTGTATAAGTATTCTCGCAACAGACTGGGAGGAGGTGGAAGGATGAAGATTAGACTAGCAAAGAAGATAATGAAGCAAGCTCGTCATCTAAGTACGGCAAGTGATTATTGGTACAGAAGATTAAGAGATTTTGAGTACAAAATATGCTATGGTTTTGTTGGTAAAAAAGACCACCGCATCACCAAGGCGATAAGTTTAACTTAAATGAAGTAGCGTATGTATAGATATTTAAATGTTACTATTAGCGAGAAAGATTTTGGTGAAATCAAGCAAGGAAAGGTAAAAAATGTACGTTTACCTTGTATCCCACGTTGGTATCATACTCTTATTGATGGTGTAAAGATAGAAGGTGAACCAAATCAAATAAAAGTCGATATGATTAATGGTGAATCTCGTATTCAGTATGGGCGTTCCATATACCACATTTTTAAAAAATTTGATTATGTCCAGCTTTTCTGTAGGGTTGGTTCTCAAATAAGAGTTCTCGTTATGGATTGCGCAGGTTTCAGTATTGAGACTACTCAAACGAAAAAGGATAATGGCTTTATCGAGTATAAGCCAAAAAACTTTGTTGTTCATCTAAAATGATTAAGATTAGCTTATGGAAAGATTAACTAAAGTAATGGATAAGTATTTATCAGAAGCAAAGAAGAAGGTTCTTACCCTCACCGTCAGCAAGCAGTGGTTCGATATGATTGTAGCTGGCGAGAAGACGGAAGAATACAGAGCTGTCAAATCGTATTGGATAAACCGCTTAATCCAAGCAAAATACGGAGGAAGTGATGAATATCGCAAGGTTACAATGCACCCGGAGTTTGATATGCTTATAAGCAATTCCAAGCTCAAAGAGTTGCTTGAAAAGAAAACCGCCAGGTTCATCCCCTACACTTACGTCCGCTTCTTCCATGGTTACGCAAAAAATCGTCCGTGGATCGAAAAGGAGATTGAGAACATCTTCATCGGAAAGCCTAAGAAAGGTCTTTGTCCCGACAAGTGGCTTGATACCGAGTTTTTTATCATTAAATTCAAGTAGCGTATGACAAACGAGGAATTTTATAAGGCTCATATAGGTGAGCGAGTTCTTTATAAAGGTAAAGATATTGGTGCATACGTTGCAGGGTATGTAGAAGAAAAGTATATTATCCTTGGGATTTGATGATTATACAGGCTGCATTCTGTGCTTCACTTCAAAAGTGAAAAATCTTTGTGACATATATCACTCATACCGATTCGCAAAGTTGAAGTATTTGGAAGTGATAAAACATCAGTAATATGGAAAAGTATAAATATACAAATAAAGAGGAAAAACCCATTCCAAAATATAAGAATGGTGATATTGCTTGGTATATAGATGGTTGGTTTGAACATCCGCAACGCTGTATTATAAAGGGATGCTGCAACGTATCTTGGTTCGAGGGGAACGAATTTAATTCTTCGGGTTGGTGGATAGATTATAGATACAAACCCGACCATTGTAAACGTACCGTACAGCATACAATTAGAGAAGAAGAGCTTTTTGATACCGAGCAAGAGGCTTTAATTGCATTGTTCGAGAAGTTTAAAGATGAAGTAAGACGTAAATTAGACCTTTTTGGTAAAGAAGCAAATAGACTAGGCATAAAACAGCAGTTGTTATTACAATAATAAGAAAGGGTAGGGCAAAAGCTCTACCCCTTTCGCAAAAAAAATAGCCCCTCCATCGACCAGTCTTGGTATGACAAGGCAATGCGTTGGGTTGACCCTGACTGGTGGGAGAAACATCCTAATGGCGGAAAGGATTCCTTGAACTTTGAAGAAGCTCTGAAGGCTATCATGAAAGCTACTGGTGCAAAAATGAATAAAAAGGAAGAGGAGAACAAAAACAAAGAGGGGGAAGACTAAGCTTCCCCTATCTCCTTTAACCCCAAATCCATTAATAGCTTATCCAATATCTCATTCACGTCATTACGGAAACTTCGGTAAGTAACATAATAGAAACTGATGTTCTTGTAATCATGGCTCACATTAGAACATGTACACCCCAAAACCTTAGCGATTTTCTCTCTTAGCCCTCTTCTCATCTTAGAACCGCCAAGGGCACTAGGAGAATAAAGATAAAGAATAACAAAGATAAATTGCTTGCGTACCATTGTGGAATTTCGTCCGGCATGATAGCTCATAAATTTATCGTAAATATTGCCTACTTGCGCCAGATCTTGCATCAATGGAACGGAAAGGCTTATTTCTTCTTTGGATAAGATGGCCTTAGTTTCTCTAATCCATTTTATGCGTTCCATGATTTTCTTTAGATTCATTTCAATGTCTGATTCTTTCATTCTTTTCTGTTTTTAGTTCAACATTTCATAGACGAAGTAAACCTCGTCTGCATCTATTTGTTTTCTAAACATTTCTATGTCGGAAACTATCAACGAGCAGTGCTTGAACGAACTCTGCCCATTGATAACTTTTCCTATTCTTGTTATTCGGTATCTCATTTTATTTCGATAAGAGTTAAAATGCAATAACCTAACAAGTCTTTATAGCTGTCTAGAATCGGTTCTTCTTTAGCATCCTCATTAAGAGTCAACAAAGAACAAATCCGATTAATCTTTTCTTGCAAATGACCGAATGCATACGGATAACCATCTTTAGCAAAACATTCCGAAAATGCGTTTCCATACCGCTTATTTTTGGTTTTGAACAATTCAATTTGCGACTCGATGATGTCGTTATAATCTGAGACAATATACCAAGATAACGTAAGCAAGGCTTCCATCGCCATTACGCTGATATGGCTTCGTAAGATTTCTTTGTCTTCAGAAGATGTTCGTATCTCATACATAAGACGAAGGAAATTGGCTGCGCTTGAAAATAATCCGAGCTTTCCGAAGTCCTCCCTTAGAGATGAAACGAAAGCGGCATTATCCTTGCATTCAATCATGTCTGCCAAACGTCTAATAACAAAGATATACTTGTTAGCATATTCGCAACACCCATTGTTATTTTGTTCCACCATGTCCGTATCCTCCTCCACGATTATTTTCCATATTCAACTCTCCAAGTATGCTTTCTGGATTTTCTACCTTGCGGAATGCACCCTGACAAATACGAGTACCTTTCTTGACTACGAAAACATAATATTCGTAATCAGAATCAAGTTTAAATTTGCTATCTTTCGTTGGCATATAACGCTCAGAATTAACCCTATAAAGCGCACCAATATCGTCTCTGTAATCTTCATCAACTAAGCCAAGACAAATATCAATATCTGCTCTTACTTTAGTCATGTAACCAACTTGTGTTTCGTTCTTGCCAATAAACGCCACATCAACTTCCAGACCTTTGTCAGTAAAGCCTGAACGTGAACGAATATCCAAGCCAACTCCTTTAGGAAGTTCCACGCCTAAATGCAGATTTATGTGACCTCTTCCCATTTTCACCCAAGGCATATTCAATACCACATCTTGTGGACAGTAAAAATCAACTGCCGCAGCATTACCTTCCTTATAAGGAACACGACCACCTCGCAAGTCAAGTACATAAGCCTTGCCTTGTGCTACTAACTTCTTCATTAACTCCTTATCCATTGTATATAAAGCCTAAATCATTTAATGTTCTACAATTCTTAACCAGTCCTTTTGCCCATAAATTACGCAACTCAGGTAACGGGTCTTTTCCGTACCTATTCTTTATGGTTGCTAAGGTCAAGATTTCCGGTTTAATATGTTTATCTCTTTTCTGCTGTCTTAGCTCCTTCAGAATATTCTCCAAGTTCTCCATTGACGAAATCCTCCATTGTTATATTGTCAACCCCAAATTTATCAGCCAAATCATCATTCCCAATAATCAGCCAATTAGATTTGTCTTTGAGAAACTCTATACTCTCGGTGCTTTTTGCAGCATCAACAAAAGTATCATCAATATTATCAGTAGAGCGATATGGAACTACCGCCTTATCAGCATACATAGCAATTTCGTAAGTAATAACCGATACCATTTTTGCGAATGTTATATCGCTTGAATACATTGCTTGGTTCTTGCCATATCCTAAGATGTTGACACGGACTATATTATCATCTGCTTGCAACGCTCTAAAGAAATCGTGCTTTAGCTGAAAATCCGTAATATCTACCGGATGTTCATTACCCGATGGAATACTTATAATATTCAACAGGCTTACAAAAATAACTTTTTTATTCATTGTCTTCTTCTGTCAATAATTTGTCTATTGTTTTTTCTAATTCGTCCAATCTCAAAGTATAATCCTCTTCGTAAACGCATATCAATGTAGAAATAAAGAACTTATCATTATCTGTTCTCAATTCAATCTCCATGTATTCCTCGTAATAGCTATCGTATTTAATCGCTATCGAAAAGGAGTTCATGTAATCTGGGTTAAACCTTCTCTGTAAGGCTTGTGCCCTCGTAAAGGCTTTTTTAAATTCATCCGTCATGGCTTAATATTTTGAGTAAGCATTTCCTTGTTCTTTGCCATCGCATCATGGAAGCCTATATCGTATCTGTCTGTTTGCTCCAGCTCATAGTTTCGCTTAATTAGTTCACTTGTCTGATACGAACTCTTTGCAAGTTTAATCTTAAAATAGACAAACTCAACAAACATAGCCATAAAGCAAAGAACAAAACCGATAATCACCGCTACCTTTGTGTTCTCTTTACAGAACTTTACAATACACTTAGCAACCCGGCATGTTGTACTAACTATGCCTACAAGTACAAGGTAAGGAATTCGTAGCAGAACCTTGCATAACATACCCATAGTTCTCTTCGTATAAGATGCGAAATCCGTACTCGTAAAAACTAACTTTAACTTCTCCATATTTTAGCCTATTTAATGTTTATCAAAAGTCTCTTATTTACGAACCACAACAAATCAATTCCGTTCATCATACAATATCCGCAAAGCATGCCAATCAATATTATGATCTTCTTGAATACTCGGTAATGCGTCATTTCTATCTTCAGCATAGACATCATCAAGTCTTCAAAGGAACGGTCTCTCATTGAGTCCGGGTCTAGCCTCAACGATTTGACATTCATCTTGTACTTATTGGCCATAGAGAATAATGTAATAGCAAATTCTGCTAATTTGTCCTCTAGAGTTCCGGCAACGAGTTTAGAATATATTTCTATCGTACCACGTCCATTAACATTTTCATATTCCCAACGCTTGGCATTGAAACGACCTTCGTATTTGCGCATTTCTACAATAGCGTCAATTACGTTGAATGTTTCAGCCCTTTGGGTTTGGCTAGCAACATCGAAGTTGCAAGCCTCTATAATCTGTTCAATTTCTGCTATCTCCATTTTTTATACAATTGAATCTAAGTCAAAATCATTAGAGGGAATGAAAGCCACATGGTCTTTCTCCTTAGTCATCGTTCTCTCTCCAGTTCGCACGCAATTGATTGGCTTGGAATTTTTGTGTCGTACCACAAACGTTCCAAAGCTACGTATTGTTACTCTATCTCTATTACGTAACGACTGCTTGGTGAGGTCGATAAAAAAATTCACAATGGCTTGAACATCATCCTTACGGAACTTCTTGCCATTTACATCTCTAAGATTCTTAATGATTGCCTTGACAATTTCTTCTTTCTTCATATTCTCTAAGTTTTTTATTCCCTAAACTTCTAATCAAGTCGTATGGGTCTATATCATATTTCTTGATAAAGCAATCCCTCAGCTTGCTTAAAGCATTGAAATCTGCATTTGTCGTATTCTTGACTATCATATAAGCCGAGTCTAACCGAGCATCTGTTTTAGGGGCTTTAACCCGAAAAAGCTTGTTGCCTTTCTCGTCTTCGATAAGTTCCAAATTAACTTCTTCGCCTTTAGCTTTTTTTCTTGCAGACCATTCTTCATAAGTGATGGCATTTTGCTTGATAGCCTCATCCTCTTTAGCCTCCTTTTCTCTTTGTATATTTGCCTCTACAGATTTTATGGCATCTATACGATGGGAGCAAAAAGTATTCAAGCTCTTAGTTATAACTTGCGGATTCGGCTTCTTGTAGAACTTTTCAAACTTTCCGGCAATAAACATCTTGAAGAAAGTAATCAGTTCGTTCAGATTAAGGAAATAATACTCATCCTTTATAGCATTCGCTGTCATTATCTTAATATTGTCCGTAACCTCTTTATTAACAAAGCCACAAATACCATAGACATCAGAAATCCATGCTACAAGCCATGTTATTGCACTTCCTTCTCCATAACACAGGTCAAGATAGGTTAGTGTTGGTGCGTTGCTTTTAAAAGCTTTTCCGATAGGCATCTTACTACCTACTTGGCTTGATGGAGAGAAAGACATTAGAATGTTATCGAACGTTCCATACTCATTGAATATTCGTTGCTTTTCTCTGTTGATTGAGACGCTGCACGAGGTTGGCTGACTCTTGATAATAGCCTTGCTCTGCATCTTTATTAGTTCCTTGCTTTCTGTCATCATAATTTCCTTCCAATACTTTAACGAAATTGTTTGGTCTCATAATCCAATCAAAACTTGCCATCCACCCATTGCTACCATTAAGAAATGCAGATGCGGCTGCTTTATCTATCACAAGTTTCATCTGCTCACTCCCATATTCTTTAAGCCGTGAATTAATCATTGACTTTCTCTTCGAAGTCAGGGCATGAACAAGAGGCATTCCTCTTCCAACGATAACTTTATTGAAATATTCGCAAACCTTCTTTGCTTTATCATCCACTTGTTGTACACTAGGGACGTTGTTCAATGCTATTCGTTCAGGTTCGTTCTTGTGTGGTTTAGATTCTTCACCTTCAGCAAATTCTATGTTGTCTTCATGCTTCCAAATAAAGACTTTTCCGCTACCGATAGATAACATTTGTTTCTCAAATAGCCCCTCAATAGCTTTTTTTACCTTTGTCACCGACATGCCTATCTTTTCCGATAATTCTTTGTTGCTTCCATATACATATCCGTCTTTGTCAGCATTAAATGAAAGACGGACGAAAGCGACTAATTCATCAGCATCCAAGCTACATGCTTTTTCATCTAATTTTACTACCATATCTTAAAAGAATGTATTTGTTAATTGTTTATTTCCACTCATTATTACCCACTTTCCTTTGCCGTTTTGATCTAGCAATTTCAAGTCTTCAACTTTCCCGAACCTCTCATAAGTACCGCAGAGGTCAACAAACCAAGGCTGTTTCCCTTTTGATAGTCTAAGAAGTCTTCCTACAACTTGATAGTATTGCGCTAATGAGCGTGTTGGCTTTGCATACACGACCGTATCTAACTCCGGATAGTCAAAACCTACGACTAATATTTGACTATTTACCAATACTTTGGTCTGACCATTACGGAAACGCTCGATGATTGCTTCACGTTCTTTCGGTGGTGTCTCTCCACAGACCATTTCGCAGTTAGGTATGGAATATGTTAGTTTCTGAGCCTCTTTAACGAACTTCGTAAAAACCAAGATGCCTTTACGCTGTCCACCTCGCTTCGGATTAAGCAATCTTTTGACAACACTAACTAGCCATCCGTACAAATCTACACGTTCATATTCTTGCTTGACACTTTGGTCAGTGTAATCACGGCAAGTTGAATTGAGCTGCAAGTTTCCTTCGTTCCATTGTGGTGGTGGGCATGTGTAATAGTTCGGAAGACAGATATATCCGTTTTTTGCCATATCCTCAACTTGAACATAGTAAATAAGCTCCTTGAAAATCTTGTCTCGACTTCTTGTCAGAAACTTCAATATGCTACCATAGTTCTGATAGGAATACAAACGGAAAGGTGTTGCGGTTAAACCTATGACCTTGCTCTTTAATTTATCAAGAAACTCCTTATACATGCCGGATTCAGGTTTCACTAAATGAACCTCATCAATTAATATGTATTTGAAGTCTGTAAACAATTCGGGATGTCCTTTCACGCTACCAATTGTAGCAAAAGTAACATCGCTGATTTCTTTTGATTTAAAGCTAGCGGAATAGATGCTGGCATTATCAAATCCATAAGAACAATACTTCTTGTAGTTTTGTTCCAAAATCTCCTTAGTAGGAGAGAACACAAGCACTTTATCCTTGAGCCTAGCAGCTATATCTGCCAAAATCAATGATTTGCCCGATGCTGTAGGAAGCACTTCCAGAGCGTTCCAGTTTTTCTTCTTATCCAAGAAAAACTCAACAGCCTTCTTGCTTGCCTCTTCTTGATATGGTCTTAATTTAAACTTCATTTCACAAATAATATGAAATCACTTTTGTTACTATATAGGAATGCACAAGTCTTATGCATAACAAAAGCCCTTAGAGAAGACCTTACAGTTTTTATGGTGTGTCTCACCGAATACGATTGCAAAGATACAAAGAATAATTTAATAATGCAAACGTTTTAGTGTTTATTATTTGTTATATAACATACTTTAAACTTTATTCATTGTCTTTTTCTTCATTCATTTTCAAAATTAGAGCTGCATAGTATTTGTAGAGTTCTTGTAATTCAAACACAGACCAGTTCTTTGCTTGATGTTTCATTACCTCCAACAAATCAACTTGCTGCTCACCAAGCCGTTTTACTTCATCCATATCCAAAGGAACGTGAGGATGCTTTTGCAAATAAGCCAATCTGCCAAGCTTCATTACTAAATTCTTCCTATAACCAATAAGATGGTCAGAAGAGAATCTGTTACATCGTTTGCATTCCGCATTCTGATTACGTGTATCAAAGCGCAAGCTCATATGAGTTCGTCCGCAATAATGCCCATTGTCGGCTTGGTCGATTGGTAAAATTCGTCCACAACTGATGCATCTGAAGTACTTATAGTGAAACTCTCTAGAGTCTCTCATGCGGATATAAACCGACATAAGCCTATCTAGCTTGTCAACCCACTTTTGCTTCTCGCTCCTCTGGTGTTTAGGCTTCTTTCCTCCTTTGTTAAATCTATCATAATATCCCATAATCTTTATCCTTTATCAAATCTCGAATCGTATTTCCATCTGAAATCGCCACAATAGTAGCCTTTCATACAAGCTCTCGTAATATTCCTTTGAACGAGTCCTAGTTTTCGTGCTGCATCGGCTGCTGACTTATACCAATGGACTTGCTCTCCATATTCGTTAATAGCTATTACTGGTCTTGCATTCCATCCGGCTAATTTCGGATTTCCTTTTCCTTGGTACATTTCCAACTTTTTGCGCATCGCATCTTGCTTCTCTTTCGGTATACCCATCTCATCCCAAGACATACCTCTATTCCACGGCTTGTTCCCTTTAGGAAAATACCCATGACGATTTGTTTCAGGTGGAATATACAATCCGTAATTTACTTTGTGCTGAATATTTTCTAAAACGTAATCTCTTTCCATAGTTGCTGCTATGAGAGTCGAACTCACAACCTTCCGATTTGAACAGACATTCTTCCGTTAAACTAAGCAGCACCACCCCATAAGGGGAATTTTAAACCAATTAAATATTTAGAAAAATGAAAAGCTTTACTCCTTTGGTTTATCCATATGCAAGAATACATCCATGATTGATGTTTCCTTAAGACTTGTAATATTGTAATCAATCATAGTCTTACCCATAATCTCATCTACATTCTTGCGAGCCTTTTCAATGGTATCACCCTGCACAAGATAACGAACCTTAGTCTTCCTCTCCTTGTCAGATTTTTCATCAATAGTAATCATGTTAATACTGCAATCGTAGTATTTATCCTCGCTATCAACTTCTGAAAGGAACAACTCTGAGAAACTAGCTTTCTTCATAGTGACAATCTCCATATCACCATTTGTGTACACCGCCATTTCCTCGGTTGTCTTAGCCTCGCATTCTGACCATGACAAGGCATCTACAACATATTGTTCCGTAGTCTTAGCGTTCGTTCCATCCTCTAAAGTCTTCTCATAACGAACACCTACGATAAAATACTTTCCTGTTAATGGTTTCATTGTATATTACTTTTTTTATGTTAGAGAATGTGGTATCGGTGAGGCTTGAACTCACGGCCTAATGTTTAGGAAACATTTGCTCTATCCAACTGAGCTACGACACCAAGCATCCTATAGAAACTCTTTATTTAATTCTGCTTGCCTCTCCACCTGTGTCTGCCATACCATATAAGCATGGTCTTGTGGAGTAGGTATGTATAATCCTCTTTCCATAGAGCAATGATGAAGCCATCGGTCTATACATAAAGACATTTCTTCTTTGTCAAGGTCTGGTATGTGCCTCCAATATTGGAAGGTCTTGCCTTGTTTATTCTCACGCTCCCTAAGAAAAACATCCTTATTTACACGTTTGAACTCTTGTTCGATATAGTCCTTAGTATATCCTTCTTCGATAGCTACGTAAGTGATTGTTACCCACAGATAAGCATTCTGCTGGATTGTCCTAGATTGTTGTCTCTCTTTAAGGTCAACAACAAAGAACTTCTCATTATAATAATCACCTTGTAGTTTCTTGGCTTTGGTTATCATAGCCCTGGTTCGTTCCTCGAACTTTTCAAGCTCGACCGGATTCAACATATTATATACCATCTTTCTTTAATGAAAGGTGGAGAAAATTAATTCTCCACCATAATAAGTTTAAAATGGCGCATTAGATGCGTTAGTGCCACTCGGCTGCGCTGGTGGTATTGGGGCTGCACCTGCGGCTGGAGCTTGTGGAGGAAAAGGATTATTAGCAGCAGCTTGCATGCCACCTTGTGGCGCATTGTTCTGTGATTCAATCTTTTGCATCTTGTAGCCACGAACAGATGTAAACCAGTCTGTTGTGCCATCTTTCTTTGTTCCTTGATATGATTCAACGTCAAAGAACACTTCAGCCATATCCCCGACTTTAAATGTGTCCGGAACATGAACATTTTTACAGCTGAAATCAAAGATGATGCGCTTTTCGTAGCCACGTTCACCTGTCAAACCATCGAAACGTGTTGCGTCAAGCATCAAACGTCTCTTTTCAAATGGTTCTTTACCTTGTCTCGGAATAGACTGAATGCCTTCGATAGCGACAATCTTACCTTTATAACTATTTGCCATAACTTAAAATATTTAATAAAACAATAAATTATCCAACTCGTTTTAATGTCAAACTAGGCTTTACCTTAGTTACCTTTTTGTACTTTTCCAAAAGATGGCTATAAGTCTCTTCGTCATCAGCATCAAAAGCCTTCGTGTCTAACGAAACTCTTTCAGAAGCGGACTTCAAGGAATAAGTGTAATTAGAAGTTTTATACGATGTGATATTGTCATTAGACATACCATCAAAGATAGCTGCCTTCAACTCCTTTTCCTGTTCTTGCAATTTAGCAATGCGCTCTTGAACGTCCATGAGTGCGATTTCGTTATCTATAATATAGTAAGGTGTTTTTGTATCATCACTATACAAACGACCTTCTTTCTCGCATCGGAACAATTCTTTAACATCACTCGCTGGTCTTGGCTTGCCTAATGGGATGAGTTTACAGATTGTTCCTCGCTTCTCGTCATCACGCAACCACATACAACATATACGTGTAACCTTCAGATGAGGATTCAATGTTTCGAAGCCGAACTTATACATCGAGTTCTGCCAACGCACATACTCCTTATTAACGGAATAAGTACCCTTAATATCCCAAATCTCAACCTCATCGTCCGGTGCATCATCCTTGTGCATCACCAAGTCGATTGCACTTGCATGGTCTTCTCCGATACGAAGGACATATTCGCTGCCAATTATCTCATATCCATTCTTTTTGATATAAGCGACAAAAGCCTTGACACTCTCTGAGGCTGGCTCAATACCCAATGAAGCAAACAACTCTACCTGCTCATGGATAATAGTGCCTTTTTCGGCAGCTTTCTTCAATACCTCTTCGCTTACGTTAGAGTACATATTGGGGAATACATACTGATGAAGCATACCTGTAATGCCACTTAATTCACGACCATCATAAAAGTACTGATGTGTGGAGTCCTCATAAAGAACTCCACTGTTATTCAATTGTATCATACTAATCTTGATTTAAATTGTGTCAACTTAGCTAAGAACTCTGCATTCTTTTGATATTCGGGATAAGCATCATAAACTGCTTTTAAATCCTTCTTGCTCTGTGCGAGTTCCATCTTTCGTAATGCACATTTGCGTTTAAACTCTTCGGACTTCTGAAGGTCTGGGAATCCGTTCCAAACTCTATCTACGTCCTCCCAAATTTGAGCCTGTTGCAATTGTGGATAAGCATATTGTTTTTGCTCATTAAGATTTTCGTCTTTTTCTTCCTCGCTCTTTGGAGCTGGTTCAGAGTAACCATATACTTCTTTCTGATTATTCATCCATTCAAGAACTTCTTGCTCGGTCATACCGCAATACCAACGTACAATGTTATTCTCATCTTGAATGATAAGTTTTGTAATACATCTGTTAGTATAGCCCACATATCCTACATGGAAAATCGTCTTCAGCTTTCCGCTCGAAGAATATTCAACATTTCGGTTAAGGTTAACGAATATCTTCTTGGGAGCGGTATATAATTCTCGACCAATACCTAAACAAGAGCAAGCACGCTTGAAAGAGTCGCTAGCTTGGCCTTTAACGGCTTCGGTGTTACTTGGCGTACCAACATCTTGCTTATCTATCCAACCGATACCTTCTTTATAAACGGAAACCGTACAAAAGAGGTTTTGACCAATAAGCTCATGCTTACGTTTCCAACCATAGATGCCGAACTTCTCATCTAATCGTCTCATGTCACATCTTGCGTCCTTGTAAAGCAACAAGGAACACCAGTCTGGTGACTTCTGATTACCACCTTGACCAACACGGACTTCTATCTCATCCGCATCAAGGAGGCGAAACTCATAATCCTTAATTTCTACGCTCTGCCCTTCTACAGGCTTCGCTGCCTTATTCTCTGCCATAGTCGTATATTTTAAATAATCATTTTCTTTATCTGACAAGAAACAACAAGTTCATTGATTTCTTTAAGGGAATAATATCTAGGTGAGTTCTTACAATCGCCTACATATTCTTTCATTAGTCTGTTCTTGACCCATTTGTCAATCATCTGCTTTTCGAATCCTTTAGATGCAAGATAGCATTCGGCATCTTTTCTGCGTATCCTGTCGGAACGCAAGCCCATATCAAATTGGGCATCCATCCGCCCAGCTTGAAATGCTATAGATACTAATTGCTTAATCTCGCTTAATGACATTTTCTTTCTACAGTTTTTATGGTGTGTCTCACCTTTTTATGTAATATTACAAAAAATCTATTAAATTTCTTGCAAGTTACGATATTTTTATGTATATTTGCAACATCTTTAATGTTTTCGAGTGCAAAGATAAGAAAAGTTTTGTAAGCGTGCAAATTAATTAGTGTTTTTGAATACTATATTAACTTTTATTGTCTAACCTCTCTAAATATTTACATAAATTAAGTTACACATACGCTTACTGCGTATTAAATTTTAGGTTATGAATAGTGCATACGAAAGACTGAAGGCTGTAATCACTGCTTTGGGTTACACTTCAAACGAAAAATTCGAAGACACCGTAGGCTTAGGGCATGGGTTCGTAAGCCGCATCACTAATCGTGTGTCATCAAAAAGCTTGCAAGCCATAACAAGTAAATTTCCACAGGTGAATCCAAGCTTTATCAGAACCGGAATGGGAGAAATGTTTATTTCTTCGCCTGTCAAGGTTAATGAGAACGGAAATGCAAAGACAAGACTGCGTGAGTACCTTAAATATAAAGGAATTACCAAGCGTGAATTTTGCGATAAAGCTGATGTGGCATCAAACTTTCCTATAATTGGAAAAAATGGCGTATTCACAGCAAGAGTGTCTTATAGGGTGAATTCTAAATTTCCAGACCTCAATATGGATTGGTTAGCCAATGGAGCTGGTGAAATGTTGCAGCCCGAGTCAAATATTGAAAGATTCAACAACTACAAAAGCAGGATTGCACCATTCTGTACAGAGATGGGAATCAGTCCTACCTTCTTTTTGCGGAAGTGTAAGAGCTATACCAGTTCGATTAGCAGATTGCCGGATATACCTAGTGATACTTTCTTGAAGAATATCTCTTTGGCTTATCCTCTGCTTAACTTGAACTGGCTTAAGACCGGAGAGGGAAAGATGTTCAACGATGACATCAAGTCGAATATCAATTCAAGCGTCTGCTTTGTTCCTCTTGTTCCTAAGAGGGCTTATGAGAGTTATCTCAGTGGATATGCGGATGATGTATATATCTCATCACTTCCAACAATTCCTATCGTAAAGGAAGATAAAGAGAAGTACGTGGCATTCGAGGTAAGCGGTGACTCTATGGATGATGGCTCGTCTAGAGCTTACCAAAATGGAGACATCGTTATATGCAAAATCTGTCCTGATTATATGGTCAAGAACAATGGACTGCATATAGACGGAAAGGAATATATCATAGTTTACAAAAAAGGTATTCTGTTGAAGCACATCATTGACTTGGATATGAATGACGGAAAACTTATTTTGCGTTCCTTTAATCCTACTTATCGTGACTTAGAGTTGGATTTAGCTGATGTAAAGCAGCTCCTCATTGTAGAATATCAGCAGAAAAAAAGATAATGTAAATTATATTTGTATATTCTGTGGAATAGGCTTGCATTAAATGTCGCAAAATTGCCGCAAAACGATTATTCACCTGTAGCGTAAGCTACTATTGCTTAAATATTTATTGATATTCCGAGCAACAGCCTTCTAAGCTGTGGGTCTTGGGTTCGAACCCCAACGGAATCACAAAAGTGGATTAATCGAAAGGTTAATCCACTTTTTGTTTTATATAACAGCCAAATACGCTTGTGGCTCAAGAACGGGCTGAAGGCCCAAAAGCTCCTAGCCTAGGGCAACGCCCTGGGTATAGTAGCAGTCAGCAAGGCGCCCTGTAAGGGCAAAAGCTTTGTGTATTGATTGGTACTTGAAAGCTGTTGCCCTTACAGGGCGCAGAGCAGATGCAACAAAAAACCCAGGGTGTTACCCTGGGCTATGAGCTTTTGCCCTTTCTATTATATTTGCACTTGGAAAAATAAAGAGGTGAAAATCTTTATATCTGCAAACTTTTGTTAACTTTGCAGAAAACTAGATAAGTACAATAAAAAAAGAAGAATACTCCATATCCAGCGTTAACCCTGTGCCCTTTCTAGCATAGTAAAGGCTTAGCCCTGTTTGGGGAACTGGATATTTTCTGAGCAGAAGCTTGAGAGTAAATTAGCCTGCTTGTGTA
>OGHM01000118.1_pt1 | contig 45932 bp, 27 predicted proteins | sample 1571531 | NCBI WGS metagenome assembly OGHM01 (sample SAMEA2582031, study PRJEB24529) | metagenome | biome: Human gut stool | place: China | collected 2011 | reverse complement strand
GAGAGGACGTTTAGACGCAAGAAGGACGCTGAAGAGCTTAGTTGCGGATTTGAGGATATTTATTAAAATGAGAAGTTTGTAACTACCCTACGACCAGCTCCAGTTCGTTGACGATGTCGACAGCGGTGTCGGCTTTCGACTTCTTAGGATAGGCATGGCGGAAGTCGCGACCGATAATCTCTATCTGGTTGTCGTCGGTGCGGAAGCATGTGCCTTCGTTGCGCAGACTGTTCAGCACGATGAAGTCGGCATTCTTCTTCTGCAACTTACGCTCGGCGTTAGCCTGCTCGTCGTTGGTCTCGAGAGCGAACGCCACGATAGTCTGACGCTCGGTCTTCATTTGTCCGAGTGTGGCAGCAATATCTGGGTTCGGCGAAAGATTAATCTGCATGTCGCCCTCACCGCGCTTTATCTTCTGGTCTGCCTGCACCGCCGGACGGTAGTCGGCTACAGCCGCAGCAAGTATGGCCACGTCAGCCGTCTTGAACGCCTCGGTAGCAGCGTCGTACATCTCACGGCACGACTCCACATCAACACGATTGATGGCGTCGGAACACTTCAGACTGACAGGTCCGGCTACGAGCGTGACGTCTGCACCACGGCGTCGACACTCTTCGGCGATGGCGAAACCCATCTTGCCGCTTGAGTAGTTGCCGATGAAGCGCACTGGGTCTATCTTTTCGTATGTAGGACCGGCTGTGATTACGATGCGCTTGCCTTTCAGTATGCTGCTGCTGTCGTTCTGGTCGAAGAACTCCGACACACGGCGCGCTATCACTTCCGGCTCCTCCATGCGTCCCTTACCTTCGAGTCCGCTTGCAAGGAATCCGCTCGCAGGCTCTATGAAGCGATTGCCGTAGGAAGCCAGTGTGCGCATGTTCTGCTGCGTAGACGGGTGGGCATACATGTCGAGGTCCATAGCCGGAGCGATGAACACGGGCGCCTTCATAGAGAGATATGTGGTGATGAGCATATTGTCTGCCACGCCGTGCGCCATCTTGCCGAGCGTGCTCGCCGTGCAAGGCGCTATGACCATTGCGTCAGCCCACAATCCGAGGTCGACGTGCGAGTTCCATGTGCCGTCGCGCTGCGAGAAGAACTCGCTGACAACGGGCTTGTGCGTGAGTGCGGAGAGCGTAATCGGAGTGATGAACTCCTTGCCTGCCGGCGTAATCACGACCTGCACTTCTGCGCCTTGCTTCACAAACTCGCGTATGAGCAGACACGACTTGTAGGCAGCGATTGATCCGGTTATGCCTAATACTATTTTCTTTCCTTTTAGCATGGTTTTATAGTTGTTGTGGTGAGATGGTGAGGTGGTGAGAATGGTGTGATAGTGAGGTGAGGTGGTGTGATGGTGAGGTGGTGAGATATGTCAACATCACAACATACATCTCTCAACATCTCAACACCTCAACACCTCAACATTATTTATTGAATCCTCTGAGGCGTATGCGTGTGAGCACCTGCTTGGTATTGAAGGTGAAGTCGCCGCCCATCATCCAGCTGTAGTAGCCTATGTCTGTGCGCAGCACATCGGCAACGGGGCGTCCCTTGTACTTGCCGAAGTTGAACACCTCCACCTTCTGCTCCTTACCGTCGGCGTCGAGCACCGGCTTGCCGTCTGCACCTATCACCGGCTTCCACACGATGCGACCTGCGAAGTCTACGTTGTCGTTCTGCTTAGAGAACTCGGCGAGACTGTCCATGTCGTTCTCCAGAACGCGGTCGGGCTCCTCCTGCACACCAGGCGCATACTTGTCGAGCTCGCCCATCAGCACACGGTATGTAGCCTCGGTATCTTCGTCGGCACGATGCGCCGTGAAGTCGTCCTCCATCTTTCTGCCGCAATAGAACTTGTACGCAGCAGCAAGGTTGCGGCGCTCCATCTTGTGGAAGATGGTCTGAGCGTCGATGAGACGAACCTTGGAGAAGTCGAAGTCGATGCCAGCACGCAGAAATTCCTCTGCGAGCATCGGTATGTCGAAATGGTTGGAGTTGTAACCTGCGAAGTCGCAGCCCTTGAACTTCTCGCAGAGCTGCGGTGCAAGCGTCTTGAACGTAGGCGCGTCCTTCACGTCGTCGTCGGTGATGCCGGTCAGCTCTACCACCTCGTGCGGTATGGGCTTCTCGGGGTTTACGAAGATGTTCTCGCGCTCTTCTGTGCCGTCGGGCGACACTTTAATGTACGATATCTGGATTATACGGTCGCGGATAAAGTCGAGACCTGTAGTCTCAAGGTCGAAGACTATAAGCGGACGTGTAAGATTGAGTTTCATTGTTGTTGTTTTTAAGAATTTAGCCGCACCAATATGGCGCGGCTATAAACTAAAGAGTAATATCTTTTGCTGTTTCTTCAAAGCATTAATCAGCCGCTAACGCACTGACCGACTTTATTAGTCGTTCAGCAGCATAGGCATGATGAGCATGAGAATCTCCTGACCCTCAGGCTGAACGGTAGGCACTACGACACCTGCACGGCTTGGGTCGGCAAGCAGGATAGTAACCTCGTCGCTTGCGATGTTGTTGAGAATCTCGTAGATGGCGCCGCCCTTGAAGCCGATGTCCATTTTCGCTCCGTTGTACTCGCACGCCACGCTCTCCTTAGCACTTGTAGCGAAGTCGATGTCTTCTGCTGTGAGGCACAGACGCTGAGCCTCTACGTGGAAGCGGATGAGCTGGCTGCTCTCGCTTGCGAACGGCAGCACACGCTTCAGTGCGCCCATGAGCGACTTGCGGTCTACGTTGATGCTGTTGGTGTTGGCTGTCGGGATAACCGAGTTGTAGTTGGGATAGCGACCCTCAATCAAGCGGCAGTTGAGGCAACCGTCTGCGTAGCGCACCTCAGCGCCCTTGCTATTGAACTTCACAACGACGTCGCCCTCGCACTTCGGCAGCACGCCCTTGAGCAGCTGTGCCGGCTTCTGCGGCAGGATGAACGATGCCGGAACGTCGTTCTTGATAGTAAGAATGCGGTTGCGCACGAGCTTATGACCGTCGGTAGCCACAACAGCGAGGTTGTCGGCTGTGAGGTCGAAGTACACGCCGCCCATCACCGGACGAATCTCGTCCTGAGCTGTAGCGAAGAGCGAGCGAGAGAGATTCTCTGCGAAGAGAGTAGAATCCATAACAAGCGTTGTCACCTCACCGTCAAAGTCCTGCATCATCGGGAAGTCGTCGGCAGACAGCGCTGTCAGCTTGAACGAACCGTTGAGATAGTCGATGACAACCGAGAAGTCGTTCTCGTCTACATTGAAGCTGAGCGGCTGCTCGGGCAGCTCCTTCACAGCGTTGAGGATGGTGCGGTTGGAAAGCGCAAACTTGCCGTCGCCCGAGCACTCGGCAAGCTCTATAGTCGACTGCATCACGTTCTCAGAATCGCTGGCAGTTACAGTCAGAACGTTGTTTGCTACTTCAAAAAGGAAACAATCAAGAATGCTCAGAGTGTTCTTGCTGTTGATAACTCTTGCGAGGGTTTGGAGACGGCTGTTAAGCGCGCCGCTTGATAAAGTGAATTGCATTGATATTTGGCTTTATTGATTATACTTGTTTTGTATTTTTGCTTACGCTATATTTTTAGGCAAATTTACTAAAAAATATCCGACTACGACAAAAACTCATTCAAAAGTTTCTTGTTTCGCCACATTTTTATTAATTTCGCAAACCAAAGAACAAACCTCATAGCTTTTATCACACAAATTAAATACAATACAGAAAATGGAATTACAAGGTAAAGTAATCGCTGTGCTGCCCGAAAAAACAGGTACTAACGCACGTGGCGAATGGAAAGTTCAAGAATACGTGGTAGAGACACACGACCAGTATCCACGCAAGATGGTGTTCAGCGTGTTCGGTGCCGACCGCATCAGCCGTTTCAACATACAGTTAGGCCAGGAAGTGACCGTTTCTTTCGACATCGACGCTCACGAGTATCAGGGCCGTTGGTTCAATAGCATCCGTGCTTTCGACGTGCGCCAGGTAGACCCTGCAACAGTTGGCGCAGCTCAGGCTGGCATCGTTCCGGGCGCAGTGTTCGGCGCAGCTCCGGCTCCGCAGCCAGCAGCAGCTCCTCAGCCCGCAGCTCCGGCTCCAGAGGCTGATCCGGTTAACGACCTGCCGTTCTAAGACGCAGAACGCAGCGCAAGGTTCAATACCAGACGTGAAAAGAATAATAGCAAAGACATTGCCGCATTATGGCAGAGTCTTTGCTATTATTCTTTTATTTATTTTGTACGTTTGCTTTATTTTACTAAATTTGCACAAATCAACATCATTCGTGGATTCGACGCAGACAAGCAAATGGAGTCAGGCGCAAACCAATCAGCTGGTTTGGCGCAAGCCAATCGGCAGGCTCTGCAAAGCACGAATCCTTCCGTTTTTCAACTAAAGCAAACAAACGAAGCAAATGGACATAAAGAAAAGACTGCAAGACATATACAAATTTCTGACCGTAGGAATATGGGGCGTCGGCAAGGACGATGTGCCTTCCATGCGTTTCCTGTTCTACAGCATACTGAAGAAGTTGCTGCTCGCCATCGAGTTCACCACCACAAAGCGCATAACGAGTGCGGCGGCAGCCCTCACCTACTCTACGCTGCTCGCCATCGTGCCCATCTTCGCCGTGGTGTTCGGCATAGCGCGCGGTTTCGGCTTCAACAAGTATATCGAGCTGTGGTTCAGAGAGTCGTTCTCCAGTCAGCCGCAGGTGGCGGAGATAATCATCGGCTTCGTCAACTCCTACCTCGTACACACCAAGAGCGGACTCTTCCTCGGCATCGGTTTGCTGTTCATGCTCTTCACCGTGATGATGCTTATCAGCAACATCGAGCGCACGTTCAACGACATCTGGCAGGTAAAGAAGCCGCGCAGCGTATTCCGCACCATCACCGACTACACGTCGATGCTTCTGCTTGTGCCGATAGTGATAGTTATCACGTCGGGTATAAGCATCTTCTTCGCCACTATCTTCAAGGAGATTGAGGACACGATGGTTATCGGTTCGCTGGCGCAGTTCTTCCTGCAGCTCATGCCCTACGCCATCATGTCGGGCGTGTTCATTGCGCTCTACCTCTTCATGCCCAACACAAAGGTGAAGGTGGGTTGCGCCATTGTGCCCGGCATACTCGCCGGTGTAGCCATGCAGGGTCTGCAGCTCTTCTACATCAACTCGCAGATTTGGGTGAGCAGCTACAACGCCATCTACGGTTCGTTTGCCGCTCTGCCGCTGTTCATGCTCTGGGTGCAGATATCGTGGCTGATATGCCTGTTCGGTGCGGAGCTGTGCTACGCCAATCAGAACATGGACGACTACGCTTTCAAGGCTAAGACCGAAGACCTCAGCCACCGCTACAAGACGCTGCTTTGCCTCGTCATATCGAGCCGCATCTGCCACCGCTTCAGCGAGGGCGGCAAGCCCTACTCGGCGCTGAAGCTGAAGCTCGACACGGGCATACCTATCCGCATCGTGAACGACCTGCTCTACGAGCTTGTGCAGATAGGCGTGCTCACCGAGATACCGGGCGGCGACAAGGATGGCGAGTCGCTCTATCAGCCTGCCGAATGTCTGTCGCGCCTGAGCGTGGGCACACTGATCGACCGCATGGAGGCGCACGGCAAGTGGTCGCTCACGATTGACGTGAAGCGACTCTCGTCGGAGGCATGGAAGAACATCATTGCCGAGCGCAACGCGTATCTGAACAGCCAGCGCGAAGTGCTGCTGAAAGACTTGTAAAAAAACAACACAGAGCGTAGGTTGGGAGCGACACTTTCACGCTCCTTTTCCTATCGTTTAGTCATCGGACGGCGAACGCCATCCAATCGGATTCCGTCCGCCGTCCAATCAGATTCCGTCCGCCGTCCGATCAGATTCCGAACGCCGCCCGATCAGATTCCGTCCGCCGCCCGATCAGATTCCGAACGCCGCCCGATCGGATTGCGGACGCTATACGGCGACAATGGCTCACGAATTGGTGCTGCGGAGGCCGGAGACCTCCGCTACGAGAGAGGACATCGTACGCAATATGACACAAAAAAAGGAGGCCACAGACCTCCTTTTTTTTTATAAATTCCTAAAACGTTTACTGCATTATTAAGCGTTTACCTCATTATTAACCGAAGCGTTTACTTCACTACAACCTTCAATGTAGTGCCGTTGCTGAGCTTCACGATGTTCAGGCCCTTCTGCTTGCCGTTGATACGCTGACCAGCAGCATTGTAGCGTGCCACCTCAACAGCATTGTCTGCTGAACCTACGCTCTCAATAGCGGTCGGTTTCTCGATAAGATCCTTGCCCGTTACGTTCTCGATGCGGTTGTCAAGACGATTCTTCGTGTTGTGTTTGTTGAGGAAAGCCACAACCTTAAGGTCGTCCTTCTTCCACGCTTCGTCTACGTCAAACTCGTATGTAGCGCTGAACTTGTTGTCGTTCCATGTCAAGGCGTCACCCCAATTGCTGTTGTAATCACGAATCACATGCTGGTGGTAGAATTTAGAAGCACCTGATTGGTTTTTTGCCTTCACGTTATCTTCTGTCAAATACACAGTGAGCAGAGCATTTTCGGTGTCGTAGCCCTTGTTCGACTCGCCTGTAACGACAATTATCACTTTGCTTTCGCCTTCGTCATACGTAAGCGTCATGTCGAGTTTGGCGTCTGCCATCGTCTCGTCGAGGTAATAGTTGGTAATCGTTTTTATCTCGGCAGCGCTGCCCGGTATCGTCACGTTGTCTTTCTGACCCGCAGCATACTGCGAGTCGAATGCCGGCTCGCGGTTGAACATCATAGCTGGTGCGAATGAACCTCCGTTGTCGTTGAAAAGATAGAGCAATTTATTGTCGCATGCCTTTGTGAGCCAGTCGGTGTAGTAGCCGGCATGGTGGCACACAGCAAACACGCGAGTAGGATCTGCCTCCTCAAGATATGTGTGCAGGAATCCTGCTACTCGTGGACAGTTGCCACACTTCTCTGTTGTGAATTCCTCGATGCATACATTGCGCTCATACATTTTGTCAGCAATGCTAATCTTGCCATTAGCAACGGTGCTTGAAGCCCCGTTCTTATGACCGTTCACCTTTGTCACCTCTACCTTTACTTCCTTCAGACCTTCTGTGTTGCCACAAGGTACGCTCGCCTTGAATGTTCCGTAAGCGCCTACACCTACTGTCGGACTTACATCTACACTCTGCTCGCTGCCTGCAACACCGTCAACACTTACAACATATCCAAGACTGCTCACAGCCTCTTTAGAGTTGTTCATGAACTTCACAGCAACTGAAAGGTCCTTGTTCATACCACCCTTAAGTGTTCCGAAATCTTCTGGCAACACGGCGTATTCTGCGAAATCACCTTCTACGAGCACCTGGATACTCATATTGGCACCACCCATATTAAACTCGTTCCAACCGGCATTATTGCCAATCTTGCAATATACCCAAAGACTCTGGTTTTCAAGACCTTCTTCTACAGCCGAGAACGGAAACGATTTGTAATCCTTGTCATTGCTGAGCTGGGTGTAGCTATAGCCTGCATACAGAGTCTCGCCTGCCTGAATGGTGTAGGGCTCGTCGAACTTCACTTCGTTCCAACCTACCGCACCATTCTGAACGTCCACATTTCTACAGACTGCGCCCGGAGCAGATCCACCTTGCTTAAAAAGACTAACCGAACTATTGCCTATCTCCTCAGTAAGTCCGAAGCGCATACCAACAATGTTCTTGCCTACGTATGGCTTCAGAATTTCCTCAGACAAGCAGATTGCTACCTTATTCTCACCAGGATAACCAGGAATACCCATACCCTTGTGTGATTCTGTCAGAGCGTCCGAATTGTAGTAGCCCAACCAACGCTGATTGGCTGCAATCTTCTTTGCCGCTTTTTGCACAACCACGCTTTGCTGTGCGAAGTACGGACATTGCTCCACTACACCTGCTTTTTGGTGCTGTACGTCTACTTGCGCGCTGACTGTCAACGACATAGCCAAGGCTGCAATTGAAAGTAAGAATTTCTTCATAACCAAAAAAAATTAGATTGTTATTATTATTATTATTTGTGCCAAAGTTAGCAACATTTTTTTTACGAACAAATATTTTAACGTCTTATTTTTTATTTTAGTCGCATTTTACTATCCTACCAACACCATCAAGCCCCTATTCGCCAGTTCCTAATCCTGCGCTATTGAAATACGCCTCGACAGCATATAAGGGGATGTTATCCATCCAATCCTGCGAAGCAAAAGACAACATTGAACATCGCAGACCTTTAAGGCCATAATCGCCGAACTCCTGCTTTACGAACGTAGACAGAGACTTGGACCGGACGTTGTGCTCAGCCTTCACCTCAACAGGAATAACCCTATCTCTGCCTTGCACAACCAAATCAACCTCCAACGGAGAACTATCCTTACTATAGTAAAAAATATTATTGTCCATTCCGTCGTACTTCTCCAAAGATTTGATCTGTGACATCACGTAGTTCTCTGTAAATGCACCCTTAAACTCGGAAAACACTTCCATTCCGAGCAACATCGCCTTTGAGCGTGCTCCACACATACATGCCAACAGTCCGACATCCATCATGAACACCTTGTAACACATGGTATCCGTATAGAACTGCAATGGCTCTTTGGGCTTCGATATACGGCACACCTTATATATTACACCTGCGTCAACAAGCCACTGGATAGCCTTTTCATATTCTGCTGCTCTTGCACCTTGCTTCACAACGCCAAAGACGAACTTCTTGTTCTCTTTAGCCAATTGCGCAGGAATGCTATTCCAAACCATACGTATCCGCTCCGCTTCAGCCTTGGTGTGTTTGCCGAAATCACGATTGTATGTACTCAAGATAGACATTTGTACCCTTCTCGTTTCACTGGCATCATGCGTGTCAATCCAGATAAGAACAGCTTCAGGCATACCTCCAACGAAATAATATTGTCGCAGATACTCCACAAGAGTGTCGTGGTGAGGAGCAAGCATGTCGGCATCAAGTTTTTTAAGACAATCAGCAAGCATATCTCTACCATTGGCAATAAGGAATTCGTCGAAAGTCATCGGATACATTCTTAGATTGTCTACCTTGCCTACCGGAAAACTTTCTTCTTCACGCAAAGAGATACCCAACAGCGATCCGGCAACCACTACATGCAGGTCTCGTTTGTTCTCGCAGAAATACTTCAGCGATGGGATGCCGTTCTTCACTTCCTGTATTTCATCGAAGAAAAGTAAGGTCTTGCCTACTGTTATGCGTTGTTCGTATTGCAGTTCTATTTGGTACAATATACGCTCAATATCGAAGTCTACAAAAAGAGATTCGACAAACGGGTTGTTATGACAATTGACATAAACCATATTGTCAAACTCATCCTTGCCAAATTGCTTAAGAGTGTATGTTTTGCCCACCTGACGTGCCCCTAAAAGTATCAATGGCTTACGCTTAGGCGAGTCTTTCCATTTCTTAAGATCGTTGTATATATGACGTTCCATAATGCTATAGTTTTATATCCAACGGCAAATTTAATGAAAATCAGCGACATACACAAGTTAAATACACTTTTATGAACGTTCAACAGCTATAAAATCACACTTTTATGAACGTTCAACAGCTATAAAATCACACTTTTATGAACGTTCAACGGCCATAAAACTACACTTTTATGAACGTTCAGCAGCTATAAAACTACACTTTTATGAACGTTCAATGGAATAAATTGTCCGTAGCGGAGGTCTCCGGCCTCCGCAGCACCAATCCAAAAACAATTCATTAATAAAGTATTCATTGCTTGCTGCGGAGGCCAGAGACCTCCGCTACGGACGGTTAAAGCTTAGGATGCTCTACCCAATCTCCACAACCTCAAGCCTATCGCCCTCGACACGAAAGCGCACATCGCGGCGTGCGAACTCCATACCGTACACCTTTGTGGGGTTGTCGTGATACTGCGGACGGGGGTCGAGCGCGAGCACTTTCTTGAGCGAGGCAAGCTCTTCGGCTGTGAACTCTGAAGCCAAACTATCGGGGAATACGACGTGCAGACGGCGTGCGGCTGTGGCATCGACGAAGCCGCTGCGGGCGTCGGGGTGCGAGTCGGCATAAGTGACGTAAGGCTTTATGTCGTAGATAGGTGTGCCGTTCATGAGGTCGGCACCGAGAACATGAATGAGCGGTCCGTCGGCTGCATCGTAGTCGATGCGGTCGATGCGCACGGAAGAAAGACCCAGGCGGTTGGGGCGGAATGGCGAACGCGTAGCAAAGACGCCCATCTTAGTGTTGCCGCCAAGACGCGGCGGACGCACTACGGGACTTGTAGCCTCGTGCCTGTTGGCAGAGAACTCCCACACGAGCCACAGATAGTCGAAGTCCTCCATGCCGCGCAGAGCGTCGGCGTTGCGGTACTTCGGCACGAACTCTATCGTTCCGCGCAGCGTGTCGGCAAGTCCGCTCTGCTTGGGTATGCCGAACTTAGTGGCAAAGGGCGAACGAAAAAAAGCTATCGGTTCTATTTCCATCGTTTCAAGTCATTATAAAATAGTATGTGAGGAAAGGGCAATGCAGAATAAATGTCAACACCTCAACATCTCAACACCTCAACATCTCAATTCACCGTGATGTGGAAGCATCCCTGCTTCACCTCGTACTTCACGAGGCATCGCTTCTGCTCGCGCATATCGCGCAACACCTCAGAGAGCACCCACTTCAGCGAGTCGTTGCGCACCTGTCGGCGGCGCGGTCCGTCGGGGTCCTCCACGGTGTGGTAGCGGTTGTAGCAGATGTCGAACGTAGTGCCGTAGAGATGGCACGAGTTCTCGGTGGCGTTAGAGTTGCGGCGACGCAACTTCTCCACGTCCGCCTTGCTGCGCAGCACCGACGTAACGATCACCTTATGCAGCGGAATCTGCTTGGTCTGCAGGCTGTCGAAGAAGCTACGGCCTATATCCTGAAGCAATATGGCGGCACGCGGCACGAGATAAGGTATGCTGCTGCGCATACGACTGTCGATGTGGTAGAACGGATTGCTGCCCACGTACACCAGTTCCGACTTGCGGTGCTCGGCATCGGCACGGTCAACAACCGCCTTCACGCCGTAGCGCGCGGCAGCCACGAGCTGCACATCGTTCTGATCGGGGAACGTGTTGCCGAAGTGGGGCACGCTGTATATGCGGTTCTTCACGGGAGTGCCGTCGGCAGCGAAGAAGCGCGACGGGCGACCCAATGGCTTGGGCGCTGCGGCGGGCACGCTCGCCACCTCCTTTCGGGAGATGGCAGCCGACTGTGCAGCCAGTTCTGTTCGGAGCGAGTCGGAGGCAGCCAAGCTGTCGGCAACGACTGCGCTGTCGGCCTGACTTACAGACTTTTCTGCTGGCGCAAACGCCAGTTCGGGATGGGTGCAGCGCAGCATGGCGAGCAAAACAACAGCCACGCCGAACGCCTGCGTATATCTTTTAGGAGAAATTTTCATCATAATGGATGCAAATTTAGACAAAATCGAGGACAATACAAAACATGTGCTCTTGTTTTTATTGTTGTTTGTTTTGTATTGTCTTGTATTTTCATTAACTTTGCATCCAAAATAGTAGACTGAATATTTTGATAGAAAGACATATCATATTAGAGGATATCGACCCCGTAGTATTCTACGGTGTGGGCAACGGGCATCTGCAGATAATAAAGTCGCTCTACCCGAAGCTGCGCATAGTGGCACGCGACAACGTGATACGCGTGCTTGGCGACGAAGAAGAGATGGCTGCCTTCGAGGAGAACGTGGAGAAGATGCGCCGACATGTGCTGAAGTTCAACAACATCAACGACGAGGACATTCTCGACATCATCAAGGGCAAGCAGACAAAGGCCGACAGCGTGAAGGGCGTCATCGTGTACAACATTTCGGGAAAGCCAATAAAGTGCAAGAGCGAGAACCAGCAGCAGCTGGTGGACGCATACGAGAAGAACGACATGATATTCGCCACCGGCCCCGCCGGAACGGGAAAGACATACCTCAGCATAGCTCTGGCAGTGCGCGCACTGAAGGAGAAGACCATACGCAAGATAATACTCTCGCGTCCGGCTGTGGAGGCTGGCGAGAAGCTCGGCTTCCTGCCAGGCGACATGAAGGACAAGATTGACCCGTACCTGCAGCCGCTCTACGACGCGCTCGAAGACATGCTGCCCGCCGTGAAGCTGCAGGACATGATGGAGAAGAACGTAATACAGATTGCTCCGCTCGCCTTCATGCGAGGACGCACGCTCAGCGACGCTGTGGTGATACTCGACGAGGCGCAGAACACTACACCGGCACAGATACGAATGTTCCTCACACGAATGGGATGGAACACGAAGATGATTATCACCGGCGACATGACGCAGATAGACCTGCCGCGCGGACAGAAGAGCGGACTCACCGAGGCGCTCGACATACTGAAGGACGTGGAGGGCATCGGCTTCGTAAAACTCGGACAGAAAGACATCGTAAGACATAAGCTTGTGACGCGCATCGTGAATGCTTACGACGCTCACGACGCTCACGAAAAAACTCAAAATTAAAAAACAGTTATGAAAGCACTTACAAAGACCGATTTTCATTTCGAAGGTCAGAAAAACGTGTATCACGGAAAAGTTCGCGACGTGTATGACATCAACGATGACGTGATTGTAATGGTAGCAACAGACAGAATCTCTGCGTTTGACGTTATCCTGCCAAAGGGTATTCCGTTCAAAGGACAGGTTCTGAACCAGATTGCAACCAAGTTCCTTGATGCCACTACAGACATCTGCCCCAACTGGAAGCTCGCCACACCAGACCCGATGGTAACAGTAGGTTTGAAATGCGAGGGTTTCCGCGTTGAAATGATCATCCGCTCTATCCTTACTGGCTCGGCATGGCGCGCATACAAAGACGGATGCCGCGAACTCTGCGGCGTGAAGTTGCCAGAGGGTATGAAGGAGAACCAGCGTTTCCCGGAGCCTATCATCACTCCGACAACTAAGGCAGACGAGGGACACGACCTCAACATCTCTAAGGAGGAAATCATCGCTCAGGGCATCGTAAGTGCTGAGGACTATGCTGTGATGGAGGACTACACACGCCGCATCTTCCAGCGCGGCCAGGAGATGGCTGCTCAGCGCGGCTTGATCCTCGTAGACACAAAGTACGAGTTCGGCAAGCGCGACGGCAAGGTATATCTCATCGACGAGATTCACACTCCCGACTCTTCACGCTACTTCTACGCTGACGGATACGAGGAGAAGTTCGAGAAGGGCCTGCCGCAGAAGCAGCTCTCTAAGGAGTTCGTACGCCAGTGGCTCATCGAACACAACTTCATGAACGAACCCGGACAGACAATGCCCGAAATCACCGACGAATATGCAGAGAGCGTGAGCGAGCGCTACATCGAACTCTACGAGCATATCACAGGCGAGAAGTTCGACAAGAACGTAGAAGAGGGCGACATCGCAGCACGCATCGAGAAGAACGTGGCTGAATACCTCGCTACACGCAAGTAGCAACGCATAACGGGTGCAGAATATCTGATGTCGGGAAACAAATTCCTGCGACATCTGATATTCTACACCCTACATTATTATATATACATATATGAGAAACCGCACCTAATAGGGGCACGGAAAGAACAAAGAAAACAAATAAAGACAATGGTTTACAGACAGGAAAAGATAAAGCCCTACAACGACAAAGAGGAGAAGGGCGCGCAGGTGGAACAGATGTTCGACAACATCGCACACTCGTATGACAAGCTCAACCACCGCCTGTCGTGGAACATTGACAAGCTGTGGCGAAAGAGAGCTCTCAACCGACTGAAGCCTTACAAGCCGCAAAGCATTCTCGACATCGCTACTGGCACGGGCGACTTCGCTATACAGGCGGCACAGACGCTGCAACCGAAGCAAGTGACCGGCACCGACATCAGCGAGGGAATGATGAATGTGGGCAGACAGAAGGTGAAGGCGCTGAAGCTCGACAGCGTGATATCGTTCGCCAAGGAAGACTGCATGGCGCTCTCGTTCGAAGACAACACGTTCGACGCCGTAACTGCGGCTTTCGGCATTCGCAACTTCCAGAACCTCGATCAGGGACTGCGAGAAATGTGCCGCGTGCTGAAACCGGGCGGACATCTCTGCATCGTAGAACTGACATCGCCTGTGATGTTCCCGATGAAGCAACTGTTCAAGATCTACTCGCACACGGTGCTGCCCTTATACGGACGTCTCATCTCGGGCGACAGAGTGGCTTACTCGTACCTCACGGCTACTATCGAGGCGTTCCCGCAAGGCGAACGAATGGTGGAGATACTGAAGGCAGCGGGCTTCGCCGAAGCTACATTCAAGCGATTGACACTCGGCATCTGCACGCTATATCTCGCTACAAAATAGAGATATCTCAACACCTCAACCCATCAACACCTCACCCCATCAACACCTCACCCCATCAACATCTCACCCCATCAACATCTCAACATTCACACTATGGACAAGTACGGTTTAATCGGTTTCCCACTGGGACATTCCTTCTCCATCAGCTACTTCAACGAGAAGTTCGCAAACGAAGGCATCAAAGCGCGCTACATAAACTATGAGATTCCGCAGATAGAAGACTTGAAGGAGATTCTCGCTTCAAACCCGGAGCTGCGTGGACTCAACGTGACTATACCATACAAGCAGCAGGTGATACCCTACCTCGATGAGCTTAGTCCGGAAGCACGCGCCATAGGTGCTGTCAACGTGATACGCGTGACGCACAAGAACAAGAACGTGATACTGAAGGGATTCAACAGCGACGTAATCGGTTTCACACGAAGCATCGAGACAATGCTCGAGCCTTGCCATAAGAAGGCGCTCATACTCGGCACGGGTGGCGCATCGCTCGCCATCAACTACGGACTCAAGTCGCTCGGACTCGAGACGCTGTTCGTGAGCCGCACGAAGAAGCCTGGCTGCATAACATACCAGGAGGTGACGCCGGAACTGATAAAGGAGTACAACGTCATCGTCAACTGCACTCCGCTGGGCATGTACCCGAAGGCTGACACCTGCCCCGACCTGCCATACGAGGCTATGGACTGCCACACCATACTCTACGACCTCATCTACAATCCGGACGAGACGCTGTTCATGAAGAAGGGCGCACGCTATGGCGCAAACACCAAGAACGGACTGGAGATGCTGCTGTTGCAGGCTTTCGCAAGCTGGGACTTCTGGCACAGCGACAAATAAAGACACCCTACCTTATTATATTGTATTGCCGCAGGATTATATTATATATTGCCATCTGATTATATTATATATTGTCGCAGGCAACAACTCAAAACTCAGAAATCAAAAATAAAAACTCATAATATGGACACATCTAACAGATACATGATGCGCGGCGTAAGCGCAGCTAAAGAAGACGTACACAACGCCATCAAGAACATCGACAAGGGTCTCTATCCGCAGGCTTTCTGCAAAATAATCCCCGATATCCTCGGCGGCGACCCCGAATACTGCAACATCATGCACGCCGACGGTGCTGGCACCAAGTCGTCGCTCGCCTACATGTACTGGAAGGAAACCGGCGACCTCAGCGTATGGAAAGGCGTGGCTCAGGACGCTATCGTGATGAACACCGACGACCTGCTCTGCGTGGGCGCCGTTGACAACATCCTCGTTTCGAGCACTATCGGACGCAACAAGATGGTTATCCCGGGCGAGGTTATCTCGGCTGTTATCAACGGCACAGACGAACTGCTCGAGGATCTGCGCAAGATGGGCGTAGGCGTTTACGCTACCGGCGGTGAGACAGCCGACGTTGGCGACCTCGTGCGCACTATCATCGTCGACTCTACAGTTACCTGCCGCATGAAGCGCAGCGACGTAATCGACAACGCTAACATCCGTCCGGGCGACGTTATCGTGGGTCTGGCTTCATTCGGTCAGGCTACATACGAGAAGCAGTACAACGGCGGTATGGGTTCTAACGGACTCACCAGCGCTCGCCACGACGTGTTCTCGAAGTATCTCGCAGAGAAATATCCGGAAAGCTACGACCACGCTGTGCCCGAAGAGCTCGTATACAGCGGTGGCTGCCGTCTTGACGACAAGGTGGAGGGCATACCAGTAACAGCCGGACAACTCGTTCTCTCGCCGACACGTACATACGCTCCGGTCATCAAGCGCCTGCTCGACGAGCTGCGTCCGGAGATTCACGGTATGGTTCACTGCACCGGCGGCGCACAAACAAAGGTGCTGCACTTCGTCGGCGAGAACTGCCGCGTAATCAAGGACAACATGTTCCCGATTCCGCCGCTGTTCCGCCTCATTCAGGAACAGAGCCACACCGACTGGAAGGAGATGTACAAGGTATTCAACATGGGTCACCGCATGGAGATTTACGTACGTCCGGAGGTTGCAGAGAAGGTTATCGCTATCAGCAAGAGCTTCAACATCGACGCACAGATCGTAGGACGCATCGAAGAGGGCAAACGCTCACTCCTCATCAAGTCTGAATACGGAGAGTTCGAGTATTAATAAGATGGTGAGAGGTTGTTGTGTTGAGATGTTGACATATCTCAACACAACAACACCTCACCACCTCAACATTCCACCCCACACCCCACACCATAACAACATTAAATTTGACAAATGGCAGAAAACAATAACATATTAGAAAAACTCGACGGACTTGAGGCACGCTATGAGGAAGTATCAACCCTCATCACCGACCCTTCTGTAATCGCCGACCAACAGCGCTACGTGAAACTGACAAAGGAGTACAAGGATCTTGAAGACATTATGAAGCTCCGTCAGAAGTATATCAATTGTCTTAACGGCATCGCTGAGGCAAAGGATATCATCATGAACGAGCAGGATGCGGAGATGAAAGAGATGGCGCGTGAGGAACTCGCTGCAAACGAAGAACTCCAGCCAAAACTTGAGGAAGAAATAAAGATTGCACTTGTGCCGAAGGACCCCGAGGACGCAAAGAACGTACAGATGGAGATTCGCGCCGGTACTGGTGGCGACGAGGCTTGTCTCTTTGCAGGCGAGATATTCATGATGTACAAGAAATACTGCGAGTCGAAAGGCTGGACAGTGTCTGTAACAAGCGAGAGCGAAGGCGCTGTCGGCGGCTTCAAGGAAATCTGCTTCGCAGTAAGCGGCGACAACGTATACGGCACATTGAAGTATGAGTCGGGTGTTCACCGCGTACAGCGTGTGCCTGTTACCGAATCAAACGGCCGCATGCAGACTTCTGCTGCTACCGTAGCCGTTCTTCCCGAGGCAGACCCGTTCGAGGTTAACATCAACGAGGGCGAAATCAAGTGGGATACATTCCGTTCGTCAGGTGCTGGCGGACAGAACGTGAACAAGGTGGAGTCAGGTGTGCGTGCTCGCTATATGTGGAAGAACCCGAACACCGGAGAGGTTGAGGAAATCCTCATCGAGTGTACCGAGACCCGCGACCAGCCTAAGAACAAGGAAAGAGCTCTTGCACGTCTGCGTACTTATATATATGATAAGGAGCACCAGAAGTATGTCGACGACATCGCAAACCGCCGCAAGACTCTCGTCTCTACCGGCGACCGCTCGGCAAAGATTCGTACATACAACTTCCCGCAGGGCCGTGTAACCGACCATCGCATCGGCATGACCGTATACGACCTTCCCGGCTTCATGGGCGGCAACATCCAGCAGATGATCGACGCACTCACCGTAGCAGAGAATGCGGAGAAGATGAAGGAGAACGAATTGTAATCGGTTGCTACCAAAAGCAATTATATCTATTTTTTAGCATCAGTTTATAAAACTTATTGTATAATCAATTTGTAAAACCAATCGTTATGAACAGATCAGAATTAGTAAACCAGATAAAGACAAAGCGATCGTTCCTCTGTGTAGGTCTTGACACCGACTTGAAGAAGGTGCCGCAGCATATCCTCAACGAGGAAGACCCTATCTTCGCCTTCAACAAGGCAATCATCGACGCAACAGCCCCCTACTGCGTTTCTTACAAGCCAAACCTCGCTTTCTATGAGGCATTCGGCGTGAAGGGTCTCATCTCTTTCGAGAAGACAATCAAGTATCTGAAGGAGAACTACCCAAACCACTTCATCGTGGCTGACGCAAAGCGCGGCGACATCGGCAACACAAGCGCAATGTACGCTCGCACATTCTTCGACGAGTACGACGTAGACTCGCTCACCGTGGCTCCGTACATGGGCGAAGACAGCGTCACGCCGTTCCTCGGCTACAAGGACAAGTGGGTTATTCTGCTCGCTCTCACCAGCAACAAGGGAAGCCACGACTTCCAGCTCACAGAAGACAAGGACGGTGAGCGTCTGTTCGAGAAAGTGCTGCGCACATCTCAGCAGTGGGGCGACAAGGAGAACATGATGTACGTTGTCGGAGCTACACAGGGCCGCATGTTCGAGGATATCCGCAAGATAGTTCCCGACCACTTCCTGCTCGTTCCTGGCGTTGGTGCTCAGGGCGGTTCGCTTGAGGAAGTATGCAAGTACGGCATGAACGCCGACTGCGGACTTCTCGTCAACAGCTCTCGCGGAATCATCTACGCTTCTAACGGCGAAGACTTCGCAACCGTTGCTGCAGAGAAGGCAAAGGAACTGCAGATGCAGATGGATGCTGAGCTGAAAAAATACGGCATTTAAAGCCTCACATCGGGCTTTTTTCGTAAAAACTGACGTATTTTCAGACAAAATTGATAAATATGTATTGTTAAAAAGCATAATGTAAATTAATTTTCTTACATTTGCAACATCTATAGACAACTATCATCTATATATTTGCAAGAATAACATAGAAAAAACAGAAATGGAATTTACAGCAGAACAGATAGCGAGCGTGATTGGCGGTCGCGTAGAAGGCAACAAAGATGCGAAAATCAACACCTTCGCAAAGATAGAAGAAGGTGTAGAAGGCGCCATCTCATTCCTTTCAAACCCGAAATACACCCACTACATCTACGACACCAAGTCGTCGGTAGTGATTGTCAACAACGATGTAGAGCTTGAGCACCCCGTTCAGACCACACTCATACGTGTTGACAACGCATACGAGTGTATTGCCAAGCTGCTCCAAATCTATGAAGCAAGCAAGCCGAAGAAGACTGGCGTTGCTCCGCAGGCATACGTATCGCCGACTGCAAAGCTCGGCAAGGATTGTTATGTGGGTCCGTTTGCATGCATAGGCGACAACGCCGTTGTAGGCGACAACTGCCAGATCTATCCTCACGCCGTAATCGGCGACAACGTGAAGATGGGCGACAACTGCCTCATCTACCCTAACACGACCATCTATCAGGGTTGTAAGCTCGGCAACAACGTAACTCTTCACGCTGGCTGCGTAATCGGTTCTGACGGATTCGGCTTCGCTCCTAACGCAGAAGGCTACGACAAGATACCGCAGATTGGCATCGTGACCATCGAGGACAATGTTGAGATCGGCGCTAACACCTGTGTAGACCGTTCGACAATGGGTTCTACCGTCATCCGCAAGGGCGTTAAGCTCGACAACCTCGTGCAGATTGCCCACAACGTGGAGATTGGCGAGAACACCGTGATGTCGGCTCAGGTAGGCATTGCAGGCAGCACAAAGGTAGGTTCATGGTGTATGTTCGGCGGTCAGGTAGGCTTGGCAGGCCACATCACAATCGGCGACCGCACCCTTCTCGGAGCACAGTCGGGCGTACCGGGCAACTTGAAAGGCAACGAAGAACTCATCGGCACACCACCGATGCCACTCCGCCAGTACTTCAAGTCGCAGGCTCTCTTCCGTCGTCTGCCTGATATGTACAAGGACTTGAACGACTTGAAGAAAGAGATGGAGTCGCTCAAGAACAACGATAAATAAACAACAAACAATATAATAATGTCAAAACAAAAGACACTTAAAGGCAGTTTCTCTTTGTGCGGCAAAGGCCTGCACACCGGTTTGAGTCTAACCGTGACATTCAACCCTGCCCCTGAGAACACTGGCTATAAAATACAGCGCATCGACCTCGACGGTATGCCTACAATCCAGGCAATCGCTGAGAACGTAATTGACACACAGCGTGGCACCGTTTTGGGTAAAGGCGATATGCGCGTGTCTACCATTGAGCACGGTATGGCTGCCCTCTACGCTATGGGCATCGACAACTGTCTCATCCAGGTGAACGGCCCCGAGTTCCCTATCCTCGACGGTAGTGCGGCTCTGTACGTTGACAAGATCAACGAGGTGGGCATTGAGGAGCAGAACGCTCCTAAGGACTGGTATATCATCCGCCACAAGATTGAGGTGAAGGACGAGGAGACCGGTTCTTGCATCACCATCCTCCCCGACGAGGAGTTCTCGCTCACAGCAATGTGCTCGTTCAACTCCAAGTTCGTCAGCTCACAGTTTGCCACACTCGACTGCATCGACAAGTTCGGCACCGATATTGCTCCGGCACGTACTTTCGTATTCGTACGCGACATCGAACCGCTGTTGAAGGCCAACCTCATCAAGGGCGGCGACCTCGACAACGCCATCGTAATCTACGAGATGCAGACCACACAGGAGCGTCTCGACTCGCTTGCAGACATGATTCACGTAGAGCGTCGCGACGCTACTGAGCTTGGCTACATACAGCACAAGCCGCTTGTTTGGGACAACGAGTGCACACGCCACAAGTTGCTCGATGTAATCGGCGACATGGCTCTCATCGGCAAGCCTATCAAGGGTCGCATCATCGCCACACGCCCCGGTCACACCATCAACAACAAGTTTGCACGCCTCATGCGCCGCGAGATTCGCAAGCACGAGATTCAGGCACCGATATACGACCCGAACGAAGCACCGCTGATGGACAACATCCGCATCCGCGAGCTTCTCCCCCATCGCTATCCGATGCAGCTTGTCGACAAGGTGATAAGCCTCGGCGCCACAAGCATCGTAGGCGTGAAGAACATCACAGCCAACGAGCCGTTCTTCGTAGGCCACTTCCCGCAGGAACCTGTCATGCCGGGCGTGCTTCAGATTGAGGCGATGGCTCAGTGCGGTGGTCTGCTAGTGCTCAACACTCTCGAAGAGCCAGAGCGCTGGTCTACTTACTTCATGAAGATAGACGACGTGAAGTTCCGCCAGAAGGTTGTTCCGGGCGACACACTTCTCTTCAAGGTCGACCTGCTTGCGCCGTTGCGCCATGGCATCTCGTCAATGAAGGGCTACGTGTTCGTAGGCGACCACGTCGTTTCGGAGGCTACATTCACAGCACAGATTGTAAAGAACAAGTAAACAGTAAAGAAGATGTGTCAAAAGGGAGTCTGCCACGTGTAACTTCATTTTGGCACATCTCCATAAAATATAATCAAGATGAATCAAATCAGTCCTTTAGCATACGTACATCCCGAAGCAAAGCTTGGCGATAACAACATCATCGGCCCGTTCTGCTACATCGATCGTGATGTAGAAATCGGCGACAACAACGTAATGCAGAACAGTGTAACCATCCATGTAGGTGCACGCATCGGTAGCAACAACGAGTTCTTCCCCGGCGCAAGCATCTCTACAAAGCCGCAAGACCTCAAGTTCCGTGGCGAGGAGACGACCTGCGTTGTCGGCGACAACAACTCTATCCGCGAGAACGTAACCATCTCGAGCGGTACAGCGTCGAAAGGCAAGACCGTTGTCGGCTCCAACAACCTTCTGATGGAGAACATGCACGTAGGACACGATTGCGTGCTCGGTAGCGGACTGATTATAGGCAACTCTACAAAGCTTGCCGGCGAGGTAGTCATCGACGACAACGCCATCCTTTCAGGTTGCGTTCTCGTTCACCAGTTCTGCCACATCGGCGGCTACGTAATGGTGCAGGGCGGTTCGCGCTCTCCAATGGACATTCCGCCGTACATCATCGCCGGTCGCGACCCACTGAAGTATTGCGGTCTGAACATCGTAGGTCTGCGCCGCCGCGGATTCAGCAAGGAGCAGATCGACCTCATCCACAACACCTACCGCCTGCTCTACAACACAGGCACACTGAAGGAAGGCATCGAGGAGGTACGCAAGACATTGCCTATGACAAAGGAAGTGGAATACATCCTCAACTTCGTAGAGACTTCACAGCGCGGAATCATCCGATAGACATCATCAAAAAAACACTACTGTTTTCAAGAAATAGAGATAATAGAGACAATAGAGACAATGCAGCTTACAAGATACTGCGTTGCCGCTATTGTCTCTTTTTTTGTTTCCGTATATTATATGGCAAAAACACTGATAGTAATACTTGGTCCGACGGGCGTAGGCAAGACAGAGCTGTGTCTGCAAGTGGCCGAACATCTCAACATACCGATCATCAACGCCGACTCCCGACAGATATTCGAGGAGATACCCATAGGCACCGCCGCACCCACCGCCGCACAGCGCGCCCGAGTGCCTCACTACTTCGTTGGCACCCACCACATCGGCGACTACTATAGTGCGTCGATGTACGAAAGCGATGTGATGCAGCTGCTCACCGCCGACCTCTTCGAGCGCTACGACACGGCGCTGCTCACGGGCGGCTCGATGATGTACATCGACGCCGTGTGCAACGGCATCGACGACATACCCACCGTCGACGACGAGACGCGCGAATGGATGAAGCAGCGACTTGCCGACGAGGGACTTGAGCGACTCGTTGCCGAACTGAAGCTGCTCGACCCCGAGCACTGGGCGATTGTCGACCGCAACAACCCACGCCGTGTCGTGCATGCACTCGAGATATGCCACTGCACGGGCCAGACCTACACATCGTTTCGCAAGAGCGAGCGCAAGGAACGTCCGTTCAACATCATAAAGATTGGCTTGACCCGCCCGCGCGACGTGCTCTACGACCGCATCAACGCGCGCGTTCTCGACATGATTGACGCCGGACTCGAGCAGGAGGCGCTTGCCGTTTACCCGCAACGCTCGGAGAACGCCCTGAACACCGTGGGCTACAAGGAGATGTTCGAGTATCTCGACGGACTCACCACCCTCGACGAGTGCATCTTCAAGATACAGAGCAACAGTCGCCGCTACTGCCGCAAGCAGCAGACATGGTTCAAGCGCGACGCTTCTATCCACTGGTTCTGCCCCGATAACATTAAAGAAATCATAAATTTCATTGATACAAGTCTCGTAGGTTAAGCAAAATATGTACTTTTGCATAATCATAACTATAAATCAATAAATAAACCGGCGGCATGTCATTGGCATGCGGCAACTTGAAAAATAACAATAAGATGAAAAAAGTAAAGCTGATTCTCACCTGGTGTCTGCAGAAGGCGCGCACTTTCTGCCATTGGTACCGCAACCTCTACCGAGGCCGCAAATGGTACGCCAAGACACTCATAGGCATAGCTTCGTGCATCGTTGCCTTCTTCCTCTACCTCGGAGCTGTCGACATCAACCTCCTGTGGCTCTTCGGCAAGTCGCCGGGCTTCATCGCCATCAAGGATGCCGTAACCAGTGAGGCGTCGGAGATATACAGCGACGACGGTGTGCTCATCGGCAAATACTTCAACGAGAACCGCACACCGGTGAAGTTCGAGGACGTGAACCCCGTCTTCTGGAAGGCTCTCATCGCTACCGAGGACGAGCGCTTCTACAGCCATCACGGCATCGACTACAGAGGTCTTGTGAGCGCTGTGAAGGACGCTGTGGTGCATCACGACGCACGCGGCGCCTCTACCATCACGCAGCAGCTTGCCAAGAACATGTTCCGCATGCGCACCAACTACTCTACCGGTCTGCTCGGCATGATTCCAGGTGTGCGCATGCTCATCGTCAAATCGAAGGAGTGGATCATAGCCACCAAGCTCGAGATGACGCACAACAAGAACGAGATTCTCACCATGTACGCCAACACCGTCGACTTCGGTAGCAACGCCTTCGGCATCAAGACCGCAGCGAAGACCTACTTCAACTGCTCGCCGAAGGACCTCACCGTCGAGCAGGCGGCTGTGCTCGTGGGCATGCTGAAGGCCACCACCTACTACAACCCGCTCGCCAACCCCGAGAACTCACTGCGCCGCCGCAACGTTGTGCTCAGCAACATGGTACGCCACGGCGACATGACACGCGCCGACTACGACTCTATCTCCAAGATAGACATCAAGCTCAACTACAGCGTTGAGAGCAACTACGACGGCACGGCGCTCTACTTCCGCGAGGCTGTTGCCGACGAGCTGCGCACATGGTGCCGCGACAACGACTACGATCTCTACACCTCCGGTCTGAAGATATACACCACCATCGACTCGCGTATGCAGAAGTACGCCGAGGAGGCTGCCATAAAGCAGATGAAGCAGGTGCAGCGCAACTTCAACAACCACTGGGGTAATCAAGACCCGTGGCAGGACGAGAATCACAACGTCATCCCGGGATTCATCGAGGGCATAGCCAAGCGCCAGCCCGTATACAAGTATCTGCTTACACGCTTCCCGAACAACCCCGACTCCATCGAATACTACCTCAACCGCCCGCACAAGGTGAAGCTCTTCGACTACGAGCACGGCACAATAGAGAAGGAGATGTCTACAATGGACTCTATCCGCTACATGGTTCACTTCATGCACTGCTCGTTCGTGGCTATGGAGCCGCAGACCGGCGCCGTGAAGGCATGGGTGGGCGACATCGACTTCAAGTCGTGGAAGTATGACAAGGTGACGGCAATGCGCCAGCCGGGCTCTACGTTCAAGCTCTTCGTCTACACCGAGGCTATGAATCAGGGACTCACGCCGTGCGACAAGCGTCGCGACGAATACTTCTCTATGCAGGTGTTCGACAAGAAGCATAACGAGGAGGTGACCTGGGCGCCTACCAACGCCAACGGCTACTTCACCGGCGACTCTATACCGCTGAAGGCTGCCTTCGCACGAAGCATCAACTCTATCGCCGTGCGCCTCGGACAGGAGATGGGCATCACGCGCATCGCCGAAACGGCGCATAAGATGGGCATCGAGAGTCCGCTCGACGAGACTCCGGCGCTCGCCCTCGGTTCGAGCGACATCAACCTGCTCGAGCTTGCCAACGCCTATAGCACCGTAGCCAACGACGGCAAGTACGTTAAGCGCGTTCTCGTTACGCGCATCGTCGACCGCAACGGCAAGGAGGTATACCGTGCGCCGATGAACGAGGAGCAGGTGATACCTTATAAGAGTGCGTTCCTCATGCAGCAGCTCCTCATGGGCGGCACAAGCGAACCGGGCGGCACATCAATGAGCCTCAACGGATACGTGGGCAACTTCCGCGACACCGACTGGGGCGGCAAGACCGGTACATCCAACAACCACTCCGACGCATGGTTCATGGGCGTCAGCCCGAAGCTCGTCGTAGGCGCATGGGTAGGCGGCGAATACCGCTGCATCCACTTCCGCACCGGCGCTCTCGGACAAGGCTCGCGCACCGCTCTGCCTATCTGCGGACTCTTCCTGCAGTCGGTATTGGGCGACCCTGCCTTCGCCAAGTACCGCGTGAAGTTCGGCAAGCCGAAGGATGCCGACATCACTTCGTCGATGTACAACTGCCAGAGCTACTACACTCGCGAGAAGGCTGACTCTACTCGCTCCGATAGCATCCGCGTTGAGGAGGAGATAGTGCTCGACGAGAACGGCGCACCGATAGAACGCCACTCTGCTACCGAGCCTGCAAAGGAAGGTTCGTCAGAACAGCCCAGCACACACAAGCGACCCAAGGAGGAAGCCGTCAACTTCGACGACCTCTAATCCATATCAATACAATATAGTAGCGGAGGTCTCCGGCCTCCGCAGCAACCAATGATGCAACATCTATTATTAGTAATGATGAGTTGTATTCGACTTGGTGCTGCGGAGGCCGGAGACCTCCGCTACTTTTAGGTTCACTGTTGAATCACTTCACATTCCGGATGAACCAGCAACAATTTATCTCACACCGCCCAACTGATGCAGTCTGAACGTGAAGTCGTTCAGCAAATGTCCTTCGGGCGATGTCATTGTTATCTTCTTACGCTGTCCGGGCAGCAGGTCGAAGAAGTTGTCCGTGAAGCGAACGCCTTGCACAGGCACTTCTACGAAAATGTCGCGAGCCAGTTTGTCGGTCTTCAGCGTCATCTCTATCGCATCGCCTCGCCGTCTCACGCTTGTCTCTATATTAGCCTCGGGCAACTTCTGGTCTTTCGGATAAGCGAAGTAAAAGACGTCATCGGCGAGCGTTGCTCCGTTCTTATCCTTCAGCGTGAAGTGAAGCAATGAGGTGGCGGCGCTTAGCTTGCCCTGCAACTCGCCTGCAGGCTTCTTCATGAAGAGCACGGAGGAGTTGGCAGCGAGTCTGCCGTCCTGCGTCCATTTGCCATGCACCTTTCCGTCGAAATCCATCAGCTCTACGTCCAGCCTTACGCCGTCATGGTCTTGCAGTTCGTCCGAAACAAGATATACGCAGAGGTCATCGCCCTCCTTGACAGCGTTGATCAGGATAGGAGCAAACGCCCGCTTCGACTGATACATCAAAGCCTTCCAGTTGCCGTAGTAGTCGATGCCCGACCACGACACCACGGGCCAACTGTCGTTCAGTTGCCAGAAGAGACTACCCATGCAGTACGGACGGTTGCGGCGATGCGCCTCGATGCCGTGGCGTATGCCCTGCCCCTGCAGCACCAGCCCCACGTACACCAGGTCTTCAAATTTCTCAGGCACCTTATAGTACAGCCCCATAGTCTGCTTGATAAGCGCATTGCCTATGTCGGCTTTCTGATGCGCATTCATTACGGGCGACTCCAACTCAAAGTCCTTCTCTTCGGCGAACGTGCGTATCGTCTTCATCTCGGGGAACGCCTGGAAACCGTATTCGCTCATGAAGCGCGGCACGTCCGTGTCGAAACTCTCGAACGGCTTGCGTCCGTGCCATGTGCCCCAGTTGTGGCTGTCGCCGGTCTTCCAGCTATTAGGTCTGCCCCAGTTGGCTTCGTAGGGCGAGCTGTGCATGTAGAACCTTGTGCCGTCGAGCCTCTCCACCATCTGCGGCAGCAGCTCACGGAACAGCACGTTGTATCCACGCTCCATCTCTGCAAAAGCCTCGGCAGAGTATTTCCTCTGCCATCCCCAGTAGCGCATAGCCTCATATATCTCGTTGTTGCCGCACCACATGGCAAGCGACGCATGTCCGCGCAGACGCTTTATGTTGTATTCAGCCTCAGCCTCCACCCGTCCGACGAACAGCGGGTCGTGAGGATACGAACTGCAGGCGAACATGAAGTCCTGCCATATCAGTATGCCGTTGCGGTCTGCCTCGTCGTAGAACTCGTCGTCCTCGTAGATGCCTCCACCCCACACACGCAGCATATTCATATTGGCAGCCTTCACGTCCTCAAATATGCGTTTGTATCGCTCTTGCGTCACGTTTGGCAGCAGGGCGTCGTCGGGAATGAAATTGGCACCCTTTGCGAACATCGGCTTGCCGTTCACCACGAAGTAGAACGACTTGCCGTGCTCGTCGTCGTCCATCATCACTCTCACCGTGCGCAGCCCCACATTACGCTCTTGCTTCGCTATCTCCACCCCGTCTACCGACAACGATGCCGTAAACTTATACAGCGAAGGCTCACCCCAGCCATTGGGCATCCACAGATGCGGGTTCTCGATGCTCACGGGCAGACTCACCGTATTGGCTCCCGGGCGCAGTTCTATCTGTTTCTTTATTTCTTTCGTGTCGCTGTCAGAGTAGCGATAATCAACCTTCAGCAAAGCCGAGACGGTGCTGGAGGTTACATTGTTTATCTCCAGCCGATTGTCTACATCCGCCTTAGCCTGCGTCACCGCATCCTGACAGACATAATAGTCCTCAATCCTTGCCACGTCGGAAAACACCAGACGCACCGGTCGCCATATTCCACACGTAGCCAGGCGTATGCCCCAGTCCCATCCGTAGGAGTAAGGCGCCTTGCGCGTGTAGACACTCGTGCGCCAAGGCGAATGGTCGTTGCTTGCAGGATAGTCGAAGCCGTTGGTCTGCAACTGCGGCAGCACCTCCTTCACTGGCGAACGGAAGCGCACGAGCAGCCAGTTCACTCCCTTGCGAAGCACCGGCTTCACCTCTATCTTGTGTCCTACGAACATATTGTCCGACCGCAATATCAAGGCTCCGTTGAGAAACACGTCGGCATACGTGTCGAGTCCGTCCATCTCCAGAACGGCGGCGTCACGACTAAGCTGATGTTCGTCCACCACGAACGATGTGCGATACATCCAGTCTTCGTTCTCCACCCATTGCACGGCTTCCTCGTTCATGCCGTAGAACGGATTCGGTATTCGGTTATGGTTCAGCAGGTCCTGATGCACGGTTCCTGGCACCTTGGCGTCGCTCCATAGCGTGTCGCCCACCTGGCAGAAGGTCCAGTTGGTATGTAGCGTGCAAACCTGGGGTTTTTCATAAGCGCTTGCGGTCAGCGACGCAATGCACGTTGCCAGAGAGCAAGCTAAGTCTTTTCCAGTCATATACGGGTTAGTGTAAATTCGGTTAAACGTTAGTGTAAGTTAGGTTAAACAATACTTTGCTGTAACAGCAGAAACAAAAGTAATGAAATTTTTCCGTATTGCGCGTTACTTCCGCAGAATCTTTTAACAAATCTGGTATGGTTCAATCATGAACCTTATAAGTAGCGGAGGTCTCCGGCCTCCGCAGCAACAAGTCGAATACAAATCATCTTTAATAATAATAGAGTTTGCTGCATTGGTTGCTGCGGAGGCCGGAGACCTCCGCTACTATATAAACTTGTCATCTTATAAAGGACGGCGGACGCAATCTGATCGGACGGCGAACGCAATCCGATCGGACGGCGAACGGAATCCGATCGGACGGCGAACGGAATCCGATCGGGCAGCGAACGCTACACGATGCCTATTCGTGAATTAAAAGAAGCCTATTCGTGAATAAAAAGAAACGAAAAATCCCTCAATGAGGGACGTTTTGGGCTTAAAACGTCCCTCATTGAGGGAAATATTCAGCAGATTTGTCCCTCTTAGAGGGATTTTTCATTGAAAGTAGTGGGAGATGTCAATATCGAAACATCTCAAATGTCAACATCGAAATATCAAATGTCAACATCTCAACACCTCAACACCTCAACATATCACCACCTATCATCACTTCACCACGAACTTCTTGTTCTTTGTGATATACACGCCGGGCTTCAGTCCGTCGAGCGACTCGCCACTCGAGCGCACCTTCTTGCCGGTGAGGTCGTAGATATCGCCGGCGCCGGCAGGCAGGAAGTAGACATCCTCTATGGTTGTCGTACCGCCGCCGAAAGCCAGACTGAGCATCGCGCCGTTGTGTACGTCGGAGTGGAAGAATCCGCGGTAGCGTGTTGTGGGCACGGGCACGTCGATGTAGTAGAACTTGTTGCCGCTGATGTAGTAGTAACCCTCGTTAGCCGGCAGGTTCTCCACACGGTACGCTCCGATGAACGACACTCCGCTCTCGGTCTCGTACGTCGGTCGGTCCTTGCCCTCCGGCAGGTCTTCGAGCGTGCGCATTCCGAGGTCGTAGAGCACCGTTGGCGACGCTACGTTGGCGTAAGCTGCGTTGTTCACCGCTGTAGGCTTTATGATGTACGGCGTGTTAGCCTCCATCTTCTCTACATACTCGAAGGTGAGCGACGTCGGCGTCATGCCTGCGAGCTTTGCCACCTGCGTGCCTGCTCCGAACACCTCCTCCGGGTTCTCCACGGCGCACGGCAGACAGATAGTGTTCCATGCTTCCTTGAGGAACGAGCGGTAGAGTTTCACGTTCGTGCCGTTCTCCAGACTCGCTGCGCTCACGTATTCAATGGGGCGCTGATAGTCTTTGCGCTCGTCGAGAATAACGTCTACGGGCGAGAGGTCGTGGAAGAGCACCTCCACCTCTGTCGGTCCTTCAACTGTCAGTTCATACGGAGCGGCCGTCTCGGTCTGCACGCCATTGAGCTTGTAGCCGTCCAGACGGTAGCCCTCGTTGGGCTTGGCGTCGAGCGTGAGCTTCGTGCCGTACTCGTAGAGTCCGGATGCCACGTCCATCGTTCCGCCGTCGGCGTCGCACTTCACCGTCACCTTATACGTCTCAGCCTCGAACACAGCCGATATGTCGAGCGTGTTGCGTGCCTCCACGTGGTATTCGGCGTTGTTTGAGAGCACCTCGTCGGTGGCGTTGTCCTTCCAGCAAACGAACTTGTAGCCATTGCTCGGCGTGGCCTTGAAGGTCATTCCGCCGCCGTAAGCAAGCTGTCCGCTGTTGGCTGCCTTCACCATGGCGCGCTTTGCAAAAGCGGCAGGCGTTTCTGTAGGAGCGTCCTTCACACACTCCACACTTCCCCATTCTGCAAGCGGCAGAACATGCACGTTGTAGTGAACCAGTCCGTCCTTGAAGAGCATCCATCTCACCATCTTGCCCTCAGCGCCCTGATAGTTCTCGGCGTCGGTGATGTTGTCGGTCTTCACCTGCAGCACGTAGTAGCCGTTCTCGCTCAGACCGCTTGTGTTGAGGTTGAACACGCGCTTCGTGGCTTCGTCCTTCGGCGTGATGGCGATGTCGCCGCTGTAGAGCTTGCCCTCGTGGCGCACCACGATGTCCTCGCGTGTGAAGGTCTCGGGCTTGATGTCCTTGTTGAACTCCACGGTGAGCTCCTCGATAGGCTTCTCCGCAATCTGGTCGTCGGCAGGCACCGTCGTGATGCTCTTCACGTCGAGTCGCAGCTCAGGTATCGGTTCAAACTCCACGATGTACTTGTTCGTGCCCCTGCCCGAAACGATGTCGGCAATATGCAGACGATAGTCGAGCTGCGGGTCGATGCCGTCCTTCATCGTGTAGTCGGTTGTCCAGAAGTTAGCCGGGTCGAGCGGTCGGTTATTCGTCTCGTCGGTTATGCTGAGTATCTTCGCGTACTTGCCAGCCGGGTTAGCCACAGCCGTGTAGAACCAGTTGCGCGGCACGTCGGTGGGCACCGTCACGCGGTAGTGCGTATTGTCTATGCGCTCCATCCTGGTCTGCTCGCTCAGCGTCACGAGCTCCTCGTCGGTGCCGTTGGCGAAGTAGATATGGTCGGGCGCATCCTCGGCGTCGGGCTCGTCGTTCGTGATCCATGCACGATACACCTTGTCGCCGATAGTGGCGTTCAGGCTGTGTATCAGTTCGTGTATGGTGACGCGGTCGAGCAGCGAGAGGTCGGGGTTGCCGTAGTCGGTCACGTGCGTAACGCTCACGTCATACTCGGTGAAGTGGCCCATGAGCGACGCTGTGAGGTCCCATGTGGCGTACGAGGCGGTGCCGGCAGCGATAGTGCCGAACTGCGTAGCGATGTCGTCATCGAGCGCCATCGTCTTCTCGCCTCCGTTAAGGCTCGAACTGATGATGTCGAAGTCGATGAGCAGTCCCTTCTCGTTCTCCACAATCTCAGGCTTCTTCGTAATCATGCGCACGTTGTTGGCGTCGCCCTTGCCCTTGTTGTGTATGAGCACCGAGAACTCGGCAGGTATCACCGGCTCAACAACGTCGGGCGTGAGCGGGTTGTCGCCGTATACGTCGCGCTGCATGAAGTAAGTGAGGTCGAGCTCTGGTGACGGCTTCACCTGCAGGCTCACGGGGAAGAGCGAGCGGTTCTGCGTCGTGCTACCGTCCTTGAAGCTCAGCGTTCCGCCGAAGCTATAGGTAGTGAGGTTCTCGGGCGCTGCATACTTGGTAGGAATGAAGAGTATGGTAGCCACGCCCTTCTTGCCTGCGCCCAGTCGCCATGCGCCGTCCTTCTCGCCCTCGAAGCCTTCTATCTTCTCTATGGCTATCTGCATCTCGCGCGATGTAGCCATGAAGCCGGTCTCCATGTTCGTAGCGTTCACGTCGACGAGGATGTCCTCGATGGCGTTGCTCGATCCGTTCTCAATGGTGAGCGTGCCGCGGAACGCCTGACGCGTGAGCACCAATTTCTGCTTTATCTCGAGCTTCACTTGTGCGCAGGTGTTCTCCGACTGCGTCTCCATATACTGCAGCATGTCCTTGCGTGCGCTGCCCATGAGGTCGGTCCATGTAGGTATGCCCAGATTGACGAGCTTCGTCACACAGTTCTGGCGTGTCTGCAGAATGTCTGCCACAACAGCCTCATCCATGTGGTTGTCGCTGATATAGCCGCGTCCGTCCTCCTTGCTCCATGTGTTGCGCAGACGCTCCACATAGTTGCGCAGCGAGAAGTCGGCTATGTTGGCACTCTTGTTCGGCATGAGCGATGTGAGGTACGGACCTACACCCTCGCTCTTGTCGTCCACCGTGGTGTTGTCCGGAATGGTGTTCAGGTCGAACGTCCAGAGCGTGCCGTCCACGCGCATCTTCTGCAACTCGAGGTCGGCTTTGTGTATTGCCGACATCAGCTCTACGCCGAAGTCCTTCATGCCGAGCGCCTCAGGAGCCTTGGTGAGCTGTCGGTTGTACTCCATGTATGTGTCGAAGTAGCTGAAGAACAGGAACTGCTTGTAGCCCGACGACTCCATAAGAGCCGGTATCGGCTTGTCTTCGGCAGCAGCTGCCTTGCGCATCGGCGCCTTGCTGAACTTATCAGCCATCTCCTTGCCCCAGTTGCCGAGACACTCTACCATGTCCGGTCCGTAGTTGGAAGCTATTCCCTTCAGACAGCTGAACAACGGAATCTTGTCGGCTACCTTTCCGCTGAGATAGTCCATAGCGCAGTCGCCTGCAAATTGCAGAGCCGATCCTTCAAGTGCGTTGGTTATGGCTGGTGCCACGCAAGTAGGCAGGTCGGGAAGCGGCACACACTCTATTGCTGTACAGAACAGTTTAAGCAGAGCCTTGGCGTCTGTTCTGCCGCCGCTCGCCGTTGCATAGTCGCCGAAATCGCCATAAGGTCCACCGCCCAGTCCGGGTTGTGTCTGAGGATAGATTACAGCGTGTCCGCCGCCTGCTGGTGGTGGATCAGAACATTCGGCGTTGTCCTGCACGAATCTGATGATAGAACCTATCCAAGCATACTTTGCGTTGTCGCCGCAGGGCCACTCAAACTTGGTGCCCATATCGCCGAAGCACTTCTTTGCTCTGCCCTCAGCGCGCTGCATCACCTTGCGCTTCACGTTGCGTGCAAAGTCGTCGCTGTTGAAGTCCTCCTCGTGCATCACGAGCACCGGTATGACGTAGCTCTGCTCGGGTGCGAGCGTGAAGCCAGAGTATTCTACCATCGGCATGAACACGAAACCGTCTGCCGTTGGCGGTGTGTACTGCACGTTCTGTGCGGCAATGAGTCCGCGGTTGCGCAGCACTACGTTGAAGAGTGCGCTCTTGCCGCGGTTGATGTCTGCAAGAATGATTGCGTCGGGAGCGTTCATCTCCACAACTGGCACAGGCACCTGTGTCTCGTATGTCAGCTTGGTGGTGATGTCGTACTCGTCTTCTATCTCTGTCTCCTCCACCGTCCAGTCTACTCTGATTGCCTGGTAGCTGATAGTGGCAAGATGCTCGGTTGTTTCGCCCGGACTAACCAGCACGTTCTGGTCGTAAGTGTCGTGGCGGTCTGCCGTAACGTGCAGATGGTAGTAGCCTTCGTTCAAATCGTTGAACGTAATGCTGCCGTCCGCGCCCGTCACGTCCTGCATCACGAGTGCGCCGGTATTGTAGTCGGTGAGTCGCACGCTGGCGTTGCTCACGTACGGATGCTCGCCGTCCTTGTTGCCGTATATGGTATTCTCGTCGCGAACGCGGATGCGAAGGTTGCCCTTCTCCTCGCTCACCACCTTCACGTTGAAGCCAATCTGCTTGCCGTTGCCCTCGCTGCAGTTGATGGCGATGCTACCTTTCTGGTAGACATTCACGTCGTAGTTGGCAGCGTTGAACTTAAGCATCACCGTAGCACTGTCGCCCGTTGCCAGCGACGGCATTGTGGCAGGCGTAGCCAGACTGATGAAGTCGGAAAGCGCTGCAGGCAGCGATACGGTTATCTTGCCTGTCTCGGCTATGCCGGTATTGGTGAGCACGATAGGATATGTGCGCACCTTACCCTTGGTCACGGTGGTGTTGATGCTGTTGGTAGACACCACGAGATTCGGCGTATGCTTGCGTGTGTAGTTGTAGGTCACTACGCTGAGCGATGCGCCCTCGGCTGTTGTAATGTTGAACGTCAGGCGATCCCACTCCTTAGTTTTAGAGAGCGAAAGCGGCTTGATGGTGTAGCTTATCTCGGCTGTTCCGCCGCCCGCAAGCTCTGTGTCGCCGCCGAACGTAACCTCATACTGTTCGTTCGGTTCGCAGGTTGCTGTCAGACTGTGCTGAGGCAGACTGCTCATGTTCTTCACCTTGATGGTGCCGCGAGCCACATCACCTTCGTACATCTCGTGCTTGATGTACTCGGTTGTGGTGCGTGAGATGCCGTACACGGCGAAAGTGCCCTGCTGAGCGCTGATGTTCTCGCCAGGTGTGCAGACACCGTAGCCATACTCGCCGCCCATACCAGCCTGAATGGTGTACTCTGCAGAGTATTTGCCCTCGGCGTCGGTGGTGGCTTTCAGAGCTATACGCGAACCGGCATAGATGATATATGGTTCTACCTCAACGTTGGCTGCCGTAGCGCCGCCGCGTGTCTTCACCGTACCGCTCAACACTACCTTGTCGCCAATGTTATACGTATTCTTCTCGGCTTTGACGTCGTAAGTGTATGCTGTCGTTATGGTTGTCTCGGTATAAGCGCTGTTGTTGATGGTCTGCAACTCGGTAACGGTGCCGTTCGGGTTGATTTCTGCCGTCACTCTGTACTTTCCGGGCACGCTCGGTGCGTTCAGCTCCACAACAGATGTGTAGGTAGCGCCCACCGCGATGTCGGCATCTGTCTGCGTCATAGTAGAGCTTGAGCCGATGCTTGTGCGGATCTGTGTGCCCTTCGGCATCTTGATGGCACCGATGTTCTTCACCGTTATCGTCACTTTCGCCTTGCTTCCTGCCTCTATCTCTGCGTCGCATGCAGGAGTCTGCATCTCTGCGTCGGGCAGAGTCTGGTCGGAGATGAGCATCCACACCGTACCTGGACTGTAGCCGTCGCTGCTTGCGATGACAGAAATGGTGCGGTTGCCCTCGCTGGCCTCGTTGCTCAACGCGACGAACGGAGTTGTAACGCTCTCCTTTCCGGCAGGGATAGTCACGGTCTTTGCAAACTGCAGATCGTCGCCCTTCGCGCTCAGCGTAACCGTGAGCGGACTGGTCGTTGCGTCGTTGCGACTGATGGTGAGCGTAGCGCCTGTCGCGTCGCCTTCGAGGATAGTTGTCTTGTTCGAAGTGACGCTGAGCGTCGGTCCGTCGTTGTCGAGGATGGTAATGGTGTCGCTCACCACGGTCTGCTTGTCGCCTATCGCAGAGCAGCCGCAATCGGTGATGTATATGGCTGCGCTGAACTTCACCTTGCGTGTGCCGTCCACCTTTTGGTTGTCCTTCACGCCAATGGGGAACGTCACTTCCTCTGTGCCTTCAGGCATGGTTATCGGCGTTGTGTAGTAGAGTTCGCCGTTGCTGTCGTCGCTCAGCTTCAGCGTAATCTTGCTGTTCTTCGCCTCGGTGCGCTTGATGGTGGCGTGAATTGCGTTGTAGCCCGCCGCCTCGCTCACGGTTGTGGGCAGCAGAGTCATGCTGATAGCCGGCACGTCGTTGTCCTTCAGCACAAAGAGCGCTGTGCCCGTCAGATGATGGTCTGCCGACACGCTGAGCTGCAATGTCTCGTCGTTGGCTGCGATGTTATCGTCAATGATCGGAATATCGATCACGGCTTCTGTCGCTCCAGGCTCGAAGGTGTAGCTCTTTGGCAGGCGGAAACGCTTCGGCTTCTCCACGCTGAAGTAGACCGTGAGCGTATCGTTGCCGATACGGTAAGGCACGCTGACGGTTGCTTTCATCGTTTCGCCCTCGTTATACTCGGTTTTGTCGAGCTTTACCTTGAGTGGCAGCAGTTCGTCGTCCTTTATATTAAAGGATGTAGCTACATCCTGCGGGTATCCGTTGGCTTTGTTCACGGTTATGGTGACCTTAGAGTAGGCGTTCACCATGTTGTTGTCCGGACAAGCCACGTCGAACGACGCTGCCGACTGACCTTTGCTGATGGTAACAGTAGCCGGAACCTTAGCGTGTTCGGGCAAAGACGAAGCTATGCTGAATGTCTCGTCCATACTACGGTCGCCGCTGCGCTTCAAAGTGAGGCGCATCGACTCGCCTTCCTTCACGCTGTTGTCGGGAGCGGTAAGGAACAAGTGCTTCTCAAGCTCAGCGGTTCCGCCGCTTGCGGTGTTGTTGGCGCGGTCGGCGTTGTACTCGCCGCAACCGCTGCTTGGCTCAACCACCACTTTCGCCGTCACTTCGCCTTCGAGACCGACGGTCTGCGAAAGGTTGAAGATAGCGCTGCGTGCGATGTAGCCGCCCTTGAGCAGCGTGTTACTGAAGTAAGTATTGCCTACATGCACCGCTTCTTCGGTATCGTTGCTCACGAGATAGACACGTTCTGTCCAGCCGCTGCGCGTATCGGCGTTGCCGATGTTGCTCACTTTCCAAGTTACAGTGACCGATTTGCCCGGCACAAGCGTACTCTCGGTGATGTTAACATCGGTAGTAGCAAGGTCGGGTGCGTTTTCTCGCTGCACCGTGTAGCTGCCGTTCACGTTAGAATCGCCCTGGATGTTGTCGCCTTTGCGGTTTGTGATGATAACATCCGACAAGCTTACGGCGTACTCCGTGCCGGGGTCCAAACCTGTAGGCACAGCCATCGGGAAGTTGATGATTGTGCCGGCGTTGCCCGACAGAGGACGATTGCTCATATTCACGACAACCACTCTATATTTATGGTTGCCGAGATTTCTTACCGACACCGTGTGCTCGTTTATACGCGACTGGCTCAGTGTCGGCGCTGTTCTTGACGAGCGGTCGAATGGCAGCTGCAGGTCGAACTGCAGCGCCACCACCTCGTCTGTGTTCTCAAGGCTGATAGGTATCAGCACGTCCTTGCCCTGACCGCCTGTCAGCTTTCCTACCGACAGGTTGTTCTGAGCCGTTGCCGTGATGTACATCAGCAAGAACAGCATCATGGTTATGTATCTTCTGATCTTCATGTCTATTGATGTCTGTTAATAGCCTTTTTCTTTCCGTTCACAATATAGACGCCTTCGCGTGCAACGCCGTTCAGTTTGCGTCCGTCGAGGCTGTATACAGCTTCGCGGCTGTCGACGTCTGTGGTTATGGTGTCGATGTCTGTGGTCTGACCCTCAAACGCTACGCCTACCGGCTGTGCATCTATGTCTGCAGCCATCGCCTGCTCCACTCTTGCCGGCTTGGCGAGTCGCAACAGCTTGGTGCGTCCGCTTAGGATGTCACCAGTAGTGCTTATTATCACTACTCGAACACCGTTTGTGGTGTTGTGTGTCACAAGCTGATAGCGCTGCTTGCTCATAGCGAGCTTCACATCGTTCGCCTTAACACCGGCAAGTGTGATGTCGAGCGCAGCCACCTGATCGGTTGCGTCGAGCCACAATGCGCCGTCTTCCACGCTGAGCACGTTAGCTGTAGATGCGTCTTCACCCATGCTCTCCGTCCAGCGTCTTTGCGCAGCCATAAGACTCTTCTGGTCGGCGTTGTCGTTGCTGCCGATGAAGATGTTTATGGTTGCCACGACGTCCTGCACATTGATGCCGCCGCCCTGATAAGTGTCGGCTGCCGGATAGTTGAAGTTGCCGTTCTGCGTGCCCATGATGTAGTTGAGCGTCTGCTGCGCGTCGAGCACGTCTACCGATGCGTCGGCGTTCACGTCGCCCTTTGTCCACGTCAGCTTAGCACGCAGGCGGTTGTTCTGTGCCACGCCTTCATACGATCGGATGCAGAACTCCGTGCCGCTTGCGTAGTTGTACGTGCCGCTGAGATAGTAGCGATAGGCTCCGTCTGTGTATCTCATCTCACCTACATAACTGTTGTTGTCGGTTGTGTAGATGCGGAGCGTCGGGTGAGCCTCGAAGTTCTGGTTCTTATGGTCGTAAGCGATGAGCGTTCCGAGCTGTATGTCGGCCTGCTTGTCGCCCATAGCCCACTCCTGCAACGTGAAGGTAGAGAGACTGTAGCCTTCGCGCTGGCTTTGCAGATTGAGCGAGGTAATGTGGGCAGGCAGAACGCCGCTAAGTTCTGTAAACAGATTGTAACCAAGATTGAGCGTCTCCAATGCTGGCAGGAGTTTGCAGAACGCAGCCACATCGCCACTCAAACTGTTTCCGCTCAGATTGAGCGTGCGCAGACTCTTCATCTCCATTCCCTCTGTAGGCAGCGTGCCTCGGAGGTTGTTGTTCTGAAGATCGATAGCCAGTACGTGACCTTCTTCGTCGAATGTGACGCCGGGCCAACCGGTAGACGTTACGGCATTGCTGCCTATGCGCCATGTCTTGTTGGTCCATGCGCCGCCGTTGGTTGCCTGATAAAGCACTTTCAGAGCTTCGTAGTCGGCGGCATCAATGTAACGATTGATAATTGCGATTGTGTCTGTGGACATTATATTGTTGCTTTCATCAGACTCGGTCTCTGAGCCATAGAGGTCGGTCTGCACGAAATAGCTGACTTCGTTTTGCGAAGCGTCAGGACTTGTGACATAGAAAGTAACTGTGTACGAATCATCAGGCTGCAACACGCCGTGATGAGCTTGCTGTCCAACCTGAACCGCTCCATTGGGTCTATTTTCATAGAGCACGTCAGTCCAAGCACTGCTGCGTGTAGCACCCTTACCGATGTTGCGCACAACAGCCGTGATCTGGAACTGAGTGTTTGCCTTCACCTCCGCCGGCGCTGTGACCGACACCACCGTAAGGTCTGAGCGCTTGCGTATGCTGAACGTGCGGTGTGCGCTTTCGACAGTCTCGTTGCACTCGCCATGCGCCGTAGCATACCACTCGTACGACGCGCCTTCTACGGGCACGAACGCTGTTGAGGGCGATGTCGTCTTCACTTCCTTCCACTCTTCTGCGTTCTCTGCCTCGGCATCGGTGCGGCGATAGCGGAACGTATAGCCTACAGCAGCCTGACCGAGATTGCTGCAGCTGAGCGTAACCTGTCCGTATTCGAGCACGGCGTTGTCAGACGGCGAACTGAGCGCGAGACTTTTCAGCAACGGCTTCACATACACCTTATATAGATATGTGTACATGGCAACGCCATCAAGCTCTACGCTTACGTGATACGTAACGAGATCGGTCTTGCTGCCTTCGTTCGTGAGCGTCATGGCAGGCAGATTGCCGGTGCCGGTGAGCTGATAGCCGCGTACGGTGCAGCCCTCAGCCACACTTGCCGTCCACTTCACCTTCACTTTCTCGCTGCTGCTTATAGCGGTGAACGCTTCGGGCTGCGTGCTTGTGCCCGAACAGATGGTCTGTGCCGAGAAGCGGTCTATCTCGCCGATGTTTATCGCGGCACCGTTGAGCGTTACCACCACGTTGTCGAGCGAGATATGGCGGAAGAAGTCTGTAACCTTCTGCATGTCGGTGCTGTTGGCTGCCACGTTGAAGCGCAGCGTAACGGGGTTCTGCGCTTCGTTCTTGAACGCCATCACGACGCCCGCTTTGCCCAGCTTCTCTGTCAGCGTGCTGAGCAGCGCCAGCGACTCTGCCGACTGGAGATTGGCGTCGAACGCCTCCTTGCCGCCGGTCTTTACGTTGATGGTGCCGTCGGGCGTACACAGCGACAGCAGTTCGAGCATCTCGTGCATCGACTTGAACGCACGTGCGCTGTTCGCTGTGGGGTCGAGTCGGTAGTCGCCGCTCGCCGACCATGTGTTGGCAGGGTTGATGATAATCTGCTGTTCGGCTGTGACGGTCTTCACTATGCCACGCGCCGTGAGACGCACGGTGTAAGTGCCGGCTTCGGCGTAGCTGTGCATAGGGTTGCGCTCGGTACTTGTAGTGCCGTCGCCGAAGTTCCATTCGAATGTCTTTGCGTTTTCGCTGCTAAGATTGGTGAACTGGGCGCGGTTCATGTATGTCTCTACAGAGAACTTAGCCTGCAGATCGCCTTCCTCGGGTGTGCTCACTACGAGTCGACCCGAACGGCTGGTGAAGCTGATGGCAGCGTCGGCAATGGTTGTGCCTGCGATGTCGCTGAACTTCACCGTGTACACGCTGTCCTTCAGCGCTTCCTGCGCGCTCACCGGTATGCGCACCACTACTCCGTCGTGCTCCACAATCTGCGTTCCGCCCTCAAGGCTCACGCTCAGCACGCTGTCCTCCTGCGCCGCCTGAACGGTGTAGGCGTCTGTGCGCAGCGTCTTCTGTATATTGGCGACATCCACCGTCAGATTCTTAGGCAGATGCAGCTTGAAGCTGAGCGTCTTCACGTTGCCCGTGTTCTGCATGTATATAGGCAGGAGCGTTGTCTCGCCGCGATACATCGACGTAGTTGTGGCGTAGAGGCTGTGTCGCTGCTTGCTGTCGGTAGACGGCTCGCTGGGCGACGACGGCTTAAACTCGAAATGTGCCACGAGATAAGCATCTCTTGTGCCCATATTGACATTCCACGTGCGCGAAGTTTCGAGAATTTTGGTTTCGCCTTCCCATGTCCAGCCCTTGAACTCATAGTCGCTTACGCTGTATACCGTCACGCTGTACGCACTGCCCTCAGACACCGAGAAACCGCTTGTCTTATTGAATCCTGCCAAACCTGCGGGGTCGCACTTGAAGTAGACCTTATGCTTCGGCTTCGTCTCGTTAGGCTCAGCCGGACTGCCAGGCGTGAAGCGGTAGTGGGCGGTGATGGTCTCGTCGTTCTCCGTAACGGTATAGCTTACCGCGCGATTAGTAGAGATAACCGTTCCGTCGCTTGTTGTCCAGTTGACGAACGTATAGTCGCTGTAAGTAGACGCCGTATAAGAGTAGGTTACGCCCACGACATACTCCTTCACCTCGCTCGTCTTTATCGACGACGGGTCGTAGGCTATGGTGAGGCGGCTTGTCTTCTGATACTCGTAGTTGGCGGTGAGTGTCTCGGCGCTGTTCAGCTTGCGGTGAGTGAACGTACTGCTCGTGCTCACCACCTCACCCTCAGCGTTGGTCCAGTTCTTGAAGCGCCAGTTGGCGCTTCGGGCTACAGCCTTCACGCTCACATTGGCGTTCACAGCATACAGTCCGCCTCCGCTCACGGTGGCAGCCTCAGCGGGCTGGGCTTTCACCGTCAGCTTGTAGCGTGCTCCCGGTTCGGGAGGACTGTCGGGGTTGAAGTCCTGTCCTCTCGCCACCATGCTTAGCAGCATGGCGAGGAGAGTCAGTATATATCTTGACTTGATCATAGTAGCTTTACTTTACTATTTTCTTATGATTCTGAATATAGATGCCCTTCTGGGCTGTGCTGTTCACGCGTCGTCCGTCGATAGTGTAGATGGCGTTGTCGGCGTCGGCGTCAGTAGCTACGGTGTTGATGCCCGTAGTGGGTGCCTCGAAGGTGAGTGTGAAGCGGTCGTCCAGGCATCCCTCAGCGGCGCTGAACGTGTACGGCATCTCTACCTCCACACCGTAGTCGAGCAGCTTGGCTCCAAGCTCGTCGCGGTCTACGGCGATGGTGTATGCGTCGTCTGCAGGCAGATACATGCCTAATGCCACGCTACCGTCGCGATGAGCGCCCTCGTTCACAGCCAGCTGGTCGGCACCGGCGATGGTGTATATCTGCGGAGTGCCCTCGTAAGCCATCATCTTCACAGCGTCGTTGTCGGCGCAGAAGTCGTCAGAAGCGTTGGCGTTCACTACGACGCGTGTGCGGTCGGTGCGGTCGGCGCATGTCAGCGCTACATCTACCAGCTTGCGCTGCACCTGCTTGCTGCTTGCTGCGCGGCGCATAGCCAAAGCCGAGTGGTCGATGGTCTTGTTGATCTGTCTGCCAGCCGGCTGGAACGTGATGGCGTCTACCAGTTCGGGCTTCTGAACGAAGAACGCCTGCAGCGGTGTGAGCACGAAATTGTCGTCGGTAGCACTGTATGCCTTATATGTGCGGTTGCCAACATCCCATGTTGTGATAGGTGCTGCGAAATCCATGTAGTAGATGTCGTAGAAGCAAGGATATGGGTTGCCCACGAGGTTCCATCCTGCGTTTGCGCTCTCCACGGCAGGATACTGAACGAGCGGTGTGGTTACGGCTTCGCTGCAGAAAATGTCGTTGTGGGTCTCCTCGGTGGCGGGGAATCCTACATCTGCAGTGTTGTTTGTACGGAAGATGTATCCTTGTCCCTTGCGCAGAATGCCGTCGGCAGCCACGTCTTTCCAGTTGCCCGTAGCTCCGTTTGTGGCACGCGACTCAGAGTCGTAATAGCGCACAGCGATGCTTGTGCCCTCTGGCAGGATGATGTCGCTACGCTTCACGTCATAGGGCATACAGATATAATACCAATAGCCATAACCACTGGTTGAACCAATACCAAAGTTGAATTGCGAAGCGGCGGACGTAATGGCTTCACAACGGCTGATGAGCGATGAGGACAGTTCGGGATCTCCGATAGAAAGATACTGTAAGTATTTACCAAACGCCTGCGGATTGTTTCCATTGACGATGAGCGCTCCTCCTTTGCCGATAAAGATATCCGGCGAGTTCGGGATGCGTGCATTGCTGGTAAGCTCCAGCTTCTTGTAAAGGTTCACCTTGTCAGGTGTGTTCGGATTCGGCTCCACCTTTGTGAACTTGCTCCAGTAGTTGTCGAGCTTGTAGCTCACCATGGCATATTCGGGAACGTAAAGCGTTACGCTTGTAGGAGAATAGAACGGTGTGCTACCTACGGCAGGAGGAGCGGGTGCTGTGATGTACACACGCTTCAAGGCGTTTGCTCTGTCGCTACCGAAACAATTGCTTCCCAGACTGTTGATAGAAGAACCAAGAACTACCTCCTCAAGAGCATGGCATGCGTAAAAAGCACCACTTGGAATAGTGGTAATATTATCGCCTAACTTTACTTTTTTAAGACTATAACAATTATAAAAACAATCTACGCCAAAAGATGTTGCTGTGCTTAAGTCGGCTTCTTTCAAAGCATAGCAATACTCAAACGCTTCTCTACCATACGTCTTTATATTTGAGAAATTGAAACTTTCCAACTTCTCGCAAGATTGGAATGCATAATCTCCAACGCTTACTGGCGCCAAACCAGCGGCACTTGTCAGAAGTTTACAATTCTTAAAAGCATTATTAGCTATCGTTTTTACATTTTCGCCACCTTTCACAATAGCGAGATTGCTACATTCATAAAAACACGTTGAACTTATTGATGTCAGACCACTTCCTAAAGTGACGCTCACCAAAGATGCATTGCCACGGAAAGCAGAACTATTTATAACTCTGACACTCGCCGGTATTGTAACATCTGTAATGTAGTTTCTGTAGAACGCCTCCGAGGCGATGCTATCCAAACCTTCGGGCAGCACAAGGGGACCAGTTAATAATTTATCGTAAAAGGCACTACTGCCAATTGTCTTAAGCGTTTTCGGGAAGTCGATAAAGCGTATCACAGTTTTAGTAAACGCATTGGCTGGTATTGTTTCAACGTCGACATTTGTCATATCTATAGCCACGAGTCCAGTCATCTTACTGATATCATTCCAGTCGGAAGCATTCATCTTGCCAGAAAGACGCAAAGCACGCATTTCGGGCAAAGTGTTGACATGCCCCAACGCCTCATTACCAAGCGTGCCAGGAGCAGAGAGGTGGATTGTCTTATACATACTCTCTATAGTTTCGAGGCGGATATTGCCAATGGAAAGAACCTGAGAATAATTGCCTGTTGTGGGATTTTTGTGCCAATGAGAGAATGTAAGAACATGCTCGCCTTCTTCAAGAGATATATAGTGTGTGAAAGTGGTAGGGGTTGTATGCTTTTCATAGTTGTTTGCATAAGTAACATCATCCAACTTCACTATTTTATAATCGTCGTCAGTCCAAGGGTCGAAGGTATCGGAATACTGAAACGAAATGTATCCCTTTGCTCTGAACTTGATCGTAATAGTGGCTGTTACGTTTGTGGTCGTCTTGCCGTGTGTGGTAGACGCCATTCCGTTCTCCACCTTCCACGGGTTCGCCTCGTCGTTAGTCACTTCCGTCACCTCGATATCATCGGAGGCGGTGATGAGCGCTCGCAGCTGTTCGTCTATTGCAGCCACGGCAAATTGCAGCCCTGACAATATCAAGACCGCAAGCATGAAAATTCTTTTCTTCATATTCTGTTCTGTTTTTTGATTTGCTAATGGGTTTGGGTTTAGTTCTACTGTTGGTTGTTGCCAGACGGTGTCGGTTGGAGTTGCCCGACGGTGAAGAGCGGAGCTTACCAACCGTATTCGTACGCCGTCTCGTCGTTGTCATCGGTCTGTAAGCCGCTCTCCCAAAGGTCGCGCGACGGACTCTGCATTGGAGGTTTTCCGCCACTGCTGGCATCGCCGCCACCGGGGATAGTAACACCACCACCCGGCGAAGCGGTGACGGGACTGATCGGACCCAACTCTATCGAGTGGATCACAGGGGTTTGATACTTCTTCTTTACTCTTTTCATTGTTATATATTGTTTCTTGTTATATGCTAATCTGGTTTTTGCTCGATATGCAGGTTCAGTTGTTGCGGCTATATGCTAATCAGCTCGGTGTCCTTATTGCATATTTCGAGGTCGTCGCCCTCCATGAGGTCGATGTGGTCGGTCAGCATATCCTCCACCATGTCGTACGACATACGCATGGTGTTGGGTACACAGGCACTGGCGTACATAGCCGAGAGCAGATCCTGCTCCTCCTTCATCGTGGTGGGCGGATCGAAGTCCATCGTTATGTACGACTGGGTAGCTTTTATGTCGTGTTTGGTCTTAGTCGTCGCGTTGTGGTCGGTTGAGGTTTCAGTTGTTGGTTCTGTCTTTGTTTCGATGTTTCGTTCTGTCGTTGTCTTGATGTTCGTTGTCCTTGTTTCGTTGTTCGTTGTCTTAGTTTCGTTGTTCGTTGTCTTAGTTTTAAAAGTGTTGGTTGAGGGACGGACATTGGTGCCAGTCTGAATTAGTTCTGTTGTGTTGGTTATGTTTGTATCTTTGGTTGAGCTACCGTCGTTTGTTGTCATATCCATTCTCGTTTAGCGTGAATACTCTTTTCTGGTTTAACAGGCTTACACTCCACCGCTCTGCGCATACATATAATATATGTGTAGCACCAGAACAATATTGTGTTAAGTTTCTGCTGCAAAGTAAGCTAAAAATCTGCTAACAGAGTAGGATATTTCTTACAAAAAATAGCCATTTTCTATCAAAACGCCGATTTCTTGCAGATTTTCGCCCTATATTTGCCGTTTTTGATAATTTGAAACTCTTTCATGTTGCGTTCGCCGTCCGATCGGATTCCGTCCGCCGTCCGATCAGATTCCGTCCGCCGCCCGATCAGATTCCGTTCGCCGTCCGATCAGATTCCGTTCGCCGTCCGATCAGATTCCGTACGGTGACGGTGGGAATTTCACATCCGCTACGGATAAAAAGACTGCGCAGAAATAACAACGGATTAAGCGGCTGCCTTCAAGGGGGTGCACTTGTCTCAAGTGCACCAACCAAGCAATGCACCAACCAAATAACAACGGATTAAAACTGATTCGGTGGTTGCCTTAAAGGGGGTGCACTTGTCTCAAGTGCACCAACCAAGCAAGCAATGCACCAAACAAATAACAACGGATTCCTTCTGCTTGGGAGATTTAACAGCGGATTAAACGGATTGAACGGATTCCTTCTGCTTGGGAGATTTAACAGCGGATTAAACGGATGGCTGCGCACCCAAATCCGTTTAATCCGTTGTTAATTTTACGCACCCATCGAATCCGTTTAATCCGTTGTTAATTTTGCGCACCCATCGAATCCGTTTAATCCGTTTAATCCGTTGTTAATTTAACGCACCCTCTAAAATCCGTTTAATCCGTTTAATCCGTTGTTAATTTAACGCACCCTCTAAAATCCGT
>OGHM01000115.1_pt1 | contig 47090 bp, 45 predicted proteins | sample 1571531 | NCBI WGS metagenome assembly OGHM01 (sample SAMEA2582031, study PRJEB24529) | metagenome | biome: Human gut stool | place: China | collected 2011 | reverse complement strand
TTGCCCTGCCGGGTTGGTAGCCTCTCCGAAGTCGGGCTCCCCATGTTCCAATCTGCCGATATGTTGTATGGTTCCAGCATAGCTATATGCACGGCTTGTTCCATTTTGGTATGAACATAAAAAAGGATGGCAAGAGTTTTAATCCTACCATCCTTTTACAATTCATGGAGAAGTCTTATGGCAACCAGTTGTTCTCCATGAACCAAAGAAAAGGCTTATCTAATTCTTACACCTTTTCCATTTAGTACTTCACCTCTGACATCATCGGTCTTGCAGAGATACAAGTCGTAGCCAATAGCTGTAATGTCACTGTATCTTGGAGGTGTTATGACTTTGCCATTTGGCGACATCAAGCCATACCAACCAACTTCCGCCTCATACTTTTTGCAACTCGCTGTCTTTTGATAAGGCGTTGGTTCCGCTTCCGCTGTTTCACCTGTCAGTTTGCCATCATCATCGTAGTTTTTGGCCGTGGTGTATCGTATCTCATCGGTATCGTACATCATTCCTTCCACATTGCTGATGAGGAAATCATCTATTAATTGTCCCTGTAAATTATATTTGCGAAGCGTATGGTCTTTCATCGTTGCTGTGATACAGCCATCAGACACCCAAAGGTCTGCTTCCATTGGTGGCAATACTACTTTCAAATTCTCAGAAAGAACACGTTGCATTCCACCTTTGCTGACAATGAAGAAAGAATCCTTTGGATATATCGCATCATATTCAGCCTTTAGCATCCACTTTCCTTTCTTGTCAATCAGACCATATTTGTCTCGCTTGTTGCCGTGCATTACGCAATGCCCATCGTGGAAAACATATCCTTCTGCACCAGTGATGTATGGAATATTCAAGTCTATAACAACATTTCCTTTGGCATCGATGAATTTTATCATTCCATTGTCATCTACGGAAGCCAAACCATCAGAGAATACCCATGCGTGCTTGTACTGAGGCTTGATAGCTATTTCACCCGTCAGCATATTGAAGTAGCCACGAGCATCGCCGTTACTATAACAGACAAGCGAGTCGTCCCCCAATGGTTTTGAAATCCAATGTATGCCCTTGACAGTCTTCTTGCCATCACGAGTCTCCACATATCCATCCGTCTCATAGGCCCGGCTATAGTAAGTGGCATTTCTTGACAGGTACTGCGAGTCATAGTAGGATTCATCCAAATATTTCGCAGCATTCACTTTCTTGTAAACAAACTCGTATAACGCATTACCTCCAGCACATGCAAACACAAACATGATGAACGCAAAACAGCCTCCAACAACACGTCGAATAAACTTGCCATACTTAGATTCATCCTTCATTCCAAGTATCACGGTGAACCATTCTGCTGTTGCTGAAATAATACCTGTCAGCCCTTTCCAAAATAATATAATTGCTCTTTTCATATGCCCCTTATTTTAAGCTTCTACTTATTTTCCTCCTCATCAAAGGCTTCATCTGCCAATCTTCCATAGCAACCAAGACGTTCTTCCTTTGACATCGGTTCTGCACAAAAAGCAGCATCATTCTTCATTTGAGAAAGACGAGAAAAGAAATTCATACGGGTCGTGGTGTCTTTGCGCATGGAAGCACGTGTTCCTTCTGAACTATAATCAAAATTACGAGCATTGCGGATAGACATCGACATAGCAACTTCCATTGAATCTTGATTTGCTCCCATGTAAGTGAATGTCCAGCCTTCTTTGCGAAGTGTTTCCACAAGTGCCTTGATGCTACTACCATTATATTCTTTGGACGCATTCTCATAACCGTCAGTAATGATAGTAACAACAACCGCAACATCCTCAATGTCTTTGACCTGTTTATGCATCGCAGTAAGGGTGAATCCCATAGCATCGTATAAAGGAGTTGAACAACATGGTTCATAGTCGTTCATACTCAACGGATGTGCTTTACCAACAGGTACTTTGTCAAAAACATTACATGTCTCACAGCTACAAAAAGTAACCAGTAAAACGAAATGCTCCTGTGTGTCGGCAAATTTCTCTTGCGCTTTCTTTATTCCAACCAAGGTCTCGTTGAATCCATCCACCGCTGCTTGACGTATTCTCTGCATAGAACCACTACGGTCAAGGATTATCACATTGAAGATTTGAGTCTTCTGCATTGCTGTCTTGTTTCTTGTTTCTTCCATATTATCTGATATTTTTGTGTTACAAACTTTATATCTTTATGAATATAGAGTGAAACAAGTAACCATTCCTATCATCAAAGAATATAAAAATCCCTTCTGTTCACCACTGATTATTCCTTCATCCAAGATTGTTACTTCATGATTTTATGTTTCGATACCCTCATTGCTATTATATATATGAGAAGAACTAAAGTTGGCGTTTATCCTCCAATGCGTCAGACTTGATCTTGTTCTGTGCATTCTTTCCTATATGCCATCCGTCACACCAAGCACATTTGTATATAGAGAAATGCACACCATGCTTCTTACCCATAGCCTCAGCAGCTCTTAATGCCACCCTCTTATTCGGATAAGGAATCTTGGGGGTTCCGCTACGACGAGAAATATGGCTATACTTGCTGAATATTCCAAAGGCATTATGTGTGACAAGAATGTTTCGCCATGCACCCTTTCTTGTCAATTGGTTCCAAATGGCAAGAATACTATTTTTAAAACTTATTTTACATACATCCATCGGTTATGAATTTCTTGATGAAGTCTTATGGTTGGTGTTATATGACTACTATCGTATGCTTTTTTCTTGCGGTTTCTTGACACCGAAAGCCTTCTACTTCATAAATATCAAACAGTCCTTTCTTTAATGGAGTAAGTTCGTATGTTACAGTAGAATCGTCTGCACCATCTAACATGTCCCTATCTTCTTTGGAATATACATATTCGCAGTTATATTCAACTTGAAAAGCAGTTTTATCATACTCTATATGATATTCTATGCCAACAGAACCATAAACCCTGCCTTTGAATGTCAAATGATCACCATTAAGTTTAATTACTTGCATAATCTTTTTGACTATATGTAATGGAAATTGTTATAGTTAAATACGGATAGTGAAGTTCTTTCAGCATCCATGTTTTTGATACGCTGTGGTATTTCGCATAGAGGGATATCCTCGTCAAGTAGCCAACGTAAGTGTCCAAACATGATGGTATTGGACTTTAGAATCTCCTGTTGTATAGCCATGACACCATATTCCACCGCTTCTCGCTCCTCAGATATTATCATGCCAGAGAACAGCCCATGCAGACCTTCTGCTCTTGCAAACTTATCAGCATGACACCATATACCAATCAGATTACCACCATGCTTGCGCAAATGGAAACTGTGTGGGTGTCCAACAATGATTTTGTCAAATTCATCCTTAGTGTCATCCTCTCTATAGAACAGCCCTTTGTCTGAGCCATGTCCAAGTAGCATGATTCGTTCTTGTGTAGAAACATGATGCAACAAATGCTCTATTTCCTTGTTAGAGCAATTGCTGCTAATCACATTGGCATCCTTACCATCATATAAAGCAGAGAGTACAGAAGTCGTTCTGTCTTTTGGATGAATTATCAGCATAACGTCTTGCCTTTTGAATAGGAAAAATTATAATCCGTTAGCCATCATCTGACAATATCGAGCATACCATCGTTTTTTCTCAGGTGTGTCTATTGGTTCATATTCACTAATGACACAACTTGTATAGAGGTCGTCTGCGAGAGTCAAAATGACATTTGTCAGTTCAAGTGTATCTTCGAGCTTTTTACCTTTAGGACAACATATATTTTGCTCGTTGATGGATTCATACCCATAAATTGCTCCAATTATATTACCACAAATTGCCCCTATGGAATCACTATCTCCGCTGTGATTGACAGCAGCTGTGATTGCGTCCTCCACACTGTCAATATGGCGAACTGTACAATATAAGGCAATCGCCCATGCCTCATCTCCAGTCCAGCCTTCCCCTAGTTGTTTAATATTCTCAATGTCTGATTTGTTGTTTTCAGCAAGTTCAATAGCCTTATGAGTAAGATTTGCCAAGAAATTCTTTTCTTGTCCATATTTTCCAACAAATATTGTGTCAAGGCTCTCTATAGTTTCAGACACCAATTCCTTTATATATCTCTTGACTTGAACGGCATCCATACAGACAACTTTATATATAAGATGTGTGAGCATAGCTGCTGGCAAAAAGCCTAGAGGATGTTTATGAGTAACTTCTGCAACTTTTGCCCCAGCTTCATCCATGACAGGAATGTCGTAAAATGAAGTTCCCCGTCCCTTGTACCCAGCCATCAATAATGCCATAGGAGCTACACGCATGATGCCACCACAGCCTTTGCTCATATTGCTCACTTTTTCATTTCTTAGCAGCATTTCACAAGCAGATAAGCATGTATTTCCTGGAGCACGACGATGAGCCAATTCCGGCAAATCACGTAACCAAGTGTAGTGATAATCGTCAAATATATCTTTTTTCATTCCTGTTTGTGTATAATACCAGTCTATATATGCACCATCCACATAATCTTCAGGAGCACCTCCAATACCCCTCATATAACCACGTGTCACACCCATAAGCATTCCACAAGCCGTAAACAGAGTCATTTGGGTGTCATCACTTACAAGTGCTTTACCTTCTTTTGACAGATTGAACTGAGTGATGCCACTATTCCCATATTTTGACAAGATGCCTCTATAACTCATAAACTCTACCGGATAACCCAATGCATCGCCAACAGCACCTGCCATCAAGCATCCTTTTATACTGTCTCGAATGATGTTCTTCTGAAAGTCATTATAAACTCCAACCTTTTCTGCAAAGTCTATGATGAATTTTTCTTGTTCTTTCGTGTCGGGTGTTTTGCGATATGCGGACTTTGGCATTCCACTAAAGAAATTGCGAAGCACCTGTAAAACATCAAGGTCTTTATAATCTTTCAGTTCCCGTGCTTTAAGGCATCCGACGATGGTTCCAGTTCGTCCTACTCCTCCCCAACAATGGATATATGTGTAACCTCCCATCTTTGAAAGGTCTTCTATTTTGTCTATGAGTTGGTTTACAGATTCTATGGATTTTGGTACTCCGCAATCTGGTATCGGAAAACGCATATAGGTAACACCTTTAGGCAAAAGATGGCGATAAGGCTTTAGTTCACCCTCTACTGTCAAATCAACGAAATGTTTTATTCCGAAGTGAACCATGTGCTCAATCTTTCGTTTTGCAACCTCATCATTTCTATCACCAGGATATTCGCCCGCATATAAATACCCATGCAAATAATATGATTGTTTGAGAGGTTTTGAAATAAAGCCTTCAAAACGATCATTGATGTCGAGCAAATCTGTTGGAAGTAACGCACGACATTTCTTTATAACCTCGTCATCGAAATCACTACCAATTACATTGAGTTTTTCCGCAGCTGCTATTGCTGCTGTCATACATCCAATTGTGTCCGAATCTCCACCCATGGATATTGCAAGACGGAGAGACTTCTCTGGAGGATAGTTGTACCTTTGGAGATATGCCATGATAGCAATAGGCACACTACCTTGACAAGTGACATCAAACGTATATTCGTTTCGTATATCTTCAAGTTGAGAGTCAAGATTGTAGCCTATGGTTTCTGTAACGAACTGATTGATTTTATAATGTTCCGTACTCCAAGCTGCATGGCTTTTTAGATATACGCAGCCTGCTATAGCTTGCGCTCCCTTGATACCTTCTGGATGGTTATGGCTCACAGACGCAGAAATTCTTGCAAGCTCCAGAGCTTCCTCTAATGAATTTGCATATAACCCAATCGGACTGACTCTCATGGCTGAACCATTACCAAAGCTGTTGTATGGTTGCGGATGTTCACTCAATAGCCACTTGCGGAACATGCTGCCATATCCTGCATTAATATATTTACGTCCAAGCCTTTGCATACAAGCCACAAGTGTTTCTGGTTTATGCTTAGAATCTGTCATGAGCCATTCCGCTACAGCAAGAGTCATAACAGTATCATCTGTGAAACGGCTACCTGTCGGAACCATTTCAAAATCTTCTGTTTTTATGTTGTGCCATTCACGAGTACTACCCACGATGTCACCAATAATAGCTCCTAACATACTTACTTCTCGTATTTTTTCAACATTTCCTTTACATCGTCCATTGGTTGAAAAGGCACGATGATTTCCAAGTCCTTATTGATAATGCAATAAGCATTCTCTTCGTCATTATCTTCCATCCCGAAACCATCCTCATCAGCAAAGTAGCGTCCATCGGGATATACTGTCCAACAGATGGCACAAACACCATTTCTGAAATTGTCATATCTGCCGAACCAATATCGAACAGATTTACATCCATTGAAATCAGGACATCCCTTATATATTGCATCAAAGTCAATCTCGTTATCTGTCACAAGAAGGCTTCCGTCTTCACTTACAAGTTGCCTTGTCTTACCTGTTTCCTTATTGATGATGGTGTAACTTCTTCCTTCACCACTAAACACTGCCATATTCTCACCTATATCGTAGGCATCCTTTAATTTATTCTTGTCCATATCCGTAAGTTTTTATTTGTTGTAGTAATTTTCCCATCTATAATCACCACTGTCAACATTCATATCCTCATGATACATTTCTATGTTAGGAACATCCATGACTGAAGTTGATATTGTCTTCAATGCTTTGGTTTTATAATCAATGGTCTCAAATGTAACTTTGACCTTTTTGTCTGATAGGAAAGAGTACGTTTCCTTTTTCAACGCAGTACCATACCTGCTGATTTCTTGCTTATATGCCAATAGCCCGTCTTTATATACACGTTGATGCTTGCTGCCATCCTCCCACGTAACGGAATATACATTCAAGTCATCAGTTATTATTGGAATGAAGACAAGGTCTTTATCATCTGACTCTATACATGGATCATGGTGCCATACTGTTTTGACAATGCGCCCATTCCGATATTGCGATTCCATTGAGGGCAGATAATCTGCAAATCGGCAAACCTTATAATTTTGCAAATCCTTTCTTTTAGGTTCCATTGTCACATGGAAGATATAAAAGCCACCATGCAAGTCGCTTTGCCAAAAACTCAGGCAAGGTTTTACCGCTATGGTCAACTTATATCCGCTTGGCGCAACAATGCTATCACTGCCATATACCACATAGGCTTTTACAGCATCGCCATCTTTATCATATTCAATGTTCGTCTGTTGGTATTTTGCAGTGTCAGGATGTTCATAAACCATATCTGCTATCATTTGTCGAAATCCAAGATACCCATCTTTGTTCCTTCCATAGCTTGTGCTGTCAGAATCCAAACCTTCAAAGATTTCACTTTTATATTGGAGGAGATGTGACAACCGTCCTTCATCATCGTAGGTGTACACAAGAGTTTGCGCATAACATTCTGATGCTCTTGCTACTGTAGCTATCGTTTTCCCTTTGTTGTCAAAGAACTCCGTCAAGCTGTTCTGCGGTGCATATTGCAAACGATGTACGGCATATGAACCATCCGAGAATCGAACGGAGTCATATTCTATAAATCCGCAAGGCATCATCAAGGAGTCTTCCTTGTTGGTATTGTCTGATGTACTTTGCAGTTGTTTGAAATAGGTAATGCTTATATCTTCTCTTTTACAAGAAGCAAACATTAACAGAGTCAAGCCTAATATAAATAATGTATAACAGGTCCTCATAATTCTTTTCCCTAAATTCAGAAACATTCAATCAGTATTGCCGTATAATTGTCATCTCCTTGTTTCTCACAAAGAGAATCATAAACATCAAGTATCTCTTCCAATGGTTTGTCTTCCATCATCCTTGCTTGCAAAATGTCAGGAGTCATGCTTTTGTACAGTCCGTCCGAACAAAGTAAAACTCTGTCACCAGTCTGTAGTTTGATTTGTCGGATGTCTGGTACTGCCACTTCTGGGCGATAAGAGAAGAAGCACTTGGCTACAATCTCCCATCCAAAATCAAGTCGGATATGGTCTTTTGTCTGATAAAGTAATCCATCACTAGGTCTTTGTACATAACAACGACTATCACCAATATGCGCAATGGTTGCCACACCGTTCTCAATACTTACCATGACCATAGTCGTACCCATCTCTGCATGATGAAGCTCAAATGCCTTTTGGTCAATGGCACAACTTGCTTTCTTGCAAGCGAGTTTTACCTTTGAGTCACAATCGGGCGTACTGATATGCTTCTTCCAAAAGTCAGATATAGTATTGCATACCGTTTCACTGGCAGTCTCTCCAAAGGAATGACCGCCCATACCGTCACAGACTATTCCCATAAACCGGTTGTTTTGTGGCATATCAATGACCTTGTAAGCATCCTCGTTATTATGCCTTCTACCAGTCTTGCTTATTGTTGCATATCTTATCTCCATATTACGATTCTTTTTAGTTTATGATAGTATAGAGGCAAATGTAACCTCTAATCTATCAATAACGTAATATTTCCGACAATATTATTTCAATAATATGGGAATCTTGGCTTGCTGTGTCATATTGTTCTATCAATAATATACTTGCGTTTGATACTTGATATCATGCTCATCGCAATAATAGCAGATCTCGCTTTTCATGCAACTCCCATGTTTTTTGAACTTCTTTTTTAATGATTCGATAAGACTATAGTCGTCAGATGCGTGCAAAGACCTCATCAGACGATTGGTATTTGCCACATCAAAGAATACGAAAGACTCAACCTCGCCGTCTCTTGAATATTCTTTCTCAAATTCACCCATATCTTGCTCGGTAATGGTGAGTTTGCCATCTTCTATTTGCGCATAGATTCCTGTGAACTCACCATTCGTTTCATGTTTGTAGATAACCTCTTCCATAATTTCCAAGTGTTAATGTTTAGACAACCATCCCACAAGATTATTCACGATGCCATTGGCTAAATCCTTTGGACCATGAGTTTGTTCATTCGGTCTATTGATGATTACAGCCAAGGCATAGCGAGGTTTCTTTACAGGGAATACTCCAACAAATGCCATTTCTGCCAATTTATGTTCCCCATTTTCAAGTTCTTTGCCTTGATAGTTGCCATATACTCCTGCTATATCCACTTTCTTTGGGGCATAAGATGCTTGTATGCCTTTCCCTTTGTTCAGACCAATCAATACCTCTTGCAGATATTTACGTCCCAAAGGCGTAATGTTGTCAAATGTTTCCTCTGTAACTGAGTCCCCTTGCAAAGTCGGGAATGTCAAAGTGTTCTTCTGATAGGCACCATTAAAGAGCGCAGCCAATTCCATGGCATTTGTTTGCTTTTCGTCACTTGTCATTTTCTTCCATATACCAAAAGCATTGTCGCCACGATTTACCAAGAGTATCTTGAACATAGCCACGTTAGATTTATGTGTCAATGCTTGGCGACAAGTCATTACACCATAACCGCCAGACCGCCAGTTATGGTCACGAATGCTGATGCTGTCACCTATATTATATATGCCACCGCACAAATCCATCATGTCATTGAGTGAACCATTGATATCAGCCAACATAGGAGTAATGCCTACAAGTGTCAAAATGCGAGGACTACATGCTTGTTTCAATAGCTTGCCCTCTGAATAATCATCTCTATCTTTCTCCAATGCAACCCATGATTTCAGTCTTCCTGTTTGTGCATCTATAACAGCAATCTGTCCGTATGTTCCATTCAACATTTTCAACCCATTAGACAAAACATCTTGGCATTTCTGAGTCATCACGCTATCTATTGTCGTGCATTCATCAAGTTTTGCTACATATTCAGGATTGTCCATCCATACACCAACAGTTTGATTGTTTCCTCCAACCACGCCAATGGTGCCACGCTCAATCCCTTTTTCTACATAGAAATAGAATACCTCAATGCCATCTTCTGACACATAACGACGTGAGAAACCTGCAACATCTAAATCTATCTCCGTTACATTCTCATGCTTCTCTAAGTCATAGATGCCTTGCTTGCCACCTTTTGAAACAATGGCAAACTTGGTTACGCTGCAAGTGTCTATCTTCTCACAAAGTTCCAATGGAACTTGGGTGATGGGCTTTTTGCCAAATGCTTCTTCTGCGTCAATAGTGTCAGCCACTATCACTTCTTGGGCGAAGGACAACTGTCCGAAAAAGGCTAAAAACATTGTGATTAAGCCTAACTTGAAGTATTTATTTGTGTTCATGTCTTTTATATTTTTGTATTATTGAATTTCTTCCGTTTTCTGAGTCCATATTGTTTGTAGTTCTTGTTGCTTTGGCTCTAAATATGTCTTGGCATAACTAAGAATATCGTATTCGGTAGTTTCATCGTCGCCATCTTCCTCAAAGTCACAAGTAATAGAAATTCCTGTTTGGGAAAAAGCCGGTTCAAAGCCAACGCTATACCTTACTCTACTCTCCGTAGTGTTCAAATCCTTACAAATCTCACGAGCCATGTCTACATGCAAGTCATTTATAATAACAGCTCCAACAAGAGAAATAGCAAATCTACCATTTCCAAGAGAAAACACCTTTACTATCCCTTCCGGTAAGCCAAGATACACTTCTCCTGTACCATCCTCATTGCATTTACTGATGTTGCGCCTAAGTTTTTCTTCTTCTGCCAGCAACTTAGCCAACAAGACATAAGAATGTCTGCTTCGGATTTCCCGTTTGTAAGTCCGTTTTTGGAATTTACTGAAAATCCAACTGCAACCAATCATTTGAGCAATGCCTATAACAATGAGCCAAAACTGCGTAGTAAACATAATCGAATTATTAATGTGTCTGGCTATAAACCTACTTACAATTTGGTATGTTCAAGGAAGACTCAATGATAACATGCTCTTCATCAAAACATATACTCTTCAGTGTTACCTTTTCAAGCACACCTTTCAACTGCTCTATTTCTGCCATGTTTACGATTACTCGATTGTTTGAGTTCTGAGTTATAAAGTTCGTTTTGTCTGGCAAGAGTTTCTTCAAGAAAGCAATGGCAGGAGTGATAAGCAATTCAACCCCTAACTTACCACTATATGCTATCTTTAGGTTGGAACAATCTATTTTCTCAACACACAGTTCTACGCCAATACTCTTCGCAAAGCCAAAGATCTTTATTTTTGTTGACACAGAAACTATAGATGGAGCGACAAATGCCAACGACACTTCTTTCTTGAAATTAAGCAAGATAAAATCTTGAAGCTCTGAATATTTTATTTTTACTTCCATAGGTGTTATATATTTAAATTTTAATTTTGGGTTTAATTGCTTTTACCATCAATCAAAGACTTCAATGTAGTTGGTATATTCAGGAAACCACTTGTCTAGCAATGCATCTGTCTTTCGTTCGATTTCTGGTGTGATGTTCTTGCTCATTTTCTGATAGACAACTGAAAGAGAAAAAGCCTCGTCTATCCATCCTATGATAGGCAGACGCTTCGCTGAAATCAAATCTACTGGGAACACCAAATAGGATATGGTTGACAAAATCATCAACTTATCACTTTTTGGAGTGTTCTTGCTGACCATGATGAAATAGAGCAACAAGAGTGGACGAGCACTAATACGACCGACTTTTGTTGCATACTCTTGCAGTTTGTCTTTCAAAGCAGCAGCGTCTATAATACTTGGTTTATTCATATCTTTAATCTTTTATAGTTGTACATTTTATGTTATAGAGAAAATGGTTGTAGACAATCTATCACATGTGAAAATGAAAAACTTGCAAACCTTAATATTGTCATGGTCTGCAAGTCTTTCCCTTATGATGATTAAACTTTTAAAATGCTAGGTCTTCTGTTTTCAGTTCTTTGATATTCAAACGTCCAACGAAACGCAATCTACATTCAGCAATTTCGTCATCAGTATAAGGCATAGGGTCTTCTATAATCTCGCCACACCCCACTACCTCAGCCCAACCATTACTCTCCATTGTAGAAGTCCAATAGATATAGCCGTTTTCGCCTATGTTAATTCCTATTTTTGAAAGAGTTTCGTTCGCCTTGTCCGTATCAAACGAATAACCTCTGCAGTGTTCCTCAAAGCCGTCAACAATTTCTTCTAAGCAACATCCGCACACATTGATAAGCAGTTTCTCCCAATGTCTGCACTCTGCAATAGTCCATTCAAGTCTGTTATAGCCAGGTTTTTCGAAGTCAGCATCCGTCTTAGGAAGTTCGTTGGGTATATGTACGCCAATGCAGTCGCTGTCTTTAAGAGCCATCACCCATACATTACCATTCGTCTTGTCAACATCAAAAATTAGTCCTATCGCATGTTTGTCTTTGTTGAGACAGTATGATATGCTCAGGTCGTCGTAAAGGTAGCAGCCTATAATGCTTTTGCTTGTATTATTATTTTCCATTTTTCCTATGGCAGATACCAATATTTTAGAAATAGAAACAATCTTATTGATAAACAATTACTTGTCCACTACCGCCACAATTACCACATGGTATAGTTTGTGGATTGCCATAATAATCAACCAACACATTTCCATACATATCAGTGGCATAAACTATACCACCGCCATTACAATATGGACATGTGGCATAATTAGCCTGCGACTGAGTATCTTCATAATCGTTGTCATCATCATCGTAAGAAGAATGATGTCTCGGACGGCTTGGACGACTGCTTCTTGTTGAGCGATAGGCATCGTCTGCATTTTCCTCCATCGCACGTTCCACTTGTCCAGCCTCTCTTTCAACACTACTGGCAGCCTTGTTTGCCGCTTTCTTTTCGATGAACTCCAATGTTTCTGTCGCTGCTTTCTTGCCAGCCGAACCTTTACAAGAGGTGAAGAATGTTAACCCTAAAACACTAAAGAATAGCATTATAGTTAAATTCGACTTATTCATGAGCCTTTCTTCTGATTATAAATTAAACTATTCCTTTCTCTTCCAATCTCTTCATCACATCGTCTGCAAAATTTCTAGCGTCAATTTCAACAGGCTGATAGTAATAGAGTCGGAAATCCACATCGTGCAAAGAACCATCATTGTATGGAATAACTATCCTTTGTCCTGTACTACGATAATATTGATATTGCGAATCGTAGAAGTTCTCACGCCATGTTTCCACTTCTGCTCCAGACTCATGAATACATTTTACATCCACATTATAATGTTGATAAGCATGTCGCCCTTCATGAATGATTGTATTAATAACCTCCTTATGTATATTGGGAGCAGACGAACCTACATACATTGAATTAAGCACAATCTTGTGTTCTGGTGCACTTTGGTAGCCAAGAGTTCTTTCAGGCAAGTTTTCCAACTCGACTTTTAGGGCGGGGCGGTGTTCTATAGCGGCAATATGCTGTTCTATCTTATTCAGAACCTCTTCCTTTTGTTCCAAAGAGAGATTCTGCCAGTTCTCATACTTTATTTCCTCTACACTTTCAAGATAATCTGCTATGCCTTCTGACATTTCCAAATCTGTAACAAGCTCCGCACCTTCATAACGTGATTGCAAATTCTCTACTTCTTCTAATGATGCAGACTCAATATATTCATTGGAACTATCAGCCAATGGTTCCAACTTATCATCCACTACCTCATTGATAGGGATAGTTTCGATTTTCTCTAATGATTCCAATCCCATCTACTTGTGATAATTTGACCCACAACTGCCCATGCACATACAGTTTGTACTAACGCTGTAGTTAGAGCCACAGCTACCCATACACATACAGCTGCTCATTTCCATACTTGGTTCATTGACACACTCTGTCGGTTCTACAGACTCATTTGTATTCTCTAAAGGAGTTACTTCATCTGTATTTTCCAACGCATTTGCTTCTATCTGTTCCAACTTTTCGTTGGTTTCCAACATCTCATTTTCCATTTTGATTTTCGTTTTTGATTATACGATTTTATTGATTACCTTGTTTATCTGCTGTATAGTAGCATTATCCTCATTTCTCTTTGCCATTTGCAACTGGTAACGACAATTTGCCACAAACAGCAGTTTGAATGCGCTACAATGGAAAGGCGAAGGCGTATTGATGTCATCCGAGCAAACATAATTCATTCCATAGCAATGAGTGCAGACCATATTGAGAATGCATTTTGCGCATTTGCCATTGTTGAAACATGAATGGTCTTTGAAATTAATAGCCTTAACTGCCTTTTCTGCTTTATCCTTTGATATTGTCACAGGGGAAAACAAATGGCAAGCATATGTTTTTCCTGTCCAATCCACGCATACCATATCCTCACCACAACTGCATGTTTTATAGTTTTCAGCATTCGAGTGCATAATGGCATTAATATCAACTCTAAACATAGAGAATGGTACCAACTGGGGATTTGCTATGTAATACTCAACCAATTTCTTTAATTCCGTTTGATAAATGCCAAGTTTTTCCTTAGACCACCCCACGGAATCTCCCATCGCCAAGTCGGAAGATATATATTTGAAACCTTTCCGATGCAGGAACTTTACACCATTCGCCATATTCGAAATCGTGTCTGGCGAAATGGTCATCTTCACGCTTTGGTTTGGCCAAGTATTGACGAAGAAATCCAAATCAACATTATGGAATGATGATGAACGATTGGCATTTTGCATAGCCATGTCTCCGTCAAAGCTCAATCCCAAATGAATTCTGTCTTTATTCTTGGCAAACCATTCTTTCATCTCGGTTGTCAGCAAGGTTCCATTGGTAGGAGCAAACAACATCATTTGTTTGTCAGTAATAGGTGTTGACCAAAGCCACTCGGCACATTCTTTGATAAGAGGAAATTCCAATAATGGTTCGCCACCCATGAACTGAATTTCAACAGTCTCATACTCATCGCCCAACGCATCCATTTGCTCTTGGATGATATTTTTGGCTTTTGTCACATTCATCTTGAAGTTGCTAACCTTTGGCTCATAACAATAACTACAACGCAGATTGCATTTATACGTTATCAACAACATGATGACCTTCTGTTTGCCCATACGCTTTTTTATAATTGTTCTCCGTCCTTATATTCAGAAATCTTGCCATCTACTGTGAACAACATTCCGTTGTATGGTTTACCATCAACGAAGATACCTTCAAACCATTTGGAATTACTCCAAAACAGTTTGCCATAGCCATTGAATTTGCCATTTTTTATCTCTCCGTCAAAAACTTCACCATTGGTTTTTCTGAATACGCCACGTACCATTTGGTTGAACTTCCATATTCCTTGGAATACGTCGCCACTTCCGAACCAACAGATACCATTGCCAGTACGTTGGTTGTTTTGCCATGAGCCAACATATACATCATGATTGGCATAGGTCATTTTACCCTTTCCCTCACGCATTCCATTATTGAAGTCTCCCTCATACTTGCTTGCGTATTTGTCCTTGATAGGGTCGTAGAATTTATAAAATCCCTTACCATGCATCTTGCCAGCTTCCCAATCACCATCATAAATGTCGTAATTGGAGAACTTAAACACGCCATAGCCTTGGCGAACGCCATCAACCAACTCACCAGTATATTCGCCATTGGCAAACGTACAAGTGCCATATCCTGTATATTTCTTTTCTTCTGCCATGTTTTTATTATTTCTTTTGTTATTATAGAGATAGGCATTTTGCAATATCTATCTCATTTTTTACTTCATCTTGTTGATTTGTGCCAAATAGATGTCAGAACTATCACTTGAACCAACATTCGCACTATTGAAACCAGCCAAGACTGCTTGACCAATAGACAACTTTGCTATCACCTTTTGCTGCTCAGGTGTCAGACCGATACATTCTGCTATGCGTTGAGAGTCATCCGATGCCACCAATTTGTGAATAATCTTGACATTAGTGTTCTTTATGGCATCCTCAATCAGTCGTGTGGGAACTTGGTCAACTACCATCATGCCCTGTCCGTAAGCACGAACTTCTGAAAGGAAGTTGCTGAACATCTGTCCCGATTTATATTGTGGCAATTCAGGATTCAAGCAGTTAGCCATCACTCGATGTGCTTCTTCCACAACCACAAGATGACGGCATTTGTTGGAATTGAAGTCCACCTTTCCTGTTTCCGATTCTGCAATTCGATATTCATAGAGGAACTGGAGTAATAAAGACATGATGAAGGCCCTATCTTGGTCGTCACCAGCGTATGAAAGGTTGACAACAACAGGGGAGCCAAACAGTTCTTCCCATGTCATTTCACAATCCTCCCATGCTTTCTTGTCTTCATTCCAAGTCTTTCCACATAGTTTCTCGTTGTTGAGTAATTCATTCTTCCAGCCATATTTCAGACTTTGAAAACGAGTCCGCAATGCGGCAGAGATGTTTTGCGTATTGTCTTTTGCATAGCCTATGTCAGACATCAATTCGTCAATGAAAGGAGCATTCACGGTTGTAAGCGTAGGGAATCCTTTCTTCATATAGTTCGCCTTGTCATCCTTGTCAAGCATCTGGTGCTTGTCGGTATATAGCTTATACAATAAATGCTCCATGATGACAGGAAGAATATCCTGCATCGGGAATGCTGATGCAAACGTAGCCTTTAGACGGTCGATATGAGAAATAACTCTCATCTCGCTGTTTGGAAGATTTATGACTTCGAATGGATTCAACTGAAGTTTGTCTGGCATTATTCCACCCTTTGCATATCTCTCACAACCAGGAATAAAAATTTTGATTTTCTTTTTGAGGTCTTTTATGGTCTTATTGTATTCTATCGCCCAATCTACATATTCAGTCTTGGCTGGTTCTATAACAAAGAAAGGACGGTTAGCTTTCATGAAACCATCAAGAACGCTTAATACTGTATTTGTTTTACCGCTGCCATTCACACCACAGACGAGGGCATGGCGAGAGAGGGTGTCGAGTGGAAGTTTTACAGGAATTTCACTGCGGCTACCTCCATAAAGCATATATCCAACCTCCATTGTTTTTATACCATCTGGAATGTTTTGTGGTGTCAAACTAAATTCTGGGGCACTATCAACGACACTTATTCCTGGTACTGAATGCAATGGGAAATTAACCAAAGCAGATAATTCACGTGTTGTCAACAATGTTTGGAGTTGAGAGAAGTCATCACCAAAAGGATGATGAAATAAAGGACCGACAAATTCATTAGTAGGATTATCTTTGAACTTTACTAACAATTGTGGAGACTTTGTTGTGCCTTTATGCTCAACAATAGAAGAAACATCATGAATTCTTATAGGTTCAAGTGTTGACTCTTCACCACTCAGTATAGACTTTAGTTGTAATGAAGATGAAGGATTTGAAAACTCTGTAAAGAGCAAACATTTCACATTCCATGCACCTGTAGCTTTTGCTAATTCAAATCTCTTTGCATACGCATCAAGTTTTTGAGCTGCGGCTTCTGCATGTTTGTTGACAAGAGTTTTACTTAGCCCCTCTGTCATACTTTTAGAATAGGTCGTTGTATCAGATATTTGCTCTGATATGCCACCACCTATTACGTCCGAACTATTTTTCTGTGGAACAAATCCAGAAAGTACATTCATTCCTGATATTCCAGATAACCCAAGAAATGTAGCCAGTGGATTATTGGAAGCCAAAGCACCACCAAGAGCATTTTGTAATCCTGGCAGTATAGCCATTGCTGGAGGAAAGAAAAGGCCAGCAGCCATATACACACCAGCTCCAAGCATAGCTGCCCCTAATCCTTTTTTATGGTCTTTATGAGAGACACCTTCAGAATGACTCCAATTTTCAAATTTAGAATGACCTTCTGTATGGGCAAGAGAAGATCCCTCTTGAACAGATTGAGAGATATTTATTGACTTGACGGATTCAATCTGACCTCCCATTTCTCGACATTGGTTTAACAACAAATCCAATCTATCGTTAGAAGTTGGCGTAGCTGTGACAAGATATGCATATTTCTGCCCACGTAATCCTCCTATCAAATGCTCCACTGTACCTAATGCCTGTCCTTTATCAGCCAATGTTGGTATGCCAGTTATAGCTTGAACACTATTGTATGTGGTAGCGAAGTGTCTTTTCAATGATTCGTTTTCTTCATTGAATTGTTCAAACTTTAGACCAGGCCAACATACTTTGGCAAAATTATTCAAAGCTGTGACAGGAGCGACCATTGATTTGTTATCGCTTCCATCATTTCTTAGTCCAAGATATATTTCGTTAGTTTTACCATCACTTACGACAAGGAAAGTTAGTTGTGTATCAGGCAAAGCACATGATAGCAATATCTTCTGGATATATCCAAAGCAAGACGAAACGGTATCATTTATAGGCTTTCCTACTTGCGTGATTTTAAGCCACGATATATGTTTAAAAAGATTCCTTGACACATCTGATCCTACAATTTCAACAAGAGAACCTTCTGTTGATATAGAATCAAGATATTTTCTCTCTGCGCAACAACTTAATGTTTGCGACATCATTGATGCAGCAAGAACATTCTCTGCTGGTTGCATTGCATTAGTATATTGTATTTCTGCCATATTAACTTAAAAAATTAAATTCCGATAATATTTGAGAACAAAAGTAACGAGCATAAGCCAAATCTGCGACACCTTGTGATATTATAACAGAAGGATTGATATCTGATACACAATGATACTCATCAAGATTGAATACATCCATGAATATTGACTTAACAAAGTCCATTCGGGAAGCACCACCTGTTAGATACACGCATTCCACTTTATTGTCAACAAGAATGTTGGCTTTAAAATATCTTACGTATTCTTTGATTTGTCCAATATAGCCATCTCTATTGCTCAGACCTAAAATTTGATTTATCTTTTCTCTTGGTAAACTAATACCACCAAAACCATAAATCACGTTTTGTTCCATTGAAGTAAGAAGAGCGTAATCAAAACTTACATGGAACGCAGGAAGTTTTTTACCATAATATTGCTCTTTCGCTTTACGGAATTCATGGAGCAAGAACTGATAAGTATAAGTATCTTCATTATTACCATATAATTTTACAATTTCTGGCATATAAGAATCTGATGGATTTTCCATTGCATACCTTAGAAGAATTCTCTCGATTGTACTTGCTCCTAATGGACATCCATCATATATAGGTTTAGATAAATTGCTATTTATATACACAAAGTCTATAGTATTGGCTCCATAATCAACAAGAAGAAAACCATTTTTACAGAACTTATTCACATGGGAATCAGGCTGTGATATTGCCCTAAAAATAGCAGCATTATACCTTTTTACAATTCCTGCAATCGGCAATCCTGCATATTCCGCCATTTTGAGATATTCCTTTTCTTCTTTTTCAAAGACTAAGTCGGAAGTATGCCCTGCCATATAAACCACATGTGGACGTGTCGCAAACTCTGGATGACGGTGAAGGATTTCTATATAAACACCATGCATAAAAGCAACCATTCTATTTCTTTCAGATAAATTCATTTCCGAAGGACGCTTTCTAAAACCTATCTGAAAATCCTTTGAATATGAAGCATTCTGAATGGCAGCTTCACCTATACATATTGTTTCCTTGCCATCTTGTGCAAGTATGGCAACAGCAGATTGAATAACTTTTAAACCTGGCAATATGTCCAAGTCTTTCTTATAGTCAGATTTTAAATCACAGAAAGTAGCAGAGGTTTCTGATGACCCAAAATCTATCCCAATTATGAATTCCGTTTCAGAATTAACACTTCTCATATAAGTACTTTTTGTAGATTATATGTTTTGTATGGACTTATCAATATCCATACAAAACATTAAAATCTATGACTAAAAGAATATTGCTAATTTTGCATAACTTACATAATCATTTACCAAACTATCTATATAGTCTTGTGTTTGTTTTTTTACAGATTCGATACCTGATACTTTAACCTCTTTTTTTAGGAATTCGTTCCATGTATAATCACCAAAGATATTGGCACAGTGGTTATTATAATATTCATAGTGTTGCTTTCGGTCAGCATCCCATCTGTCTCTGTAAACATTCAGATCTAACATGATAAGCCAACAAGAAGCAATTGCGTCACGAATAATATGCCCTTCACCATTTTCAGTAAATCTATCAGATAGTTGTTTCGCTCCAGTTGATGATATAGAAGCTGAAAGTCCAGAAATCTTAAGTGCATTCAACATTGAAGGATTATATTCAAAAGCATGTAAAGTCTCTTTTAATTTACGGATTACAGAGTTTAAGATATTATTTGTTATAGACTCTTCACATGCTTTTGCAAAATCGTAATGAACAAGCCTCTCAAAAGTAGATTTTATCTCTTTTCTAAGTGCATGGACATTTCTGATTTTCAAAAATCCATTAGACTCCCCCTCTCTACCTATATAATTTCCTGTGGATGTATCTGAGCCATTTTTCAAAGTCATATATTCACCAATACGTCCTTCTTTATAAGCTATCATTACATCCCTAGCTTTATCTATAATTTTTGCCTTAATGCTTTCTTTCACAATTTGGGAAATGTTGTCATTCCAATTGTATTGCGATATGGCATTTTTTGCAATATTCTTCAATTCCTTTTCTTTTTCTTTTGCAAGAATATCGGCATAACTTAAATGTGCCACACCTTGTGACACAATAACAGAAGGATTATCATCTGATGGACAATGAGCTTCGTCAAGATTGAAAGCTTCCATAAAAACCTGTCGGACGAAATCCATTCTAGAAGCACCCCCTGTCAGATAAACGCAAGCAACCTTATTGTCTTTAAGCTTATTTTTCTTGAAAGATTTAACAGCATCTTTGACTTTCCAAATATACCCATCTTCTCTATTTTCACCTAATATTTCTTTAATCTTCTCTCTTGTTATAGCGATGCCGCCAAAACCATATATCGGAGTTTTTTCTGACGATGTAAGTAAGCCATAATCAAAGCTAACACTGAACACGGGAAGTTTCTTTCCATAGTATTGCTCTTTTGCTTCACGGAACTTATACAGCATTTGGTTATATGGTATGGATTCTTTGTTGTTTCCATACAATTTCACAAATTCTGGCATATAACCATCTGAGGGATTACCCATCGCATATCTAAGCAAAGTCTTTTCAACCTCGCTTGCCCCCAAAGGACATCCGTCATCTATCGGCTTAGATAATTTACTGTTAAGATATGTAAAATCTATTGTACTAGACCCGAAATCTACAATAAGCACACCTGCTTTTACTTGTTTATCTATTTTCGAATCAGGCTGTGTTCTTGCACGAAAATATGCAGCTCTTGATTCTTTCTGTATTCCAGCAACAGGCAATCCAGCATCTTCTGCTATTTTTAAATACGCTTCTTCCTCTGATTTCCATAATTCATCCTGTGAAGGACGCGCAATATAAACTACATGATGACGAGTTTTATAATCAGGATGGTTATTGAGAATTTCTGCATAAACCCCTTTCATAAATGCAACCATTCTTCCTCTTTCTATTTTATTCATTTCCGAAGGACGTTTTTTAAAAGCTATTTGGAAGTCTTTTGCTAATGGAGCATTTTGAATAGCAGCATCACCTATACTTATTGTTTCCTTACCTTCTTGTTCTAAAATTGCAACTGCAGACTTTACAACCTTTAGACCTGGCAATATATCTAAATCTTTTTTTTCTTGATTTTTAAGATCATAGAAAGCTGCAGAAGTCTCTCCATGTCCAAAATCAATACCTATAATGAATTCGGTATTTTGTGTTACTTGTTTCATATATTCATTGACATTAATTCAGTGGACACTAATTTGCAGGAATATAAACAATACCCTGCGCAACAACGATTTTTGTGCCATTTACACCCTTAACAATAGCAGGCAAATACATTGTTTCCTCTGAAACATTTGGATTCATTTTCTTTGTAAAGAAGCCTGATGTTGGCAATGAATATTCCACCAATTCATAACCATAACCCTGCAAACAGAAAAGCATATTTTGCACATACTGATTTTTTTGTTCATTTTTCAGATTCTCCATAAAGAGATATTGGAGTGATGCCAATAGTTGTGGATACATATTCTCCAAAGTATATCCTTCCTGTTTTATTTGCATTTGGTCAAGCAAATCTTTTCTGTCACGCTGTATTTTAGAAATTATCTCATCAATCTCCTTGCACAAAGACTCTATGCCAGCCAGAATAGTCTCAATTTCCTTTTGAGATATATCACGCGAAACATCTTTTTTTATTTCTTGTACTACATATTTACGACCATTCTTTTGACGATAAATTTTCTTTGCTCCAACAGTTCCTGCTCCAACAGCCACAGCCAACCAAGGGTTGATAAAGGCACAAATTACAGTAGGAAGCAATGACAATACACTCTCTATGATGTCAGTGTTGTCATTTGTTGACTGATTCACTTTGTAATCTTTACGAATTGACAACGTTTTAAAGTCAATGCTTTCTGTTAATGACAGTTTTTGGAAAGACAATGCCATCCGCAATGCATGAGTTAACATTTCGGCATCCGAAGCATTAAGTGAATTACGAAAATCATTCTCTTTTACCAAGAGCGATTCTATATGACTATTAACAGCCTTCTGAAGTTCAACATAATCTTTAGGCAGCCTTAGTCCTTGCAAAGATTGTTTCAACTGTTCTTCCGATTTGAGAAAAACAGATGTTAAAGTTACTGCGTTCATAATCGTTATTATTTAATGTTAATATTATAATCCTTAAACTTTTCCCAACCATCAATGTTCTCGCAGAACTCATTCCTGAGTTCATTCATTCCATCGATGGCATCCACGTCATCTAAGACATCAAGCAAATCAGAAAAGTCCTCACTCTCAGAAAACTCTTTCATAACAAGCTCGTCTTCCTGTTTGGTGCTAACACCAGCCACAAACGCAGCTAATATATTATTTGAAATGCTCATGATTTTGCCTTAAATATTTTGTTTCTCAATTCTTTAATTGCCTCTTTCTTCAACTTTTTTAATTTGACTTCTGTTATATTCATTTTGGAGCAAACAGTTTCATAGCTTGCTCGCTTTATGAATAAAGAGATAAGTATTTCTCTTTTTATATCATCAGAAATCAAATTAATGTATTTTTCCAAATTGCTTATCTCGTTGAAATAAATAGTCAAATCTCGTAGTTGGTCTAAAGCACGCTTCTTAATGTTGTAGATGTTTGACACAGGAGTGTTCATTTCCAAAGATAGTTCTTCTGGCTCCATATCCTTTATAAACAAAGAATAGACGACATGTCTGTATCTTTCGTTCGGCATTGCTTGTAGATACTGACTAATGTCAAGTTTTGCTTTGCTATCTGCTTCGTCAGAAAGTTTGTTACTTACATCATCTATATCAACATCGTTGCTATCCTCTTTTGAAAACAAACTGTCATAATATTCAGGAAATCTGTGTTCAACAACTGCCTTAAACTCCCTTATGGCTTTTCTTGCCAATTTACTGAGTTTCGGCTTTTCTATATCCAACTTGATGGCAACTTGTGCATCTTCCATCTGCTCAACATACTTGAACCACATATATTTACGATAGACAGCCTTGTCCATTTCACCAATCATACTTTCAATAACAGCCGTATCAAGGATATATATAGGAATATCAAAAGTTTGTTTACTTGAATTATAAAAATGTCGAACCGCAACTGTCTTAATCCAATCAAACAATGTTGTTCGATAGTCATAAGTCTTTAAAGCATGCCAATATTCGCCCTCGGCATTTGGCTTTTTCAGCAACAGATATAGTTCGTTTACAAGTTCGTCATAATCAGAATTGTTTCCAAATATCGTCCAAAGTATCTTACTAAACAAAGGACGACATTTTTCATGAAAGAAATAATAGGCAAATTCGTCATCGCTGCATATTCGTGCAACAACAGCCTTTTCTTTCTTCATTAATTCATATCGTGACAACTTATTATTGTCTATATTCATTGTTTATAAATTGTCTAATTTCTCACAATAAGCACTCGGTACGTATGCCGTCAAGACGGTCAGCAAGTTGTCAACGACAATGCCCACTCGCTGTTGCCCTTTATGACGTGCCACTATTCCCATAAAACCTTCAAACTCACCTTTTACCACTCGTACCAACTGCCCTTTCTCGAACTTCTGGATTTCTCCAGAGACAATGATAACATCATCTTCCTCTGAAGCGCACGCAATTTTGAGACTTTTCATCTGATAGTCGGGAACTATCAATGGAGTTTTCTCTATTCTGCTGCCAATATGGGTATGATGATAATAAAAACGAAGAAATGGGAGGTTTACATTGTCGTAAACAAAAAGTTTGAGTTGTTCTTCTGTTCCGTGAGCGAAGAAGATGTTAGGTAAACGTGACTCAGTAACAACTTTACGCTTACCATTTATAAGTTTAACCGTATCGATGGTAGGATAGAAAGCCGTAATGCCTCTGGCTGTCATATAGTCATATGCCTTTTTCTCTCTGCCATAAGTGGTACGTAAGGCATACCAATGAGGAACGTCTTCCTCTTTTTGCGCTTTAGGCTTTGCTGCTATATGTGCATTTCTGGTGGACACCCCTGTTTGTGAACTCTCTGCGGAAACAATGCTTCGAGCTTCGGGGAGGGTGTTGGAGGTAAGTCCAACACAGGGAGGAGTTTCACCACCTCCTACGGTGTGTACATCTTTTAATGCACGTTCATCGACTTTCATATCGGTGTTAACTTATTCTAAGCAGAACCCAGTTAATAAATTGACACAAAAAAAGCGTGGAATCGTCCTGTTGCCCATCCCACACATCGAGGCTCTTGCATTGCCTATTTTGGTTGAACAGACAACGTTAGAGCCCACGCCGATATGAAAATCATTACCGCAAAGAGACCTATATAATACATTTGACTGTGCCCAAAAGGGTACAATCTATGCTTACAAGGTCTCCACGGGATTTTGATATAATCACACCCGGGACATCTATCGTTGCTAAGTTCAAGACCAAAATATCGATATGGTTGCAAGATTTCGATGTGTCTTAAACAGAGCGTTAGATAAACGCCTTATATGTCTGGACTGCTTTTCCCACCCAACACCCGCTTTTGTATAGATATGTCAGATAAGTGACTTCACTACACTCAGCACGGCGTAGGCTGCCGACTCGATTATCTTGTAAGAACACGTCTAACTGTGACAAAAACGGTCGAGCATATACAGTCCGAGTACAAAAGTACGGAAATTAATCGATAAAACAGCAATAATGATTGAGAAAATCTATTATTTGACGTGAATTTAAGACTATTTAAGCCAATTCGCTTGAATATCTCGATTATTTTGTGTAGGAAAGCGCACCGTAATAGATGACAAACATTCTAAAATATGCAAACTGCGCTACAAATAGAAAGCAAAAAGCGCACAGAGTGATACAACCATTTGGTATTTCTTCTCTGTACGCTATTATATAATTAAGGTGTAATGCTTAACTGATACCTCTCGGCATCGTTCCATTCATCACGATAATCGTCGTTCGCCCCTGCTTTCCTGAAGTAGCTTGACATTCTTTGCGATTTCCTATCTTTTCAACAAGCCATCTTCTAAAAAGCAATGCTTGGTATGTATCCATTTGAAGTGCTATGTCGATAATCACTTCCATATCATAGACATGCGCAGAATATCCATTTTCAAGTTTGACGTATTGAGAATGCTGGAAATCTTTCAGCACACTTTGTTTCCAAATGCGCTTGATGGTATTCTTCACTGCTGTCCCTGTTACATTCAACAGTTCGGCAATCTCCCAAACTGTCATCCACACCTCACCATGATGTGGGGCGTAGATGACCATATCTTCTTGTATTGTTATCACTTGTCGTTTCATACTATGCCTTTTTTGTGTTCGTATTATCGCTGCAAATATTCCCGAATGTGAATTCCTCAATGTGATTGAGTTGTTGGGACAACTTTTCTACATCCTTGCTCAACTTTTCCTTGGTAATCTTGGCGTACACTTGCGTGGTCTTGATGTCTTTGTGACCAAGCATGGAACTTACTGTTTCTATTGGTACACCATTGGAGAGGCAAACCGAGGTTGCGAACGAGTGCCTTGAGACATGCCAGGAAAGTGGCTTGGTGATACCGCATTTCTTTCCCAATCTTTTGAGCGAACGCAGACAACTTCTATAAGGTGGTACAGGAAAGACTCTGCCATCCTTGCACAATCCACGATATTTCTCCATTATCTGCTTGGGATAGTCAAGCAACTTGATGTCGGCTTCCGTTCCTGTCTTCTGTCGGTGGATAACAATCCACTCGCCATCGTCAAAAAATGTCTTGATGTTCTCTTCCTTCAAGTTGTACAGGTCAATGAATGCGAGACCTGTGAAACAGCAGAATAGATACAAGTCACGCACCAACCCCATATGTTTTCTGGTGATAGGAGTTTCCATCAACAGGTGAATTTCTTCTTTTGTCAGAATCTCCCTTGTTGTTTCCTCGTTCTTGTACTCGTATCGTCTGAAAGGGTCTTTGACGAGCCACTCGTTATCAATCGCCCGAAAAATCATGGCACGGAGATTACGGACAAACACCATTGCGGAATTTATCTTCAGTTGCTTGTCTATTCTAAGGAATGTCTCATAGTTCGTAATAAACGGCAGGGACAATTCTTTCAAGGCAATGTCCTTTACACGATAATGCGACTGCAAAAACTCGCCCACGTAAGCACAACCGATTCTATATTTTGTGAATGTGCTCAAAGATTTCATGCCAGCCTTGTATTGTTTTTCCATCTCATCCCTGCTTTGCTCATAGACTTTCATCAAGGTATGGCAGCGATACTCCAATCCAAGAAGGGCGTTCTTAACCTTGTCGGCAGTGACGAAGTTGTCTCTGTCCATAATCTCCTGATAATGCTTACTGATACTCACACGCATTTTGTCCAGTTTGCGGTTCACCTCCAAGGCTTGCATACTTTTTCCAGTCATGCGTCCGCCCTTGGTGTCCCACAAATTGGGATTCGCTGTCATCTTGCAACTGAACTGTGCCTGTGTTCCGTCCACAGTGATACGTCCCATAACTGGAACTGTACCATCTTTCTTTACTACCTGTCTTTTGAGGTAGAAGATAATTGAAAATGTACTCTTCATAACGTCATTCTTTTTTGCGTTCAAAATTAATACATGAAGAGTCTTTTCTTGCTACGCATTTCACGGCAGAACACGGCAAATTTGGTTCGTAACCAAAAATCTTACGTTACTCATCAGTAACTCACTATAAATCAGAGTATTCAAATTCAATTCGTAACCTTCCTTATTCTTCCGAACCTCAACATTCCCCATTTGGGGTATAGGTTACGGATAGGTAACGTTCCTCTGTCTCATCTTGTCGTATTCCCGTCTTCGTCTGTTCTCGTCACTTTTAACCAAAATGAGGAAAGTAACTGACAACCAGTAAACTTTCCTCATTCTTCTCTCAAACACTTTTTATATGCACTTTCGAAGGTAAAAAATACATATTTTTCCTGAATACTGAGACTGATGAAGTGTTAAAAAACTCAGATTGTTATCATTTTATGTGATTACTTCCTAATTTTTTCGATTCATTTAAACAATTAAGCCTTTTTTCCTTGCTGATTCCAAATATTAGTGCTAACTTTGCACTCTGAAACAACACTATCTTTTTAGAAGACAAAGATACAAGTAAGAAAGATACAACAAGACAGTAAGATCGCAATGACATGGAAAAGATTCTAATAGTTGAAGACGACATCGCATTTGGAACCATGATTCAGACATGGCTCAGAAAGAAGGGATTCGAGGTGGAGAAAACTACTTCGGTCAAGGCCGCCATACAGGTTTGCGAGGAGGCAGAAAGAGGATTCGATCTGGTATTATCAGATCTCCGCCTTCCCGATCACGACGGCATCTTCCTGCTGCAATGGATGAGAAAGCATGGCGTGCAGGTGCCTTTCATCGTGATGACCAGCTATGCAGAAATTCAGAATGTGGTGCTCGCCATGAAATCGGGCGCTACCGATTATGTGGCAAAACCTTTCCATCCGGAAATCCTTCTGGATAAGATCAAGGAAGCTATCAAGACTCCGAAAAAACAGGATCCGTATGCAGCCTCAGCAGATAGTCTGCGTTCCACAGACACAAATTCTACTCCTACAGACGCAGCACCTGGCAAGCAGGCAGGAAACCAGGCTTCATCTGCCAATGGGGATGTACCCAAATACCTGGAAGGTGAAAGCGAGGCTTCACGCAAGCTCTACAGTTTCGTTTCGCTGGTGGCCCCTACCCCTATGTCGGTACTTATCTTGGGTGCCAGCGGTACGGGTAAGGAATATGTGGCTAGAAGAATCCATGAACTCAGCACAAGAGCCAATAAACCTTTCTTCGCACTCGACTGCGGTGCCATCCCTAAAGAAGTGGCGGCATCAGAATTCTTCGGTCATATGAAGGGATCGTTTACAGGTGCTGACCAGGACAAAAAAGGTGCTTTCGAGATTGCCAACGGAGGAACTCTCTTCCTCGATGAGATGGGAAACCTGAACTATGAAGTACAGGTGCAGCTGCTCCGTGCCCTCCAGGAAAGAAAAATCCGTCCGGTGGGAAGCAACAAGGAAATAGATATCGATATCCGACTGGTTTGTGCTACCAATGAGAATCTGGCTCAACGCGTGGCTGAAGGCAACTTCCGTGAAGACCTCTACCACCGTATCAACGAGTTTACCATCTACATGCCGGAGCTGAAAGACCGTGGTGCCGACCTCTTCCTCTTTGCCGACCTCTTTATCAAGCATGCCAACAAGGAGCTAAACAGAAATGTGGAAGGACTCGACGGCAAAGCCAAGGAGCGAATTGCCGCCTACAACTGGCCGGGCAACCTGCGAGAATTGAACAATGTGATGAAACGAGCTACCCTGCTCGCCACCGGAAGATACATCGGAGTAACCGAACTGGAACAGAGTATGGCGCATATCCAGCCACAAGCCCCTACCGCCCTGCACGATGAAGAAACAGAACTGCAGAGAATAGAAGCTGCGCTGAAAGCAGCAGGCGGCAACAAGAGCAAGGCTGCACAATTGCTCGCCGTGGATAGAAAGACGCTCTACAACAAGATGAAGAAATACGGTATCTGATAGAAAGAAGTACGTCTTTTGATGATATGGGAAAATGGGGAAAATGGGGAATCTGATGACCATTCCCCAACTTTTTGGGGAATAATTCCACACCAGTTCCACAGTTTCCACAATGTAGAATTCTGGAACAAAAAGCATTTACTGCTGATAATCAAACTATTAGATAATTCTTTTGTTTTTTGGCACGCAGATTGTGATATGAGAAAGTGAACACGCCAATGAGCGGTAACGCAAGCAAGGCTTGTTCACAAAGAAAGTAATAAATATAATATTCACAATAAAAAAAACAAAAGATTATGAAAAAGTTAGTTTTCGCAGCTATCGCTGCCATGGTTATGGTTTCAGTTAGCAATGTATTCGCCAGCAACAAGATGGCAAGCGTATCATCAGCTGCTCCAGTTGACACAGTAGCTCCAGCAGAACCAGCTGCTCCAGCAGACACAACAGTAGAGAAAGAGACTCCTGCAGAGACACCAGCTGAAACTCCAGCAGAGACTCCAGCAGACTCTACAGCAACAGATTCTACTGTAGCAGAGTAATATCACCTTTAAAAAATAGTAATTAACTGAGGAAAAGATAGAATAACACTAGTAATTACGCGTCGCTTTCAATCAGGCAGGAGACTAATGATAGAATTCATTGGTCTCCTGGCTTGTTTTTAGCCCTTTTGTTTTCTAATATCATTTTTTTGCATTAACTTTGCAAACAAATATCTATTGAGCAAGATATCAGTCTGCTCATCATTTTAAACGATTTCTCATGCACAAGAACAATATTCCTCTCAAGGTAGCCCTCGGATACAGCGCCATTGCCATTATCATGATTCTGGCAATCAGTCTGGTGTATAGCAACACCAAGAGCATCAATGCCATCAATGAAGCTTCGCGCGAGTATATCCAGAAAAGGGGTGCCGCCGATAGTACTATCTCTTCCCTGCTCAAAGAGGAGCAGAGAAACCTGAAGCAACTGTCTGATGCCATGGCAGGAAGACCTACCCAAAACTATCTGCAGAATAAGGTGAAGAATCTGAATACGGGAAAGGATTCCATACTGGTTCACTCCAAGGCGCCTCAAACCCACGAGGCAAAGAAGACTACGGTAGAGGTATTGAAGACCCGAAGGGGATTCTTCCGCCGACTCGCCGATGCCTTCAAGAAGGAGCACGCCGAAACCTTGAGCGTAAAACAGGACAGCAACCGGGCTGTCATCGATTCTGTTACCACCCCAGTAAACGTGGCGGAAAACGTGGCAAACATCCTAGAACAGATAGACAAGAAGGAGAAAGTGGCTACACAAGACCACAAGCAGAGCATCAACAAGGAGATGGAAGAGCTGAAGATGGTGAGTGCCAAACTCGCCCTGCGCTCCGCCAAACATCTGAGCGATGTGCACCAGCGTGAAAAAGACAATATGCAGGAAGCCATCAAGAAGGCGATGGAAGCAAGAAAGCATCTGTTGTGGCAGATGGAACTGCTCGCCATCGTAGCCTTCTTTGCCATCGGCATCATGATCTGTTTTATCTGGCGCGATGCCAGAAAGGAGCGTATCTACAGGGAAAACCTGGAGGCTGCCAATGAGGAAATCCAGCGTATCATGAACCAGCGCGAGCGCCTGCTCCTCACCATCACCCACGATATCAAGGCGCCAGCTGCCTCTATCTCGGGCTTCATCGATCTGATGAAAGATTACGTCAGCAACCCTCAGGGTCTCGAATGCCTCCAGAACATCAAGAACTCTGCCGCTCATCTTTCACATCTCGTTGCCTCGCTGCTCGATTATCATCAGTTGGAGAACGGACTGATGAAGGTTCAGCCTACCTCTTTCTCACCGGCACAACTGGTAGCTGAATCGGTAGAGGGAATGAAATTGCGGGCTAAAGAAAAAGGATTGGAGATTTCATTCGAATGCAAGATGAAGGGGATGGAATTCTTTCGTGCTGATGCCTTCCGTATTCGTCAAATATTGGATAATCTGGTAAGCAACGCCATCAAATATACCGACCGGGGCAGCGTTACCATCCAGGCACAGGTTTCAGAAATCCTGGGCAAGCCCACGCTTACCCTGAGCGTAAAGGATACGGGAAAGGGAATGACCGATGAGGAGAAACAGAAGGTGTTCCAGGCGTTTACGAGATTGAAGAGCGCCCAGGGCATCGAGGGTACCGGTTTGGGATTGTCCATCACCCAGGAACTGGTTTCGCTGCTTGGCGGAGAAATCATCCTCCACTCTATCCTGGGCAAAGGTTCTACCTTCATCGTCACCATCCCTATCGAGTCAGCACCAATGGAGGAGTCTCAGGAAATGGCTCCATCTGAAATGAAGCATGATCCTTCTCTCAATTCTGCTCAAGATAAGGAAGGACAGAATTCTGGCAGCCATCAGGTTACTGATATAAAGAAGAAGCCGGAATTTGCCAACCACAAGATTCTGATTCTGGATGATGACAAGCTGCAGCTCCAGCTTCTCCAGGAGATGTTGCGCCGCATCGTAGGCGACACCTGGCAGGTATTCGCCTGCAACCATGTGATGGATGCCCTCACCACGCTGCATAACGAGCAGCCAGCCCTGATGCTGATGGATATCGAAATGCCGGAGATGAACGGCATGGATATGATTGCCCACATCAACCATACCAATATGATGGTGGTAGCGATGACAGCTCACGACACAAGCATCCTGGAACAGCTTCTGAAAGCCGGCTTTGATGATTGCCTGTTCAAGCCATTCAGTATGGAGAAACTGTCTGATATTCTAGGAATAGAGTCCCAGCCTCAACTGGATGCCCAGTCTGGAACTCCATCCCAGCCTGATTCATCACTCCAGCCAGTTTTATCATCCCAGCAGAAATCCAACCCTCAACTGGATGCTCTCCTTGCTTTTGCCGGAGGCGACGAAGAAGCGGCGAAGGAGATTCTTGATACCGTGAAGCAGGAACTTGCCGATCATCTCACGAATCTGAAAGAAGCCGTAGAAGAGGAATCCTTATCTACCGACCGCATAGGAAAGGCGGCACATAAGCTCCTCCCTATCGCCACGATGATGCAGATGGGATGCCTCGAAGAACTCAAGGATCTCTCCCCAGAACACATCGGCGAGATAGAAGAAGCCGAGATCAGAGAAAAACTGAAGGTTGTGATTATGACCTTATCTGCTGCGGTGTCAGACCTGTATGCTTCTTGAAATATCGGCAGAAGAAACTGACGTCGGCGAAATGAAACTCCCAAGCCATCTCCTTGATGCTTTGCGTGGTCCGCTTAAGATGCATCTTGAGTTGCAGAATCACGTATTGGTCGATGATGGTCTTGGGGGTATGCCCCGTCACCTGGCTCACGATGTTGGTCAGATATTTCGAAGAGATATTCATCTTTTCGGCATAATAGTTCACATCTCTTGAAATCTTGTAATCCCTCTCAAGCAGCATCATAAACCGATTGAACAATTCTCTTACACGATACGATTTTACTTCATCTGGTCGGTATTGCGGATTGCGCTGAAGATACTCATGAAAACCAATGAAGAACGCCTTCAACTGGCACAATACCAGCTGCGAAATGCAGGTACACTCCGACTGGTCGAAATATACCTTCAATAAGGAGAACATCCCATTGATGATGTTTGTCACCACAGGGGTATCCTGCCGGCAGCGGTCTTCCCGCAAGGAAGAATACACCGTCTGCTCCAGCTGCAAGCTTGCTTCGCGAAGCAAGGAAGGATTATATTTCAGGATTTCGGCCTGGAAACTGTTCGCTGTTTGAGGGGATTTGCAATCCCCGTTTTCAGTTTCAGGGGATTTGCAATCCCCGTCAACCCTCAATTCCACTACATCATTCGGAAAGAGCGTAATCACCGCCCCCTCATAAAGTTCCCAATCCTTATAATTCACATTCAGTCTCGCCTTTCCCTTCCGGCAAATCAATATCGCTCCGTAAGTCAAAACTTGCGGACCCTCCTGCCATTCCTCCAAACCAGAGAGGAAAAGGCTTGCTTCCTGCTGACTGCTTAATTCAGATAATTCCATCTACACCTTATTATATATAGAGTTATTATATCTCTTTATTATATATAGAGTTATTATATCTCTTTATTCCTATTTCGATTGCAAAATTACATAAAATATGTGATATAAAAGAATAATTATTCCCAAATCGTCCATCCGCTGCGAAATATTTAAAGCGATTGTTCGCTCAAAACTCCGTACCTTTGCACCCGAAATTCAAAAAGAAATGATCAATGATTAAGAACATCTTATTTGTAAGCCTTCTGCTTGCAGGAGGAACCCATTGGGCTTCGGCTCAATCACAAACCACCGTAGGAGCGGCTGCTTCCTTGCCCGTCAGCAAGAAAGAAAACATGACCATCAGCCAGCTCTTCCAGAAGGTGGAGGATAACAGCAAGAGCCTTCGCACTTCATTATCAGGAGTAGAAGCAGCCCATCTCGGCATCGAAGCGGCCAAAAGCAAGAAACTGCCCGACCTCGATGCTTCCCTCTCATTCAGCTACATCGGCAATGCGCTGATTACCGACCGTGACTTCAGCAACGTTCATGGTTTGAAATCCCCACATTTCGGCAACAACTTCGCCTTCCAGGCACAGCAGGTGGTTTACGCCGGTGGAGCCATCAACGCAGGCATCAAGCTCGCCGAACTCGGAAAGCAGCAGGCAGAAGTAGGCGTGAAACTCACCCGACAGCAGATTCGCTTCATCGCCCTCGGCCAATATCTCGACCTTTATAAGATAGACAACCGCATCAAGGTGTATGAAAAGAACATCGAGTTGACCCGCCAGCTCATCGACGACATCAAGGAGAAACAGACGCACGGAATGGCGCTGAAGAACGACATCACCCGATACGAACTCCAGATGGAAAGCCTCAAACTCGGTCTTACGGCGCTCCGAAACAACCGGAGCATCCTGAACCATCAGCTTTGCAATACCCTAGGAATGAACCAGGGAAACCTGAAGAAAGAAGGAAGCCAGATGAACCAGACAAGCCAGGAGATTCAGATTATTCCCGATGCCACTATCGCCGACAAGACCTACGGCAAGGAGGGCGAGGCTTACTGGCAGACGGCAGGCACCCTAAATTCCCCACTCCTGAAGCAGAGCAGTAACGCCATCCGCATCGCCGAACAGAAAGAGAAGATAGCCAAGAGCGACCTTCTGCCAAAGGTAGCTTTCGTTGCCGCAGATAACTTCGATGGACCTATCCTCTTCGAATTGCCACCTGTTGATAAGAACCTCAACGTCTGGTATGTGGGTGTAGGCGTGAAATACAGTCTCAGCTCTCTCTTCAAGAGCAACAAGCGCATCAAGCAGGCAGCCGTGGAAACCCGACAGGCTAAAGAGGCACATGCCGTTCAGACTGAGCAGCTTAACAATAATGTGCAGGCTGCCTACGTGCAGTATCAGCAAACCTACGTGGAACTGGAAACGCAGCGAAAGAGCGTGGAACTGGCACAGCAGAACTACGATGTGATGAATGCCCGCTATCTCAGCCAGCTCGCTCTGGTTACAGACATGGTGGATGCCTCCAACCTCAAGCTCAATGCCGAGCTCAGCGAAGTGGATGCCCGCATCAACATCGTCTATGCCTACTATCGCATGAAGTACGTGGCTGGAGAAATTTAATAAAAAACGCGGCAGGAGAAATTTAATTTTAAAATTCAGAATTAAGAGTTTTTATCGAAAACTATTATCAAGAGATTATGAGCAAGAAGATTATCAAGAGAATATATAATGTAGTGATTATCCTCCTTTTTCTGGGAGCTATCGGCTGGTGCTTCAGCCATTTCTATCATGGCAGCGATGTGGCTTACACCGACGATGCACAGGTAAACCGCCATATCACCCCTATCAATACCCGTGTACCGGGATTCATCAAGGAGATTCGTTTCAACGACTATCAGCACGTAAAGAAGGGCGATACCCTCGTCATCATCGAGGATGCTGAGTTCCGCCTGCATGTAGCTCAGGCAGAGGCAGGCTTGCGCGGATCCAAGTCAAGTTCTTCGGTAGTTACTGCCAGCATGGGCACCACCAATACCAATGTGCAGACAGCAGCTGCCGGCATCGAGGAGGCTCGTGTGGATATGATGAATGCCAAGCAGGACTTCGACCGTTTTGCTGCCCTGATGAAGAAGGATGCGGTAACCCGTCAGCAATACGACAACGCCTATGCCCGCTATCTGGGAGCCAAGGCACGTTATGAGCAGGCAAGCAGCCGCAAGGCTAGTGCCGCATCAGTTCGCAATGTACAGACCCAGCAACTTGGCGGTTCCCGTGCCGGAGAGAGCGTGGCAGAGGCACAACTCAACCTGGCTCGTCTGAATCTTTCCTATACCGTAATCGTGGCAACCTGCGATGGCGTGATGGGAAGAAAGGATATTCACGAAGGCCAGTTGGTACAGCCTGGTCAGATGCTGGCTCGCATCGTGGATGACAATGATGTTTGGGTGGTAGCCAATTATCGTGAGACTCAGATGGACGGCATCACCGTGGGCAAGACTGTAGATTTTACCGCCGATGCCATCCCGGGTGTAGTATTCCATGGCAAGGTAGAAGCCCTTTCTGCCGCAGCCGGCAATGCCTATTCCATGATTCCTGTGGATAATGCCACCGGCAACTTCGTAAAGGTAGAGCAGCGTGTGCCTGTTCGCATCGCCCTTACCAAGGACAATGATCCGAAACAGATAGCCCTGCTCCGTGCCGGACTAAACGTAGAAACCAAGGTTCACATCAAATAGAATGTTCTATAAATTATAAACTATCAAGAATGTTCTATAAACTATAAATTATAGAAAATGCCAGGACCTCCAATGCTTCAGGGACCCTTCCGGGTTCCATCGTTCAATGGATATATTCCTCGCCGGTTACAGCCATGGATTTATCTCCTCTTCGCCTTCATCTTCCTGATGTCGAGCGGAATCTATGGAGGAGCCATGAGCCAGGTGATGGGCGAGTACAGTTTGATGAGAGAAGACGTGCTCATGATCATCATGTTCAACGTGGTGGGCGTGGCGATGCCATTCCCCTTCCTCTTCAAGATGAAGTTCCACTTTACCAACCGCCAACTCCTGCTGAATGCGTCACTGGTAGTGGCAACCTGTAATTTCCTCATCATGTGGACCGACTCAGTGCCCTTGATGTGCATCCTCGCTTACATCGCAGGCTTCTTCAAGCTCTGCGGAACCTTCGAATGTATGAGCACCATCCAGTTGTGGATGACCTCCAAGCGCGATTTCACCATCTTCTTCCCCCTGCTCTACTGCATCGTGCTGGGAAATATGTTCCTCTCGCCTTGGATCACCGAACACCTGATTTATATCTATCAGGATTGGCGCATCATCAACTGGGCGATGACGGGAGCCCTGCTCCTGGTGGCATTCATCGTGTATGTCACCACCCACGACTTCCGCTTCATGAAACCCATGCCCTTCATCAGTCTCGACTATCTGGGCTGCATCCTGTGGTCGGCATGGATGCTGGAGTTCATCTTCTTCTTCACCTATGGCGAGCACTACAACTGGCTCGATTCGAAGATTATGCAGATGGATGTTTTGCTCTTTATCCTTACCGGATATTTCTGCATCCAGCGAATGCTCCACATCCGTCACCCTTACATCGCTCCGGCGGCATGGAAGTATAAGCGACTCATCCCGCTGCTTATCCTTTTTGCATTCGTAGAGTTTATGGGCAGTACGCCTAAAGTGTTGCAAACCGCCTTTACGGGTGGCGTGCTGCATTTCGGCAACATCACCACCAATGTGCTCAACTTTGTGGAATGGACAGGTACCATCACCGGTTGCCTCTTCTGTCTCTTCTGGTGCAAGGTGCTCTGTCAGAAATACACCCGTCTGCTCACGATTGGTGTGGCAACGATGGTATGTTATCCCGTGATGATGTATTTCCTCATCGATCCGGGTCTCAACATCGAGGCACTCTATCTGCCTTGCTTCCTACGGAGCTTCGGCAACGCCATCTTCTTCTGCATGCTCACCGTGTATCTGGAAGAACTGATGCCGTTCCAGCATTTCTTCATGGGATTAACGATGGCAGGCATCATCCGCAACGGTCCGATGTCGGCGATGTGCTCAGGTCTGTACAGTTTCGGACTCCGTTATCAGATGGCAGACAACATGTCGCGCGGCTTGCCCTACGATGCCACCAATCTTCTGATGCTCAGCATCCGGAATCTCTATGGCATCACCTGTCTCATCGGCATTGCCGTGCTGATCATCTTCCTGCTCTGGGATGTACAGCCCGTGAGAAGTACCCTGAAGAAGATGCCTTCCTGGAACTTTGTGGGAAAGAGAATGAAGAAAAAGAAAGGATTTGCGAAATAAAAGAAAGAGATTCTTGGTATTTTCAAACTTTATTCGTATTTTTGCAAAAATTTAGCAAGCTATAAACAGAAACAAAAATCATTTTCATATAACAATAATGAATACAGAACAACTTTCTATGACCAAGAAAACCCTTGTAGGAGTACAATTCCTATTTGTGGCTTTTGGTGCAACGGTTCTGGTGCCTCTCCTGATAGGCATCGATCCGGCAACGGCTCTCTTCACCGCAGGTGTGGGAACCTTTCTCTTTCACTTCATCACCAAGGGCAAGGTGCCTATCTTCCTGGGCAGTTCCTTCGCCTTCATCGCTCCTATCATCGCTGCCACCAAGCAGTGGGGACTTCCGGGAACCATCGCCGGACTTACCAGCGTCTCCCTGGTGTATTTCATCATGAGCGCCCTAGTAAAATGGCAGGGCAAGAAACTGCTGGATAAGATTTTCCCTCCGGTAGTCATCGGACCCGCCATCATCCTTATCGGTCTTTCCCTTTCGGGCAGCGCTGTGAATATGGCTAAGACCAACTGGGTTCTCGCCTTCGCATCGCTTATCACCGCCATCCTGGTACTTACCTTCTGCAAGGGACTGATGAAGCTGGTGCCTATCATTTCGGGCGTTATCGTGGGTTACGTCATCGCCATCTGCATGGGCGAGGTAGATTTCTCGGATGTAGCAGCGGCTTCGTGGTTCTCCTGTCCGGTAAGCTTCGATACCATCACCCATTTCTCCTGGGCGCCATTTCTCTATATGTTACCCGTGGCGATAGCACCGGTGCTGGAACATATCGGCGACGTGTATGTGGTGAGCACCGTGGCGAAGAAGGATTTCGTGGCAGATCCGGGATTGCATCGCACGATGTTGGGCGATGGACTGGCATGTCTCTGTTCAGCCTTTCTGGGCGGACCTCCTGAGACCACTTATTCAGAGGTAACAGGTGCGATGTCTATCACCAAGGTAACGAGTCCTGCCGTGATTCGCATATCCGCAGCCACCGCCATCTGTTTCTCTATCGTGGGCAAATTGAGTGCCTTGCTGCAGAGCATACCTCAAGCGGTATTAGGTGGCATCATGCTGCTTCTTTTCGGCACCATCGCCAGTGTGGGTGTTCAGAATCTGATGCAGAACAAGGTAGATATGAATGAAACCCGCAATGTCATCATCATCTCGGTGATGCTGACGATGGGCTTGGGTGGTGCCGTCCTCTCCTCCGGTTCCTTCGCCATTTCCGGCATCGGTCTCTCTGCCGTCATCGGCGTGATTCTCAACCTCGTACTTCCTAAAACGAAGAAGGAGGAGGCGTAAAAAGTGGGAAAACATCTATTTTCGAAGAAAAAAATGTTTTTTAATCATGGAGAAATAAACTAATTCGCAAAATATCCGTACCTTTGCAGTATGAAAACATTATTAGACGTTCATACACATACCATAGCATCGGGTCATGCCTACAGCAGTTTGCAGGAAATGACCTTGGCTGCAAAAGAAAAGGGGTTGGAAATACTGGGAATCACAGAGCACGGACCACATATCCCGGGCACCTGTGATCCCATCTATTTCAGAAACCTGCATTGTGTTCCCCGTCAGCTCTACGGAATCAAGCTGATGCTGGGGGCAGAACTCAACATCCTCAATACCCAGGGCGATATTGACCTCGATGAGGATTACTGGCGCATGCTTGATATCCGAATCGCTGGCATTCATAGCCTTTGCTGGCAGGGAGGAACCAAGGAAGAGAACACGCAGGGAGTCATCAACGCCATGCGCAATCCATTCGTGCAGATTATCTCCCATCCTGGAGATGGAACGGCAGAACTGGACTTCGAGGCTCTGATGAAGGTTTCCAAGGAGACGCATACCTTGCTCGAAATCAACAATCACTCCATGGCTCCCATCCGTCACAAGACGGTAGCAGCTCCCAATAACCTGGAACTGCTGGAACTTGCCAAGAAGTACGAGACCCCTGTCATCTTCGGAAGTGATGCCCACTTCTCTACCATGATTGCCGACTACAGCAACATCATGCCTCTGGTAGAGAAAGCAGAGTTCCCGGAAGAACTGATTCTCAACTATCAGCCGGAGAAGTTCATGGCTTATCTCAAGCCTACCCCAGAGAAATAGGAAAAATTCGTTTCACATTTCGTAAGCTCAGAGAAGTAAAATAAAAACTATATAATTATGAGAACATCATAACAATGAGAAAATCATAAATAAGATAGTTTTCAATGCTTGATGAACGCCAACCCCATCTGCATCGCCTTTTTCACCATATTTGCCACATTGCTGGCTTGCAGCTTGCTCATCAAGTTGTGGCGGTGAAATTCTACGGTATTGTTGCTGATGTTCAACTCCCGGGCGATGGTATTGGTCGAATGTCCCTCGGCTATGTGCTCCAAGACTTCGAGTTCTCTATTAGAGAGATTGACTTGCTCGACATTCTGCTGATTGATCAGTCTGAAAAACTGTTGACTATAATACCCCTTTCCTTCTTCTATCCTGTGCAGAGCAGTGAGAAGTTCCTGCGGGTCATCACCTTTCAAAACTATGGCATCTACATCCTCGTCCATCAGCTGGCGTATCGTCCAGATTTCTTCGTGCATCGTATAGACAATGATCTTGGTCTTGGGATGCTTATGGTGAAGCTGCTTGACAAGCAGCAGACCGTTCTCATTACTCAGTTCCAAGTCGATGATAGCGGTATCGATATTCTCCCTGTTGATGATATCCCTGGCAGATAGGAGGCTAGAGGCGGTCTGTACTTTTTTATAGACACCATCTTGCAGGATGAGTGCCCTCAAACCAACCAAGACGACAGGATGGTCATCTACAATAAGGATGCTTTTGCTTTTTTCCATGATGATACAATTTTAAACGTTGTCTATCGCAAACCTAGGCTCGCAGATTATAGTTGAAACTTGAGTTCTACCAGATACTCTTCTCCATTGTTTCTTATATCGAGTTCTGCCTGCAGAGCATCTGCCCTCATCTTCAGGGTATCTTTGCCGATGCCAGACTTGCCCTGGCTGATAGGGTGAAGTGGTGACAGATCGTTGATGATGGATATGCTCCCCTGCTTTCCACAGGTATCCAGCGTGACGCTTATCATCTTGCTGTATCCATATTTGATGGCATTGGATACACATTCCTGGATGATGCGGTAGATTTCTATCGCCTTGCCGTCCGGGAGATTCTGCGCATTGAAAGAGGTACTGATGAATGGCTTGACGATGGTTCCGTTTTCGGCTGTTACCGATTGACAGAAGCTTACTATCAGCTCCGCAAGCGAAGTGTTGTCAAACCTAGGTGGTATCAGCTCATGTGAAAGACGGCGTACATCATGTCCCACGTTTTTAAGCAATCTTTCAGCTTCCTCCTTATTGGTCTGCATCATGATATTCACCGCCAGAATATCGTTGCATACTCCATCATGCAATTCCTTGGCCAGACGCTTGCGCTCATTCTCCACACCATTGATATAGGATGTCTTTTCCGACAATTCGGCTCTCTGCCTGTCGAGTTTTCTGCGGTATAGGATGACAAGAATGGCTATCAACAATATGATGAGTGCCAGGATGAGCCATAAGATGCGGATATAGAGCGAGCTCTGTTCGTGGTTCATCTTTTCTATCAGCATTTCTTTCTCCAAGGTCTTGTACTTGATGTTGAACTCACTCAACTGCTTGTCGATGTCACTCTGCTTGAGGGAGTCACTTTTCATGTATGCCTTTTGCATTGCCTGGTATGCCTGAGTGTATTTACCCATATTGTTGAGGCATCTAGCCTGTGTGGCGAGAAGCTTGTCTTTAGGCATCGTCAGATTGGTACCCGCCAACCTGCCGATGCTGTCCAGAAGTAGCCATTGCTCAGCGTATTTCTTCTGTAGCCCCAGCAAGTCGGCCTTGATTTCCAATATGCCTAGCACCCCATTGCTCGTAGGTGCCAGATTGCGGCAGGCATCATTGGCATAAGTGAGATAGAAGGCAACGGAATCAGCCTTACCCAGTTGCAAGTACGACTTGAGCAACGGAGAAAGGTATTTGAGGGTCAACACATTATAATTGGCCTGCTTTACCATGTTCCACATCGAAGTAAGGCTATTGACGCTTTTCCGGTAATTTCCCTGTCGCATCAGGATAGCACCTTTATTGGCATGGGCAGACAGACGCTCTATGGTATCGTTGATAGCGATAGCTTTAGATTCAGCCTTGTCGGAGTACTCTATGGCTTCCCTAAATCTCTTCTGTTCGTTGAAAAGCACGGAGATACAATTATAGAGATAAATTTCATATTCCGCATTTTCACTTTTGATGGCTTTCTGGATACCCTTCTTATAATAGATGAGCGAGGAATCCAGTTCTCCGATTCTGCGATAGCAGATGCCCATTGCTCCACACATGGCAAGCATGCCATCGTAATCTTCAATCTTCTCGGCAAACGGGATGCCTTTCTTTCCGATTTCTATGGCTTCTCTCATCTTTCCAAGATCTGTATATGCGGTCAGCTTCTCGCTGGTAAGCCAACTGCGAGTGGTATCGGCACAATTCATATTGAGTGCGCTGTCTATCAGAAGGATGGCCTGTTTCTTATCACCATCAGCATTATAGTTGACGGCTTCCAGAAACAAGGAATATGCCCGCTTCTCGTCTTTGCAGTTGTCACGTTGACAAGCGGCAAGGAAAGCGATGGATGATAACAGAAGGAAAATATATGTGAATATGGCTTGCTGCCTGTGATGTATTGTTTGCTTCATTTGCTATTATATTTACGTTATTTGCAATTACTATCATAAACGATTGTCCGTGCAAAGATATGAAAAATAATCGGAAGAGACATTTTTTCTATTGTTAAAAAAGGTGGCGGCTGTTGTTTTTCCGTTCATACGTCCCTTTACCTACGGAAAACCATAGGCTGCATACGATGGTAATCCGTAGAAATGAATATAAATATCCTTTTTTTACTGTCGTTTGAAGCTTTGTATGGTAATTGTCGCTATCTTTGCATTCAGTCATTCTCTTGTTATACTTAGCATCCCTAAGTAAACGGCGAAATGTAGTAGTAAATAATCAAATAATAAATGTCTAACTTAAATTTTAAGAATTATGCGTAATATTGGTGAAGAAATCTTGTGGGATATTGTGCGTGTTATCAAATGGATAGCCATGCGTGTGCTGCGCCTCTTTGGCAAGTTATTCTCTTTTGCATGGGACAAGGCAAAGGAGAAACAGGAAATGAAGAAAATGGAAGAAAGGGAGCAGGGCTTATGAAATACGTGAAACTATTGTTAGTATTCGCCTTCGCATTGCTTCCGATGGCTGGTTTTGCTGAGAAAGGCGATATGTGGGAGGTGAAAGATGCCGACCTGACGGTGTGGGATTCGCCTAATTATCTTACGAAGTTGGGCATGATGCATCAGGGTGATACTTTTGAGGAAGAAGGTATGGATGGCGACATGATCAGATTCCTCTACAAGGGCAAAACGGCTTATGTGGCATCTTACTGTTGCCAACGATTTGAGCCGGAACCGGATTCTGATGTTGATGTAGAAGAAGAAATGCCTGCAGCTGCCACACAGCAGGATGTCAAGGAAGACGCCAAGAATGAAAAGACGGAACTGACTGCCGTTGCCCAACAGAAAGGGAAACAAGCCTCTAACGCAGATGCCAAGAAAGAGGATATGGAAGCACCAGCAGGAACTCAGCAAAGCGCCGAAAAGGAAGAAACTGGAGTATTAATGAGCATAGCGTTGCTGCTCCTGTCACTTGTTGGAGGCGCCCTCGGTCTTATCGCCATTGTGTTTACTTTCTTTTATGTTTTCAGATACCAGAAATTGGCAAAATGGATGAATGGGAAATGTGGCACGGAAGTGATACCTTACAAACGATTCAACAAGTTGCTCCTCGTTCCAGTACTGGCGGCACTAGCAACTGTAGTGATTACCATATTATTTGGATATCTGGCAACGCTGGCAGAACAGGACAGCACTTCGCAGATATTCCTATCGCTGACAGGTGTAGCACTTACCATAGCAACCCCCGTTCTGTGTCTTTGGTACAGATATAAGAAAGACAAGGAACAATATGGCAAGAAGGCAGCAAGCTGGATGATGCTCTATTCTTTCCTCAGTATAGTGGCAATATATCTGATTTGTGTTGTAATAGCCTATATTATTGTGGGAATTGTTGCTGTACTGATTTTTGCCCTGATTGTAAGCCTGGCATTCCCTACAAGATACTATGTTGTCCGCAGGTGGTAGCAGACCTGATTTCAATGACAGCTATATGTTATACCACCATTTGACAATGTTATAACTATACTTTAAGCAATACGTACAGAAAAAAGGAAAAAGCTTTGAAAATAAGATTGTTTTCAAAGCTTTTTCCTTTTTTCTTGCATCATTCAGATAAAAGCCGTATATTACCATGCCTCCAGCTTATCAGCAATCTCAGGCATCTTATCCTTGCTGAATACTGGATTCTTTCCTTCCTTTTTCTGCTGACGATAATCTTGCAGCAGGAAGACGGCTTGGCGGGAAAGCAGAACAATAGCCACCAGATTACAGAGCGTGAGAAGAGCCATCGTGATATCGGCAAAGCTCCATGCGAAATCCAGCGATACCACAGCTCCTACCATGACCATCGCTGCCACAGCAAGGCGATAGATAAATACGCCCAACTTGGAATCCCTGATATATCTCACATTGGTCTCGCCATAATAATAGTTGCCGATGATGCTACTAAAGGCAAAGAGCCAGATCATCACAGCCACAAATGGATTGCCGATACTTCCGATTTCGTGGGTCAAGGCATCCTGCGTCAGCTGGATACCATTGGATGCGGTAACATCTACCCCACTCACAAGGATGATGAAGGCGGTGCAGGAACATACCACCAAGGTATCTGTAAAAACACCCAAAGCCTGAATCAAACCTTGCTTAACCGGATGGCTTACCGTAGCCACAGCTGCTGCATTAGGTGCACTACCCTCACCAGCCTCGTTACTGAACAAACCTCGCTTGATGCCCTGTATCACCGTAACACCCAGCACTCCGCCGGCAGCCTGATTGAATCCGAAGGCATTCTCCACAATGGCAAGCAACACTTTAGGCAGACTGGCAATATTCCAAACCACTACTCCTACAGCTATCAGAAGATAGACGACAGCCATCACAGGAACCACGGTAGAAGAGAACTTAGCCACACGCTGGATACCACCGAAGATGATGAGAAGGGTAAGCGCAGTAAGCACAATTCCCATGGTAGCTGGTTCGATACCGAATGCTTTCTGCCAAGCCAGACAGATGGTATTGCTCTGAACAGAATTATAGGCAAAGCCAAAGGTGATGATCATCAGGACGGCAAAGAGAATACCCATCCATCCCTTTCCCAATCCATACTTCATATAATAGGCAGGTCCACCAAAGAAGGATGTCTTGCCCTTACGCTTATAAAGTTGGGCAAGAGTTGATTCGATGAAAGCCGATGCTGAACCCAGTAAAGCCAGCACCCACATCCAGAACACGGCTCCCGGTCCACCGATGCTGATTGCAGTAGCTACGCCTGCAAGATTACCCGTACCTATACGGCTGGCCAATGCCACCACGAAAGCCTGGAAGGAAGAGATATGTTTCATCTCGCCATCCACCTTTACTTCCATCGACAGCTCATCATGGCCTATCTCCTCCGGTTGAATCTTGTCGGGATTCAACAGCAGCCTGACCATCTCCTTGATGAGTCGAAACTGTACAAACCTAGTACGCCAAGTGAAAAACAGGGCACAGCATATCAACACGGTGATGATGATATACGACCAGAGAAAATCGCTAACCTGAACTAAAAAGTTTTGTAATGTATCTACCATTTGTCTATTAAAAACTGAATATTATTTCTTTTCGGTTGCAAAATTACGCAATTTCTTTCAAAAATCAGCAATTTATTCAAAGAAAACAGAATTTAAAGGATACTATGTCGTCCGCAGGTGGTTCAAGAACGGGCTGAAGGCCCAAAAGCTCTTAGCCCAGGGCAACACCCTGGGTACACTAGCAATCTGCAATGCGCCCTGCAAGGGCAAAAGCTTTATATCATATTTTTACTCATGGCAAGCATTCATAAATACTTCGGGATTAGTTTATACGAGTTCCCGAAGCTTACACTCCAGTATTACAGCAGACTCTCTATTAACCATTAAATCATATAATTCCTGGTCTATTTCTGCATAAGCAAAAACATCACGTAAAGACTTTAAGCTAGAATAAAACTTCCTAAACTCCCCAACCAACTCACTTGAAAGAACAACATACTTGTCTTTTATGAGCCCCCGCTGGCAGAGATTTACAATAGCCAAGAGCAAAAGGGGCTTATGCGGAGCTTTCACACCCCGCATAAGCGCCCTTTTCATCTTTTCAAAAGCACCCAGATAATAGTCTATATCTTTATTCATTATTAAATAAGATGAGTAACCTTAATTTTCTTCCAATGTTTGCCTATGCCGAGGGTCATAGCCTGGGCATCCTTGGTTATCAGTTCACCCTTCTGCAAGCCAGCAATAGCTTGCTTCAGTTCCTGCAGAGCCATGCCACTCACACCAAACAAATCCTTCAACACTCCATCATTCTGTTGCTGTTGCTTCATAATGAGTGGATATTGGGCGTTGGCATAGAAGTCAAAAGAGGCTTTCTTAAACGAATCCATATTCTGTGTAGCAAGGATGATGCTCATACCCTTGTTTCTACCCACAGCTATCAAGTTCTGTAAAGGCTTGTTTTCGAAACCAAGCATATAGTGAGCCTCATCAATGATGGTGAAATGGCGTAGTTCCACCCTGTCCTCATTCTTTGCCTGTGGAGGCAGTTGCTCATAGATATTGTTCAACTTAGATGTCACGAAATATACGATAGCCTTTGCCATGATACCTTCCTTGTCAAACTTTCCTAAGTTGATAATATAACAACCTTTCACCAAATCTACCTTGTCTTCCTCTGCAAAAATATTATTCAGAATCAACTGGTTTAAGACTGATTTTACACTATCCATATCACCCTGTTTCTTCTCGGGCATCAACATCGTATAATGATCAAAAACTTCCTGAAAGGTGATTGGTTTCTGGTTCTTCGCCTTGTAGGCATTGATAATAGCTTCGCTCAGTCTGTTATCCATCAAAGCACCAATCTTAGCGTAAGATATAGCACAGATGGCATTTGCCAAGGTCGTGGAATACAGGTGGATTTCATTGACAGGTCTGCCAGTAAAGTCCTTGAACGGAGTAAACGGCAAAGGTTTCTCCATCGGATTCAAGATGGCAGAGGAATCGGTCTCAAACTTCGACAGCCAATCGGCATGGGCTGGATCAGAGAACTCCCCCTTATAATCGAACAAGAGGAAGTTGACAGGATAGTAGGTATCAGCCGATGCCATTCTGATTTGATTGATGAGGACAGCTAATAAATTTGACTTACCCGAACCAGTAGTTCCTGCTATCAATATCTGTGTATTTGAAATAGCAGTACTGTTGATATCTAAAGCCGCATCCATTCCATCCTCATACTGACCGATATAAAGATTCAACTCAGGAATATCCATCAACGACTTTCCACCTCTCAACGGAGAGAAGTGCAGCCATTCATCAATACCTCCTTCTTCCATCAAGATACTCTTACCCCTCATCATTTCGCTAAAAAGCACCTTGCTCAGAAAAGTAGAATTCTGCCAGTCGGCATCAATATCACTATAACGCATCTTGATAAGAGCCACGAAGACCTCCTTTATATTCGACTTGGTAAAGACAATAGTTCGTTAAAATTTGAGATAATGGCTAAGCAGCTTTACGTTGCCAGCCA
>OGHM01000112.1_pt1 | contig 47519 bp, 36 predicted proteins | sample 1571531 | NCBI WGS metagenome assembly OGHM01 (sample SAMEA2582031, study PRJEB24529) | metagenome | biome: Human gut stool | place: China | collected 2011 | reverse complement strand
ACGCAGCTGCTGGGCTGCTTTCTTGTAGTCTATTTCCAAATTGTCCATATTATAAAAACTGTGTTAAACTATTATTATTATAGCCTGACACAGTTTATTTTACACTCTCACTTTTTATAAACATGGTCACCAGCAAACCAATTAATGAAATAGTACAAATCTCTCGCTTCACCATACCATACAATTTGATTTGGTTCTTTTTCACCTATATAATCGTATGACATTCTAGATACGAAAGAATAGAACACATCATCATCATAAGAAAGATAGCCTTCATTTGTTAGCGCGTAATACAATTTTGTACAGAAATTCTTATCATGGAGGATTACAGACTCCAAATATTCTTTCTTAATTCTATTTTTGACAGCCTTGGGAAGTGTAAGTCTCGAAAGGAAATTTTCCTTAAATAAAGCAAACTCAGGAATAGGCTTGGGAACATATTCATCTATTGGGACTCCAGTTTTTATAAAGTCCATAAAGATAGAATAAAATTCTACATTTTCTTTTAACAATTCATCCATTTTTGACACTTGTTCCAAATACGGAGATGTGTATCTACAAATATCTTGGAAAAAATATATATACAATGCACAGTTCTTTATATTATACATAAAATGCTCCCAATCAAGATTAGGAACATCAGTACTATAAAAAAAACTCTCAATGTCTGCCAAGTCTGATATTTGCTCAGAATTAAAACTTCCTAAATTCCGACATTTGCCCAAATCTTTTTTAATTTCTCCTTCATCTGGATTGTCCCCAACAACAAGACTTGCCATATTCCCAACTAACGAGAACAATGTCCATACTTTTAAGATAGATGCTACTTGCTGATAATCAATACCAGATTTCACAAGAGTTGTAATAAAAGCATTTTCGTCATTACTTAAAGTTATTCTTTTTAGTTCCTTTAATGTATTGTAATCTGCATCAATATTACTGAGAATTAAAGATTTTTCTTTTATACTACACTCGGCGAGCTGTTCAAAGAATTCTGATTCAGAAATATTTTCAAATGATTGTTTATCAGCATCAGCATAAAAATTTAATAACATTTTAAGAGAAATCCCTGACAACTCTTTAGATAACAGAGAATATGCCTGCTCAAATGAATATTTATCAAGCAGCACAGAATAGTAGTAACAGCAAGCCGTATTATAGAACGCATCGTATGAAATCAATCCGTCCTCAAAAAATAATCGTTCAAATACTTCTATTTTTGAAGAAAGATATAGCATAGCAGGAACAAAAGCATCACAAAATTGTTCATACTCTTCTTCTGAAGCTGCATTTCTAATGGCTACAACTTCTTTTTTATACCCACTAAGATAGTCTGTGACGATTTGCTCTTCATCACAGGACATTTCAATATGCCTTTTACCTTTTATGACTTCCACGAATCTTTGAAAGCAGACATTAAATCCTTCAAGATTTAAAATTCTCATATCTTATCTTATAATTTGACGAGATGAGTCAGCTTATTATACTATCAGACCCAGTTATAGTTCTATATTCCGTTAGTAATTCCCCGTTGCAACCGTTATAATACAATCCACAACTCGCCACCTTTTGGCTCATCAAGTAGGCTACACCCAAATATAAAAAGCAGTACTGCCTTTCCATATAACTATAACAATACAAAATGTGTACCATTATAGGTATATGACAGAAAGGCAGAACTCAAATGTTTATCAGAATGTGTCAGCTATCTTATCCATCTGTTCACCTATCGCTTTATCAATCAATTTTGCGTAACGACTGGTCATGCGAGTATTGGTATGTCCCATCATTTTTGATATGACTTCAAGCGATATGTTGTTAGCGAGCGTAACGGTACTTGCGAAAGTATGGCGACTTGTGTGGAAAGTCACTCGCTTGTTAATGCCACATAATGTTGCTATGTCTTTTAGATTCTCGTTCACATCTGTACTGTCCTGAATAGGCATAACAATATCACTGTTCGGGTCGCTGTACTTATCCAACAAGAGCTTTGCCATAGGAAGGAGAGGTATGCGTGAGAGTACACCTGTCTTTATGCGTTTCTTCTTTATCCAGATACGCCCCTCATCATCTGTCTCAAAATGCTCCTTACGCAATGTCTTGATGTCGATATAGGCAAGACCAGTAAAACAGCCGAAAAGGAAAGCGTCTCGTGTACGCTCAAAACGCTTGATAGGAGTAGTAAAATTGATAATCTTACGCAACTCTACATCGTCAAGATAGTCTATATCTACATGCTCACGCTCTACCTTATATATGTTAAGTGGATTGAACTGGATATATCCATTTGCTACAGCTATGTTCATCAGTTGCTTCAAGAACTTCAGATGTTTTGAACATGAATTTTGGCAGTTGTTCTTCTCCGTAAGCAGATAGGTATGAAAGCCCTGTATAAAGCCCAACTTTACCTCATGCAAGTAAATATCCACACGATGATACTTAGCCCCCATAAACTCCTTGATATAACGACCTGTAAGTTCATTGGCTTCGTAGGTGTCCTGGGAGATTTTCTTACCGACAAGTGGTTTGCGCATCGCTTGAAAATCTTTGAACACATCCAACAATGTCTTTTGGTTTATGGCATCCACATGGTCGTTTACTGCTTCTTTCAGTAGGTTGGCAGTAATCATAAAACCTTTTTCCATCAACTCAATCTCCTTTTGAAAGATTTTGTTGCGGAGCTGATACAGATACTCGTTTAGCTGTTTAGCCTCTTCACTTCTGCCACGAACCAACTGCTTTTCATCGTCCCAGTCAGATACTTTAATCTTTTTGCCTGTGTAATAAGATACGCGCACGGCATTAACGCTGATGTAAGCTACGATAGGGGATAACCCATTTTTGTCTTTTCTGGTTTTCTTTACCATGAAATAGACCGATGTACAATGCTTTTCCATTGCTTCTTAAACAAGTTTTTGAAGACTTATCTACTTAATATACAATGGTTTATCCCATGTTGTGATGCCACTTTTTACAGACACCAAAAAGTGGCATCAGTATGTACCACGGAAAAGCGATAAAATGAGGTGTTTTAGTGCCTTTATATAACCTGTTAAAGACTCTTTTTTACAAGGTTTATTTGCATAAATTCAAGCTCAAACCTACTTGTAAAAGCCAATATCCAACAAGCATGCAGATACAAAAAAATCCTCCATAATCACTACAAGGACTATGGAGGATAATTCTATATAAATATCTGACAGTCAGATAATTACTTCTTGTTCAGTGCGAGGTCGATAGCCACGGCGATAGCTACAGAAGCACCTACCATCGGGTTGTTACCCATGCCGAGGAAGCCCATCATCTCTACGTGAGCAGGAACTGAAGAAGAACCTGCGAACTGAGCGTCAGAGTGCATACGGCCGAGAGTATCGGTCATACCGTAAGAAGCAGGACCTGCTGCCATGTTGTCCGGGTGGAGTGTACGACCTGTACCGCCACCTGAAGCAACTGAGAAGTAAGGCTTACCTGCGAGGATACGCTCCTTCTTGTATGTACCAGCTACCGGGTGCTGGAAACGTGTCGGGTTTGTAGAGTTACCTGTGATAGATACGTCTACGTCCTCGCTCCAGTTGATAGCTACACCCTCGCGAACGTCGTTAGCGCCGTAGCAGTTAACCTTAGCGCGCGGACCGTCTGAGTAAGCGATGCGGTCTACTACCTTCAGCTCGCCTGTGTAGTAGTCGAACTCTGTCTTAACGTATGTGAAGCCGTTGATGCGGCTGATGATCTGAGCAGCGTCCTTGCCAAGACCGTTGAGGATAACGCGCAGCGGGTTCTTGCGAACCTTGTTTGCCATCTCTGCAATCTTGATAGCGCCCTCAGCAGCTGCGAATGACTCGTGACCTGCCAAGAAAGCGAAGCACTGTGTCTCCTCGCGGAGAAGACGAGCAGCGAGGTTGCCGTGGCCGAGACCTACCTTGCGGTCGTCAGCTACAGAACCAGGGATGCAGAATGCCTGCAGACCTACACCGATTGCCTCAGCAGCGTCGGCAGCTGTCTTAACGCCACGCTTGATAGCGATGGCTGCACCTGCAACGTATGCCCACTTTGCGTTCTCGAAGCAGATGCGCTGTGTGTCCTCACACATCTGATAAGGATCAACACCTACAGCTTCGCAAATCTCGTTAGCCTCTTCAAGGCTCTTGATTCCCTCAGCGTTGAGAGCGGCAAGAACCTGAGCCTCGCGGCGCTCCTGACTTTCGTAACTTACTTTTCTAATCATAGTTGTGTATCTCCTTATTATTCTTTACGTGGATCAATTGCTTTAACAACACCCTGCTCGGCAGTTGTACGACCGTAAGAGCCAGTGAACTTCTTCACAGCCTCGTTAGCGTCCATACCGTTCTTGATAGCTTCCATCATCTTGCCGAGGTGAACATACTCGTAACCGCAAACCTGGTTGTCCTTGTCGAGGAACTGACGTGTGATGTAGCCCTCTGTGAGCTCCAAGTAGCGTGTACCCTTAGCTACTGTACCGTAGAGAGTACCTGTCTGTGAGCGAAGACCCTTGCCGAGGTCCTCAAGACCAGCACCGATTACGAGACCGCCCTCAGAGAATGCGCTCTGTGTACGTCCGTAAACAATCTGGAGGAAGAGCTCGCGCATAGCTGTGTTGATAGCATCGCAAACGAGGTCGGTGTTCAGAGCCTCGAGGATTGTCTTGCCCGGGAGAATCTCAGAAGCCATAGCTGCTGAGTGAGTCATACCGGTGCAACCGATAGTCTCAACGAGAGCCTCCTGGATAACGCCGTCCTTAACGTTCAGAGACAGCTTGCAGGCACCCTGCTGCGGAGCACACCAACCCACACCGTGAGTATAGCCAGAAATATCCTTAATCTCCTTGGCATAAATCCATTTTCCTTCCTCAGGAATTGGAGCCGGTCCGTGGTTAGGACCCTTTGCGACAACGCACATGTTGTCTACTTCTTTTGAATAAATCATAATCGGTTATAATAATTTAAATTATTAATGTGTAAAGTCTTTTCTACGAAAGCGGCATAAGCTTTTAAGGCTTGCACCCTTTACGCTTACAAAATTACAAAAAAAGAATTATACTATACCTATTTTGAGGTATTTTTTTGTTTTCATTTCACGAATTATGCATTATTTGTTTTTTGTTTGCACAATAGGACATCTATAGTGTCGGCATCGCTTTTCACTAATATCCAGGGTTTTGCGCGAGATTCGGGTTCAGTTCGCGTGCTTTTTCCGGAATTGGGAAAACTATAGTGTATCGCTTCTTGTCGGCGGCTGACGGTGTGTGGATGTCGTACGGAGCGCAGTAGGTGCCGAAGCGTATCATGTCCTGTCGGCGCCAGCCTTCCCACACGAGTTCGAGCAGACGCTCGTCGAGGATGTTAGCGAGTGTGGCTGCAAGCGATGGCATTCCGATACGCGAGCGCACGGCGTTGAGTTGCTCGTCGCCCGACTCTCCGTTTCTCACTTTTGCCTCTGCCTTCATCAGCAGCACGTCGGCGTATCGGTAGAGCACGATATCGTTGTCGGGCATACGTCCGTCGGAGTAGGCTGTGCGGTCTACCTCATATTTCTTCATGCGTGCTCCTGCCGTCTCGATGTATTTGCTTGCCGTGAGATTCTGCTCAACAGCGAGCGGCATGTACTGGAGCGGCGTGCCATCGTCGAGGGTTACATACTTGCCGTCAACCTCTACCCTGCCCGAATAGAAGTTAAGTTCGAGGCGCGTGTCGGGCGAAGCTGTGCCGTAGCCGTTTACAGCCATGGTGTGCAGCGTGGCGCATGTGCCATTCTCGGAAGCGCCGCCGTATGCACCGCCGTGTGCGTAATGGCGCGAGCGGAACAGATAATGGAACTCGTTAAGATAGAGCATCTTGTCTAACGGAATGGTAAAGATGTTCTCTTTCGAGTTTTCGTTGTGCACGGCGAAGTTGCTTGCATAGTCGCTCTCGAGCGAATATCCGGCAGCTGCTATCAGGTCGCAGTAGTGGATGCAGGTCTGCCATGCGTTCTTCAGTGTGCCATCGATGTCGAACAATATCGTCTTGCCGTCTGGCCGTGACGCGTCGGTCCAGTTGTTGTCGGTGTACACTTCGGCGTTGAGGGCGAGTTTGGCAAGCAGGAACCATGCCACCGGACGCGTCACCCTACCGTAGTAGTTGCCCTGCAGGTTGCTGTGCTCAAGGGGCAGAAGCGGCGCCACGGTCTGCAGCTCGTTCACGATATAGCCGAACACTTCGCTGCGCTCGCTCTGTCGTATGTCGGCTGTCTTTTGCGCTGTCGACTCAAGTATGGGGATGCGTCCGAACATGTCCATAGCATAATAGTAGAACATGGCTCTAACGGCTCTCACTTCCGCCTTGTACTCGTCACGCTGTCGGTCTGTAAGCAGCGCCTTGTACTGGTCTATCGTCTCCAACGATTTTGTGGAGAGCACGATAACCTTATAGAGATATTTCCAAACGTTATAAAGATCGGTATCGGTGGCTGTCCATGTATGGTTGTACATGTTTTGCCAGAGTCCGCCGTCATACCAGTTGCCGCCGCGTATGGGCATGATAGCCTCGTCGGTGGTCAGCGTGTTGTAGTCGTATATGCCGCGGCATGTGCCCTGCAAGCCTTCGCCCTCCTCGTGTGCACCTATATAGTTGTACAGCGAAGCTACGGCGTTGACATACAGGCTGTTGGCAGAGTCGTAAATATTCTGCTCCGGGACTTGGTCCTTTGGTGTCTCGTCGAGACAGCTCGTCAGCGAGAGCGAAAGGGCAAGAACAGACAATGCGAAAAATATATATTTCATAGTCATTATTCGTTACGTTGGTGAAAACATTTCGGGCTGTTTAGAACTGCACACTCACTCCTATAGAATAGGTTCGGTAGGTAGGATAGCAGCGCTTGTCGTCGATGCCCATTGACGAGTTGACAACATACGAGTTGATCATCGGTGTCAGTCCGCTGTAGGACGTGATGGTGGCGAGGTTGTTGACGCTGCACGACACGCGCAGCGAGCGCACTATGTTGCTCTTCACCGGCACGTTGTAGCCTATGGTGAGATACTCGAAGTTGAGATAGTCGCCACGTTCGAGCCAATAGTCAGACACGTTCTGGTCGACGATGTTACGTTCGGGTGCACCTTTCATCACGTTGTATATCGGGAACGACGACATGTTGTTGTATGCCAATGCCGTACCGTTGAAGATCTTGTGTCCGAAGGCTCCGTTCATCTGCAGCGACATATAGAAGTTCTTGTAGCGCAGCGATATGTTGGAGCCGAGCGTTGCCTTTGGCGTGGCTTGTCCGCAGATGCGCCGGTCGCCACCGTCGCCGAAGTCGATAGTGCCGTTGTTGTCGAGGTCTTCTATCCTATACTTCATTGTGCCCTGCTCGTCCTTGTAGAGTCCGGTGCAATGAGGCAGATAGAACACACCCAAGGGGTGTCCTACTATCTGGTAGAGCACATGGTTGTTGTCGCCACCGTTCTGTCCGGCTCCATCTATGGAGCCAATAGCTGTGATGTTGGCAGCCGACATATTCATGCCGTTATAGTTGCCGGAGAGCGACAGCAGCTTATTCTTCTGGAACGAGAGGTTCATGCTCACGTTCAGGTCTATATCCTTTGTCTGCACCGGAGCTATAGAGAAACCAATTTCAAGACCCTGGTTTGACATAGAGCCAATGTTTGCCAACAGCTTGTCGTAGGCAAACGGCGGCACGGGTACATCGTAGGAGTAGAGCATGTCGGTGGTCTTAGAGTAATAGTATTCGGCGGTAAGCATAAGGCGGTTGTGCCACAGTCCGATCTCGCCACCAATATTGAACGTCGACTTTGTCTCCCATTTCAAGTCGGGGTTGTTGTTGCGTATGGTGCCGAGCGTCACAGTCGGCGTGTTGTTGACGGGTACGATGCCCGTCTGCTGCACGTTGTTCATGGTAGTATAGGCGGATATGCCGCCCAGATTGCCCGAGCGTCCGTAGCCTGTGCGCAGTTTCAGAGTGTTTATTCCGTCGAAACCGCTTAAGAAGCGCTCTTTCTTAATATCCCATTCTGCCGAGACAGACGGGAAGAAGCCCCATGTATGGTCGTCGCCCACCATAGACGAACCGTCGCCACGCATAGTGAGCGTCAGCTTATACTTATTATATAATGTATAGGAGGCGTTTGCCATGACCGACGCCAGCGACTGGTCTTCGTAGATGCTGCCCGTAGCGCCGTAAGGACGCGACGCAGTGGCTCCGATGTTGTCGTATCCGAACTCGTTTGTTGTTATGCCCTTGGCACGTGTCCAGAATGCCGTGCGTTCCAGGTAATGATATTCGGTGGAGAGTCCGGCAGCCAACGAGTGGATGCCCCAGGTATGGGCATAGTCGAGCGAGACATTGCCGAGATACTCCTGTTTCTTGAACTCGCCACGATATACGTTGCCCTGCGCCCACACCCATGTCGGGCAGAACTCAGAGTTCTCGTTGGATGTATACGAGTAGCTACCGAATGCCGACAGATTGAGCGACGGCGCAAGTTTGTAGAGCAGTCGCATGTGGGTATTGAAGTACATCTCTTTCTGGTCGCTACGTTCGGCAAGTATGGCAGAAGGCGGATTGATACGATATGCAGAACCGTTCTTTGTCCAGTTGCCGTTGGCATCGCGACCGGCAGGGTAAGTAGGGTTCTGGCATGCAGCAGAGTAGAACAGCATCTGAGTGTCGAATATGTCATTGTTCTTGTATGTAGATCCGAACACACCGAAGTCGCCGACGAGACGGTTGTCGAAAGCATGCTGCGTGACGTCAATCTTTGCCACAAAATTGTTGTAGTCCTTGGTCTTTATGATGGTGTTATGGTCGATATAACCGAACGACGCACGATAGTTCGACTGTTCCGAGCCACCGCTGAAAGCCAAATAATGGTTCTGAACAAAGCCGGTTCGGGTGATTACGTCGTAGAAGTTGTTTTTGTATCCGCCGTTGTTGGCGTACACCCCGAGGCGTTTAGCAGTGGCAAGATACTCGTCAGCCGACAACATGTCGAGTTTCTTCGACATGGCTTCCAGTCCGATGTTTGTCTCGTAAGATATTTGGAACCCTTTGCCTGTGCCCCTCTTTGTCTTCACCTCGATAACGCCCGACGCACCGCGCGAGCCGTAGAGGGCGGTCTCGGCGGCATTCTTCAGCACAGAGAAGCTCTCGATGTCGGCAGGATAGATGGTGGAGAGCGTGGCGATGTCGCTTGTCACGCCGTCGATGATGACGAGAGGGTCGTTGCCTCCGACTATAGACGTGGTGCCGCGCACTCGCACAGACGAGAGCTGCGCCATACGGTCCATGCCGTTCGAAGTAACGTTAACACCGGCTGCATTGCCGTTCAACACGTCGAGGGCATTGTTCACGATACCTTTGTTCTGTACCTTCAGATATGTGGAGATCGTGTCGCGCTGCACGTTCAGCTCCTGCACCTGAGCAGTGGCAGATGCTGGTATTTGCAGCGAGACAACTGACGCTGCAAATATATATTGGTGTAGTTTCTGGTGTTTCTTCATCTGTTCATATTATATTTAGGTTTCATGTAAATTGTCAGGTTTTATGCCGCTAAATTACAAATTATTCTGCGATTAAGCAAATAGTCACAAACTCTATTGCCGCCGCGAAACTTTTTTTGTTAAAACATAATGTAATGTTTTGCTAATCAGATAATAATAGGTAACTTTGCAGAAAATCTATAATACAACAAATCAATTCTTTTTATTCCAAAAACAATGAAACAACTTTTACGTAACGTAAGCGCACTGATGGCTTTGGTTTTCGTCAGTGTGTTGGGCATTGTTGACGCTAAGGCTGAGACAATCCCCCCCCAATTGGTAACGACGTATGTCTGTTGAGCTCGCTCGACCTGACAACTGTCACTTATTTCAACGACGATAATAAGAATAAGGTGTATGCCGACAAGGCTACGTTTGGTACACCGCTTATTATAGCCGGCGACACTTACACAACGGGTGTAGGCACACATGCTCCTTCAAAATTTGTGGTGAAGGTGAATGGTGCCAAAAGTTTTCACGCTATTTTCGGTATTGATGGTGCAGCGCCTACCCAGGCTAAGCACGGCATCGTTGACTACACTGTCACTACTTACAACAGCAGCAAGCAGGCTACGACTGTGAAGAGTGGCACTATCACTGTCAACGACGCTGCAGGCACAACGGTAGACGTAGACCTTACCGACGTAGTATACCTCATCCTCAACTTCGACAAGGGCGAAGAGGCATGGGGCGACCACGTAGATCTCGGCAACGCCTACTTCAAGTACGCTGGCACAGCGCCGCAGCTCATCAACGAGTCGGACATGTGGCAGGGTGGCTCTAACGTAGTCACTATCCCTGATGCTCCTTGGGGTCAGGAATACATCCGTCTGTCTTCTCTCGAAATAGAAAAGACAAAGTGCGGTTGGGAGAACCACACACCGAAGAAGGACAAGAGCATCGACGGCAACAATATCACCATTGGTGGCAAGGTATACGAGAGCGGAGTGGGCACACACGGACCGTCGCAGATTATCATCAAGCTCAACGGATCGGTAACCGACTTCTACACTGTGCTCGGCGTTGACGACGAGGTGAAGGAGGCTGGCAACTTCGACTATCATGTTTACGTAAAGGCTGAAGGCGGCGCTACAGAGGATGTAGCCAAGGGCACTATCAACCGTTTCTCTAACCAGTCGGTAGACATACACGCAGACAACCTCAGCGGTTGGAAGTATCTCTATCTTGAGACATCAAACGGCAACGACGGCACAAACACTTGCGACCACGTCGACTGGGCTAACGCTTACCTCGTGTTCCAGGATCAGAACTCTACACGTCCGTGCATCGTGAGCGCAGAGGAACTCACAACAAAGCTCGCATGTGCTACAACCGTATTCTCACAGCCTAACGTTCGCTTCATGCAGAAGGTTCGCTCTACCGTTACTGGCGCTCAGCTCTCTGTAAGCAATCTGCCTGCAGGTCTTACATGGAACGCAGCCCGCAATATCGTAGAGGGCGTAGTTGCTGAAGAAGGCGTGTACACTTATCAGATTAACGTTACTGTAGACGGCGAGACAACATCGGAGGATGTTACACTCACCGTATCAAGCTCTCTGCAGCACCCCGTGCCGTTCATGGGCTGGCTCTCTTGGAACTCGGTTCAGGGCAACATCTCACAGAAAATTATCGAGCAGGCTGTAGAACTCTTCCAGAACAAGGGTCTGTACGAGTGCGGTTGGAACCACATCATGATGGATGACCTCTGGCAGGGCACACGCAAGGCTGACGGCACACCGCAGCCTAACGCATCACGTTTCCCGAACGGACTGAAGACTGTTGCAGACTATGTTCACCAGAACGGCATGAAGTTCGGTCTTTATACCGACGCTGCTGACAGAACATGTGCTGGCGCATTTGGTTCGTACGGCTACGAGGAAATAGACGCCAAGACATACGCCGAGTGGGGCGTAGACGTTGTGAAGTGCGACTACTGCTATGCGCCGGACGACGTAGAGACAGCCAAGAAGCGCTACAAGGCTCTCGCAGACGCTTTCGCTGCTGCAGGCAACAACACTATGCTCTACATCTGCGAGTGGGGCGTGCGCGAACCGTGGAAGTGGGGTGCTGAGGTTGGCGGACGCTGCTGGCGCATCTCGCAGGACGTACGCGACTGCTGGACAGGCTCTGGTAGCGGTGTGGGCGTCGTACAGAGCATCGAGGCTATGAAGAACCTCTCTGCTTATCAGGGCGTAAACCGCTTCAACGATTCGGATATGCTTTGCACCGGTCTGCACGCTACGGGCAAATCGTCTAACGACCTCTGCGGTGGCACTGGCGCTGGTATGACCGACGACGAGTATGCTACACAGTTCGCTCTCTGGTGTATGTGGTCTTCACCGATGGCTCTGTCGTTCGACCCGAGCAAGAACACTCTCACCGATGCCGACTTCAAGCTGCTGCGCAACAAGGAACTCATCGCTCTCAACCAGGACCGCATGGGTCAGCAGGGCGACCTCGTCTCAGAAGCAGACAACCTCGTTGTCTTCGCTAAGGACTGCGAGAACGGCGACGTGGCTCTCTCTGTAACCAACATGTCAAGCTCTGAGAAGCAGGCTACATTCGACTTCGCTGCTATTCCGGCTCTCGACCCGACAAAGACATACACCGTTCGCGACGTGATGGAGAACGCTGAGGCAGGCGAGGCTACCGGCACATTCACAACCGACGTACGCAAGCACGCTACACGTGTGTTCCGTCTGGCTGAGAAGAAGGTGGTTGACGGCATCGCTTCTACGGTTTCAGCAAATGATTTCAGCATTGTTGCTGGCAAGAACTGCGTTAAGATAAGCATGCCGGAGACAGCAGGACTCGCAAAGCGCATCCTCATGAGCGATTTCGAGGGACGCGTTGTAAGCGGACTCAACACTACAGCCGACAAGGCAAAGGTGGCTCTCGCAAAAGGCACATACCTCGTTACTGTAGTATGCAACGCTCATGCAAGAACCGTAAAGGTACAGATCTAATGCTACACGCATAGATAGCACAAATATATCTTTTTAATATAAAAAAGACCGGGCGACGTGACGATTCACGCGCTCGGTCTTTTCATTTTATATATACCTAATCTTACCTGTTCGTTACTTTACAACCTTGCGAGCCTTGCCGTTAGAGAGCTTGTTGATAACGATACCCTTGCGAACGCTATCGGCGTTGAGAGTCTTGCCGTCAACGGTATAAGAAGCAACAACCTTAGCCGGAGCCTCTTCTGTCTTAACGTTCTCTACAGCTGTCTCGTCCTTCTCCAAGTCGAAGTACCATGTTCCGAAGCAGTCCTGCTCTTCATTCAGATCTACATAGCCGAAGCCCTGGAGGTAGCGACCGTCAGGAGTAATTGCTGTAACCTCGTTGAGGTTCTTTTCATCCATTGTAGCGAACTCGGTTACAGTAGGATAAAGATCGGCGAGAAGCTTCATCTCATTTGTGCCTGCAGGACACATGGTAGCCTTGCGTGCGTATGTTTCCTTATCCTCTACGAAACCTACAACAGTACCTTCGTTGCTGATACCGGTAGCGTAGTAGCATGTCACAGCGCTTGCGTCCGGACAAGAGAGCAACTGCAGTGTGTCAGCCTCCAAGTCGAAGCGAGCCACGCGATCGCCCTCGTCTTCCTGACCTCTGCCTGCCATCTTTGTGTGATAGTTTACAGCAAGCCACTTGCCGTTAGCACTCATCGCAGCACCTGTGAAAATATCGTAGGGCTGAGCACCATCATTCTCGAATGTGGTATCAACGAAACGCTTGCTCAGAAGGTTTGCAGAGTAGGTCTTGCCGTCACGGTTGCGAACCCATAACACCAACGGGTAAGACGAGAGGTTGTCGCAAACAGCGCCCCACAGTACAGAGCCATCAGCGTTGCCACCGTATGCGATAGCTCCGTTCACCTCGTAACCAGCCCATTCGTCTGAGAGCTCAGGCAGCGACTGCATAACGCCGTCTACTATCACATAAGGAGCCTGAACGAATGTGGTATTGTCGTATGTAACACCGCAGTTCACCTTGCCGTCAGAAGTGGCGTAGTGAACGAGCGAGCTGCTGTCTATCGACTCATCGACCAGAGCTGTCATAGAACCTGTTGTGAAATCGAACTTAGTCGACTTTCCGTAGATATCGCCATAACCTACACCGTCGTTGGTGACAGAGCGGATAGACGCCTGATCGTCAAGACTAGCATCTTCATTGCCGAGGTTAGGCGACTCGAAATACTTGATCTGTTTTGCCTGTGTGTCGTAGATGAAAGCGCGTCCTTCTGTATCGCCGCCAGCAACGTAGCGTCCGTTAGCAGAGATGGTGATACCCATCATCAACGCGTTGTCCTCGTAAGGAATGTAAGAAAACTTCTGTGCTGACGCACCGCATGTTGCAGCCAAGAGGGCTACAGAAAGTAGAATCTTTTTCATAATTTTCGATTATTAAATATAACAATATTCTTTATATATGTTTATTTCAAACGTCTTGCAAAGGTATAGAAAAGAAATTTAATGCAACAACAAATAAGAATAAGAAATGCAAAAAATCAACAAAATTATAGTTTTATTCAGTAAATATACATCAATTTAGAACAAAAACGGGTATTATTGCATATAATTATACACAAACCGAATATTATTTATAATTTTGCACCTCAACATCTCAACACCTCAACACCTCAACATCTCAACACCTATAATATTATGTACAATACAGAAAACAAGCAGAAAGGACGCTTCGCTCCGTCGCCAACCGGACGTATGCACTTGGGCAATGTGTTCAGCGCGCTGCTGTCGTGGCTTTCGATAAAGGCGCAGGGCGGCGACTGGGTGCTGCGCATAGAGGATATAGACCCGCAACGCTCGCACATGGAGTATGCCGACCTTATAATGAGCGACCTCGAATGGCTCGGACTGACATGGGACGAGGGTCCGTTCTATCAGAGCGAACGCGGCGAGATATACGAGGCTGAGCTGAAGAAACTTACAGACCGCGGCTTGACATACCCGTGCTACTGCACACGTGCCGACATTCTGGCTACGCAGGCGCCACACGAGAGCGACGGACGCGTGGTGTATAAGGGCACATGCCGCAACCTGAAGCCGGGAACGCACAGCGGTCCGGCGGCTATACGTATGCGTGTGCCGGATGAGGGCGAGGGCATCATCACGTTCGTCGACGGACACTACGGCGAACAGACCGTCGACCTGACGACGCAATGCGGCGACTTCATCGTGCGCCGCAAGGACGGGGCATGGGCTTACCAGCTGGCAGTGGTGGTGGACGATGCGCTGATGGGCATTACGGAGGTGGTGCGAGGACGCGACTTGCTGCTTTCGTCGCCGCAACAGATATACCTCGCCAATCAGCTCGGCTTCGTTCCGCCGCGCTTCACCCATCTGCCGCTGCTCTGCAACACGGCGGGGCAGAGACTGTCGAAGCGCGACCGCAGTCTCGATATGGAGGCTTTGCGATCGCGCTTCGAAGCTGAAGAGATAATAGGTATGCTGGCTTACAAAGCCGGTCTGCAGGAGTCGCCCAAAAGGGTGACAGCGCAGCAACTTGTGGCGGGGTTTGATTGGAGCAATATCGGCTGCGAAGATATTATTTTAGTTGAGAATTGAGAGTTGAGAGTTGAGAATTGAGAATTGAGAATTGAGAGTTATGATTACCTTTATAGCTGAAATTCAGCGACAATAATCTATATTATAAATTTCAGCAATATTGTGTATTATAGCTTTCAGCAAAATATAATAACTTCATTGCATATCATAACTCTCAACTCTCAATTCTCAACTCTCAACTCTCAACTCTCAACTCTCAACTCTTAAAGCTTAACCTTAACGATGAGTTTGCGAATCTTTCCCTCGCCAATCACCGGTGCATGCGGGTCTTCGGGCCACACAATCATAAATTCGCCCGGGTGCATCTTCACGTATGCCGAAGCCGGCTCTGCGTAGAGAGCGCAGTCGGTGTCCGCGTCGTAGGGCTTTGTCTCGTTGGTGCAGTCCTCTATCGCCTTCCATCCTATTGTCTCCTCACCTTCGAGGAGGATGTGGATGTCGATATACTGATGATGCACCTCAAGCACCTGCTTGTCGGCAGCTACACACTCGGGATTTACGTTGTTGATGAAGAGTTCGTCGCCCTGCAGCTCTATGCGTCCGCAAGGAGTATTGAGCAGGTCGTGCGACTTGACGTAGTCGAACACGGTTTTGAACAACGGATGAAGCGACTCTACGCGGTCGCTGTGCTGAAGATTTGAAAGTACCATATTTTTAATTATTTTATTACCATTTCTTTTTCTCATTCGGCTCTGTCCAACGCTGCCATAGCCTCGCGAGCGAACTCCACAGCGTCGCCTTGCGCCTCGCTCGGATATGGGTTGTGGCGTCGTGTCCATGCTTCGTCGATGGCATAGAAGTCGAACTCGGGCATCGGCTTGCCGTCGAACGTCTGGTCGAGCGCGTCGAAGTACATGCGCCAACGCGGATAGTAGAAGTCGCGCAGCACACCGCTCCACTCCTTGTGGGCATACTCGCGCAGACCGCCCTGCTCAGCTGCCTGACGGTTGCCCCAAACGGTGATTTGCGTGCGGGCGTTCCACTCGTAGTGGTCGGCTTCGGCGGCATTTGTGGCTATCGACCGCGCCTGCTTTATCCATCTGCCCACCATGAAGTCGGGCACAGACGAGAGCAGGCGGTCTTGCTGCAGCAGCAGGCGGAGGAAACGCTGCGTGGCGTGGCGGAACATCTTGCGGTCGTGCGCCTTGTACGCCGCCACAATCTCGTTGTAGACGAGTCGGGCGCGCTCGGCTACAGCCTGTCGCGTGATGTCGATAAGGTCGTAGCGGAAGTTATCGTTAGCCGGCATATCGGCAGCAGCCTCAACCATGAGTTTGGCAGCGCGTATCACGCTGTCGGGCTCGTAGTAGTCGACCGTCTCTGCCCACGACGACACCCACTTGGCGTCGAGCGACGGGCGTGCGCAGAACACCGACTCGCGACAACCCTGACTGACGTTGTCTGCCGGACAGCCGTATATGGAACGTGCGAGCAGAAGCCACGCCTCGCTCACCTTCGTGTTCGTCACGTTGCCGTAGCGGGTCTGCACGTATCGGCTGAGCCAGTCGCGCCATACTACATGGTTGCCGTAGGCTGTGCTCCAAGGCAGATCGCATACAAGCTCATACATCACGGGATTGTTCTCGATGCCCTCCATCGTCAGTCCGACGCCGCGCATAGTGGACGAAAAACGACTGTTGCGAGCCTTGTAGAACTCGTCTACGACGTGCTGCAGCTTGCCGAACAAGCCCACATTGCCGCCGTAGTTGAGCAGCATGCAGAACGCCCAGTCGTGTCCGTCGAAGCCGTTCTTGCGATACCATGTCGACTCGGGGTCGCCCCATTGCGGACGACTCTCCGAGAAGAGGTCGAGCACGAGCATATCGCCGTTGTGCAGATGGCGTATCATCTCGGGATGCGGACACGCCTGCCATGCCTGCACCACCCACACCGCCGCAGGGTTCACGCGCTTCATCTCGCGCATTATCGCTTCGCCCGCCGCGCGCAGGTCTACGCCCTCAACGCTTCCGCCTTCGTGGAAGGGGTCCATGCTGTAGAACGAGGCTTTGCCGTAGAGGCGCTGCTGCTCCTTATAATATAAGGTGGCAATCTCGGTGAAGCGCTTGTCGGTGGGCAGCAGGAAAGCCGGACGCTTGTAGCCGCACCACATGCCGGGGTCGCTCACGTCGAGTGCGAGCCGCTGGCGTGCGTCGTGGGGCACCATGCCCGAGTAGCCCGGCAGACATACGTTGATGCCGAGTTCGTTCATGCGCTTCAGTATCTTCTTCTGCAGCGCCTCGCGCTGGTCGTACCAAGCGTCCGAGTTCGGACCGCCCCACCCTTCCATATTGTTCATCAGCCACCACGCCTGAAACGCCGGACCGGCTATAATCTTGTCTATCTCGGCGCGCGTGTAGCCCAGTTGCAGCAGCACATTGCGCCAAACGACGTCGGTGCCCACGATGTCGAGGCAGAGGTTTATGCCGTGCAGCGCCATCCAGTCGAGCTCCTGCTCCCAGCGCTTCCAGTCCCAGAACGCCATCGAATACGAAAGTGTGCAGTAGTTGAGGTAGTAGCGGTATTTTATATCGGTCTCGCAGCGCTCCTTATTGGTCCAAGGCGGCAGCACCTTCGGCAGACGGGCATGCATCGAGTTCCACGAGAGCTGAATGCCGAGGCGGTACTTCAGATACTGATGCACGCCGTAGGCTATGTTCACGTAGCTGTTGCCCCGCACCGACACCTTGCCGTGGCGGTAGCCTACCTCGTAGAACTCGCGGTCGGACGGCACAAGCTCTGTGCGGAACTTGCGCGAAGCGCCTTTGTCGATGCGCTCAAGCAGCGAGTCGACGGGCGATGCGTTTGCGTCCAACGCGGCGAAACCGAGAAAGAATGATATAAAAAGTAGTATTTTGCGTATTTGCATAGGTCGTATAATGATTTGTCCGCTGCAAATATACTAATAATAATTGGGTAAGCCTAATATAAAAACAGAAGTTTAAGAGCGGTTGGTCTAAACTAAAGTCATCGTCACCCGAACGCGATCCGATCGGATTCCGAACGCCGTCCGATCAGATTCCGAACGCCGTCCGATCGGATCGCGTTCGGTGCACGATGACTTTTCGTAGCGTTTTACGCAACAGTTCTTCAGTTTTTACCAATCACTTCTTAAACTTCCAAGGAAATTATCAGAACAACTTATCGACGTCTATTGACACTCCTACCTGGAACGTGATACCGTCTGTGAGCGGCGCATTGAGATAGTAGAACTTCGGGCGATAGTTGAAGAGGTTGTCCAAGGCGGTGGTTATGCTCACCGCCTTGCCCACACGCTGCGTGAGCGAGAGCTTCCACGTGGTGTAGGCAGGATACTCCACCTTCACCGTGCCCTCGGACACGTCGTAGTAGTTCTTGAACTCTACGTTCTCCGTACCCGAAAGCAGGCGTCCGTTGAGCGAAGCGTAAATGCCGTAGCGCTTCGTGAACTGATGGTCGTAGTCGACGTTGGCGTTCAGAGAGTGCGCACGTGCCGGTATGTACTGGTTGTTTATGGTGTTGCCGTCCTTGTCCTTCGGCAGGCGCTCTTTGGTGTGAGCGTAGCTGAGTCGTGCCGAGATGCCGTTCTGCCAGCGTGCCTGCATGCTAACGTCTGCGCCGAACACTCTGTAGTTGGCGAGGTTGGTATAGGGCAGATACGGCAGCTTGTCCTCTAACGACTTGAAATAGGGCGCCGATGTAGAGATCTTGTTTATTACATTATTGTAATATGCCGACACGGCAAGACTGCAGTTGGCGCGTGAGTATTCGGCAGAGAGCGTGAAGTTGTGGCTCTTTTCGGCTTTCAGATGCTCGTTGCCCTCGATAATCCAGATGCCAGCCATGTCGAAGTTGTAGTAGCGCTCCTTCAGCGAGGGCGCACGGAAGCCCATTCCGTAGCCTGCACGCAGCACAAGACGGCGGTTGGGCTTATAGCGGAGGTTTAGCTTCGGCGTGAACTGCGAGTTCTGACGGTCGGAGAAATAGTCGTAGCGCACGGCAGCCACGGCCTCGAGCTTGTCGGTGATGTTCCAGTCGTACTGCGCGAACACGTCGTAGCAGTCCTGCTCGCGCGCATCACCGGCGAGATAGGTGTTAAAGAGATAGTCGTGCATATAGTCTGCGCCTGCGGTGAGCATAGCCGTCTCGCCGAACGAGTGGTTGTAGAGCAGTCGGAACGTGTTCTGCACGTTGCTGTAATCGCGTATGTCGAGGTGGCGCAACTGCTGATAGTCAGACTTGTCGTACTGGTCGAAGGAGTAGTTCGCCTGCAGGTTGTCGTCCTTGGTAATCAACCAGTCGAGACGCAAGCCGCCGGAGAAGTCGCGATAGCGTTCGGGCAGGTTCACGGTGCGCGTAGTCTCGCGGAAGAAGTAGCCGGCACGTGCTCCGACGCTCAGTCGGTCGGAGGGTCGCCACGTCAGCTTGTCCTTGAAGTCGACGGTGCGCTCGCCGTAGATGGTAGAAATCACGCGCGTCACGGGGTTGGCAGCGCTCGTCACGTTGTAGTTGTCCTTGTTATGATAGTTGGCAGAGAACGCATTGCTCCAATGCTTCGAGCGGAGTGCGAACACGCCGCCATAGCGCTGGTCGTTGTGTTTGGCGTAGCGTGCGTTCACGTTCAGCGTCCACGGCTCGGTGGCGTTCTTCGTGATGATGTTCACCACGCCGCCCGCAGCACTGCTGCCGTACAACGCCGACGATGCGCCTTTCACTATCTCGATGCGCTCAACGCCCGCCATAAGCAGACGCGAGAAGTCGACGTCGTCCATCGACTCGCCTGCAAGACGCTCGCCGTCTACGAGGAAGAGGATGCCCTGTCCGCCGAATCCGGCGAAGTTGAGGTGGGTCTTCTGGTTCATCGAGTAGGAGAACTCTACGCCGGGCAACTCCTGCTGCAGCAGATCCTGCACGTTTGTGGCATCGGTGCGGGCTATGTCGCGCGACGTGATGACGCGTGTCTGTATAGGCGTGTCCTTCAGAAACTTCGGTGTGCGTGTGCCCGTCACCACCACTTCCTGCAGTTCGTAATGGCGGAAGATGGAGTCGAGCTGTGCATCTTCGAGTTCTTGCTCAGGCAAGCTGCCAAGCCGTTCTGGGTCTGCCTGCGCCATCGCTGCCTGCGATGTAGCGAAGAGAGCGAGCGGAAGTATTATGTTTTTTATCATTTATCTTATTGTATTTGTATTTAAAGGAGGGTATGGCATCTGTGGAAGAAAACTCAACATCTCACCATCCCAACATCTCAACATCTCAACATCTCACCACCTTAATACGGATACTTGTAATTAATGGTCAGGAAGCACTTCTTGCCTTCGGGCGAGACGAAGTTGGCGAGCTGCAGAGCGGCGTAGGTGCCGTCGGCGAGTCGCAGGATGAAGACATGCTTGTTGAGGATGTAGTCGGGCGGCACGTTGAACTTGAACTCAAGCCACGACGAGAGCACCTTGTTGACATCGATGCCCTGCGACGGCACGAGACTTAGCAGCATCTGTTCCTGACTGCTCCACACTTCGTTCTCGCTCCACTCGTCGGCTGTGAACTCCTTGTTGGCGAATTCGGTGCTCGAGGCGGGCAGCTGGTCTAAGGATGTGTATTGCGTCTCGTAGACAGCGCCACCGTTCGTGCGCACGTTGTTGCGATGCACGGCGAAGCTCCACTCCTCTGGGTCTTGCTGAGCGTCGGTCTTGGTGAGCCCGCGGAACTCGTTGTTCTGTATGCCTGCGCCCCAAACGTCGAACCAGTACATATACTGACCCGAACGACCGTCCCACTCGCTGCCTTCGCTGAGCGCAAACGGGATAGGACGCTTCTCAAACTCGGTCTGAGCCTTAAGCAGAGCGTCTTCGTCGCCGGCTTCTGCAAGGCGCTGCAGGCGTGGCAGGTCGACATAATACCAGTCGGTCCAGCTCGTTGCGTCGATAACAAGCTGTCCTTTCGCTGGCACAACCGGCTTCGGCTGGTCGTATATATCATCAAAAATGCCGTTGCAGGCTGTGAGCAGGTGTATGCTCACAGTTGCAACAGCAAGTAAAATGGCTTTTTTAATCATTATACTATTTTCTCAAATACTTCTTACCGTTGACAATAACAATGCCCTTATAGTTGTTGTCCACACGCTGACCAGCGAGGTTGTATGTTCTTCCGTCTGCCGGAGCGGTAGCATTGGCGTTTACGCCCTCGATAGAGGTTGCAGGAGCGCTGAACACAGACACGATACCGAAAGGCATTGCGCCCACCTGGAAGGTGTTGACGATAGAGCTTACGTTGTTGCCTTCATACTTCACGAGGATGTTGTTGTCTTTCTCTGAAGCAAAATCGTAATCCTTGTCCATTGTTGTCTTGCCGTTCTGGACGGCTGTGAAATGGAACTTAAGTCCGTCGTTCTTATAGTCGCGGTAGTAGCCGCCCTGCTCCTCGTCGTAAACGAGTCCCTTCACGGTATACGAACCGAGTGTGAGGTCGCCCATGATGGTGTTCGCGAGCGTATAGCTCGGAACAGTAACGTCGAGCTTGTCTGTTTCGCCGACCTTGTATCGGCGCAACTCGTATGTTACGTTGTCGTTGTTGTATGTGAACTGTCCGCCTACTGTAACTGTGATGGGGTTAGACACAGCCTTAACGTAGTAGCCTTTCACGGTGTATGTCATAGGCATCGGCATGCTGCCGTACTGGAACACAACAGTAAGCGAGAGCGAGTTGTCAGCCATGTTGTATGTGCCTGAAAGCGATGTGCCGGTGATTTTCTTCTCAGCTCCGTCCACAGTCACCTTTGCGCTGAAAGCCTGGTCGGCAAACGTAACGACATGGTTCTCGCCCAACGTGAATTTAGCACCGCTGATGGTGAACGATGGGATTGTCTTCATACCCTTCATGGCAGGCAGGGTGATGTTGCCCGACTCCATGCCGTTCATAGCGAACAGGATTGTATCACTGGGATTATCGTTGCTCATTGTTGAGACTGTCATATTCGATGCACCAACGAACTTCATCGGTCCGTGCATTTGTGCCATGATTGTTGTTGCTGTGAGAACAGCGAACAAGAGAGTAAGGATTCTTTTCATAAAAAGAGTTGTGTTTTTATTGTTTATATTATTTGTTTATTGATGCAGCATAGGGGGGGTGCACTTGTCTCCGCTCGGCTTTGCCGCTTGCCAGAGCAAGAAGTGCACTAACCGAACTGTTGGTATTGTTCTTAGGGGGTGCAGCAGTCTCTGCTGCACCAACCGAGCTGTTGGTGCAATTCTTGCTTGGTTGGTGCACTTCTTGCTCTGGCAAGCGGCAAAGCCGAGCGGAGACAAGTGCACCCCCTATGAGCTATTGGTGAACTTCTTGCTTGGTTGGTGCACTTGAGACAAGTGCACCCCCTATGGACACTACGAAGAGGGCGAGCACGGCGCTCATCTCCACCACATGATGCAGCGGATCGACCCATATCTCCTTGAAGAGTCCGTTGCGTGCGATAACCTCTACGAAGGTCCAGAACACGATGACCGTAGCGTAAGCCATGCGCAGATTGCGTCCCCAGGTGGCTATATACATCTGCTTCTTGAACATCAGTGCCGAACCGATGAGGCAGATGGCAGCAATGGCGTAGGTTACGGGGTGATGGTCGCCGAGGAATACGGGGTCGTAGCAGAACATGAGCAGCATGTAGAGGCCCCACATCATGATGTTCCACTCCATGAACACAACGATGCTCGGATGATACGCCATCGGGCGCAACTCTACCTTCTCGTTTATGCCGCAATGTCTCTGTACCCAGCGGATGAACAGACAGCCGGTGCGGGTGCAGAAGATGTACATCACTACGAACATCATCCACATGCCGAACGTGGCGGGCATGATGAGATATTCTGGACGCGAGCCGCGCAGCTCTTTAAGTTCGGCACGCGAGAAATCTTCGAGCGGTGTGCCGTTGATTGTGAACGTATGGTTGACACCAACGCCGTTGACGTATTCCGTGACGGTCTGCACAACGCCGTTGCCTATAAGATCGCAATGTACACCGAAGCGCTGAGCGAAGTAAGCGAACAGAAACTCCACCCAACCGGTCCAGAAGAGCAAGGCTCCGGTGAGTCCGAAGCAAGTCTGGCGTGTGTCGCCCTTCACGAACACACCGGCTATGGTGATCACAAGTCCTACGAAACCCATCAGAAACGCCGAATAGTGAAGCGTTGTCGGCTCGAGGAAGTGCTCCATCAGAATCATCAGTGCATGTCCTAACGGCATCATAAGAAGTACGATAAGCAATGACCCTACGGTCTTACCAAGATATTTCTTTTTCATTGTCGTTGAGTATTATTTCTTTTACGGTTGCAAAATTAGGCATAATCGGCGAATTATGAAATACCTACTTCTAATGATTTTGCCTAATATACAGTAAAATACGTAAAAAACGACAGCAGAGCGCTATTTGTTTTGATGATTTTCTATAACTTTGCACCCATTAGTAACAGATGTCTCGCTATCTGCGGCTTCATCCGTGCGAGACATTCCATATAAATTTTTATATTAAAATGAAAGACATGAAAAAGATTAGAGCAGCCGTAGTGGGATACGGCAACATCGGACATTATGCGGTTCAGGCGCTTGAGGCTTCCGACGACTTTGAGATTGCTGGTGTAGTGCGCCGTCACGGTGCGGAGAACAAGCCTGCCGAACTGGCTCAGTACGAGGTAGTGAAGGACATTCGCGAACTGAAGGACGTGGACGTAGCTATCCTTGCTACTCCGACACGCTCGTGCGAGGAGTACGCAAAGCAGATTGCTGCACTCGGCATCAACACCGTAGACAGCTTCGATATACACACTTCTATCGTCGACTACCGCCGCACTCTCTCTGAGGTGTGCAAGAAGAACGGCACGGTGAGCATCATCGCTGCCGGTTGGGACCCGGGTTCCGACTCTATCGTGCGCACTCTGATGCAGAGTCTCGCACCGAAGGGACTCAGCTACACCAACTTCGGACCGGGCATGTCGATGGGTCACAGCGTATGCGTGCGCTCTAAGGAGGGCGTGAAGGACGCTCTCTCTATGACTATACCGAAGGGCGAAGGACTGCACCGCCGCATGGTGTACGTAGAACTCGAGGAGGGTGCAAAACTCGAAGACGTTACGGCAGCTATCAAGGCTGACCCCTATTTCTCTAACGACGAGACTCACGTGTTCGCCGTACCGTCGGTTGATGCCGTGCGCGATATGGGTCACGGCGTACATCTCACTCGCAAGGGCGTGAGCGGCAAGACTCAGAACCAGCGCATGGAGTTCACCATGAGCATCAACAACCCTGCACTCACCGGTCAGGTGCTCGTCAACGTGGCTCGCGCTTCAATGCGCCAGCAGCCAGGCTGCTACACAATGGTTGAAATTCCGGTTATCGACATGCTCGCCGGCGATCGTGAGGAACTTATAGCTCACCTCGTATAAGGCAATGAAAAACAAACGTGTACTGATTGCCCACCTCGCCATTCTCTCCGCCTGCTCCATCTGGGGTCTCATGGCTCCTATCTGCAAGGACGCGATGCTGAACGGGGTGGACAATCTGAATACGGTATACCTGCGCGCCTTGGGCGGAGCGGTGTTCTTCTGGATAACGTCGCTCTTCACCAAGCACGAGCACGTGCCGCTCAAGGACATCTTCGTGCTGTGCGGAGCTGGCGTGTTCGGACTCGTGTGCAACCAGTGTTGCTTCACAATTGGTCTGAGCATCACCACGCCGTCGAACGCAGCCATCGTAACCACATCGCTGCCTATCTTCGCAATGATATTCGCAGCGCTTATCTTGAAAGAACCTATCACGGGGCGCAAGGCGCTGGGCGTGGGCGTAGGCTGCTCGGGCGCCGTCATTCTGATTGCCAGCACTGCCGTTGCCAACGACTCGCGCATCGGCGACATACGCGGCGACCTGCTGTGCGTGGCTGCGCAGATGTCGTTTGCGCTCTATCTCTCGCTCTACCGCGACATACTGAAACGTTACAGTCCGATAACCATGAGCAAGTGGATGTTCACGTGGGCTACAATCCTGCTCACGCCGTTCCTCGGCTCGCACGCCGCGTCTACCGACTGGCAGGCTGTCAGCCTCAAGACATGGCTCGAAACGGGTTTCGTGGTGTTCTTCGGAACCTACATCGCCTACCTTTGCATGCAGACAGCGCAACGCACGCTGCGCCCCACCGTGGTGAGCATCTACAACTATATGCAGCCCGTGGTGGCGGTATCGGTGAGCATCGCCTGCGGCATGTGCCTCTTCACGTGGAAGCAAGCCGTGGCTGTAGTGCTCGTCTTCAGCGGCGTGTGGCTCGTAATCAAGTCGAAGTCGCGAAAGGATATGGAGTTGAAGCAAAGCTAAAGTAGCCTGCATCGACAGGCACGTACATTAACTGATACTGAAACAGAAACATATATGAGAAGACTATTTATCACAGCTGTCCTCATGGTTGTAACCTTGATGACTGTAAATGCTCAGACAGCATTGAAGAAAGTGTATGACGAGAGCATCGACCCGATGGAACAGATTGACAAGGCGCTTGCCGTGGCTAAGTCAGACGGCAAGTTTGTGGTGTGCCAGGTGGGCGGCAACTGGTGTCCGTGGTGTCTGCGCTTCGCCGACTTCGCCGAAACTAACGAGGCGGTGAGCAAGATGATCGGCGAGAACTTTGTGCTCATCCACGTCAACTACAATCCGCGCAAGGCTGGCGGCGAAGAGGCTGCACAGAAAGCCGCAAAGCTGATGGAGCGTCTTGACAACCCGGCTCGTTTCGGCTTCCCCGTCTTCGTGGTGCTCGACGCCAACGGTAAGGTACTGCACACGCAGGACTCAAGTTTCCTCGAAGAGGACAAGGGCTACAGCGAGAAGAAGGTGCTACGATTCTTCAAGAATTGGACCCCGGCGGCTGTAAAGAAGCATTAATAACCTACTGCATTCCTGCCGTTGGCATTGGAATGGATACGATAAAGAAAGCAATTAACAAACAAATCTATAAAAGGTATGAAAAGAAATCTTATGTACGTTGCAGTCTTGGCTGCAGCAATAATGGTGTCTTGCAATGGCAAGAACACCGCACAGAGCGAAGCGAACACCGATTCGACAAGCGTAGCTGACACAACAGCCAGCGAAAACCTCGACCTCGCTGCCGTTGCCGGCACATACGTGGGCACACTGCCTGCAGCCGACTGCCCGGGCATCAAGACCGTGCTCACTATCAACGCCGACAGCACATATCAGCTGCAGCAGGACTACATCGACCGCAAGGATGGCCACGACGAGGCAAGCGGCGTGCTGGAGGTTCTCGACAACAGCGTTCTGATGCTTGTTCGTCCCTCAAGCGGCGAGCACACATTCTACAAGGTTAAGGACAACAGCAGCATCATCATGACCGACTCGCTCGGCAATGAGCCTGAGGGCGAAATGGCAAAGCTGTATGTGCTGACAAAGAAGTAAAAGGCTTTACGGAACTTTAACTGAATAATAAGGCTCCGACCATATCGAAAACGACACTCTACCTCAGAAAGCAATGCTTTCAAGGAAGAGTGTCGTTTTTATATACATTATTTATCTTGCTCCTCGCCACAAGCACTTTTGTCGTCTAATTCTCCTTTAGGCTGTTGTGCCTCAAAGAATCTTTTGGCTGAGAGGGGAGAAACAACCGATCTTCCTGTCTTCGATTCCAATTGCTCTCTTGCTACACGAGCCACATCACCACCTTCTTTTGCACAAGTTTTGTTTTCATCCAACGTTTGAGGATTCTTGGCTTTGGTTATGCTTGTTGCAGATAGTTCTGCAAGCATATTCAGCACAAGTTCCTCGTTGGTCATGTTATCACGAAGATTTTCCTTCTTCAATCCTTTCAACTGTTTATATTCCTTTGATGTCCTGCCTGCCCATGACTGATAGATGATGTCAGTCAAAGTAGCATACTGCACTCCTTCTTCTACATTATGAAGTTTCCACTGGTCGGTCAAGTCCTTGCGTATCTCAATGCTTTTCAATCGCTGGTTGATCCAATTGTCAGAATATCCCAATCGCTTATAGTCTATCATAGCCTGCTGAATACTCAGCTCTGGATCCTGCATCTGATCAAGTCGAGCTGTTCCAACTTTAGCAAGCCACATTTTAAACGGCTCAGCCTTTGGTGAAGGCACAGACTGAATGATACGCAAAAGTTGCTCTGTATCAGCAACGTCTGTTAAGCGCATCTTTCCATCTGCTGCAGGCATTTTCAACTGGTGACAATTTGTCACCGGTTCAAAACCCTCTTCCCTCAAACGCTGTTTTAGCTTATTCCAGTATTTTCTTGCTGTCTGAAAATCCTTGCTTTCCGTCAAAACCGCCACAACATCAACAACAGAGAAATACCACTTATCTTGTTCGTCGTCCCAAACGGCACGTATCTTATCGCTCCCAAATAGTTTTATAGAATTCTTCATCACCATATCATTACTTGTTTATTACATTAGATTCTCATATTAGAACATATTCATTGAATATCAGAATCTCCTACAAATATACAACAAAGTTATTGTTTATCAGGTAAATTAACATAGATTAAACAAGAAAGTAATGGCATATTAAAAGAAGGAGAAACAAAAAAGAGTCCCTACTCCACTGCGGAATAGGGACTCTTTTTATGTTTTATTCAATCTGTGATTTCGGTCTGATTACATCATGCCGCCCATGCCCGGGTTGCCCATCGGCATAGCCGGAGCCTTCTCCTCTGGCTTGTCGCAGATGATGCACTCGGTTGTGAGGAACATTCCTGCGATAGAAGCAGCGTTCTCAAGAGCTACGCGCTCTACCTTAGCCGGGTCGATGACACCTGCTGCGCGGAGGTCTTCGTAAGCGTCCTTGCGAGCGTTGTAACCGAAGTCACCATCGCCCTCGCGAACCTTCTGAACGACAACAGCACCCTCGCCACCAGCGTTCTTTACGATCTGGCGAAGCGGCTCCTCGATAGCGCGGCGCACGATGTTGATACCAGTCTGCTCGTCAGCGTTCTCGCCCTTGAGCTCTGCAAGTTCCTTCTGAGCACGGATGTATGTTGTGCCGCCACCAACGACAACGCCTTCCTCCATAGCTGCACGTGTAGCGCAAAGAGCGTCGTCAACGCGGTCCTTCTTCTCCTTCATCTCTACCTCGCTGTTAGCACCTACGTAGAGAACGGCTACGCCACCGGCGAGCTTTGCAAGACGCTCCTGCAGCTTCTCCTTGTCGTATGCGCTCTTAGTGTTTGCAATCTCGCTCTTGATCTGAGCAACACGGTCGGCGATGAGGTCCTTCTGACCGCAGCCGCCTACGATAGTGGTGTTGTCCTTAGAAACGGTAGCCTTCTCGCAAGAACCGCAGAGGTCGAGTGTAGCCTTGTCGAGGCTCAAGCCCTTCTCCTCGCTGATTACGACGCCACCTGTCAGAGTAGCGATATCCTCGAGCATAGCCTTGCGACGGTCGCCGAAGCCAGGAGCCTTCACAGCGCAGATCTTCAAACCTGCACGCAGACGGTTCACAACCAAGGTGGTGAGTGCCTCAGAGTCAACGTCCTCAGCGATGATGAGCATCGGGCGTCCGCTCTCTGCAGCCGGCTGAAGGATAGGCAGGAGGTCCTTCACGCTACTGATCTTCTTGTCGTAGATAAGGATGTACGGGTTGTCCATAACGCACTCCATCTTCTCAGAGTCGGTTACGAAGTAAGCGCTCAGATAGCCGCGATCGAACTGCATACCTTCTGTTACGCCGATGTTTGTGTCGCGGCTCTTGCTCTCCTCAATGGTGATTACGCCGTCCTTAGACACCTTGCGCATTGCGTCTGCCAGGAGCTTGCCAATCTCTGGGTCGTTATTAGCAGAAACGGTTGCTACCTGCTCTATCTTGTCGTAGTTGTCGCCAACGATCTCTGCGTTCTGCTTGATGTGTGCAACGACTGCAGCTACAGCCTTGTCGATACCGCGCTTCAAGTCCATCGGGTTGGCACCTGCTGTTACGTTCTTCAAACCCTCGGTTACGATAGCCTGGGTGAGGATTGTAGCGGTTGTTGTACCATCGCCTGCGTCGTCGCCGGTCTTGCTTGCTACGCTCTTAACGAGTTGTGCACCGGTGTTCTCGAACTTGTCCTCGAGCTCCACTTCCTTAGCTACGGTCACACCGTCCTTTGTAATCTGCGGAGCACCGAACTTCTTCTCGATAACCACGTTGCGACCTTTCGGACCAAGTGTCACCTTAACTGCGTTAGCCAACTTGTCGACACCGTTCTTCAACAGGTCGCGTGCATCCATATTGTATTTAATTTCCTTAGCCATTTTCTTTAATTATTAATTATTAGTTATTAATTATTAATTATTTCTGAACCACTGCGAGAACGTCTGACTGACGCATGATGAGGTACTTTGTGCCTTCAAGCTCAAGCTCAGTGCCAGAATACTTGCCGTAGAGCACTTCATCGCCTTCTTTCAGAACCATCTCCTCGTCCTTTGTGCCGTTACCGGCTGCAACGATTGTGCCGTGCTGCGGCTTCTCTTTTGCTGTATCAGGAATGATGATTCCACCGACTTTTTCTTCTGCCTGTGCAGGGAGTACGAGAACTCTGTCTGCTAATGGTTTAATGTTCATGATTTTTATGTTTTAAGTTTTTATTTTACGTTAATTTCTGCGGCGACTATTCTGCCGTCCGCCTTCGTTAAGGATATAGCCAAAAGCGTGCCAAAGCTGATAAGGGCTAATATAGCACAACAAAGCGTGACAAATGTGACAAACGGAGTGACAGAAATGGCACACACACCACTTTTTTACTCTTTTACTCTTTTACTTTTATACTTTTACTTTTTTTACTTTTTTACTCTTTTACTTTTTTACTTTTTTATTACCTTTGCAAAAGTTAAGCTACACCTCTAATATATACATACTGTCACAAAGCAACAAGACAAACAAAAATAAATGAAAAAGTTCATACTCGACCTTACGGTCAACAGCGTTGAAGCATTGAGCGACAAGCACGTGCTCATCAAGCTCACCGACGACAAACCGCTGCCCGAGATGCTTCCCGGTCAGTTTGTGGAGGTGCGCGTAGACAATTCGCCGTCTACATTCCTGCGCCGTCCTATCTCTATTAATAATGTAGACTACGACCGCAACGAGCTCTGGCTCCTCGTGGCTGCCGTGGGCGACGGCACACGCCAGCTGCAGAAGTTGCAGAAGGGCGACCGCCTTAACTGCATGCTGCCACTCGGCAATTCGTTCACGATGCCGACAGACAGCGCACAGAAGGTGCTGCTCGTAGGTGGCGGCGTTGGCGTGGCTCCGCTGCTCTACTTCGGCAAGCTCATCAAGGCGATGGGCGGCGAACCGACATTCCTGCTCGGCGCACGCTCGGCTAAGGACGTGCTCGAACGCGAACTCTTCGAGCAGGTAGGACGCGTGCTCATCACCACCGAGGACGGATCCGAGGGCGAGAAGGGCTTCGTAACCAACCACTCCGTACTGGCTCAGGAGCACTTCGACCGCATCTCTACCTGCGGACCGAAGCCGATGATGATGGCTGTAGCTCGCTACGCCTTCAAGAACGACATTGAGTGCGAGGTATCGCTCGAGAACAAGATGGCGTGCGGCGTCGGAGCATGTCTCTGCTGCGTAGAGAAGACAGTGGAGGGCAACAAGTGTGTATGTAAGGAAGGTCCGGTAATGAATATAAAGAAACTGACATGGCAGATTTAAGTGTAAAGATTGGCGGTCTGAAACTGAAGAACCCCGTGATGACCGCATCGGGAACATTCGGATACGGTCTGGAGTTCGCCGACTTCGTGCCGCTCGAAGAGATTGGTGGCATCATCGTTAAAGGCACCACACTCAACCCGCGCGAGGGCAACGACTATCCGCGCATGGCTGAGACACCGCAGGGCATGCTCAACTGCGTAGGCCTTCAGAACAAGGGCGTCGACTATTTCTGCCGCAACATCTATCCGCAGATCAAGGACATCGACACAAACATGATTGTCAACGTGAGCGGTTCGTCGCCAGACGACTACGCCAAGTGCGCTGCACGCATCAACGAGCTGGATAAAATCCCGGCTATCGAGCTGAACATCTCCTGCCCTAACGTGAAGCAGGGCGGCATGGCTTTTGGCGTAACCACAACGGGCGCAGCCAGCGTAGTGCGCGCCGTACGCGAACGCTACAACAAGCCTATCATCGTGAAGCTCTCGCCAAACGTAACTGACGTAACCGAGATTGCAAAGGCTGTAGAGGCAGAGGGTGCTGACAGCGTATCGCTCATCAACACTCTCATGGGCATGGCTATCGACATCGAGCGCCGCCGCCCAATGCTCAGCATCAACACCGGCGGACTGAGCGGTCCGGCTGTCAAGCCGGTTGCCGTGCGCATGGTATGGCAAGTGGCTAAGGCCGTGAAGATTCCGGTAGTAGGTCTTGGCGGCATCTGCACCGCCGAGGACGCCATCGAGTTCCTCATGGCTGGCGCAACAGCCATCGAGATTGGCACTGCCAACTTCCTCGACCCCGCCGTAACTATCAAGGTGCGCGACGGCATCAACAACTGGCTCGACAATCACGGCTGCTCTTCTGTAAGCGAGATTATCGGTGCATTAGAAGACTAATCGGACATTTACTATAAATATAAACGTAGCGGAGAGTCTCCGCTACGTTTTTTTCTATCTATACAATTATATACATCTTTCATTGTATCAACTTTTCTCTTCGAACTTTTTGAGGTTGTCTCCGAACTAATTTCTTTTCTCTCCGAACTTTCATTATGAGTTTCCGAACCAAGTAAATCTATTTCCGAACTTTCGCCACACCCTTCATGAACAGGAATAGTAACCAAAAACGTCAAACGTTCGTCTGTTGTTTCTTTTATTTTATACAAATATCCAAAAGGCTATCTATCGTTTTGTCCAAGGACTCCTTATACAAAAGACCGTCTACATATTCTTTGGGAATAGCGTGAAATCCATACTTCGCACCAAGAATGGCACACGCAACTGCAGCATTTGTGTCTGCATCTCCTTCTGCATTCACAACGGCAAGCAATCCTTCTTCGAATGAAGAGGCATGCCAATATGACCATAGAGCTACAGATAGAGTAGACAGGGTGTAGCCCCAATTGTCATAGTCTACAAGCGGTTTGACATGAGGTTCCGCCCATGCGTTGTCTATATAATCACAGATTTCCACATCATATTGCTTGGCAATATCCTTCATTTTGGAGCGTGTAGGAGGTTCGATGCCATAGACCAATGCATGTATCAGCTCCGAAACAATGACACATGAGCCTACGCATCTTGGATCGTAATGAGTGAGCTGACATATTTTCTCAGCACAGGCTGTTGTTTCTTTTGGGAATAGTCCGACTACGGATGTACGCATCAGTCCACCATTGGCAGCAGACTGATACTTACTCATTTCCCATACCTTGTGGGATACCTCAAACGGATGCTCCACATAATCGCCAATCGTCAGCACCTTAAAGGTATTTTCTCCAATACCCATAGGAAAGCCATTGACCCAGTCTTTGAAGTGTCGGGCGATGTTGTAAAAATTAACACCCTTGTCTTCAATGACCGCATCAGCAATGCATAGCATCATGTCGGTATCATCCGTCCAGTCGCCTATCTTCCAGCGTTTCCGATGTCTGTCTTGGTATATCTGCTTGTAGTGTTGTAGTCCATGAGGATATTTCCAAGCTATATCCTCATCTGTCATGAATTCCGTCCCCAATCCAAGTGCATCGCCAATGGCTTGACCATATATGCAACCTCTAAATCTATCTATCAACTCACGTTCCATTGATTTTGGAATTTAATAATTAATCTAATATCAGTGTTTAGTGTTTAGTATTTATGCTATTATTCACAATCTTCAGTGCCACACCAACCAGACGATTATTCTCAAGAATGATGGTGGCGTGTATGCGCTTGTACATGCGTTCTTGTCTTAGGTATCGTTTGAACACGATATCAATACGGCATCTATTTTCATCAATCATAGTAGAGTCACCGTATGGCAAGTATGTGTCAGGGCGGTGCAGGTCTATCGTGCAGCCACTTCTGCACATAGCCGTTATCTCCTCCTCTGTCTTCACGTATGGGCAAAAGTAATATTTGTTGTTCATAAACCTATCTACAGTTACATGGAAGAAGCCTTCAAGAAACAGTAATATGCACCATCCGCCCACAGCATTGTTGTTTATGCATAGATGCTTGAAGAAGTCGTTATCTTTCCTTCCTGTCTCATCATACGCATACAATTTAAATATACCATCGTAAGGAAAATAGAAATTGTCGAGTTCATGCCAATTTTTATTGTGTCCTATAGAAAAATGCCAGCCATCTTCAATGTCTAACGCAGGGAACTCACTCAGCAATCCATACTCTGGACGTTTGGCATTAAAAATCATATGCAATGGATAATCCGTTTTATCATTGATAAATTTCAGATTCCAACTTATTTCTTTCAAAATGTTGTGGCGATATATATACGTACGGAAGTCGTACAGTTGCTTATACACATATAGCTTGTGCATACTATCACCTAACAATTCTTTCTCTCGTCGATGAATCTTATTGAGCAATGCTATTGCGAATTTTATGTCTTTCTTGAATGGATTATTTATCAAACTATCTCCGTAAAATGAGAGCACAGCCATATTCCACATGCGCACGAGGGATGCATGTTCCGTGTTACATTCCGCCAACATCTCCTCTGCTAACTTCTGTCTTTTGTCATCTGATTCATAAAGTATATTTATTTCTATAGTATCATCGTGGGTTGGGAAAAACATCAACGGCCATGCGTATAGTTCTACACCAAAATATGATTCCTTGTTCTTTTGCGATCTTTTGAAGATGCGCTCCATATTGAATTTTTTCATAAGTTCAATGAGTTATTATGTACGCCTATAACCAACTGTTCAACTCTATGTTGGCAATAGACGACACATAGGATATGACATCATTTTTCTCGTCCCCACAAGAACGAGTTCTTCAAATTCTTAAATTCCTTCCATTCACAGCGAGCGTTCTCTTGTGGGTACTCACGGAGGAGGTATTGTTGTAGATCAAGTTAAAGCATTTCTGAGATTTCTATTAAAATGAGACTTTTACCCTCATGCTCAGGAGGTCCTCATTAGATAATCATTATTAGCCCATTAAGGATAGTAACCATACAAGGTCTGCAGAAGCCTTTCCGTGTTGTATCTAAAACGATTTCGAAAAAGAGTTGACTGATAAGAATTAAGTTAAATAAAACCAATGGGACCACTTCAAAAAGAAGGCTCCTAATATCAAAGAATATCTTTTGCCTTTTCTCTAATAAAGTTAGATCCAGCAGCATAGCTAGTATCTATTTCGCCATTTGCAACAGCATCTGATAACATTTTTTTGAGTATGCCAACTGTTCTTGATGGTTTCAAGTTAAGCATTTTCATAATGTCATTACCTGAGAACTCGGATTCTCGATGCAATTCAAGGATTATGCGTCGATTCTCTTTGTCAGAACTTATAACCTTTGTCTGAATCTCTAAACCTTTTTTTAATTTATATCCATGAAGCGATTCTTTTAATATAATCCCAGTAAGTCCATCATTGAAATTTACGAAATACACTTTTGCAAGTTCTCCAGAGACACAGCCCTTATGAATACTTTTGGGTACATAAGCATTCATAGGATCTTGATACATTTGACGTAAACTAGCTGTTGCTGGCTTTCCAGACTGAGCGTTTGCTATAATTTTCACTTTTAATTTTCCATTACGGTCCACATAGTCATTCAAATCGTATTTTTTAACCCATGAAAATTCCGTTTTAGGTAAGAAAATCGAAATACCTTTGTTTGTCAACAGATATAATCCATCTTCTGTTTTATAATCTATTGTACAATTTACGCTTTTCCCAACAGGAATAAAGTTTACAGGTTTGTCTTGTACTTGCCTTAATGAAAGTAATATTTTTTGCTTTTTCGTATCTAAAGATAGTACTTTTACTTTCAGCTTATCACCAACACCAAACATTGTTGTAAGGTCAGGTTCAGAATCATCCCATGCAACCTCCATAGCAGGCAACATTCCTTGACAACCATTTTCTAAAGTTACAATAACACCATGTTCGATAACTCTTGATACCGTAACATCAATTATGGCATTCTTGTAATACACATTACTATTCATGCTTATCCATGGAGATGGAATACATTCTTTGTGACTAAGACTAATTTTGTGAGACTTTACGTCAATGTTGATAACCTTTACTTTAATTTTATCATTGATACTAACTATTTTACTATTATCATTTACAAACTTCCAAGACAGTTCTTTTGAGGGAATAAGTCCATCGATTTTATTGTTTATCGTGACGAATACGCCATATGAAACGATATTTTTAACAACCGCATCATAAATGTCTCCTACATGGATGTCCTTCATAGCCTCAATGTATGCATTATTCTTCTCTTGCTCAAGAATCTCTGTTCTTGAAACCACGATATTATTAGCAAATGCATTTATCTTTATCAATTTGAAATTAATATCGTTATTTACAATCCCCTCCTCCTTTTCTTTTAGGCTTTGAGGAACTTGAGATCCAGGAAGGAAACCTTCTGTTCCAAAGACATTGACAATAAATCCTCCTGGTACTTTTTTAAGGATTTTACCCATGATAATTTCTTGGGTATTGTATTTATCAAAGATTTCTAACCAACTTATCGTACTCATATTTCAATTGTTTTGATTGAATATATCGTTATCACTATCTATGTCGGAGTTTCTACCTAATATAAGAGCAGGGGTTGACTCTTCACTTTCTATGGCCTCTTCATTAGGCTTTAAGCTTGCTAGTCGAGCCTTTCTGTCCTTCGCTTTTGCTCGCAGTTGTTTGATCTCATTGCACATAGTCTGAGCAAGAGGTACTACTTGTTTTGCAGATTCAAGCAAATGTCTTTCCTCGATTTGTCGGCAATCCGAATTCTCTACGTAAGCGATAAACATCGCTTCTTTTACAGTTTCCTCGATTTCTGCTCCATTGAATCCTCTTGTATTATTAACAAGTTCGTCAAGGTTTTTTATTCCATATTGATGGAATTTAGCAAGATGAATCCTGAATATGTTATATCTCTCTTCTGGAGTAGGAAGATCAATAAAGAAAATCTCGTCAAATCTGCCTTTACGTAAGAGTTCAGGTGCAAGGCTTTCAATTTTATTTGCTGTTGCAACTACAAAAACGGGTTTTTTCCTTTCTTGCATCCATGTCAATATTGTTGAGAAAACGCGAGAGTTTGTTCCGCCATCACGTTCTCCGCCGGCTGTACTCAATCCTTTCTCTATTTCATCAATCCATAAAACGCAAGGCGCAATCGCTTCTGCAGTTGATAGAGCTTGACGGATATTGTTCTCACTACTACCGACTTCTGCTTGAAAGACTTTACCGATATCAAGTTTTAATAATGGCTGCTTCCATTCTGAAGCAATACATTTTGCTGTAAGACTCTTTCCACAACCAGGTACACCCAACAATAAGATACCTTTAGGCTCTGGAAGCCCGAACTCTTTTGCTTTAAGTTCAAAAGCTTTACTTCTTAGCGTAAGCCACTTTTTGAGATTCTCCAATCCTCCGACGGTGTCGTTTAGTGACATGTTCACAGGTATGTAATCCAAAATGCCACTTTTTTTGATAATTTGTTCTTTCTCGTTTGCTATTATTTGTACACACTCTGGCCTATTGAGACCAACTTTCTCCTTTGCTAAACGAAATGCAAGGTCTGCCTCGGTATCTGTAAGTCCAAGTGCGGAGTCTATGATAAACTTTTCAAGATCAGGGTTTATCTCATAGTCTTTACCAGCAACATAACGAAGTCGTGTGCGAAGATCTTTTCTGTCAGGAAGGTCGATGTTCACGATTGTTATGTATTTCTCGATTTCAACAGGAAGCTTTGTGTAAGGACCTACGAAAATAATATGCTTATTGAAATATTTTAATTCAGCTGCCAGTTTTCGCAAAAGTTCAGGATATTTTTTTTCAAAAAAACTTTGATGGCAATCCTCAAGCATGAAAACTTCTGAAGTATTATCGTTACGACCCTCTATGAGTTCACGATGAATCCATTCCAAAAGAGAATAAGAATCTTTAGTTCCTTCCCACGCTTCATGAAGTTCTGGTTCTACCAATCTGTTGTTTGAATCTTTACCATGAACCATCAAACCATCCACAGCATCCCATACATTGAACTTAATATTCTGTTTAAAACACAAAGTTCTCAACTTCTGAGTAACCCTTCCGTATTCAGTAGTTGTCAAGTAGATAAGAGGAAAATTAGCCCTTATCATACTTCCTATTTCATCAAAAACATCTGTCATAATTATGATTTTACTGTTGTAGTTATTGAATTTACCCGCTTATGTGTGCGCATAAAAATGTCATATTCGGGTTTCTTTGTCATTTTGCGTTCATTGCCGAACAATTTCTGTAAGTCATCCATAGACTTATGTGCGAGAGAATTTACATCATCAGGCAGATAATTAGAGTCTGTGACAACAGAACCATCTTTGAATATTGAGAACACTATCTCATAGCGTTTTTCTGTTTCTGTTGGATCTTTAGTATAACCTACCATAGCAAAACGCTCTACCTCATTGTCTTTTTTGACATAGCGCCATATACGCTGAAAAGTGAAGCCATTACGTGAGAATGCGTCAACGACAGACTTCTTTGCGTACTCGACATTCAGAGGAAAGAACGTATCTTGAAGTTCTGCAATCAGCTGTTGGCCATTGTCTAGGTAATAACTGTTATAGGTAACAGTATCACCCTCAACCTTCAATACATACTCACCATACATTTCTGAAGACTGCTTGGCATCTGTTACGTAGAGAATATTATTATCTACTTTGTATTTCCAACCAAGTGTCTCACAAGCCTGTTTCAAGGCATCCTGATTCATTGTTTTTGGATCCTTTATGAATTTAGAACTTTCATATCTTGACATATCGGATTATTTTTTCTTATTATTATACTTGTTCTTTCCTTTTTTGTAATAGACTTTTTTTGTCTTAACCACATCGCTATTTTCTACTTCTTGTCCTTTGGCTTTCTCTGCATTTTTTGTTTTTAACATATCGTTGAATTCCTCTATATTTTTTGTAGGAATATCACATATTTGAGCTTTTACCTGTAAGCCATTGTCAGAAGTTAAAAGGCAAGGATTCTTTTCTTTATACATCAATGCCACGCACAAAATACGATTATCTGCGGAGTAATCTGTGAAATCTGCTGGCAAGAATCGAGTATCAGCAATAGCCTTCACAACTGTGCCCTTATTCTTCTTCAAGGCATTATTTATATTTCTCAACGCTTTAGATGCTTTCTCTGGAACACCTGAGTCTTCTTTTGTACGAATTTTGAATTTGTCTAGTTCGTCGGTAACTTTTGCACAGATAACTGCCTTATTAGGCATCTTGATTTTTGACAAAATATCTGGGTCATCAATGAAGATGTTTGTATCGATGATGTACGTTTTTGCAAGTAGAATATCACGTATAAAGTTCTCTCTTTCTTTAAGAGCGGCATTGAAAGAACTAATCATACCACGAAGTTCTGTATAATCATCATAACTACGCTTCTCGATAGAAGCCAGTTTTTCTTCAACGAACTTTATTTCATTCAAATTTTTAATGCTTTCAATTGCTGTTTCTCCCATGAGCTTGAGCAACTCGTTTTTGAGCAATTCTGCATATTCGACTTTAAGGTCATGCATTTTCTGGTTTCTCAAACTTATTGTCTCGTTATAAATATCACTCAGATTGAGTTCTACTATGTATGACATAAAATCTTTCAATTTTTCTTCAATTGACGCCAATCGTGCTATTCCTTTATTTTCGGCAATTTCTCTATTTATAGACAGGCGGAAATCAGACAGATAGTTTGGAACCCAAGTACGAACGAAAGCATCAAATATATCCTTGCTTTCAATCTCAGAATCGGTACGTATAATTACATTTCTTTGATATGAGTGATCGTGGTACGAATATACATATTTGCCACTATTAAACAGTACCTTATCATCAATTGCACACAATGCTCTGTTTGTCAGTGGCATCTGGCATAAATACAGGTTGTCAGAAACAAAGATATTAACACCATCCTCTTTTTGCCCGAAAGCAAGAAAGAACTTAGTCGTAGAGTTCTTTTCTGCCATCTGGTTTATGGATTTAATAATCTCAATGTTGAGCATATCTACGCAGAAACATACTCTTTTAGGTTTAGAGGAAAGTGTTCTAGCCTCAACATTATTCCAGAAATCTTCTGGAACGATTATCTCTTCGGACTCTTTATATGCCATTCTATCCAAAGCGGCGTCTTGCTCATGATATTCTTTATATTCTATGTATCTTTGAGTTAAAATTGCATTATCTTCAAACTGAGTTTGTAATTCGGTCGTCATTTCAGAAGAACTCTCTTGCTGATTAAGGAAACACTGTATAATTCTTTCCTTCAAACTGTCATCATGATTAATTGCTTCTGTGTACAAGTCACATAGTCCCATAGGATTGTAGCAAACCAAACGATAATCTTTCTTAAGGAAGTTATAGATTACGCCAAAATGTACAGAATTCACATATTCTCTTACTTCGTTAAGTCTGAGATTTGAGAAAGAGTTGCCTTCTTGTGGATTATAAATACCTACGATTTGATAATTTGAGAATGATTTGATTTTCGCCTCATCTTCATAGTCGTAGGGCGTTGTTATGTCTGACTCTTTACGAGCTGCATCAATAAAAGCACTGCGTGCAAGCATATTCAGTCCTCCAGTAAGGTCATAGAATAAAGGGAATTCGTAATCCGAAAGTGTTCTAAATTTCCTTCCAACCGATACAGATTCCTTTCCTATACGTGTCAAATGATAGGCACCATTTGAAGATTCCACCAAACCAAATTCTATTAGCTGTTGTAACTTCTCTGTTAATATTTCATATTCGGCAAGATCACGATATCTTCCATTAGGCACATTTTCTTCAATATTCATGCCAAGGATATTGCCCAGCTGAACTATAGTCATGGTTCCATCGAGTTCGAGTAATCGGCAAATTACATTGTCAAAAACATCGAAAGGTATGCCTTCTGTGCGATCTGCAGAATAATCCGCTAATGCATAATGCCACGGAAAGATTACATGACCCAGATAAATCTCTGTCAAGCCCTTTGTTGATTGTATCTCTTTGTATATTTCAATATCTAAATTATTCATTGTTTGCGTACATTTTGAGGTCGTCAAATTCAATAATGCGTCCAGTCTTTCTTATCTCGTTTATTGCATTGAGATAAAGAGGCTTTCCCTCTCGATCCTTAATGCTGCTGAAGAACTCAATATTCCCGATTACAATAAGCAATCTTCTTGCACGTGAAAGAGCTACATTAAGACGCTCTGGAGATTTCGCAAATCCTGGATCCCTATTTTTTCTGGTTGTTCCGTCTGCCTTTAAAGCCCTGTCGCTTCGAACAGTAGAAACTATAATGATATTCCGCTCCATGCCCTGGAACTTATCTACGGTATTCAACTTTACAGGAATGCCTAACTTCTGAGCATACGGTTTAACTTTTGATTTGATGTTATTTACTTGTTTGCCATAGAAACTAATTAGACCAATCTCTTTTTCTTGACGACGCTTAGTGTCAGACTTAAGAGTATCCCAGTGTTTCATATACTCGTTGAAACCATGACAATGTTTCAGATATGCAATAACCCTCTTCATGGCTTCTACTTCGGTAAGATTAACCTTAGAAGTTCCATCTGAACTTTCGGGAGCATTTACATTAACCCATATAGTGTGTACTCTGTCATTTATAAATCCTTCATGAGAGAAACCATGATAACGGCTTTCTGGATTATTCAAGTCAGAACTATCCATATACTCTGATGACAGACCACATTCAAGACCACCTGATTCGTCGTCTTCATAGAACTGCTTAATAACATCGTTGATGTCTTTATGCATACGGTATTGCGTATTAAACGTGGATTTAATTGTAGGCGACACCTTAGGATTCAGAATGAGACGTTTGAATTGAGAGGTTTCTGTAAAGTCCTTATCTATCAATTCAGAAAGGTCAGCAGACCTTTTATCACCAAGTGACAGTAGGGCTTCCTTAAAATCCTTGTCATAGAGCATAGGTGGAAGCTGACGATGATCTCCTATAATGATAGACTTTCTACCAAAGCACAGCGGCATGAGAAGTTCTGGCGGTGTTGCTTTACTTGCCTCATCCATGATAACTGTATCAAATCTTATTGTAAGCAAATTGTTTATAGCCTCTTTAAGATTCTTGAAATTGTCAGCAGCTGGTGTTTCTACATAATCCAATCCTGCCGATTCAATCAAGCGTGAAATCTTTGGAGAACCAGGTCTGTTAACCATCAAGAACTGTATTTCCTTAATATCTTTAAGAATCTCGTAAGTTATATTGCTATTGAAAATACGATTGTATTCTTTAGCAAAACTACCGCTACCTGTAGAACTACATGTGCTGCCAATAACATTTGCATACTTGAAGAATTTATCTGCAAAGTATTGCCTTGTCTCATTTGATGGCATAGAAAGTTCAACAACCCAGTCTTTCAGTATATCTCTATATCTATCATTGTTGGCATGCGAACAATCTGCAATTCTGTTCATCCAATGCTGAACAACATTATCGTTTATGCTGTTAGGTATGACTTCTTCTATCTCATCTTCATTTTCTCCAAGCATTGGCTCATCCTCATAGCTTACATCTTCATCGAGCTTACCCAACCATTCCATGATTCTTTCTATAGAATATCGCTTACCTTCCTCCTCAAACTTTGCAGACTTACCAAATCGCAAAGGTTTAATCAAGGTCAGATACCTTGCCATCTCAGGATTCGCATTTTTTCCATTCATCAATTTCTCGATGGCATTATCTACAGCTAGATTTGTCTCGGATGTCAGAAGAATTCGAGAATTTTGCAATGTACGAATATGTTGCCATATTAATTCTGCAATTACTGTTGTTTTACCAGTTCCCGGAGGACCTTGAAGCATACACAAGTCGTTGGCATTTAAGGCTCTTAATACAGATTTTTTCTGTGATTCATTCAATGAGAGGATTGAAGTTCTATCGAAATTGATATACTCCTCACATTTCTCAATGTCATTAAACTCATATCTACTAGTAGGTGTGGCTTTAGACGAATCAAAGATAAATTCTTTGATTTTATCATTAACAGGCTTGCTGTTTGGCTCATTAGACGAATTATTATCAGACAATTTATGCATTGCATCTTTAAGCCATTTGGCTTTTGCGTGGTCACCTGCTAGATTAGCAGAAATTTCACGAATTTCTGGACGTTTATCAATAAACTTTAGGAAGGAAGCTGCAATCTTCTTATCTGAATCGTAGTAACATGGTAGTTTAAATACCAATTGTGACATTGTTGAGTCCTTTTCTACGAGTTTTCCGATTTTAATATCGTGATCACCTTTGACTGAAAAATCAACGCCATTAAGCTTCTTTAGATTTTCTCTGAAGATTTCCTTCTGCGACTTTTGGGCAAGCAGATTAGTCTTGACCTTAAATTTGAAGTCACTATCAAGAGGGGACTTAATGACACAGAACTTATTTATATCTGAAATGCTCTTATACATAGTTTCAAGTTCTTCAAGTGTCTCAAAGTCAAAATATAGAGTTCTCGTATAACCACTTCCTTCTCCATAGGTTATGTCAAAATCAAGAGCGTACAAGTCACGATATATGTCATTCCAGTTTTCTGTAGAGAAAGTATTATTAAATATATTGTTATCCTCTGAAGAAAATGCATATAAAATCCTTCTACTTATATTTTCTTCTCCATAAATACAAGCAAGCATATTTTGGAGCATAGCATGCTGCTCATTGATTTCTTTGCTTGAATCGATATGTATACGGAAGGTCGTTTGATTTACAGGTTCTGGCAAAATTAATTCCTGTTGATCAAAGTCCTTATCCGCAACTCTTCCAAATGAGATCTTATACTTATCAACATGTTCAGAAGTGAAGAGGTTATCAACATTTTTAATATGAATTTCGAGACAGTCTCTGTTAGTGTGGATAAGATTAAAATCTTTTGCAAGTAATTTGGAAAAATCATTAATGTCACTACCAATTCCTGAAATAAAAAGAACTCGACCGTTTTGTTCTACACGAAATTTATGATCAGGATACTTCCTTGTTATACGCTCTTCAAGGTTGAAAGGCCTGATGCTTAAGATACAACCAATCTTCTTTTCTCTTTCAAGAATGGAAGAGAATTTCTTTCGTATGATAGAATCAAGACCTCTACTAATCTCGTCATAAGTGAGTTGTACACATCCATCTCCGTCAAAATTTGCTTCGATGTTAAGCTGGTTCTTCAACTCGTCCTCGAAATCGGAATATTCTGTTCTTTTATTAGCATTTAACTCAACCTTGAAGCGTATTTGCTTCATGGTTTTCCCATCCTCGAAATATGAAATTTCTGGATCATGATAACTCTTACAACTATAAGGTTTTTCCAAAGTTGATATGATAAGATTTTGAGCCTCAATGTATTTTGTCCAAATTTCCTTCTGGTTTTCAATTTGAGTAATAGGAGCAATTTCTAACTTTGAAGCTTTTTTTGCCAATTCCTCATTGGCTACTAGGTCACGAAGAGAAACATGGTCTTTCCCAGTGTCTTCTACAAAATGAACTATACACAATTGCTCGAAAGCATATTGTAAATCAGGAATTACGATATTGCTATTAAATCGTGATTTTTTACGACTTTTTGCTTTAATCTCGAGGAAGAAATTGGTGTATGTAACAACAAATTCAACCTGTCCTCCCATGTTCTCCATAGGAACAATTACAAAGATCTCGTCATCTGTTTTCTTTGCAAAAAACAATGCAGCTCTTTGCCATTCAGGCGCTCCTTTATTTCAAGGAACTTGAGAGTATTTTTGTTTTGTGGCTTGTCGAAATTATCGACAGTATAACTACCATATTTCAAATATATATCTTTTGTGATAGCCGCCTCATTATAGATGTCTTCTACAAACATGTTTATTACTACTTATTATTAAACACGAACCTTTACTAAGGAACAAAAGCTACGCTGCCTAATTTGTGTGACAATCAAATTAATCTACTATAATTATATATAGTATTTTTGTAGTTTTCTCAATAATTAAATTAGATTATAGGTAGCTTATGCCCGCAAATTACTTTAAATAGACAATACTTACATGTCTGTCAAACATGTTTAATTGCGCTCGAACAATACTATTGTCCTCGATCATAATAACTAAACCATAATTTGCAAATGATGCTGCTTCCATAGGAGCTCCAATTGCTAAAGCATTTTCGTCATAACCATAACCTCTGAATTCAATAATGTTCTCTTGCTTATTTACGATTTTCATTCGTTTTGGTGACATTTGAATATTGTTCTGCCATAATGGATGCATACCATCCATATTGTACATTGTTACAGTGTATCCTTCGGCACCTTCAATATTCTTTTCAATTGTTATTCTACGATGACAATTGTAGTTATGTCCGGAGACATTTTGCCCATTTTGGAAGCGGACATGGTCTGATGAATCGAAAACAATTTTCCCACAAGGAGGATTATTGTCTCCTTTTATTATGCTAGATAAAAAATCTGATTCCATTAGCTAATATTTTTATTTATGTATTGTTAATCATTGATTATCTTTATAGCATCTTTGGGTATATAAGCGGTTGCGACCAAATAGCCCTCAAATAACTCCACGACAACTCTTTGCTGCCCAGCAATCCTTGCTACTCTGCCATGAATATCCTTAAATTCGCCCTCTGTCACAATAACCATATCTCCTAATTTATATTGGATAATTTCTGTTGTAACAGGGATTATGTGCGGATTCTTGATAGATGTTAGTCTGATGAAGTTATTCATCGCTTCATCACAGATGGTAAGTGGAGGATTACGGTCTGGATTGTCTTGACGTTGTGAAGTGTGGTCAAAGTAATAACTTAGTAGATTTCTGTTTTCATTAGTACTTACTTTGATTTCATAGAGCAATGTTTCAACTTGTTCTGCTGTAGCATGAACAAAGAGAAATGAGGAGAGAAGAGGCTCTGTTATGATTCGCTTCTTTCCTTGCTTCCTTACTTCTTTATATCGCAAAGGAACATAACATTCCAATCCTTTTGCTTCGACGAAAGTTTGCGCCTTGATGATACGTCCATATGTAACTCTCAATACGAACCATTGCTTGTTTCCAGAAGGCACATTCTCCACCGACACCCCACCTTTGTTATTTAAGATGGAGGGCGTACAAGAGGTAAGTCCAGCACTTGGACACGATGAGCCTGTGTCGGTAGGCTGCTCATTATACAATGAAGCATCAGCCGTTAGAGACTGTTTGGTATTATCTTCCAAAGTTATTGTTTAGAGGTTAGATTAAACCAATAGACTTTTTCTTGGTAGAATTGTCAAATGTTAACCACAAAGATAAAAAATCTTATTCAGACAAAAGAATAATTCATTTAAAATTTTTATTTTGGTGGCAAGATTCTGTAATTTGAATAGCTCGCCAAACTGGTATTCCTACTACTAAAACTGTTATAGAGAGAAAATCGGTAAAATGATATTAAAGTCGGTATCTGGAATATAGTAATTGATATCTATATAAAATCAAGTACGTAAAAAAATCTGCCATATCTTCCAGAATTACTGTACGATGCTCATTATCAAAGCTATAGAGGCTGGCAGATATGGCTGAGAAGGGGATATCTGCCAGCCTATCTTCCAGCCTGAGCGGACTATCTTCCAGTGACTTGCTGGCGGATAAATGAAACACGTAGCGGATAATCTCCGCTACGTGTTTTATATGCCATGAACATCTAATTGATCATTTATATCTTCAAACATATCATTGAAGTATTCTTCTCCGATAGATATAGATTCTTTTTTGTTGGCATATTGACTTTGGACATATTCATTTGTGAATTTAACTACCTCTTCTTCTGATGGTATATGATAAGGAAGTGTTGTGTCTATAGTAAACTTTTTACTTCCTTCATCATAGAAACTCTGTAACAGGAACTTCATAATGGGTAATCTGTTAACCATAGCCCTGTCACTACGTCTGTAAGAGGCCAAAAGAGTCATTCCTCCAAAACCAACTAATTCTGGGTCTGGATTGGATCTGTATAGTTCATCTTCCAGTGCTCTTGGCTTCTTTAGCAAAAGTGTAAAAAGAGCAGGTAAAGCGTAAGTGTTTCCAGTTTCTTTATAGTCTTTGTAAATACAATAGAAAGCATTTTGAGCAGCGATTTCATTAACTTGAAAATCTCCATTGTCAAAATACAAAGCCATCTTAATAAATGCCAATCCAATACACTGACCATCCTTGGCTGCAATTGTTCTCAATTTGTAGCTATTGTGACCATGTACTTTATTGTATAGTTTAATAATGCTGTTTTGGAATTCTCTATTATTCCTACACAAGAATGACATGTTCGCATTTCCTGCAATAGCAGTCATCTGATCTGAGAAACTGTCATTTTCATCAACAACCATTTGAAGATTTGAGAGTGGTATTCTGTGAATCGTTGCATTTTTTAAAGCTTCTTCAATACTACGCTCCTCTTCAGCAATCTTACGCTTTCTTTCTGCAGCCTCTCTTTCTTCTCTTTCTTTTTGAGTCTTCAACTGCAGCTCTTTCCTTTCTTTTTCGAATCTCTGTTCTTTAGCTGATTCGTAAGCATCGATCTTAGACTCAACTAAGTATGTTGTCCCATTTATAACGGATGATTTGAACATAGATTCATTTATATCCAGAAGATTGCCCGTGTTGGTTCTGTTTTGAATCAGTTTTGTCAATGGACTTTCTTTTGATATGATAAATTGTGTGTTGCCAGAAGAGAATAAAGATGCCCAAAAGCCCTTTTCCCTCTCTGCCATCACGCGTAAAACATCATCATACTTACCGAACTTGACAGTGGTAGCATTTATTATTCTATATTTACTCATATTACATGCATTTTAATAAAATTCAATTAGCCTGTCAGGATTACCAAAAGAGAAGGATACTTTTGCCACATTGTGGTTAATTGTAAATACGCTTGCAAATATCGGTTCATTTGAGTCATAATATTTGTAGTCTCGTGTATAGCCCAACATTGAAGAAAGCATGAGTAACGCTGTATTTTGAACGTTGGTTTGTTCTGCTGCGATATAGAACAATATTCTTTCTCCATTCGTAGTAGCTCTATCAAATTTAACACTTGATATAATCTTTTGGGGCATAGGATTATTATCTAACTGAACATCTATACTTGTTTTTCTTATAAAATTACGCTAAAATCAGCCGAATAGCTAAAAATGAACTATTTATGAGTTTTTC
>OGHM01000104.1_pt1 | contig 48129 bp, 40 predicted proteins | sample 1571531 | NCBI WGS metagenome assembly OGHM01 (sample SAMEA2582031, study PRJEB24529) | metagenome | biome: Human gut stool | place: China | collected 2011 | reverse complement strand
ACAAACAGGAAAGGTTAAGAGGAACTTTCCAAGTGCTTGACTACAACATCCTGATGCTTGTTCGTCCTTCAAGCGGTGACAACATCTTTTATAAGGTGAGGGATGGCAACCGTATTGTTCTGATAGATTCGTTTGGTAATGAACCAGAAGGTGAAACCGCCAGGTTCTATGTGTTGAAAAAGAGAAAGTAAAAAACAACGTTACAAATAAAAATCCGTGGATAGGTTAATTTCTTATCCACGGATTTCTATTAGTAGGAAGTAAAAATTTGAACACAGCTAATCTCAACTATCTAATAATAGTGGGAGTCAATAAACTGCTTTTTTCGGAAAAATCTCTCTCTTTGTATTTTTTTATTTCACATCCTTCTTTTATTAAAATACTATCACCACTAAACAAAATAGCTTCATTAAATGAGCTCATATTTAAATTAGAACGCATACAATGAAGCACATGTTTTTTTAAATCATACCAATAGTAGTATCCTTCTTTGAAAAAAATAGCTCCATCGATATCCGATGACACATCTCTGCTTGTTGTATATTTATGAGTTATAATTTTATTAAATCGCTTATCTAAATATGACAATGTTATATACCTGTAGCTTGAAGAACCCGTAAGGAAAATACATAATCAGTGCCAAATAAAATTTTTGGTACAGACTGTTGCTTTGTCTTGCTATTTAAATAGTAATCAAGAGTATCAATATAATTTGTAATACTTACCTGAAGTGAATAGGAGTTATCTTCTGCAGGTACAAGTTTAACAAATATGCCATTTTTTGCAAATACACTCTTAAATCCTACCTTATTAATGACATCAATGCTTACATTTGTTTCTTTGGCTACCTTATTAGAATCAGAACACCCTAATATCAGTAACAGCAATATTATCATAACACCTCGGTAAAAAAATACCGAAGCGTTATGATAATAAAGAGCATTATAAAGGTTTGTTTTTACTTCCATTTACATTTCTAAAGTTTCTATTTAAATTTTATCCTTGATAACCTGCAACTGTTGAACATATTTTTGCTTATATCATGTAATATAATATCACCATTATCCCATAGAACATAAAACCAATACCGCCATAGTAGCCCTTAAGAACTGAAGGATGAGGAATTGTTATTTTGAAATAAGTCCTATTAACAGGACTCTTTTTCTGTTCCATATATGTATCAATAAATATTTCTATACCAAATAATATTGCACAAAATGCATGACAGATGTAATAAAAAAAACTTATCACACCTAAGAACAGTCCTATCAATGAAGCTATTCCATATATATATGTGGAAAAACTTTTTTTACTCCTATTTCTGTATAAATATATAAGTATCCATACACTACTCAAGAGCGTTATGCAATTAATAAATATTATGCACCATAGAGGTATCGTATCCATTATTTATTATCTTTTGTATTATTATTTTTAGAGTCCTTTTCTTCTATTACCTTATCGGTGATTTTTTCAGCTCCAGAGATTTTAAGTTGGCGACTTTGATCTATCATGCGCTGTCAATTTGGAGTGTTTGAAAAATATAAAAACGTATGCCTCTGCCGCGCAGGGAGAGACCAGTGAGAGAGAACGGACTGTTACTACGGAGAAGAATTGTGATATAGGCTTGCTCCGTAAAGTCCTATTGTCACGTGGCAGGCCAATAGGCTTTACCACCAAAATAATGCTGCAAATATACAAAAATAATCTTAATAAACAGATATAATCTTTAAGAAATTTGCTGGTTTGGTGTTTTTTTCTTATGATTTCGGTCGATTTTGCAGAAATCTTTTACATCTGTTGTATGTACTGGAGTTAGTTTGGCAAAAATACACAAATGATCACGGCTTCAGTTTCTTATGTTAGAATGTAAATCAAGGTTTGAAACTGTACACACTCGGAGTACAAATGAAAACACTATATGCTTGTGTCGGAAAGGTATATATGAGCTGATGGTAGAGTCGTCATCAACAACAATGGCCCTGATTTGATAAACTCAGCAGGAATACTTGCTATTCATTTTTTATGATGGGGTTATGTTTACAAATTTGAGATTTCATGTAAAAAAGTCCTAATTTCTATGTTTCTCTTCTTGCAAATTATGGGATATTAAGAAAAATATCGTATCTTTGCCCCCGAATTGAGGCGTTCTTTGTATATTGCAAGGTTGTGAAAGAAAAAGAATATAGCTCGTTTCTAAATCGTTAGCAGTTACATTCTTTGTTATACTTAATTCGTTGATAGTTAATCAATAATAGATTTTGTTGTGACTCCGTTTATGGAAAGTCAACTTCTGCCTGAAGTGCAGCTCCATCTGTATCACATGAAGGTAGTCGTTGGCTTTCTGATTGCTTATCTTAGGCAGTTGGTAGTCGTACTTCTCAAGCACCTTCATCGCTGGAGAGAGGATAGGCGTGAAGAACTTCGTATCGGTCTTGATACGGCTACCATCGATGTAGTACATCTTGCCTTCCTTCTTCGTCATGCTCTCGAAATCGAAGGTCTGTGTGTCGCAGAACGACAGTCCGGTGTAGGCAGCGAAGATGAAGAGGTCACGCACCCTGGCAAGTTTGCCATCGAACTTGTAGTTGCGCATGAGCTTCAGTTCAAGTTCGGTGAGCGGTTCACGTTCACGGCACTTGCCTCGCTTCAACGTCACCACTTGATAAGGATCCTGTGGGATTTCGCCCATCTGATAAAGTTGGCGAACCCACTTGTGGATTTTCTTGTGGTAGCCGTAACACGTCACATCGGTACGGGTGCCATCATGCAGCCAGTTGTCAAAGGCGATGATGTTCTTCGGAGTCAAGTCGCCATAGGTGTTGAGTTTACCGAATGTGCGCACGGTTTCAATGGCACATATCTTGTGCTTGCGTGTACCTTCGCGCAAATCTTCTGCATCGAGAGCCAGTTCCATATAAGTAAGGAAACTCTTCTTAGAGTTGTCCGGCTCCTTGGTTTTCTCCTCTTCCTTCTTCTGCATGACCTCCTCGCCATAGAAGTGAAGATTGAAATTGTCCATGGTCATTTCCTCGTCAAGGACATCCATAGCCGTTACAATCTTCTTACACTTGCGGAGCAGCTGCATCACCTCTTCTGATGCAGCCAATGTTTCCCAGTCGTCAGGTGAAGCCATGCCCATAGGGAAGTACTTACGCTCGTTTCTTCCCAGATACACTCTCACCTCCACATAACCTTTACCACGTTTAGCAGCAAGTTTTCTTCTGTCATAAATGACGTCAACAAATTGTTTTTCCATTTTCCTTGCGGATTTAGACGGCTTCATTGAGCATGGAGGCGAGAAAGGGAGAACACGATTTATAAATCTTTAATGTGAAAAATCATTAAAAACGCCGGATTTCGGGTTATTTAGCTGATTTGTACCGCAAGCTCTCAAAATGTGTAACGCACTTTTGCGTAACGTGTAACGCAATGTGTAACGCATTTTTGGCTCATCGTGTCACATTATGTCCTCTTCTGTACTCATAGCAGAATTCCACCGTGATGTTAGACAATAATGTTAACCTCTAAATAACCTAATATAGAAAATAGATTTTCCACTGAAAATCAGCCTATTATACGCGAAAAGAGGACTTTACGTTATGTAAAAGTCCTCTTTCTTTCAATTTGAAATTTCGTTTCTTGGTGACCCGCATGGGGTCACAAAGTGATTCCGTTGGGGTTCGAACCCAAGACCCACAGCTTAGAAGGCTGTTGCTCTAATCCAACTGAGCTACGGAACCTCCAAATCGACTGCAAAGGTAATGTTTTTTTTTCAATTACAATGCTTTTTTCAAAGTTTTTTTTGTCTGTACTCTTGAAAATGTGAGTGTTTTATTAAAAAAAGCATTTGAGATCAAGGCTTAATACTCGTTGTAGAACACCTTGTATGGATCCATTTGCTGCATTTTCTTCTTGATGTTCTCTTCTATTCCTTCTGTTGGTTGCGGAATATCTTGCTCCATTTCGTCTACTCTTGTCTGGTCCTCCTTAGCTCCGGCGGTATCGCCGAGCGCTGTGCGCACCTCGCTGCGCTCCTTGTAGGCTTCGATTAAGAACGGATTGAAGTCGATCGCTTTAGTGTATACTTTTTCTGCCTCCTTGAGATTGCCAAGAGCTTTCTCTACACGAGCCTTTAACAGTAGAACGTCCTCGTTCTCTTCGATTCGCTGGTAGAGATTGTCAGCGTCGAGAGCTGCTTCGGCTGTTTGGTTGTTTTCCAACAACACGTTGCCACGAAGCAGACGAGCCGCGTCGAAGTCTTCGCGTCGGTCGATAGCCTTTGAGAGCATAGCAACGGCAGCGTCGAGGTCGTTCAGTCCTTTGTATGCTTTGGCGTAGATATAATAGGTCATGATATTCTCGCTATCGAGCTGCAACGCCTTCTCGCACACCTCAGCCATAGCCGCATAGTCCTCCGTCATGTACAACACGTCAGCCATGCGTAGCAGCACGGCAACATTGTTTGGCTGTGCTGCAGATATCGCCATGAGCTGTGTATATGCGTTCTGCATGTCGCCGAGCGAGATGTATGCCTGTGAAAGATAGTCGCGACATTCGAGGTCGTCGGCGTTCAGTTCGAGAGCGAGCACGAAGCATTTTGCCGCATAATCGAATTGCTGCATGCGTAACGCACGCACTCCGTCGTATTTCAGCACGTCGAAATTCTTTTCTTCCTTCACTTCCTCAGAAGTGTTCTGTGATCCGAATAGCTTTTTAAAAAAGTTCATATAAGTTAGATTGTTTAGGTTTTAGTCTTTAGTTTTTAGCCTTTAGCCTTTAGCCTTAGAAGCGGCCTTGTTCGCCCAAATAGCTGTCCTTGAATCCGAGGAAATAGAGCACGCCATCGATGCCGATGGTGTTAAGACTCTGCTTGGCGTTGGCCACCACGCGTGGCTTAGCGTGGAACGCTATACCGAGTCCGGCCTCGCCGAGCATGGGCAGGTCGTTTGCTCCGTCGCCCACGGCGATGGTCTGTGCGAGATTCACCTTTTCCACCTGCGCAATGAGCTTCAGCAGTTCTGCCTTACGATGTCCGTCTACAATTTCGCCGAGATATCGTCCGGTAAGTTTGCCGTTTTCGTCTATTTCGAGTTCGTTGGCATATACGTAGTCGATGCCGTACTTGCGCTGCAGGAACTCGCCGAAGTAGGTGAATCCGCCGCTAAGAATGGCTATCTTGTATCCGCAACGCTTCAATACAGCCATGAGTCGGTCTACGCCCTCGGTGATAGGCATCTTGTTTGCGATGTCCTCGAAAACACTCGAGTCGAGTCCCTTGAGCAGAGCAACGCGGCGTGTAAAGCTCTCCTTAAAGTCGATTTCGCCACGCATGGCGCTCTCTGTTATCGCACGCACCTCTGCGCCAACACCAGCACGTTCTGCCAGTTCGTCGATGCACTCGGTCTGAATAAGTGTAGAGTCCATATCGAAGCAGATGAGTCGGCGCATACGGCGGTACATGTCGTCCTGCTGGAAAGAGAAGTCGATCTCCATCTCGTTAGATATGTGCATCAGTTCCTTCTGCATGGCAGTTCTATCGGCAGGCGTGCCGCGGAGCGAGAATTCGATGCAGGCGCGCCTGTTGTGTTCCGGGTGCTTTATGCTCATGCGACCTGTGAGTCTGAGTATGGAGTCGATGTTCAGTCCCTGCTGCGCTATAACCTTTGTTGCAGCCTCAATCTGCTTGGCAGAAAGTGAGCGTCCGATAAGCGTAAGGATAAAGCGGTTTTTGCCCTGGAGGTTCACCCAATTCTCGTACTCGTCGTCGGTGACGGGTTCGAATCCGATGTTCACGCCAAGTTCTGTAGCCTTGAAGAGCAACTCCTTCATCACCTGTCCTGATGCTGCTTCAGAAATGCGTATGAGCACGCCGAGAGATAGGGTAGAGTGAATGTCAGCCTGTCCGATGTCGAGAATCTTGGCATCCTTACTGGCGAGTATTTCCATTACGGAAGCGGTCAGTCCGGGGCGGTCGTTGCCCGTAATTCTTATCAGTATCTGTTCTTCTTTATTGGTATTGGTATTCATTCCATTAGTTTTTTACTTGTAACTACAAAAGTAAGCCTTTTTATCGTAACTTACAAATAAAAGTGTAGAGTTGTTGGCATTTTGGCATAAAGTATGCAGGGCTTTTTCATCGGATTGCGTCCGCCGTCCGATCGGATTGCGTCCGCCGTCCAATCGGATTGCGTTCGCCGTCCAATCGGATTGCGTTCGCCGTCCAATCAGATTGCGTTCGCCTTCCAATCAGATTACCTTTCTCTGTGTATCACGCTACCGCTTCCTTGATGCGTGGCAAGCACGAGCACCTCGGCTATCTGCACGTGTTTCGGAGCTGAAGCAGCGTAGAAAGCTACATCGGCAATGTCGGCTCCGGTGAGCGGAACGATGCCTTTGTAGACGTTCTCGGCACGGGCGTTGTCGCCGTGGAAACGCACGTTGCTGAAGTTGGTTTCAACGAGTCCGGGTTTTACGTTCGTCACGCGTACTGCCGATTCGGCTACGTCGATGCGTAGGCCGTCGGTTATGGTCTTCACGGCAGCCTTAGTGGCGCAATAGACGTTGCCGCCGGCATATGCCGCATCGCCCGCCACGCTACCGATGTTGATTACGTGACCCTCGTTACGCTCCACCATAGCCGGCACGATGAGACGTGTCATGGTGAGCAGACCCTTTATGTTGGTGTCTATCATCGTGTTCCAGTCTTCGGGGTCGCCCTCGTATTCCTTCTCGAGACCGAGTGCGAGTCCGGCGTTGTTGATCAGAACATCAATAGTCTGCCATTCGGGTTCGAGCGAAGCGATAGCCTGCTTTGCAGCTTCGGCGTCGCGCACGTCGAACACCAAGGTGCGCACCTTCGTGCCCTCGGCTTCGAGCTGTGCCTTTATTTCTGCTAACTTCTCTGCGCGGCGAGCCGTGAGGATAAGATTGTATCCGCCCTCGGCAAACTTTCTTGCGCAGGCTTCGCCGATGCCGCTTGTAGCTCCGGTTATGAGTGCTGTCTTTTTCATAATAGTCTGGTGTTAAATTGTTTAATCTGTTTAGGTATAGTTCTACTTCACTACTTTGTGACCTTCGTCTACCCATGCGTTGTACCCCTTGTCGAGCTCTACAACTACATAGCCGTTGCGCACGAGTATGCTTGCAGCCTTCTTGCTGCGTTTGCCGCTGCGACAGTTCACGGCTATCACTCTGTCTTTAGAAAGCGTTTCGCACGCCTTCTGCTCGAAGTCGGGCTTCAGCACGTCTATATTAACAGCGTTCTCGATATGTCCCGCAGCGAACTCTTCAGCCGTGCGCACGTCAAGTCGCACTACCGTTGTGTCGGCTATTATCTTCTCGTAGGCATCTGCCGACACGCTCTCGAAACCCTTGTTCTGCGCCTTGCAAGAGAAGATGGCGCAGAGCATAGTAAGTATGCTCATAATTCTGATTGCTTTCATTATTAAATAGGTTGTTATTTTATTTTTACTCAACTCATCACCACATCAAGCACCATCATCAGTACGAAGCCGATGGCGAAACCTATAGTGCTGAGATTGCTGTGCTGCCCGCTTGAGGCTTCTGGTATCAGCTCTTCCACTACTACGTAGAACATGGCGCCTGCAGCAAAGGCGAGCATGTATGGAAGGGCTGGCATCAGAAGCGATGCGAGCAAAAGAACGGCGATGGCTCCGATTGGCTCGACGACTCCACTGAGAGACCCTAACACGAATGATCTCCACCGACTGTTGCCTGCTGCGCGCATAGGCATTGAGATAATGGCTCCTTCTGGGATGTTCTGTATGGCTATGCCTAATGATACGGAAATGGCTGCGGCTAAGGATATGTGCGAAGAGCCGTTTTCGGCTCCTGCAAACACTACGCCTACAGCCATACCTTCGGGCAGGTTGTGTATGGTTACGGCAAGGGCAAGCATGGCGGTCTTTGACAAGTGAGACTTGATGCCCTCGGGCTTGTCTGTGCCTATGTGCAGATGAGGCGTTAGTTCGTCGATAAGCAGCAGAAAGCCTATACCCATCAGGAAACCAACGGCAGCCGGCACTACCGACCATGCGCCGCTATCGGCCTTCATTTCCATAGCAGGAATCAGCAAAGACCACACAGATGCGGCAACCATCACTCCCGAAGCGAAGCCCAACAATGTCTTTTGCAATCGTGCAGACATCTCGTCTTTCATAAAGAAGACAAAAGCCGATCCCAACATCGTTCCCAATAACGGAATTAGAAGTCCTACGATTATTGTAGTTGTCATTTCTGTCATATTCTTCTTTTTAACTTGTTTGTTACGATGCAAAGATACAACTTTGTTGTGAGCCGGGCAATACCTAAAAGTGATGCTTATTTATTTCTCGTACAATTCTATCGGCAGTCCGTCGGGGTCGCTGAAGAACACAAACTGCTTGCCGGTATATTCGTCTGTGCGTATCGGCTCGTGCTTTATGCTCTTGCTGTCGAGTTCGCCGACCGCCGCCGAGAGGTCGTCCACCTCGAAAGCAAGATGGCGCAGACCGGCTGCTTCGGGATAGGAAGGACGTGCTGGAGGATTGGGGAAGGAGAACAGCTCAACGACGTACGAGTCGCCAAGATAGCAGTCCGCCTTCCATGAGTCGCGTTTCTCGCGATAATGTTCACTTTTTATATTCATGCCGAGCACATCAGTATAAAACTGCTTTGAGCGCTCGTAGTCGGAGCATATTACGGCTACGTGATGTACTTTGTTGAGTTTCATAATATTCTTTCTGATTTTCTGTTTATGTTATGCGCTGCAAAAATAATTGCTTTATATGTAAACTCCAAATTTTATTGAGTAAAACAATATTCTCAATGGTATGTTATAAAAAATCAAGAGTAAAGAGTGGGAAAGTTGAAAGTTATGATTACCTTTGTTGAGGATTATCGTTGTTAGAAGAAACATCATATCATTCAACCTCCAACTCTTAATTTATAAATATGGCATTATCCAATATAGAGAAACATTACAATAAGCACCCTGAAGACCTTCGCTTGCAGCGCAGGCACGGCATCGTAGAGTTCGAAACCACCATGCATCACTTGCGCCGATACATCAAGCCCGACTCGTTGTTGCTCGATATAGGTGCAGGAACAGGACGCTACACATCGGCTCTTATGGCAGAAGGTTATCGGGTGAAGGCTGTAGAACTGGTGCGACGCAACATCGAGGTGTTCCTGAAGCGTGAGCCGACGGCAGATGTTGTGCAGGGCGACGCACGTAACATGCCGTTCCTGCCTACGGCGTATGCTGACGTTACACTGTTGCTCGGTCCGCTCTATCATCTCATCGGCGACGAGGAGAAGCTAAAGGCTCTGAACGAGGCAAAGCGCGTGACCAAACCGGGCGGACTGATTTTTGTGGCATACTTGATGAACGAATACAGCATTCTGTCGTATTGCTTCGACGAGGATAGAATAGAAGGACTGATGGAGCGTGGCGCCGTTGACGAGAACTTCCATATTCAGGCTCAGGCAGACGAGCTTTACGACTATGTGCGTATAGACGACATCAACCGACTTGACGAACGTGCAGGCTTGGAACGACTAACCATCTTCTCGCCCGACGGCGCTTCCGACTATATGCGCACACGTCTCAACCGCATGAGTGACGAGACGTTTGCGCGTTTCATAGAATATCAGAAGTGCATCTCCGAGCGTGCCGACCTTATTGGAGCTGGCAGCCATGTGGTGGATGTTGTGAGAGTTCCCTAACCAGTAGCCTCTGCTCTCTATTTTATGATGCCGTTATCCGTATCGCGTAGGTTTATGCGTTTTTCTGCCGAATTGTGCTTGCTTCCTCTACTCAGTCGCCAAGAGATGTTCAGCGAAACCAGATTGCCCATCCACTTTGAATAGCCTATGGTATGCTTGTAGAGATTGCGGTTGAGCAGTTCGTTCTCGTATGCCTTGTAGTTGTTGTTTAACGGATTCGCCCACGACAAGGAGAATTGCCAGTTGCGCCATGCGTGTGATGCTTTCACGACAGAATAGGCTCCGTTGTAGCCTTTCGATTCGCCCTCCAAAAAGCGGTTGCCGTTGTCTACGTATCCCTGCAGCGTGAATCTACCGAGATAAGCCGTGATGCCGGCTGCATAGAACCAAGAGGTGTAGCAATGTGTATAGTCATTGCTGTAGTTGAAGCATCTGTACAATCCTCCGTTGGCTGCAATATGAAGCTTTTCGGGCAAAAGCCAGTAGCTGGCGTATGCCATAACGCTCAAGGCGTCTATCTCCTTTTGGTTTATCTGTGTATAGACGAATTGATTGTCTTGGGTACGTTCATAATGAGCCATATTAGGCTTGAGACATTGCTTGAAGTAGCCGTCGACGAAGGCCTGCAAGCGATTGTTGTTATACGAAAACTGCAGGCGGTGCTCCATATCATGCGAAGGTTTCAAATCGGGATTTCCTTTGGTCCATTCCATGCTATTTGTGCGAATCATAACATCGCTTGTCATCGCTATGCGAGACACCTTGTCCTGCATCTGATAAGTATAGCTCATCTGCAAGCCGTTGTTGATCTGATATGTGAGCGATGCCTTCGGGTGAAAAGTCCAGAAATTGAATTTGTGACCGTTCTGCGTGTAATGAATGTAACTTACGCCAGCACCTAACGTGTAGCGCAGCTGGCGTAGCATACCTTTGATTTCTGCAAAGCCATACAGACGGTTATTGTTTGTCTTAGTAAGAGACGAAGCATCGCCAAGATAACCATTCTTTATGTATTTATAGCTATAGTTCACGCCCGTAGAGAACGTGAAGGGCTTCAGCCGATTCTCGTAGATTGCCTCCGCAAGCAAGGATGTTGTCTTGCCGTCTACATTGTATTTATAAGGAGAACCCTCGTCATAGAAAGAGCCGGTCTGCGTGGAGATGTATGTGCCTACGGCATTGGCGGTAAAAGACTGACGTGGAGATATCTGGCGGAAGAAGTAGACGTCCAATGCCGGCGAATAGCTTTTGTCAGTATCGCAACTTGTTGCTTGGTATTGCTGAGCGCCGTCCTTAATATCCTTAATAATGTAGTTGTCGGGAGCGTTGTTGAGCGCTCCACTCAATGATGTCTGAAGGACGGTGGCTGTAGAGTCAGCCCAGTTGTATGTCAGTTTTGCTTCGTGCGCAATAGCTTTACGAAGCGTCTCCATATCGTTTCGTTCTATTCTGTGTATGTTTCCGTCAGTCAATGTATATTCTGCTGACTGTTTGCTCTTGCTTCCTTTTGTACGATACCCACTCAAATCGTAGGAAAGCGACCATTCGCTTTTGCCGCGGTTCCACTTACCGTAAACCATGCCATCGCCATGCAAGGTGGTAAGCGCCGAAGTAAGGTCGGTACCAACGGTATATCCGCTCTCTTTTCTGCGTGTAATGATATCAACGACATAAGCTATACCGTCGCCATAACGCACGCCAGGATTGTTTATGAAGTCAATCTTCGTGATGTTCTTCGGATCGAGAGCCAACATCTCCGACTTGTCCACAACGATGCCATTTATTCTGATCTGAATGCTGCCGCGGTTGTCGATAGCTGTAATGGAGTGGTTGATATTGTCGATACGCAGATTGGCAAGCGAGAGCTTCTCAAGAATGCTGTAGCCGTTGTTCGATGACTGTTTTTGAGCATCGGTAGGGTAGAGAACCATGCCGTCGGGCTTGTTCACAACCTTGGCTGCCTTTATCGTAACCTCATTGAGCGTAACGATTTTGTCCACATCCTGGGCAGAAGCGGAGAATGCGGAGGAGAGAATAATAGAAAGTGTAATCAATCGTTTCATTTTGCACCAATTTTGTTATGGTGCAAAGTTATAATCTCCTTAAAAGAAAGCCAATTTACGAGTCTGACATTTACCTGACAATTAGCTGACAAAAGACTATCTACTTGATTATCAGACTATAGCTCTTGCCTCTGTCCGACTGGATCTTCAGCGTGCTATGAGTCTCTATGATTGGCTTTAAGCGCTTTATCAGAGTGTAGAGCGTGTCGCTTGCATCGGGCTTCTTCGGCCATAGTCGGTCGCAAATGTGCTGTTTTGATAGAGTATGCGTGTCGCTTGTTATGAACATTTCGAGCAGAGAATGCTGCATAGGCGTAAGACGAATTTGCTCGCCCGAAAGCGTCATGAACTTGTCGTTATAAAAGACAATGCCTCCGTACGATATGCCTTGCGCAATCAGCTCAGGTCTTTTCCTTTTTATGTACCACAAGCTGCACAATAGCCACAGCAATCCGGCAAACAGAAAAGCCCCTGATGCCTTTTGGTCGGACATCATGAAGGTAGTTGCGAAGCCACAGTTAGCCTCCGCTACGAGTCGGGTCTCCCAACGTCCGTCCTTGCGCACAGTACGCATGGCTATGCCTGCCGTGTCTTTCAGTTCGGCTATGGTGAGGCAGTTGCGATAGCAGCGTATGGTGTCTGTTGTGACCATATTGTCGGGCATTTTCACAAGCACCTGTTCCAATGCCCGATTCACATCCTGCGCTATAATATTCTCTGTTCTGCGATAACTGTTTATGCTTGTACACAATGCGCAGAGCATAAGAAAACTGAATATCATGTAGGGAAGAGTCTTCATAATTTGCACGATTTATTAAGTAAGCTATGTTTGTCAGCCACAAATGTACATTTTTATTATAAAACTCGCAAACGTTTTTTTTTGATTTTGCAAGTCGTTATGTACAAAAACCTTTACAGATAATGATTTTTTGCGGACTTTTAGTTTGGCGTTTGAAAAATAATGTATAATTTTGTTTCCTACTAATCTTAAGGTATAACTATGAATTGGAAAAAACTACAGAATGGTTCTGACATTAGAGGCGTGGCTCTTGAAGGTATTGAAGGAGAACACGTTAACCTCACACCCGAAGTTATAGAAACAATCGCAAAGTCGTTCGTGCGCTGGATAAGAAACAACTCTGACTGCGAGACGCCGACTATTGCAGTAGGTATGGATTGTCGTCTTTCTGGCAGCAGCATCAAGAGTGCGTTTGTGAAGGGCGCTGTTGAGGCTGGTGCGAATGTCGTAGACTGCGGACTGGCTTCTACTCCAGCCATGTTCATGACCACTATCAGCGAGCATGTGAAGGCTACGGCTTCGGTTATGGTGACGGCAAGTCATCTGCCTTTCAACCGCAACGGACTTAAGTTCTTCACTCCAAAGGGCGGTCTCGACAGCAAGGACATTGCTTCTATCCTTGCGATAGCAGAGAATGGAGAATATGTTTTTGAAGGCGCGAAGGGCAGTTCGTCAACACTCGACTTCATGGATATCTACTCTCGTCATATTGCCGACTACATCTGTGAGGGTGTGAATGCTGATGATTATCAGCATCCGCTTAAGGGCATGCACATTATTGTAGACGCAGGCAACGGCAATGGCGGATTTTTCGAGAAGATATTGAGTGCGCTTGGCGCCGACACAAAGGGCAGCCAGTTCCTCAATCCTGACGGACGCTTCCCTAACCATATTCCTAACCCTGAAGACCGTGAGGCGATGGCTTCTGTCTGCAAGGCTGTGGAAGAAAGCGATGCCGACCTTGGTGTAATCTTCGATACAGACGTAGACCGTTCGGCTATCATCGGCAGAAAGGGCGAACCAATCAACCGCAACTCTCTCATTGCGCTTATATCTTCCGTGATATTGGATGAGCATCCTGGAAGCACAATCGTAACCGACTCTGTTACTTCAGACGGTCTTGCAGAGTATATCAGCGAAAAGGGAGGTAGGCACCACCGCTTCCGCCGCGGATACAAGAACGTGATAAACGAGGGCATCCGTCTGAACGAAGCAGGTGAGGAGTGCTGGTTGGCTATTGAGACATCTGGCCATGCGGCTCTGCGTGAGAACCACTTCCTCGACGACGGCGCTTATCTTGCAGCAAAGCTCATAGTCTTCGCAGCAAAGCTGTACAAGGAGGGTAAGCAGGTGCATGAGGTGATTGCTTCGCTGAAGCAGCCAAAGGAGAGCAAGGAGATAAGAATAAAGCTCACCGATCCCGACTTTAAGGCTCAAGGCGCGAAGGTGCTTGAGGATATGAAGGCAAAGGCAGGAGGAGTGGAAGGCTGGACGATTGTTGAGCCAAACTACGAGGGGCTGCGTGTAAGTTGCGGCAATGTGGACGAAGCCGGTTGGTGGTTGCTGCGCATGTCGCTGCACGACCCGGTTATGCCCCTTAACATCGAGAGTAACGTAGAAGGTGGTGTTGAGGCTATCGAAGGCAAACTGAAGTCGCTCGGACTGATTTAATATATAAAAGGGCTGGATTCCTTTGTGGAACCCAGCCCTTGTTATGTTTATATATAATGAGTGTTTGTTTATATATAATGAGTGTTTGTTTATATATAATGAGTGCTTGTTTATATATAATGTGAGATTAGAGGTTGTTCGTAATCTCTTTGCCCATTTGCATTACGTATGTGAGGTTGATGTCCTTGTCGAACACCATGAGGTCGGCATCCTTGCCTTCCTCGATAGAGCCCTTGCGGTCGAAGACGCCCATGATTTTTGCAGGCGTTTCGCTCGCCATACGGAACACATCAATCATCGGTATCTCTGCCTTCTGTATGCAAGTGCGTATAAGAACGTCCATTGTGGCGATAGAGCCGGCAAGCACCGAGCGGTCGGCCAGCTTGCAAACGCCGTCTTCCATAATGACGCGAGCCTCAGCAGACACGTCGCCTTCGCTTGCAGCGTAAGCCAAAGAGTCGGTTATGAGAGCGGTTTTCTCGACACCCTTTATCTTATACACAATCTTGAGCATAACCGGCGGTACGTGTATGCCGTCGGCAATCACCTCTACGGTCATGTCCTGCAGCGCATAGACACTCTCTACGGTGCCCGGCACCTTGAACTCGTGCTCCTTGTAGACAACCGGCATAGCGTTGTAGAAGTGAGAAGCGTGAGTCATTCCGGCGTCGTGTGCCTTAACTACGTCTTCGTATGTGGCGCGTGTGCAGGTGAGAGCAGAGAGAACGCCATGACTACGCAGCTCTTTTATGAATCTTACAGAGCCGGGCAGCTCTGGCGCCTCGTCCCATCGCTTGATGCACTTGTACTTCTTTAGCAGCGACTCGTATTCGTAGATGATCGGCGCCTTTATGAGCACAGGGTTCTGCGCACCAGCCTGCTTGCGGTTGATGTATGAGCCCTCGATGTGGAGACCAAGTACCGGGCTGTCCTTCTCGTTCATGAGTTTCTCGCACACCGTGCAAGCAGCCTCGATGGTAGGAATTGTAGAAGAAGAGAGCGTCGGGTATATAGCGGTGGTGCCATGCTTGAGATGCGCATTAACAGCCGCACGGAAAGCGTCTTCGCAACCCTCTATGAAGTCGCGTCCGCCGCCACCATGAGCGTGCATATCAATGCCGCCGGGGACTATATATCCCCCCTTGGCATCGATGATTTCGGCTCCGACCACATGAAGGTTGATGTTAGAGACGGCCCTGATTCTGTTGCCGTCGGTAACAATGGAGCCGCCATCAAGCCATCCTTTAGGTGTGAGGATGCGACCATTGACAAATTGTTTCAACATAGTGTTTTCGGTTTAGAGTTCGTTTGTAACCTCGTTGCCCATCTGCATTACGTATGTAAGCTTAAGGTCTTTGTCGAACATCATGATGTCGGCGTCCTTGCCGTCCTCGAGCGATCCCTTGCGGTCGAACACGCCCATGATCTTTGCAGGCGTCTCGCTCGCCATGCGGCATGCGTCTTCCATCGGTATGTTCGCCATCTGTACGCACGTGCGTATGAGGCGGTCCATTGTGGCGATAGATCCGGCAAGGGCGGAGTGGTCTGCCAGTTTGCACACGCCGTCTTCGAGTATGACACGCGGGTCGAACGCCACGCCCTCGTCGCTTGCAGCACACGCCAAAGAGTCGGTGATGAGCGCTGTCTTCTCTACGCCCTTGATCTGATAGACGACACGAAGCATGACCGGCGGTACGTGTATGCCGTCGGCGATCACCTCTACGGTCATATCGGGGAGGGCGTAAACACTCTCTACGGTGCCCGGCACCTTGAACTCGTGCTCTTTGTAGACAACGGGCATGGCGTTGTAGAAGTGTGTGGCGTGCATCATGCCCGCCTTATGTCCGGCCACGACGTCAGCGTATGTGGCGCGAGTGTGGCCGATAGAAGCCACGACGCCATGCTTGCGGCACGACTGTATGAACTCTATAGAGCCGGGTAGCTCGGGCGCCTCGTCCCATCGCTTGATGCACGGATACTTGTCGAGCAGCGGTTCGTACTCCTCGGCTACTGGCGGCTTTATCCACTCTGGTATCTGCGCGCCCGCCTGCTTCGGATTGAAGTAAGGGCCTTCGAGGTGAAGTCCGAGCACGGGGCTGTTCTCCTCAGCCATGAGCTTCTCGCATGTTTCGCAAGCAGCCTCAATCATGGGAACGGTAGAAGAAGAGAGAGTAGGGAATATGGAAGTGGTGCCATGCTTCATGTGTGCCTTGATAGCCACGCGGAACGCCTCCTCGGTGCCCTCCATGAAGTCGCGTCCGCCGCCACCATGCACGTGCAGCTCTACTCCGCCGGGCACGACATAGCATCCTTTAGCGTCGATGATTTCTGCGTCTACGATGTGTAGGTCGCTGTTGGATACGGCTAAGATTTTGTTGCCGTCGATGATTACAGAGCCGCCTTCGAGCCAGCCTTGAGGAGTGAGAACGCGACCGTTGAGTATTTGTTTTAGCATAACTGAATGAATTGTTTAAGAACTTCGCAGGCTGCACGATGTGTCGTCAGGCGACTGAGGGTGCAACGATGCTCTGTTCGTTAGTAGGTTTTTCAGAGAGCAAAGGTACACATTATTTTTATTGCTGCAAAAAAAAACAATGCAAAGAATTATAAAAAAAGACGGTTGTGAGAGGGTTTAATCTCACAATCGTCTTGGTTATTCTGACAGCCAGCATCGTTACCTTTGCGTGGCAAGGATGTTACCTTTGCGCGGTAAGGGTAGTTCAGCTATGCTGTAATGAGGTTTTCGCTACGCGGTAATATATTAGCTGCGGGAGTTATTTGACGAGCTTCTTGAGGCTTTTGCCGTCGGACATGCGTAGGATGTTGATGCCCTTAGAGAGTGTGTTGCGTCGAGCGCCGTCGAGGGAGTAGAGCGCCTTTATCTTTGCTACCTTGTCTTTGTCTTTGACGACGATAGGAGCGACGTCAGTAGCGGAGCCTGCGGCGTCGGGGTCTTGCGTGTCGAGCACCCAAGAGACGTAATATTCGTCCTGGTTAAGGTCTTCGGGCGAGATGTGTGCGAAGCCGGCTATGTAGCGTCCGTCGGCAGAGATGGCGCAGGGCGTATTGAAGTAGCCCTCGTCGTAGTCGGCGAGTCGTGTAGCACCGGGGAAGGCAGTGGCGAGACGCTGTATGTCGCTCTCGCCAGCTTTCCATAGGAAGCCGACGCGCGGTCCGTAAGCGCCGCCGTAGAATCCGACGACCGTGCCGTCGTCAGCGACGCCGAAGCCGTAGACCTCGGTACCGACCTCGGCGAAGCGCTCGTCGTCGTCGTTGGGCGTGAAGAACTCGACTTCGTCGGTTTGGAGGTTGTAGCGTGCTGTGCTTTTGAGGGATCCGTTGTCGCCGAGGTATTTCTCGTAGTTGATGATGAGCCACTTGCCGTTGGGGGACATCGTTGTCTGGTCGCAGCTGAACATGGCGTAGGGCTTTGAGGACTCAGCCGTAGCGGCGAAGTAGGGACGAGAGACGGGGTAGGGGAAGAAGGTGGAGCCGTCGTTGAGCAGCGCCCATGTAGTGGCGGGACGTGTAGCCATATCGTCGACGAAGTAGCCGGAGATAGTGCCGTTGTCGGCTACGGAGAGTGCGGCGGCGCCAGCGGACTCGTATCCGAGGAAGGAGTTAGAGGGGAGCGGAAGGTCGCGGGGCGTGCCGTCGTGGAAGATGCAGGGCGTGCCTTCGGTCTGTGCGCCGTCGTAGCGTGCTCCGACGATGTAGCCCCCCGAGGGGCTGATGCCGTTGAAGAGATACTGGTCGGTAGCGCCGTAGGTGGTGCATTTCTGCGTAGAGAAGTCGAACGTAGCCGCCGGTCCGTTCCATCCGACCGCGAGGCCGTTGTTGGCTATAGCCTTTATCTGGAGGTCGACGTCGGCGTCGGGGTCGTCGGAGGGGTTGACGTCGAAGTTGACGATTTTGTCGTTTTCGAGGTCGAAGATGAAGGCTCCGAAGGTAGAAGCGTTAGAACCGGCGACATACTTGGCGTTTGGGGACATGGCGGTGATCATGAGTCCGTTATGGTCGGCGTCGGGGAGTTCGGTGATGCCGTTCTGTGCGACAGCAGCGCTAGCAGAAGCGAGTATCGCAGCGATAGAAAGTAGCGTTTTCTTCATGTTGTGTGTGTGTTTGTTAAACAAAATGTTATCTATTTGCGTGCAAATTTAGAAAATTTATTATTGTTTACAAAGGGAAACTTGAAAAAAGTTTATTAAAACGAGTTTTTGCTTTCAATTACGGATATATTTCTATATGGCTGCTACCGGAGCTACCGTCCTTGATGATGCGTATCTGGGTGGTAATGCGTTCGGACATGGTGTCGGTATGGCTGATTACGCCTACTTTCTTTCCTTGAGACGACTGGAGCATTGCCAAGGAGTCGATAACTGTGGCAAGAGTGTCGGGGTCGAGCGTGCCGAAGCCCTCGTCGATGAAGAGATTCTCAAAACTGATGTTACGTGACGAGAGAGAGGAAAGCCCGAGCGCCAGTCCGAGCGAGACGATGAAAGTCTCGCCACCAGAGAGAGACGTCGTGTCGCGCACGTCGTCGGCACGGTCGTGGTCGACCACGCGGATGCCGAGCGAATTCTTCACCTGCTGAAGTTCGTATCGAGAGTTGAACTTTCTGATTTCGACGTTTGCATGCTCAATGAGGAAGCGCAGCGTGTAGCATTGAGCTATCTTGCGTAGCGTCTTGCCGTCGCCCCCGATGGCGTCAGCGATCTCCTCCCATTCGCGTTTTGCGACTTCCGCTTTCTGCTTTTGCGCAAACATATTGCCCATCAGTTCTTTAGCCATGTTGTGACGTTGGAGTCGGGCTTTGGTGTCGATGAGTTCTTGGTTGGAGACGTTCTCAAGTTCTGCCTTTTTTGCGAGCAGCGCCTCTTTCTGCATATCGGGCCTCTTCTGCAGAAGCTCGTGCATAGAGCGGTTTTCGTTGCGAAGAGTAGTTTCTGCAGAGGTGAAGGCATCTCGCAATCGCTTTTGGATGGTGCGTATGTGCTCCCAATTCTCGGTAGAGTAGAGGAGATGAGCGATAGAGTCTTCAGTAAGAATATTCTCGGTATGAGCCTTGTTGTAGTCTGTCAGCCACGCCGAAAGTTCAGTATTCCGCTTGTTTATAGAGTAGTGCTCTTTTTCTTTCTGTGTTTTGGTTGCAGATTCTTTACCCCGGACCTCATTGAGTAGTTCGCGCAATCGTGAAATGGCTTCAGTCTTAGCTTTCACTAAGCTGTCAGCCTTTGACTTGGCTGCGTTCAGCGAATTCTCAAATTCGTCAGGATCCTTGTCTCCAATCTCTTTATTCAAATCAAGCCGCTTTGTTTCAACGATATGCTGCGCATCAACCAAAGCTTCTGCTGCAGACGAGAAAACGGCAGTTTTATCTGAGAGTTGGGCTTTAAGATTTTCGGTTTTTCCCTTTTCTGTTTCGAGCAATGTGTTTGCTTCCGTTACTCTTTTTTCTGCCGTCTGTATCTTTTCTGATGCAGTTTTTGTGTATCCCTGCTTTGCCTTATCAGCTGCATCCATCTGCTTGCGGAGTTTGTCTACAAGCTTTACCTGCTCGTTGTGTGCCTTTAGTTCTGCGTCGGAAAGCTTTACCTTCTTTTCGATTTCCGGCATGAGCGATCTGAGCAGATCTTCAGCCTCCGGCCAGTTGTTATGCGCGCAAGCTATCACTTTCCATTCGTCAGAAAGGCTTGCAGTTTCAGAACGGAGCGTTTCTATAGTTTTGCTTATACCGTCTAAAAGTCCTTTGTTCCTACTCTGTTCTTTGGTGAGCTGCTGTTTTTCTGTCTGTTGGGCGTTGATCTGTGCACGTTTACCCTCAATAAGAGCGTTCATATCGTCGATTACCGGTAATATGGCATCCTTGTCGCTGTAAGGATGATGCGTAGCACCACATAGCGGACAAGCTTCACCTTCTGTCAGATTGCCACGATGCAAAGCCCAGTTTTCGCTTGTCATAAGGGCGTACGACTTGAGAAGAATCTCGAGTTCCTTATTAAGTTCTTCGATTCTGTATTTCTTAAGTTGTTCTGAGATTACAGCGTTTCTGTCTGTCAACACCTTTTGCTGGCAGACATTCTTGTCGTGTTCTGTACGCTTTGCCTTCAAAGCTGCTTGTATGCGAATGGCAGAATTGAGGTCTGTAAGGTTTCGTTCTGCCATCGTCTTAGCATTCTGAAGCTTCGCAGCATCGCAACGTTCAAGCTTTTTGTTTTCTTCATCGTATGAAGAAGTGGCATCATCAGCCTTTTGCGACAAAAGCTTCTCTTCTTCCTTCGTTCGCTGTTGCAAGGCAATCAGACTTTCCTTCGATTTGCTAAGCACAGCTTCTGCAGCTTCAATATTCTTCCTGTTATCAGCTACAGCTTTCTCTGCTTTAACTTTGGCATTCTCAGCTTCAGTTTTTGCTTTTGCCTTGTCGTTGAGAGCTGTCTGCAAAGCCTCGAGTTCGGTTTTTATCTGGCGGGCTTTATTGATATGAGGTTTTTGAATTTCAAGCTCCTCCGAAGCCTTTTGTGCATTGGCTTCAAGCAGTTTGAGTTCAACATCTTCCTCCTGCTTTATCTTCTTTTCTTTATTTAAGATAGCAGACTCCAACTCTTTTAGGGTTTTCTCCAAAGAAGCAATGTTTGTTTCGGATGTCTTGATATCCTTTAACAGGGCGACAGCAGGAAGGGTTGCATCGTGAAGCGAGAGACGGGCTGCTTGCTCTGCAAAAGCATCTATCTGACTTTTTGCTTCGTTGAAAGCCTGCTCAAATTTTACGATGTTTTGCTGGTGCTTTTCAAGAGTAGTGTACCAGGCAAGCGCTTCTGTTATTTTCTGCAACTCCTCTTTTATCTGCTTATCCAACTTCTCCAGTTCGTCGATGCGCTCCTTTACGCTACAGAGATCTTCTTCGGGTATAAGGTCCTTCTCTTGAGCTGTGAAGTTGGCTGCAATCAGATCGTAGGCTTTAACGGCTTCGTCCTTTTTCTGCTTTATCTCTTTGGCTATGTTTGTGTACAATTCCTCACACCCGATGAGCTTTTCGAGTAATTCATAGCGTTCATTTTCCTTGGCAGTAAGGAAGTTTGCAAACGATCCTTGGGCTATAAGTACGGTCCGCAAGAACTGTTCGTAGTCCAGACCGATGATAAGAGGAAGTCTATTCCAGTCGTCAACCTCTTCTGTAGGTACACCATTGTTGACATCAATCTTGTAGAGAGACAGAGTAGGATCTTCAAACTTTTTGGTTTTCATGCGAACATACCATTCTGCGCGGTATAGTGTGCCGTTGTTGGCAAGAAAAGTAAGTTTGCTATAGCCTTCCTTCTTGCCGCGTGTGAGGATGTTGCGCGAGTCAGTAGGCGCAAGTCGACATTTCTCTTCAGAACTCAAATTGCCGAATACTTCGATATTCTGGTTGCGGTCGCCTTTCTTGCGTGGATAGCGTGGTGCACGATTGTATAGCGCAAGGCATATAGCGTCAAGAATTGTAGACTTGCCGCTACCGGTAGGACCGACAATACTGAATATCGTACTGTCGCCTAATGCTCCTTCTTCAAAGTTGATTGTCTCGCCTCCAATACGGTCGAGAGATGCAAGGTTCTGTATTTCGAGCTTTATGAATTTCATTAGTTCATGTTTCCTTTAATGTGTTCGAGTAACTGCTTGAGAATCATCTCTTGATGTTCTGTCATTTGCGCATTGTGTTTAACAGCGAACGTTTCCTTTAACGTGTCAAGAGGGTCGCGATTGAGGATGTCATCAATACTTTGAATATGATGGTTGTCGGCTATCGTACTGAGGTCAAGAGTGGGTATTATTTTCTGTATTTTACAAAGAACTGCATTCTTCTTGCTGATGATCGCCTCCGGTTCCTTGATGTCATCATTACTTACCTTCTCAAGTTTCACCTTAAGGACAAGATACACGAAATTGTCGTCCAACTTATCGTCCGTTCTATCAGGCAACTTCTCTCTGATTAGTTTCTGCAGCTTCTTCGGAGTGAGTTCTTCGTCTCCTTCCGGCAGGATGCATAACTTATGCTGTGGCGTATATTCGAGAAACTCCACCTTAGGCTTTTGTGTGTTGGAGATCGTTACCATATCGACACCATGTCTGTAGTCGATTTCGGCAAAAGACATAGGCAGAACACTTCCCGTATAACGTGCCCAGTCTGTATTCCATATATGCTGACGCTTATGTATATGGCCACAGGTAAGGTAGTCGGGGTGTCCAATCCAACCTTGCATGTTCACCTCCTCCTGACCACCAATGACAATTTTCTCGCTGGCATCCTTTGTAGCGATGTCAGCGCCTTTAGCGTACATGTGTGCCATCATTACGATTGGCCTGTCGGGATAAGTCTCACGAGCCATACTTGTGAGGTTGCGAAGAAAGGTGTTTACTCCTTCCGAATAACATGCATTCTGCACAATATCGCTTCGCAGGTATGGAACTGTGAGCACAACAATTTCTTCCCCGTTTTTATTTCTCACGGGTACCATTAGGTCGTTGTAATCAATTTCCCATTTCCCGCCGTCGTTGTCAGCGTTCCATGTGCGACGCACGTTTCCCCTTATCTCTACATTATGTCGTGTGAGGAGGGCGCGAGGAGCTTCAAGACGACTGGCTGAGTCATGATTGCCCGCTGTTATGATAATTTGCATCTGAGGGGATGCTTGGGTAGCGTCAGCCAGAAACTCATAATAGGCAGATTGGGCAGCAGCGGAAGGATTGCCATTGTCGAACACATCGCCTGCTATAAGAAGGGCATCGGGTTGTTGCTCTTCAATTCTTTGAAGAAGCCATTTTAGAAAGTGTTTATGCTCTGGCAGACGGTCGTTGCCATGGAAAAGGTTTCCGATGTGCCAGTCGCTTGTTGTTATCAGCTTCATATGTTTAGTTTTTCTTCTCAAGTTCGTGAAGGCTCTCCATTTTCTTTGACTCGAGGAATTCGTAGATGCCACCCAGGTGTTCTTGAACGCGTCCGTGTCCGAATTCGTAGACTTTAGAAACGAGGCCGTCGAGGAAATCGCGGTCGTGGCTTACGACGATGAGCGTTCCGTCGAAGTCCTGTAGTGCCTGCTTGAGCACGTCTTTGGTGCGTAAGTCGAGGTGGTTTGTCGGCTCGTCGAGTATGAGGAGGTTGACCGGCTGGAGTAGGAGTTTGAGTATAGCGAGTCGTGTGCGCTCTCCTCCGGACAGCACCTTCACCTTCTTTGTCGACTCTTCGCCTCCGAACATGAAGGCTCCCAGTAGGTCGCGTATTTTGTTGCGTATTTCTCCCTTCGCCACGTCATCGATGGTCTGGAAGACGGTGAGCTCGCCGTCGAGGAGCGACGCCTGGTTCTGTGCGAAGTATCCGATCTGTACGTTGTGTCCGATCTGTAGCTTTCCCTGGCTTTTCAGTTGTCCCATGATGCACTTGACGAGAGTAGACTTACCCTCGCCGTTTCGCCCGACGAAGGCTATCTTGTCGCCTCTCTCGACGGTAAGATTGACGCCGCTGAAGACAGTCTTGTTGTTGAACGCCATGGCTACGTCGTTCATTTGGATGGGGTATGCTCCGCTTCGTGGAGAAGGCGGGAACTTCAGTCGGAGGTGGCTTGTATCCTCCTCGTCGACCTCGATGAGTTGGAGTTTTTCGAGCATTTTTACGCGGCTCTGCACCTGGAGTGTTTTTGAGTATGTGCCTTTGAAGCGTTCGATGAAGTCGCGCGTCTCGGCGATGAATTTCTGCTGTTCTTCGTATTTCTTGAGTTGCTGTTGGCGTCGCTCTTTTCGCAGTTCGAGATATTGGCTATATGAAGCCTTGTAGTCGTAGATGCGTCCGAGAGTGACCTCGATGGTGCGAGTTGTGATGTTGTCGACGAATTTTCGGTCGTGGCTGATAACGACTACCGCCTTAGAGCTGTTGGTGATGAACTGTTCGAGCCATTGGATAGACTGGATGTCGAGGTGGTTGGTCGGCTCGTCGAGTAGGAGCACGTCCGGCGATCTGAGGAGGAGTTTTGCGAGCTCGATGCGCATTCGCCATCCTCCGGAGAACTGGCTTGTGGGGCGGTTGAAGTCGGAGCGCTGGAAGCCGAGTCCGAGTAGCGTCTTCTCGACGTGCTCCTCGAAGTGGGTGGAGTCGATGGCGTAGAACCGCTCGGAGAGGGCGGACAGCTTCTCGATGAGCAGCATGTAGCCGGGGCTCTCGTAGTCGGTGCGGGTAGAGAGCTGGTTGTTGATGCGGTCGATCTGCGCCTGGATTTCATGGAGATGGGCGAACGCCTGGCACGTTTCGTCGAACACGGTGCGCTTGTCTTCGGTAAGGAGGTGCTGGGGGAGGTAGGCCACGACGCAGTCTTTGGGCGCCGAAACGGAGCCTCGTGTGGCTGTGCGGACGCCGGCCAAGATCTTGAGCAGCGTGCTCTTGCCGGCTCCGTTCTTGCCCATGAGAGCTATACGGTCCTTAGGGTTTATCTGGAAGGAGACGTCTTTAAATAAGGTGGTGCCGCCGAACTCGACGGTTAGTGCATCGACTGTAATCATGTGTGCTTATTGGGTTGTTATTTAACTTGTCTGTAATAGGGGTTTTTGGGTGATTCATCCGCAAAGTTACGAATTTCTCGATTAAAATTGCTAACTTTGCTGGCTAAAAGAGTTTTTGGCTGCGGAGACCTTTAGGATGGTTGGTGCAGCAGAGACGGCTGCGCGCCCTTGGGGGAGGCAGCCATGGCTTAGAAAGAAACAATTTACCTAAAAAACGAAGAAGATGAAGAAAATAGTTACTACGGTAGTGGTTGCGCTTGCTTCCACATTGGGCTGTGCGCAGACGACGCTATGGCAGACGGACACGGCGCGGCATGAGTATTATCGCATTCCGGCGATCGTGGCATACGACGAGCAGGTGATAGCCTTTGCGGACAACCGTTCGGGTGTGACGGACGCTACGAGTTGGGGCGACGTGGGGTCGGCAGGCAACATCAGTATAGAGGTGCGCCGGAGCAAGGACGGCGGGTGCACATGGGGCGCCGCCGAATGCGCCGTGAGGGGTTTCGGCAGCGGCAACTTCGACCAGAGCCATGGCGACGCGGCTGTGGTGCGCGACCGCAGGACGGGACGGATGCTGATAATGACCGGTTCGGGCGAAGTGGGCTACGGACGGTCGAGGGTGACGACGCCAGGCGACTACAGCGAGGCGCTGAAGGTGGGCCGCTACTATAGCGAGGACGACGGACACACATGGAGGGGCGGCGAGGTGACGCAGGAGATATACGACATGTATCGCGGCCACGGCAACATATACCGCCTGTTCTTCACGAGCGGAAAGATCTGTCAGAGCAGACTCGTGAAGCGCGGCGCTTACTACCGCATCTATTCGGCGGTGGTGACGAACGAGGGAAGCCTCGTGGTTTACTCGGACGACTTCGGCGGCACGTGGAAGCCGTTAGGCGGCGCCGACGCGCGTCCGACACCGGAGGGCGACGAGGCGAAGATAGAAGAGCTGCCCGACGGACGCGTGTTGCTGAGCTGCAGACGCGGCGGCAAGGAGGGGCGCTGCTTCAACATCTACACGTACGAGAACAAGAGGTATAACAGCGGAAGCTGGGCCACGCCGGTAGCGTCTGAAGCAGAAGAGGGCGGGACGGCAACTCTGAACAACAACACGAACGGCGAGATACTGCTGGTGCCGGCAAAGGCAGTGGGCGGCAAGCGCGTGTACGTAGCCCTGCAGTCGGTGCCGCGCGGCTCGCACGGCGACCATCCGTCTAACCTGGAGCGTCGCAGCCATGTGTCGATATACTGGAAGGCGTTCGGCGAGGCAGAAGGCTGGAGGACTCCGGAGGACTGGGTGGACGGCTGGAAGCGCTATGAAGTGACGGACGGGAAGTCGGCATACTCGACGATGGCTATAGGCGGCGACGGCACGATACGCTTCATATACGAAGACGAGGGCGTGCGCTTCCGCCTGGGCAGTCAGTGGACAGAGATGTACAACATTCTCTATAGGAATCTGACTCTACGGGAGATAACCGGGGGCGAGTATGAGTATAGCAAGCATAAGTAAGTTTAATCAACATACAGATCAGAACAAGTGTATATAGGAATAGCAGGAAATATTGGTTGCGGCAAGACAACGCTCACAGAGATGCTTGCGGAGCACTACCAATGGGAACCGCGGTATGAGACAGTAGTGAACAATCCGTACATGGACGACTACTACAAGGATCTGCGGCGGTGGTCGTTCGCGATGGAAGTGTTCTTTCTGAAAGAACGCTTCAAGGACGTTATAGGATTTGCGGATTCGGAGAACATCGTCATACAAGACCGCACCCTTCATGAAGGCGTGTTCGTGTTCACGGCGAACAACTACGAGCAGGGAAACATGAGCGACCGCGACTTTGAGACGTATATGGAGCTGTACGAGATAATGATGGAGAAGGTGAAGCTGCCCGATCTGATGATTTATCTGAGGGCTTCGGTGCCACACCTCGTGGAGAACATACAGAAGCGCGGACGCGTCTACGAGCAGAAGATACCTATCGAGTATCTGCAAGGACTGAACGACCGCTACGAGGACTTTATCCTTAACAAATACAAGGGCAAGGTGCTTACGGTAGATGTGGACAAACTCGACTACAAGACGCGCCCGGAGGACTTCAGTTTCATTACGGACAAGATAGACGCTATCTTGGCAACCAATCATACTCACTCTAAATAACAGAAAAGAACAATGCATATAGCTATAGCCGGAAACATTGGCAGCGGCAAGACCACGCTGACCAAGATGTTGGCAAAAAGATATAACTGGTCGCCACGTTTCGAACCCGTTGAACACAATCCGTATCTCGACGACTTCTACAACGATATGTCGAGATGGTCGTTCAACCTGCAGATATACTTCCTGAACAAGCGCTTCAAGGAAGTGGTGTAGATAAGTCAGAGCGACAAGGACATCATTCAGGACCGCTCCATCTTTGAGGACGCCTGCATCTTTGCGCCCAATCTGCACGGACAGGGATATATGTCGGACCGCGACTTCGAGAACTACTCGGATCTGTTCGACACGATGATGACGCTCGTGAAGCTGCCCGACCTTATGATATACATACGCTAGACGGTGCCAAACCTTATAAGCCAGATAGGCAAGCGCGGACGCGAATGCGAGCAGACGATACGCATCGACTACCTGACGGGACTGAACGAGAGATACGAGGAGTGGATAAAGAATTACAAGGGAAGGCTGATAATAGTGGACGGCGACACGCAGAAGTTTGAGTCGGACACGGAAGCGTTCAGAAAGATCACGGACCAGATAGACGCTATGCTCTACGGTCTGTTCAAATAAAAACGACTATTTTGTAAGTTTTTCGGAAAATCTTCTTACCTTTGTCTTTGTATTAGACAAAATGTTTTGCACATAAACACAAAAGTTATGGGAGAAATGTTCAAATTTACAGAAGAAGAGAAGGCAGAGCTCCTTGAGATGAGCGAGCAGCTGAGGCAGCAGATGGGCGACGAATACCGTGAGGAAGACGCTGAGAAAGTGCGCGATCAGATAGAGAGCGATCTGCAGGAGAACAAGATAAAGAGAGACGTTTTCGGGCTGAACCCTATACTTATGAGTTTTCGGACCGCTCTGCTCGAGCTTGAGGAGATAGGCATGAAGCGCGACTGCGTGCTGTCGATATTGCTCTACAACAGCGTGGCGAACGAGAGTCTCACGATAGAAGAGATAGAGACAGAATACGGCACAAGCATAGCCCATATCATCCGAGGTCTTGTACGCATTCACGAGCTATACCGCAAGTCGCCGGTGATAGAGAGCGAGAACTTTCGCAACCTTCTGCTCTCGTTCGCCGAGGACATGCGCGTGGTGCTGATTATGATATCGGAGCGCGTGGTGCTTATGCGCCATATCCGCGATACCGAAAACAACGAGGCTCAGCAGAAAGTGGCTGAAGAAGCGAGCTATCTGTATGCTCCGCTGGCACACAAGCTGGGCCTCTATAAGCTGAAGAGCGAGTTGGAAGACCTCAGCCTGAAGTATCTTGAGCACGACGCCTACTATATGATAAAGGAGAAGCTCAACGAGACGAAGCGCTCGCGCGACGCATATATAGAGAAGTTTATAAAGCCTATCGCCGAGAAACTCGACGCCATGGGCATAAAGAGTCATATAAAAGGCAGAACGAAGAGCATACACTCGATATGGCAGAAGATGAAGAAGCAGCAATGCGGATTCGAGGGCATCTACGACCTCTTCGCTATACGCATCATCATCGACTCGCCGCTGAGCGAAGAGAAGATGCAATGCTGGCAGACCTACTCGCTCATCACCGACATGTACCAGCCCAACCCGAAGCGTCTGCGCGACTGGCTCTCGGTGCCGAAGTCGAACGGCTACGAGAGTCTGCACATAACCGTGCTCGGTCCGGAGCAGAAGTGGGTGGAGGTGCAGATACGCACCGAGCGCATGGACGAGATAGCCGAGAAAGGTCTGGCTGCGCACTGGCGCTATAAGGGCATCAAGGGCGATTCGGGCATAGACGATTGGCTCAACAACATACGAGCAGCACTCGAAGCAGGCGACAGCTTGCAGCTTATGGACCAGTTCAAGATGGATCTGTACGAAGATGAGGTGTTCGTATTCACGCCGAAAGGCGATCTGCTGAAATTTCCGAAAGGATCGACCGTGCTCGACTTCGCCTACCACATACACTCAGGCGTCGGCAACAAGTGTGTCGGCGGCAAGATAAACGGCAGGAACGTGTCGTTCAGAGAGGTGCTTCACTCGGGCGACACAATAGAGATTCTGACGCAGAACAACCAGACGCCGAAGCAGGAGTGGCTGAACATCGTGCAAAGCTCGAGGGCGAAGTCGAAGATACGCCTTGCGCTGAAGGAGCTGAAGGTGAAGGACGGAGTGTTTGCGAAAGAGATGCTCGAGCGCAAGTTCAAGAACCGAAAGATAGAACTTGAGGAGAGCGTGCTTTACCATCTCATCTCGAAGATGGGCTTCAAGGAGACTTCCGACTTCTACAGACAACTCGTAGACGAGAAGATAGACATCAACGATGTTGTGGACGGATACATAGCCGAGAAAGAACACGGCGCAAACCAGAAGATGGGCGCTGCGATACGTTCGGCAGAAGAGTTTGTGCTTGACAAAGACAATAATGCAAACAGCTTCCGCACAAAGTCGTCAGACGACGAGCTGGTTATCGACCGCAACCTTAAAGGCGTAGACTACTCGCTGGCACAATGCTGCCATCCTATCTACGGCGACCAGATATTCGGCTTCGTGACCGTGAACGGCGGTATCAAGATACATTGCCAGGACTGTCCCAATGCCCCCGAACTGCGCAAGCGCTTCGGTTATCGAATAGTGAAAGCAAGATGGAGCGGCAAGGGAACATCGCAGTATAACATAACGCTGCGCGTAGTAGGAAACGACGACCTCGGCATCGTGAACAACATCACAAGCATCATCTCTAAGGAGCAAAAGATTGTGATGAAGTCGATAAACATCGACAGTCACGACGGACTGTTCAGCGGCAATCTGAACGTGCTGATTGACGACACGTCGAAGCTCGACGCATTGTTGAAGAAGCTGCGCACCGTGAAGGGAGTGAAGTCGGTTACACGTCTATAGTGAGTTTATGAATTTTGAGTTTTGAATTGTCTGCTGCGCCGAATGTGCGAAGCGCACAATTCAAAATTCAAAACTCATTGTTCGATAGCAGCATCCAGTTCCTTTATGCCTTTCGTTGTGCAGATGCCGCGCAGATAAAGGAATATTGTGTTGTGCATGATGGCAGTAATGCTGTAGTTCTTGTACATCTGCGTCTCCATAGCATAGTTGGCAGACGCAGAACTTGTTTTAAGGATAATGTCGAAGTTGAGGTCGGAGCGGAAGAAACCTTCCTTCACGCCACGATGGAAGAACAATAGCGCGTTGTTGTGGCGCTCTGCATTCTGCTTCTCGAGATACTCTACGACCTGCTTGTACTTGCGCAGTTCGACGAGGAACAAAGGCGACACGTCGGCAATGGAAAGAAGCTTCTTCTTGTAGAACTCGATGATGATATCCATCACATTATGGTTCTTGTCCAAGCTGTATTGCAGCATGTGGTCGTTGAACTCCTGCTCGTGTATGCGCACCGCCTCAAGCAGGAGTTCCTCCTTATTGGAATAAATCTCATACAACGTGCGCTTGGATATGGCAAGAGTGTTGGCTATGTCGTCCATCTTTACCGACTTGACGCCCTTGTGCAAGAATTCGGTCATGGCAGCCTTCAGAATCCTGTTGCGCAATTCCAACTTATAGCATGTTTGAGAACTTCCCTTGTACATAGAAAACTATTTATAATCTGATGAATATCGTTATAATTTTCCGCAAAAGTATAAAAAAACTTTCAAAGAGCTGCGAGTTTTTATGTTATTTTAAACAAAACGGGCGAAACAATCTTTTAACCGATGCCATTAATCCAAGCTTTTTCAGTAACTTTGCGGTGAAATTCTACATCTAATTATTTAATACAATGGTTAAAATCACAAAAGAAAGTGCATTGGAGTATCACGAAAGTGGACGTCCTGGCAAAATTGAGGTGAAACCGACAAAGCCTTACCACACCCAGACCGACCTTAGTTTGGCGTATTCTCCTGGTGTAGCTTTCCCGTGTCTCGAGATTCAGCAGAATCCGGACGATGTGTATAAGTACACAGACAAAGGCAATCTTGTCGCTGTGATTTCAAACGGCACCGCCGTGTTAGGTCTTGGCGACATTGGAGCGATGAGCGGCAAACCTGTTATGGAAGGCAAAGGCCTGCTCTTTAAGATATATGGCGGCATCGATGTGTTCGATATCGAGGTTGCCGAGAAAGATCCGGAGAAGTTCTGCGAGGCAGTAGAGAAGATTGCGCCTACCTTCGGCGGCATCAACCTTGAGGACATTAAAGCTCCTGAGTGCTTCTACATCGAAGAGCGTCTGAAGAAGACCCTCGACATCCCCGTGATGCACGACGACCAGCACGGCACAGCCATCATCTCGGCAGCCGGCTTGAAGAATGCGCTTGAGGTAGCCGGCAAGAACATCGCCGACGTAAAGATTGTTGTAAACGGAGCAGGAGCAGCCGCTATCAGCTGCACTAAGCTGTACGTAGCGCTTGGCGCAAAAGTAGAGAATATCGTGATGCTCGACTCGAAGGGTGTTATCACCGCCGACCGTCAGAACCTCACTCCGCAGAAAGCCCTGTTCGCCACAAAGCGCACCGACGTACACACCCTTGAGGAAGCCGTGAAGGGCGCCGACGTGTTCGTCGGACTCTCTAAGGGCAACGTGCTCTCGCAGGATATGATCCGCTCTATGGCAGACCAGCCAATCGTGTTCGCTCTTGCCAACCCCGTGCCCGAGATTAGCTACGAGGACGCAATGGCAAGTCGCCCCGACGTGCTCATGTCTACAGGCAGAAGCGACTATCCCAATCAGATTAACAACGTAATCGGTTTCCCGTACATCTTCCGTGGCGCCCTCGACGTTCACGCTAAGGCTATCAACGAGGAGATGAAGATGGCTGCCGTTCATGCCATTGCCGACCTCGCAAAGCAGCCCGTGCCCGATATCGTGAACGAGGTATATCACGTTAACGACCTCACGTTCGGTCCGAAATACTTCATCCCGAAACCCGTCGACCCTCGTCTTATCACAGAGGTGAGTGCGGCTGTTGCCAAGGCTGCAATAGAGAGTGGAGTAGCACGCAAGACCATCACCGACTGGGACGCCTACAAGAAGAATCTTATGCAGCTGCTGGGTCAGGAGACAAAGCTCACGCGCAACCTCCACGACACAGCCCGTCTGCATCCGCAGCGCGTAGTGTTCGCCGAGGGCGGTCACCCGTCTATGATGAAGGCAGCCGTTCAGGCACGCCTTGAGGGCATCTGCCATCCGGTACTTCTCGGCAATCCCGACCGTCTGCAGCGCTTGGCGCAGCGTCTCAAGCTGAGTCTTGAGGGCATCGACATCGTAGACATGCGTGCCGACCAGGAGCAGGGCCGCCGTGCCACATACGCCAAGCACCTTGCCAAGAAGCGTGCGCGCCAGGGCTACACCTTCGAGGAGGCATACGACAAGATGTACGAGCGCAACTACTTCGGTATGATGATGGTAGAGACGGGCGACGCCGACGCGTTCATCACCGGTCTTTACACCAAGTATTCGAATACCATTAAGGTAGCCAAGGAGGTGATTGGCATCCGTGACGAGTACAGCACATTCGCCACAATGCACATCCTCAACACCAAGAAGGGCGTGTTCTTCATCTCAGATACGCTCATCAACCGCCACCCCGACGAGCATATCCTTGCCGACGTGGCACGCCTCACGGCCCACACCGTGCGCTTCTTCAACGAGGAACCGAAGATAGCCATGATAAGCTACTCCAACTTCGGTACAGACGAGATTGGCAGTCCTGTGAAGGTTCATGCAGCTGTCGACGAGTTGCAGCGCCGCTTCCCCGATATGTGCATCGACGGCGAGATGCAGGTCAACTTTGCCCTGAACAAGCAGCTGCGCGACGACAAGTATCCGTTCACACGCCTTAAGGGCAAGGACGTCAATACGCTCGTCTTCCCGAACATGAGCAGCGCTCAGAGCAGCTACAAGATGTTGCAGGCGCTCGACCCCGATGCCGAAATCATCGGCCCGATTCAGATGGGCTTGAACAAGCCGATTCACTTCACCGACTTCGAAAGCTCGGTACGCGACATCGTGAACATCACAGCCGTTGCGGTTATCGACGCCTACGTAGCCAAGAAGATTAACAAACAGAAATAAGCCGTAAATACTTATTTTCAGAAAAGAGGTTATGGCTCTCCAGTCATAACCTCTTGTTGTATCTGATAAACACAAGCAAGATGAATACATTCACACCAATCATATCCGAGGCACTTGGTCTGCCGCAGCGCGGAGTGGAGAACACGTTGCAGCTGCTCGACGAGAACTGCACCATTCCGTTCATCAGTCGCTACCGCAAGGAGATGACCGGCAATATGGACGAGGTGCAGGTGTCGGACATTGCGCTCATGCGCGAGAAACTCACCGACATCGCCAAGCGCAAGGAGACCATTCTTTCTACCATCGAGAGCCAGGGCAAGCTCTCCGACGATCTGCGCAAGCGTATCGACAGCTGCTGGACGCTCTCCGAGCTCGAAGACATCTACCTGCCCTACAAGCCGAAGCGCCGCACAAAGGCAGACATAGCCCGACAGAACGGACTCGAGCCGCTCGCCAACGCCATCCTCCTGCAGCTCGACAAGAGCATCTCACGCACAGCCGAACGCTTCGTGAAGGGCGAGGTGAAGTCGGTGGCAGAAGCGCTTGAGGGCGCAAAGTTCATAATAGCCGAAGCCGTCAACGAGAACGTGCGCAAGGCGGTCAGAGCTATCTACCGACGCGAGGCAGTCATCTCCTCAAAGGCTGTAAAGGCGACGGCTGATGCCGAGGAAGCGCAGAAATACCGCGACTACTTCGACTTCTCTGAGTCGCTCCGCCGCTGCTCTTCCCATCGCCTTCTTGCAATGCGTCGCGGCGAGCGTGAGGGTTTCCTCAAGGTGAGCATCTCTGCCGACGACGAGGCATGCAAACAGAAGATAAAGGCGCAGTACGTGCGTGGTTACGGCGAGTGCAGCAAGCTGGTAAGCGAGGCTGCCGATGACGCCTTCAAGCGTCTGTTGAAGCCTTCGATAGAGACCGAGTTCTCCGTGTCGAGCAAGCAGACCGCCGACCAGGAGGCTATAGGCGTGTTCGCCGAGAACCTGCGTCAGCTCCTGCTCGCCGCTCCGCTCGGACAGAAGCGTGTAATGGGTGTTGACCCGGGTTTCAGAACGGGCTGCAAGGTGGTTTGTCTCGACGCCCAGGGCACGCTGCTTCACTTTGAAGCTATTTATCCGCATCCGCCAAAGAGCGATACGCGTGGCGCAGCACGCCAGGTGTTGGGCATGGTGGAGAAATACGATATAGAGGCGATTGCCGTGGGTAATGGTACAGCAAGCAGAGAGACGTCGGCTTTCCTAAAGGAGATAGGTCTTGACCCGAAGATACATGTCTTCGTGGTGAGCGAGGACGGCGCTTCGGTTTATTCGGCTTCGGAGGTTGCACGTGAGGAGTTTCCGAAGGAGGACGTGACGGTGCGTGGAGCGGTTTCTATCGGACGACGCCTTATGGACCCGCTTGCTGAGCTTGTGAAGATTGACCCGAAGAGCATCGGCGTAGGCCAGTATCAGCATGATGTGGATCAGACGGAGCTGAAGAAGTCGCTCGATATGGTTGTGGAGTCGTGTGTGAATACGGTGGGCGTCAATCTCAACACAGCCAGTCGCCACCTGCTCACCTATGTCAGCGGACTGAACGCCACTACGGCTAAGAATATCGTACTCTACAGAGAGCAGAACGGTCCTTTCCGCTCGCGTGCCGAACTGAAGAAGGTGCCACGCCTCGGACCGGCAACCTTCGTCCAGTGTGCCGGCTTCCTGCGCATACCCGACGCCAAGAATCCGCTCGACAACAGCGCCGTGCATCCCGAGAGCTACGACATCGTGAAGCGCATGGCTGAGGACAAGGGCTGCACCGTGCAGCAGCTAATAGCCGACAAAGACCTGCAGAAGACCATAAAGCTCGACCGCTACGTCACTCTCGCTGTCGGCATGCCTACGCTTACCGACATCATGGCTGAGCTGCAGCGACCGGGACGCGACCCGCGTGCTGCGGTTGAGGTGTTCGAGTTCGACCCGCGTGTGCATGAGATTGGCGACTTGCAGGTGGGTATGCTTCTGCCTGGTATCGTGACGAACATCACAAACTTCGGAGCATTCGTCGACGTCGGCGTGCATCAGGACGGATTGGTGCATATCTCGCAGCTTGCTGACCGGTATGTGAAGGATCCGAACGACGTCGTAAAGCTGCATCAGCACGTTGTGGTGCGTGTGACGGAAGTGGACTGCAAGCGCCAGCGTATTTCGCTGTCGATGAAGGAGTAGGGGGCATAGCATCCTTGCTATACCCACGCATCCACACTGTAGGAGGCTACGTCATTCCTGCCGTAGCCATTGCAAGCAGTTGTAACGAAATGTTATAGTTTTGACTCACCCTCATTTTTATCAGTAATTATAAATTTAAGAAACAGAATGAAATCGATATTGTTCATTGCTGCGTGCATCGTAGCCGCTGGCTTTGCTCTCACAAGTTGCCGCTTCGCATCCTCGCCTAATTTGGGCGATACGGTTGCGGCTTCGGTATTCGAGCCTGCCGACACGGCTTTGATTAACAAGAAGGCACGCGCAAAGGCTGCCGATACTACGTTTGTAGCCGACAGCGTGGGACTCTACTACATCGGTAGCGGATCTACCCGAGAGTTCATACAGCTTGTGTCTTATCCCTCACGCCGCGACACCACCGTCTACGGCAAGACGCGACACATACGCGTAAAAGGCTCTGCCGAGATTAACAACGTGGTAAGAGTGAAATACTACTTGCTCAACGGAAAAGACTCGCTCGTGAAGGAGGTGGAACAGGTGAAGATTCCATAGTTACAGCAGCGTGGTAATGATGTTACCTTTGCGCGGTAACGCTATTACCACGCTGCTGTAATGATGTTTTCGGTGCGCGGTAATCTGATTAAATGCCCGAATGTGTGCCAAAACATGTTGAAGCGTTAAACCTTCTGCGCGACTTCTCTTTGGCGAAAGCCTGCATGTCTACAGCCACGTCATCCTCGTCCACGATTTCGACGCCGGTCATGGTTTCTATGATGTCTTCCATTGACACCACGCCACGTAGGCAGCCGTATTCGTCGAGGATGATGGAGATGTGTTCGCGCTTCTCCAGCATCTTTTCCCATATCTGATATACCGAATCGTCTTCGTTGAAGGAAAGAATCGGGCGCATGAGGTCGGAGAGTCTGGTTTCGAACTTATCTTCTGATAACTCCTTCAGCACCATGTCTTTCAGCACATAGCCGATGATGTAATCCTTGCTGTTGTCGTATACCGGTATGCGTGAGAAGTTCCATGTCTGCTGCTCGTAGAACTCCTTGATAGTAAGGTTCACGTTGGCAGATTCTACCACAATGGATGGTGTCATCACCTCGCGTGCCTTCACACTCGCAAGACGGATACAGCTCTTTATTATTTTGCTTTCCGATTCGCGGAAGATGCCCTCCGTAGTGCCTACGTCAACCATCGCCGACACTTCTTCGCGGCTCACAGAAGCCTGATGATTCTTCGGAGTGAATACCTTCGTGATTAGTTCTGAGAGCAGAACGAGTGGGTAGGTGATGAAGATGAGCACGCGGATGATCTTGGTGGAAGGCATGGCGAGCGAACGCCAATACGACGCTCCGATGGTCTTGGGGATGATTTCGGAAAGCACAAGAATCAACAGCGTGAGAATGGCTGATATCAGTCCGAAGTATTCTTCGCCGAAGAGCTTCATCGACTCGGCGCCGACACCTGCCGAACCTATGGTGTGGGCAATGGTGTTGAGCGAAAGTATTGCGCCTACCGGGCGGTCTACGTTGTTCTTATACTGTTTCATCAAAGCGGCAGTCTTATTGCCGCCGGTTTCCTTCATCGAGATGAACGACATAGGAGTGGATAGGAGTACCGCCTCGAGGACGGAACATAAAAAGGATAGTGACAGAGCACCTAAAAAATATAATATGATTAAGCCCATTAAATATCTGATTCGTTAATAATAAGTTGTCTGCAAAAGGGGTGCTTGGACTACTTACTATAAACGAAGGGCGTTATGGTGTATGTATAATCGATGTGTCATTTACAGCACAAAGATATCTATTTAGTTATAATCATGACGTTCGGAGGCTAAAACATTGCGAATATTTAACTAAAAGGCTTCGGCTTTTATAAAGTTTTTACTATCTCACTTATAATACAATAGCTTGGTGGCCACGGCTACATGATTATTTATGCTTGCGTCTCCACACCAAGCAACATTTTCTTTGCCTCCAATCCTCCCGCATATCCTGTCAGTGAATGGTCGCTGCCTATTACTCGATGACAAGGAATCAGGATGCTGATGCCGTTCGCGCCTATGGCTCCAGCCACGGCTCTTACGGCCTTGGGCTTGCCGATGTATCGCGCAATATCCTTATAACTCTTTGTCGCTCCGTACGGAATGTCGAGCAAAGCGTTCCACACTTCATTCTGAAAATCAGTACCCGTCAGTCGTAACTGTATGTCGAAAGCCTTGCGCTTGCCGGCAAAGTATTCGTCGAGTTGTCTTTTGGTCTCTTCCAAGACAGAGGTTGTCTCAGTCTTGAAAGAAACATTCATGCCCATTGTCAGTCTACGCATGTTGCGCTCTGCAAAAGGATTGTTGCTCCAATCGCAAAGGCATATACTGTCAGCGAAAGAAGCCAAGACCAATCGACCGCATGGCGAGTCGTAATACTGGATGTTTATTTGCTTTCTGTTGTTCATCATAATTCTCTTACCCCAGTTCGGGATAAGATTTTGTTCATAAAAAGTTGGTAGTCTCATAATTATTTTGTATCTTTAAAGATGAAAATTAAACAGTTACAAACATATTTAATATGACTACTGATTACAAAGTTACAGAATTATTTTGTATTATAGACGAGTTTTGCAAACATTTTGATGCAGAAAATTCAGGAACACGGTTTCCTGCGCAGCCGGTTTATCCCGGTTTTTGTCTTAAAATCATTGGCTAAGGAAAATGGAGTGCAGTTCTCCAAATGCAGTCTTTCTATAATCTCGTTTTGGTAAATTCATGTGCGAAATTTACAAAAACATGTGATTTTGTAAGAAATTGGCTATTTTTTGTAAATTATATCCTACTGACTTTATCCGGAAAACGCTAATTTTGCAGACGAAAACAATGCCTTTAGGGGCAAAACAATGCCTTTAGGGGCATAACACAAAAACATGTTTAATTATTAAAACCCAACTGATTATGAAAAACTAAACCGTAACCAACAGTCAGTCATCCCGCGGCTCCTTGAGAATTCTGCAAGAGGCGGCGCATGGATGCGCATGTTCTTCATGCTTGTGATAATGATGATGTCGTCAGCATTCGCGATGGCGCAAGGAAAATACGGCTTCAAGGTAGCCGGCGTAGATGTGACGAACGACAACTATCTCGACCTCACCGAGATTAACGGAGTGAGCGGTAAGGTGTATTTCGATCCGAACACAAGAACCCTGACGCTCGACAACGCCACTATTGAGGCAAATGACTATAACGCCATCTTGAACGAAACCTGCGACTACCTTACGATAGAGTTGATCGGCACAAACAACATTGATGTTACTGGCGCGGCTGGCATATACCTGAAAGAGGAGACGACAATTTGGAGCAACAGCGGCGGAAAACTCAGCGTAAAGAGCGACGGATGCGCCTTGCTCTTCGGCGGTTGTCCTCTCGAAATCAGCAACTGCTGGTTGGAGGCAGAGGGCGCATGGGGCATATCCGCAAACAACAATGTGGCAGAAGAGGTGCTCAAAATATGCAACTCTCACGTGGAAGCTACGGGCTCCAACGGCTCAATCTGCGACATAGCCGGTCTGGAGCTTGACGGCTGCTCCATCACCCAGCCCACTGGCGCTGCCTTCGACACTAACAAGCGTGCCGTGGCGCTCAACGACAAGAAAGTCACCGACAAAGTTGTGATTGCGCCTGACAGCTATGACATCAATATTGCCGGCGTGGATGTGACATCCCTAAACAGCAAGGACCTCAGCGGCATTGACGGTGTGGATGGAAAGATAAGCTACGATCCCGAGACTAACACCCTTACTATGGAGGATGTTACCATTAATGCAGCCGATATCAATGGAATTGTGAATTATTATGTAAAGGGCTTGAAGATTAAGTTATTTGGCAATAACATTATTACGTCAAAGAAAACATGCATTACGATATTTAAAACATCTACCATTAGTGGTTCTGGTACACTCAGCCTGAAGAGCAGCGGTGATTGTGGATTATATATGCACACTTCGCTTTCTGTTGAAGGCGTCAAGCTATATGCGGAAGGAAAATATGGTGTTGCAGGAAATGATGGCAAGATGGGTGAGATACTAACCTTGCGCAACGCTTACGTTGAGGCAACTGGCAGCTTGGGTTCTGTCTGCGACCTTCAAAACCTCGTGCTTGACGGCTGCTCCATCACCCAGCCTACTGGCGCAGCCTTCGATGCAAATGTGCACGCCGTTGCGCTCAACGGCAAGGTGGTCACCGACAAGGTAGTGATTGAGCCAGTCGCTAACGGCATCAGCGACATCACAACTGACGTTCCTGCCCACGCAAAGGGTATCTATAGCGTGACGGGCGTGAAGCAGACCCAGCAATGGAACGAGCTCCCTGCCGGCATCTATATCGTGGACGGCGTGAAGAGAGTGAAGAAATAGAAAGGTGTGTCATAACTCCATTATTATCAGCCCCCAATCGGTGATTGTGCCGGTTGGGGGTTTTGTTATGCTCGGCACGAGCATTGTCTAACGGGTGGAAGTCCTTAGTCCTGCGAATCTCAACCGAGTCTACAAGACAGTGATGAGGAACAAGGGCTGTGGTGGTATCGCTCTCAAATAACAATGAAGCGAAAAAACAATTTAAAGTGAAATAAATACTAAACAAATCGTATTTTAGCTGATAGAAAGTACTTATCTTTGCAGTAGTTTTATGAAGACAAACAGCAATGAAGTAAACAATATGAGCGAAAAATATCAGTTTCTTACCCATGCGCCAGTCCATCGAGTGATAGGCGCAATGGCTTTGCCGACAATCATATCTATGTTGTTGACAAGCGTGTATAATCTGGTTGACACCTTTTTTGTAGGACAGATAGACACGCAGTCAACAGCAGCAGTAGGTATAGTGTTCAGCGTGATGTTCTTCATACAGGCGTTCTCTTTCTTCTTCGGCAACGGCTCGGGCAACTATATCTCCCGACAGCTTGGCGCTCAAAAGACGGAGGATGCAGAGACGATGGCAAGTACGGGTCTCTTTTACACATTTGTCTTTTCAGTTGTGATAATGCTTGCAGGCTTGCTTTTCCTTGAACCTATTAGCATCCTCTTGGGCAGTACACCCACCATTCTGCCTTATACATGTCAGTATCTGGGCATCAGTCTGCTGGGCACGCCTTTTATCATGGGCACCTTCTGCATCAACAACCAGATGCGCTTTCAGGGCTTCGCCAAGTATTCGGTATATGGAGTGGTCAGCGGCTCTATCATCAACTGTCTGCTCGACCCGCTCTTCATCTTCGGATTCTCCATGGGTGTTCGCGGAGCGGCATTGGCATCTGTCATAGGTCAGTTTTGCGGCTTCGTCATTCTGCTTATTATGAGTAGAAAGGAGGGCGTGATTCATTACAGTCATCGCAAGATTTCCTTTGAGGGAAGATTTGTGAAGGAAATAATCGCCGGAGGCACACCCTCCATATCGCGCCAGGGACTTGCCAGTCTCAGCACCATAGCCCTCAACAGCGTAGCCGGCAACTACGGCGATGCTGCCATCGCAGCCATGAGCATCGTCTCGCGTATAGGCATGTTCATTTTTAGCGTCATTATTGGCTTAGGTCAGGGATTTCAACCTATGTGCGGCTTCTGCTACGGTGCCAAACTCTATGATAGGGTAAAGGAAGGATTCTGGTTTAGTACAAAGATTGGTACAGTATTTCTTTTGTTCTGGTCTGTGGTTCTAATCATCTTCAGCGAGGAGGCTGTGGCTTTGTTCCGTAACGACCCGGACGTGATAGCTATAGGCATTCCGGCGCTGCGCTATCAGATGATAGTCTTCCCGGCATGCAGTTTCATGATGATGGCAAACATGATGATGCAGACGTGCCGTAAGACAATACGTGCCAACATACTTGCAGCTTCGCGTCAAGGATTGTTTTTCATCCCTCTCATCATCATCCTTCCTCATTATTTCGGGTTGTTGGGAGTGGAGATTTGCCAGGCTGTGAGTGACCTCATCTCTTTCCTTGTGACCATTCCGATAGTGTGGACTGCATTCAGAGAGATACCGACAGAGCGTTAGAATAGCTGTAGAACACGATTTGTTTGCCGGTATCTTTAGTGAAATACCTATTTTTGATGAGGCTCCGAATTTGGTGGTTTCTCTTATGATTACTATTTTTGCACTCGGAAAAGAATCGTATTTACACGACCGATAGTTGTGCTCATGCGGTTTATATAAAAGTTTTATAATTATAAAGATATTATTGTATTATGATTATCGAAAATGTTCATGCAAGAGAGATCTTGGATTCTCGTGGCAATCCTACAGTAGAGGTTGAGGTGTCATTAAAGTCTGGCATCGTTGGTCGCGCATCAGTCCCGTCTGGTGCCTCAACAGGTGAGAATGAGGCTTTGGAACTTCGTGATGGCGACAAGAGCCGCTATTGTGGCAAGGGAGTATTAAAGGCTGTAGAGAATGTGAATAACGTGATTGCACCGGCTTTGGTCGGTTTCTCTGCCTTGGAGCAGCGTGCTATCGACTATAAGATGTTGGAGCTGGACGGCACCAAGACCAAGTCAAACCTGGGAGCCAATGCTATTCTTGGCGTATCGCTTGCAGTGGCTCATGCTGCTGCGGAGTATCTCCACATCCCGTTGTATCGCTATATCGGTGGTTGCAACACTTACACCCTTCCCGTTCCTATGATGAACATCATCAATGGCGGTGCTCACTCTGATGCGCCAATCGCTTTCCAGGAGTTTATGATTCGTCCTGTGGGCGCTCCTAATGAGAAGGAGGCTATCCGTATGGGTGCAGAGGTGTTCCATGCCTTGGCAAAGCTCCTGAAGAGTCGTGGACTTTCTACTGCTGTCGGCGACGAGGGTGGTTTCGCTCCTGCACTCAATGGTATAGAGGATGCGCTTGAGAGCATCTGCCTGGCAATCAAGGATGCCGGTTATGAGCCGGGAAAGGATGTGAAGATAGCAATGGACTGCGCTGCCAGCGAGTTTGCTGTTCAGGAGAACGGTGAGTGGTTCTACGACTACCGCCAGCTGAAGGACGGCAAGAAGAAAGATCCTAACGGCAAGAAGCTCACTGCTGCAGAGCAGATCAAGTTCCTGGAAGAACTCATCACCAAATATCCTATTGATTCCATCGAGGACGGTCTTGATGAGAATGATTGGGACAACTGGGTGAAGCTTACAGCTGCCATCGGCGACCGTTGCCAGCTGGTTGGTGACGACCTCTTTGTTACCAACGTGAAGTTCTTGGAGAAGGGCATCAAGCTGGGTGCTGCCAACTCTATCCTTATCAAGGTGAACCAGATAGGTTCGCTTACTGAGACTTTGGATGCTATAGAGATGGCTCATCGTCATGGCTACACAACCGTTACATCACACCGTTCAGGTGAAACCGAGGATACCACTATCGCTGATATCGCTGTGGCAACAAACTCTGGTCAAATCAAGACCGGTTCGATGAGCCGTACCGACCGTATGGCAAAGTACAACCAACTTATCCGTATCGAAGAGCAGTTGGGAAATAACGCAGCTTACGGTTACAAGAAACTAAAATAGACGTGATTAATTATTGAATAAATCATAATAGACATTAATGGGCATGAACAACCGTGATGGTTGACCATGCCCATATTTTATATTTTCAAACTGTTATTTTATCTTGTTATATTCTTCATCGCTCACAGCCTCCTGCCACTCGTTGGATGTGTTCTCGCCAGGTATTTCAAAGGCGAGGTGGGCAAACCAGCTGTCTTTTGCGGCACCATGCCAATGCTTCACGTTGGCCGGAATATGGATGACTGTGCCGGGAAGGATTTCCTGCGCAGGTTTGCCTTCTTCCTGATACCAGCCACGTCCGGCTACACCTACCAGCATTTGTCCGCCACCCTTTGTGGCGTGGTGCGTGTGCCAGTTGTTGCGGCAACCTGGCTCAAAGGTAACATTGAAGAAAGGTATCTGACTGTCGGATATTTGTGCTAGATAACTGTTGCCTTTGAAGTATTTGGCGTAAGCGGTGTTGGGTTCGCCTATAGGGAATATCATCTCGCGCTGGAAAGCACCTTGGCGTCTTCTCCTTTCACATCTTCGTTCCATACCTCCTTTGCCAGATTGAAGGCAGCCCAGGCTTTTGGCCAGCCGGCGTAGAAGGCGATGTGGGTGATGATCTCTGCCGCTTCCGTGCGAGTAATTCCATTGTTCTTTGCTGACTGCAGGTGATATTTCAGCGAGCTGTCGGTGATTCCTTGGCTGATGAGCGAAGTGATGGTTACCAAACTGCGGTCGCGCAATGAAAGCAGGTCATTGCGGCTCCATACTTCTCCAAAGAGAATGTCGTCGTTGAGGTGAGCGAACTCTGGGGCAAACTCACCCAGTTGGGTGCGCCCTGCTGTCTGTACTATTTTCTGTTGTGCCATTATATTGAGTGAAATAGTCGTTAATACGATGAATGTTGCAAAAGCTTTCATAAAGCCCTCCTTAATAGTTTTCCCTTAAACAGATTTTCCTAACTCGTATGCTTCCTGCAATTTCTGGTTGCCTTCAATGGTGCGTGGCGCGTCAACACCTCCGCAGAACAGCGTGCCAGCAAGATGGCTCTTAGGGTAACAGTCAATCCATCCAGTCAATCCTGCTTCAGCACGTTTCGGTACTTCTGGTTCATCTTCGGCAGCAGTAGTGAGCATGTAAACATCTCGGAATTTGTAGTCGAGCGAGTACAAAGCATTCATGCGGTCGATGAGGGTCTTCATCTGTCCGCTCATCTCATAATAATATATAGGTGTTGCCCAGCAAACCACATCAGCATTCAGCACTTTCTGCATAATGTCGTTTGCATCATCCTTGATGACACACTTGCCCAATTTCTGACAAACCAGACAGCCTTTACAAAACTTGATGTCCTTTTCTGCGAGTGAAATCTTTTCCACTTCATGCCCTGCAGCCTTGGCACCTTCAATAAACTGATTAGCGAGCATATCGCTATTAGAACCAGTACGCAGACTGGTAGAGATAACTATAACTTTCTTTATTTTTTCTTCTTCTCTGTTATTTTATTTATGCAGTTTTGCGATATTCGCTTGGTGTCTTGCCCGTCTGCGCCTTGAAAAAGCGGACGAAGTGCTGCGGATACTCAAAGCCGAGGTGCTGGCTGATTTGCGTGATGCTGAGGGTTTCATCAACAAGTAATTGGCGGGCTGCAGAAAGCAGTCGGTCGTTAATAAGACTCTTAGCGGTTCTGCCAGTCTCGGTCTTGACTAATTCTCCGAAATATTTAGGCGAATAGCAGCATTTGTCGGCAAAGTAGGCTACGGTAGGCAGCCCTTCACGCATCGCTTGACGGGCAATGTATTCATCGAGCAGATAGATGAACTTCTTGACCACCGAATGATTTATTTCCTCGCGTGTGATAAACTGCCGGTCGTAGAAGCGCAGACAATAGTTCAGCAACAACTCGATGTTTGAAACAATGAGTTCACGCGAGTGCCTATCTATAGGATGCTCGAGTTCCTGCTTAATCATTGAGAGCACATCACGGAAGATATTTATCTCGGCAGCGGATAGATGTAGTGCTTCGTTGCTTGTATAGTCGAAGAACTCATAGCGGGAGATGTTCTTGCCAAGCTGGGTGCGGTTGAGCAACTCGGGATGGAATGCCAATACTGTATATTTGGCAAGTGGAACTCCTGGATTTGGTTCCACTTTAATCGACTGTCCTGGAGCAAACGCTGTTACGGTCATCTCGTCAAAATCATATTCTGTTCTGCCGTATGACAATTTACACCCTTTGTTTTCCTTCAGGAAGAGGGCATAAAGTCCGTAGTGATGCACAGCCTCCTGTATAGGAGAGGTGTTCTCTACACGCGCAATGCTCACCAGAGGATGAAGTGTTTTCACCCCTATGAAGTCATTGAACTCCTGTATTGTATTAAAGAATAATTCTTTCATAATTCTAAGCATTTTAATCTTCTGCAAAGATACGTATATTCTCCAAAAGAGCTTATACCTGGTTTTCGGAAGATATTACCATTATCGGAGATTTATATCCTTTGTACTTAAACACTTTCACCATATCCTTGTCGCCACCCACAAGTTGGCTGCATCTGTTCAACATTCCGGTGTCTGAGAAACCACATTTCTCCATGACCTTTCCTGATGCAGGATTGCCTGTGAAGTGGTCTGCCCAGATGTTTTCGAAATGCTTCTCGTGGATGCAGTAGTCGAGCATCAGTTTCAAGGCTTCGGTGCAGATTCCTCTGTTCCAATAAGGCTTTCCTATCCAGTAGCCCACCTCGCAGTCGTTTTCTTCGATAGGGATGTTGCTGGTTTCATGGGTGTAGTAGCCGATGCAGCCTATAGCCTCGCCAGTCTCTTTCAACACAATCGCCCATGTCGTGTCGTTATGGAAGAATGCGCGGATAATCTCCAGACTTTCCTCTTCAGACTTATGTGCCGGCCATCCAGCACGTGGTCCTACGTCAGGGTCGGAGGCGTACTTGAAGAGCGCCTCTGCATCCGATTCCTGCCAATGGCGAAGTAAAATTCTTTCTGTTTCCATCAGATTATATCAATGTTTTGCTTTTTATTTACTATGTGCACTTACCCCAGCCAGTCGGTAAAGATAAGTATACATTCGTGCACCTTCTCAAAGAATTTCCCTATCCGGCGCTTGATGCCCTTCCAATATATCCCATTCTTTTTAATGCTCATATACTTAGTTATTTATTTTGTTATTAATTCATGTGCAAATACGCCATCAGCGCAAACTGTATAAGCAGAATAGCAGGAATGCCGTATTTGAATTTCTTGTGTATCGTCTTATGGTTTTAAAATCCCAACTCCACATCCTTGCCGAATGGTGCGAGCGAAAGCGCGGCCATCTTGAAATCCGTCCCCTCAAACGCCTCTTTCAAGGCTCTCGCCATCGGACAGCTGCCCGTGGCGAAGAATCCGTGTAGGAATAATATCTTCTTCATGCTCTAATCATTTGATAATGATGCGCCTGTAATATAGGAGGATAAGCAATGCTCAACGCCCATATTGGCGCAATATATCTGCAAAAATACAAAAAAATGATTTTATAGATGGATTTTGTTTGCAGGGCGAACTTGATTTAACTTTATTTGTAAGCAAGGGGATAACGAGGACGTCTTTAGTGTTATCTTGGGTTCCAAGTACATAGTTTCTCTTCACCTCACTCTTTACCTCATTCTTAACCTCAATTTCAACCTTACTTTCTGTAATCTTCTATTTTTTCGATTATTAGCAATGCTATCATCAGTTTTCTATGTACTGCGTTTCTGGGTATTTGTCTGAGTGCTTGTTTTGGCAATATTGTTGACTTTTAGAATATAATCACCGACTTTGCATATAATATTCATAAGATTATTACGTGCAAAAACAATGAATATATCTAAAAAGCGCATTGCGGTCAATTCAATTGCGCACACAGTGTATTCGCATTTTCAATGAAGTTTAAACTGCTGTACTATCATGATTGGATGATATGGGTAAATAAAATGAAAATAAAGCAATAAATCAAGTATAATCTTTTGTAAAATTGCACAAAAACGCATCATCTTTAAAGACTATTCATTATATTTGTAGCCATAAAAACATATATATTTATGGAAAGTAAAAAAGATTTGAATCGTATAAAGGTTATGTTGGTAGAGAAGAAGAAAACCAATAAATGGCTTGCTTTTGCCTTAGGAGTTAATGCCGCTACAGTTAGTAAATGGTGTACGAACTCTTCACAGCCATCACTTGAAACATTGATGAAAATTGCAGAGTTACTGGAAGTAAACTATACAGAACTTATAAGAGTCGAGCCAAAGTTATGAAAGCAAAGAATACCTTCACCATCCACACAGAACTGATGGATGGAACTCTATCAGGAGTTAGGAATATCTATATGGGGGCAAACTCTACTTGTCACCTCTACGTTATTCCACGTGATAAAATTAATGTAGCCAACGATATAGCAGACATAGCAGGTCAACCTGCTTTTTATATTTTGCTAGGTGATCCCAATGCATTAAAGCCAGAAGCATACATTGGTCAAACTACCGATTTTTCCAATCGTAAGAATGACCACGTTCAGAAGACGGATTTCTGGAAGACAGCTCTCGTTTTTATATCAGATAATCATAAGATATATGGAGACGATGTGAAATATTTAGAGTTTCTTGGCATAGAATCTGCACAAAGTGTTGAATCGTTTACCTTGCTCAATAGCTCAAATCCACGAAAGCCTAATATTGCACCGTACCGTGTTAATGATATGGAAGTCTTCTTCCGTGATATACAGTTGCTCACTCGTTTCTATGGATGCGGTATCTTTGATGCACCAGTAGCAAAGCTTCAATCAGAACATCTGTTCTATATTCACGCAACAGACCGTCCTGCAAAGGGGATTGGTTATTATGACAGAAACTCTAAACATTTTGTCCTCGTGAAAGGTTGTATCATCGCAAGTAAGGTGGTTCCAAGTTTCAAATCTGTTGCATCACGTCAGAGTTTCATTGATGAACATTGCAAAACGGAAAATGGGCAGATCATCCTTCAACACGATGTGCCTATGGACAGTCCAAGTGGTGCAAGTGGAATAATACTCGGCCGACCAAGTAATGGCTGGGATGATTGGAAGGATGCTGATGGCAATAAATTAGGTAATGCCATAGAGCGATAGGAATAAGGTAAATGAAACATGCTTCGATATCCTTCATGCCATTCTGCAGTACAATTGGTTTAATCGGAAGAAGAAGAATATATAATAGGAAAAATAATGAATTTACATTAGTGTCCCGTTAAACCCAAATCGGTCATTAGAAAAAGCTTCTTGTCATTTTCTAATGACCGCCATTAGA
>OGHM01000099.1_pt1 | contig 48623 bp, 26 predicted proteins | sample 1571531 | NCBI WGS metagenome assembly OGHM01 (sample SAMEA2582031, study PRJEB24529) | metagenome | biome: Human gut stool | place: China | collected 2011 | reverse complement strand
CTGAACTACTTGAGTTGCTTGATTGAACCACTTGAGTTAGCTGACTGAACCACTTGAGTATTCTTCTTCATGTGCTTGCATGCAACCATAAAACTTTTCGACCTGTACGGTTTAAATTACCCAATATGCCCAGAAAGGGCAGAAGCTCCTAGCCCGTACTTAACCCACATGCGAAAGTTTAGTTTAGATAAATTGCATCAAATTCTTAAAAAAATGGCATGTAGAAAGAATAGTATTGATAATGAGCAAGATAATATCATGTATTTCGCTACTTTTGTCGTATATTTGCCACCGAAAAGAACCAATTAACGTGTTGATTCTAAAAACAATTTTTAAACCTATAAAAAATATAAAGCTTATGAAAAAGTTATTTACTTTAGTAGTTGCTGCATGTGCAAGTCTTAGTGTTAGTGCAGTTGAGAAAGATGTAGTTACGACTCCAATAGTCATTGAGGCCACTCAAGGTGATGATGGTCTAAAATGGGCAGAAACTGAAGCTATTATTCTTAAGGCTTCTGATGTCGCAGTGAATGACTTCTTGAAGTTGACTGTTACAGATGCTGAAGCAGGTTCTGGTGAACAGAATGTTTTGCAGTTTAAAAAAGCAGATAGCAGTGATATGTATTATGGAAGTACATTTAATCCTGCTCCAAACTCAGTTGTTACGATACCAGTTACAAAGGAAATTTTGGCACAGATAACAGGCGAAGGCTTTAAACTCGGTGGTGCGGTTCAGCAGAAGAGTGGCTCTTGGCCTGCAGTACTTGGCAAGAAAATAACTGTTTCTAAAATATCAGTTTTGCCTGCTAGTGATTTTATGACATTGGATTTGTCTTCTGCAGGTAAGTCAACAACGGCTGCTTGGAGTGGAGTCACAATTCCAAGTGCTAATTTTAAGTTAGCTAAAGCTGGTGATGTCGTAGTAGTTACGACTACAGCCGAGGATGCAATTAGAAATGAAGGTAATTTCCAGTATAATATGGGTAAACTTCAGTTCAGTGGTTGGAATATCCCAATGTTCTTTGTTCAGACTTTGTCGGCAGCTGATATTGAAAAAATCAATTCAACCGAAAGCCCTCAGTGGTATTATCAGGGTGCAAAGTTCCCTGTTTCTGCTACGGCTATGTTGTATCGTCAGAAAGCTGATTTACCTTCAAACAAAACTGTTATAAATGTAGAAGAGACAGCTTTAGGTGTTTGGGAAAATGGTGTTGTTTTGGCAAAGGAGAACTTTGCAAATGTACAAGCAGGTGATGAATTGCATATAGCTATTAAGGATTTTAAAGAGGTGAATAAGGAGGGCGAGGCTTGGACTCGTCGTGGCCAGATTCAGTTGGCTTCAGCTGATGAGAACTGGCCGTCAGTTTCCGGTACTATAGATGTCTTTGATGTATCAGAGACGGTAGTTGTATTTGATGATAAGATTGTTGCTGCAGCTAAGGAGTTTGGTTTGGTAATTAAGGGTGAGTGCTTGACAGTTGCAGGTGCAAATCTTTATACTAAGGCTGTTCCTACTAGCATTTCTGGCACTGTTGTAGCTCCAACGGAAAACACTAATGCTCCGGTTTACAACCTCGCTGGTCAGCAGGTTAATGCATCTTATAAGGGTGTAGTAATCAAGAACGGTAAAAAGTACGTTCAGAAATAGTATAGAGTTATATTTTTAGTTTGTTGAAAAGAAAAGAGAGGGTATGTGAATGCCCTCTCTTTTTGATTTTATCCGTTTCGAACATTGATTAATGTTCAAGATATAGTCCGTTATTCATTATAAGCCTTTTTCATAGCTTCCACTACGGTAGGGAGTGTCCACTGAGGAACCGTTCTGTCTTTTTCGCTGAAGATACTCATCCAGTAGAAGGTCGCTACGCCGTAAGCCTTTGCCTGTTTCACGATGTCGGCAGCCTGGTCGGCAGCAGCCTGAATTTCGCTGGCAGAACTGGTTTTGCTGACACTCTTGCTTCCATGAGTACCATATTCACCGATGATGCAAGGAATGCCCTTGCTGATGAACTTATTGCTCAGGCGGGTGAACATATTCTTGATTTCATTGCTGCAGGAAGCATCCCACTTGCCTTTCTGTGCAAACCAATCCCATGGAGCATAGGTATGAACTTCTACGGCGATATGCCCCTCTACCTTGTCGGTAGGGATAGTGAGGTTGTTCAAAACCTCGTCTCCGTTAGCTGCTGCATAGGTATTGACGATGAGGTTGCGGGTCTCGTTGTTGCCACCGGTAGCACGTACTGCATTCACGAAACTCTGGGCATATCCGTTCAAACCCTTATAGCTGCTTGCGCTCTTTGGTGCATTCCAGGTGTTGTCGGCATCAAGCATCTCGTTGTAACCTTCGAAGAGCAGGTGCTGGTCGTAGTTCTTGAAACGGGTGGCAATCTGAGTCCAGAGATATTCAAACTTCTCCTTGTTCTCCTTATAGTTGGCTTCATCAGCCTTGATCCAGTGCTTCACATCCTTATCGTCTGCACCTGTATCATGGTGAACATTCAGGATGCAGTACATACCGTTATCAATCACGTAATCAACGATTTCCTGTATTCTGTTCATCCAGGCTTCATCCACGGTTCCGTCTGCCTTCATGTGCTGGAACCAGGTAACGGGGATGCGGACGGAATTAAAACCGTTCTTCTTCAGGAAATCTACCATCGGTTTGGTCGTTGGCTCCTGTCCCCAAGCTTTCTCGAAATCAGTAACAGAATTGCTGTTCATGTTCATCCACATGGCTACCACATCTGTGCAGTTGCCGAAATTGGTACCGATGCCCATGTTCTTCACAGCATCCACAGCACTTTCCTCCTTATAGTCTCCTTTATGAAAGACCGCAAACGTTATGTTTTCTATTTTATCGAGATCGTATGTCTGCCAGGCTCCTATGTTTTCATAGCCTTTGGCGTATAACTCCAGTTTGTTTCCATTGTGTTTGATGATGGATATATCTCCATTCTTGTTTCCACCGGCAAGGCTCCATTCTGTAGTCTTTCCATCAGTTGTCTTGATGGTGAAGTTATCGCCAGCCTGCTGTGCCAGGAGCGCCAGCGGCATCAGAATCGTGATGAGTGAGAGTAATATCTTTTTCATTGTCTAGCTACTTTTATGGATTTGTTATTAATCTTGATGATGTAAACGCCATGTGTCAATGCATTGAGATTGATGATGGTCTTACCTTCTGCAGTTGTATGAGAGAGGCCGATGGCTTTTCCATCCAGTGCGAAGGCATTTATCTTGTTGTTGGTGCCATCCACGATGATGCGGTCTTCTTCCAGGGAGAATTTGCTGGAAGTTTGTAACTGACTGATACCGGTGGTAGTTCCATAGGTAAAAGTATTGACTTTCCACAGTTCGTATGATGCAGTCGTTCTTGTGGAAGTAATGGTCATTAAGTTATTACCGAAACAGATTTCAGGCATTGTTGTGAGAGCAAACTCAATCTTTTGTCCATCTTTGAAAGTAACAAACAAGGATTTACCATCTGCTGCCTTTGAAGTAAAGCAACTCAATACTAACAATAGGGATAATACGATTCTTCTCATTTTTTTATGAAGTGTAGTTTGGGTTTATACTATTCTTTTGATTCTTTCTTTTCCAGATACATGCCATTGATATCATGGAGGAATAATGTTCTCGGTTCGTTGTAGAATTTGACAAAATCCTCTGTAGATCGTTGACCAGGGAAAGGAACATAATAGTGATTGGCAAGCTCATGACCATTCCGCCAAAGCATGACATAGCTGATAGGATTTTTGCCGATAGCCTTGGATAGTTTTTCCGTCCACCAGTTGTCACTCTTAATGCTACGATAACCAGTTTCCGTTATAGCGATAGGCTTTCTGGCTTTTTTGCCCAGCTTAGTCAGCATCCTTAAATTCTTGTCTAGGGTCTTTGTAAATGTAGCAAGTGCAGCCGTATCACCTTCTTCTGCATGACAATAATAATTAATGCCGAGTATATCAACTTGTTCATCTCCTGGGTATCGAGCTGAATAATGCGATTCAGATGCATCTTCTGTAGCTAAAGGAGAATAGGCATAGAGTACATTTACCACATCATTTTCTTTCATGCGCTCTTGTGTCATTTGCCAAAGAGCAAGATATTGTTCTTTTGTGCAAACAGAGTCATCCCACCAAAAACGGTTCTCTCCGTTCTCTTGCCATGGGCGGAAGATGACAGGTACTTTTACTCCATAAGGAGTTTCTAGCGAATTCATGAAATCCGCCACTTTATCAAGCCATCCCAGAAAGGCTTCGTGTTTGCTGCCGCCTTCCATGATGTCGTTGATAGAACCTCCTCTAACAGGATTTTTGCATTGCCATGATAGGGTAACAACACCAGCACGGTCGTATTGGTTGATGATTTCTTTGCGTATGAGGTTGAAAGGGGTAGAGTAGATGTTGAGTGAATCACCAGTTTCAATACCTCCGATTTCAAAACCTACCATGGAAGGCATATCTCCACAGATGGTTTTGATGTCTGAACGAGCACTGTCATCAGCCCATCCTTCACCATAAAGGGTAGCATCCTGCTGTCCGAAGAGATACCCCTTACTGCTGATTTCTTTGAGGTGATAAAGGAGGTTTTCCGTGCGTTGTGTCCTGCCGTTGTCACCCATTGGGTCATCGGCTTTTTTCTTGCCACAAGACCATAAAAGGCATGCCAAAAGGCATGCCGTTATTATTTGGATTTTTCTCATAGTCACATGAAATTACTTCATACTTGGTACCTGATCACGGGTAATGATATTAGGCTGAGACATAGCATTCTGCCACCACTCCTGTGTAGAGTGATAAGTCTGGCTGCTTTCGTCATTATACCATACCATGAACCAACTCCATTTAGCGCCCTTCTCATTTTGTTCGCTAAGTGTAGCAATTTGCTTCTTTGTGCTGGTGCTATAGCCGCATTCGCCGAGGGTTACAATCTTGTTGCCGTAAGTAGAGCTAAGTGTAGCAAATTCAGAGGCGCAAGTTTCTGCTTTTTCACCATAGAGGTCACGCGCTACAATGTCTACATAAGCATCGCCAGGGTACCAGTCGTCATCCTTACCACAGCTTGTCCAAACCCAGATAAGGTTGTCAAGACCTGCTTCCTTCAATTCGTTGAACATCTCTATCCAGAGAGTCTTGAATGTAGCTGCATCCTTGGCACCCCACCAGAACCACTTGCCGCTAGCCTCGTGGAATGGACGCCACAGTACAGGAATGTTTGCATTCTTCAAGAGTGTTAGATACTCTTTAAGTGTTGCCATGTCATTCTTCCAGACTTCGTTCTCCCAGGTGCCTTCTTTCAGAGCATTGCTTGGGTCGAATGTTGTTCCATCTGGATTACCATCAGACTTAACATAGAAAGCATAATCCTTATTAGGGTCAAGGGTTGCTGTTGGTTTATAGAGTTGTGTGCCCTGAGCCAAGTCCTTGTTTGCCGGTACGATATAAACGCCTGTCAAAGTATAGTCATGACCAGAAAGAATGAAACCATTGTTCTTCATGTCTGCCAGTGTAGTTGCATCAAGAGTCATAGAATATTGGTCTCCACTGATATCAAAGTATTCCCAACTGGTACCAGCTTCGTCTGTAAAGCCTGTCCAGGAAGAATTTTTGATAGAACCTTGAGCACCGTCAGCCACGTCAGAAATGGTAGCTACAAGTTTGTCGCCTACCTGTGCATTTCCAATCGCTGCCTTTACAGCATCGTTGGTCAACTGGAGGTTAGCGCTCCAATCGCTGAGCATCTCGATTCCTTTACCTGCTTGTGGTTCATCCTTTGGAACATTCCAGTGCCACATCATCTGTACGATTCCATGATTGTCGCTCCAGTTCTTTACTGGAGTTATGTCTTTGTAGTTTATCCAGTTTGCACCGGCCTTGGATGCGGGCATGTGTCCATAATCAAAACCATTGATCGCAGGGTATTTTCCTGTCCATTCGTTCACCTTGTCAGCACATTCCTGGTTCCAAGCAACATTTGCCATCATACCGGAAATCGTTTTGGTATCTACATTTTCCAAGAGGAAATTGTAGAGTTTCTTTGCCTCAACAGTTGTTGCCATCACTGGAGTCTTGTCCAATCCCACAGTCTGGAACGAAACGTTGATGTCTTTGTTGTATGTCTTGCCTTGTCCGTTAGCAACGAGTCCCGCAGGTACAGTGACGCTCACGTTCTGTTCACGTTCCGGGCAGTTGATGATAACAGACAGCACGCTATCCTGACCATAGACAAGAGCCTTGGAAAGAGTACCACCTGTTACAGTAATCTTCTCAGCCTCGTTTGAAGCGAAGAAAATACGCTTGTCAAACTTGAGGTTGACAGTAATATCACCTCTCTTTACCTTATTAGCGCCTTCAGTAGGAGTTGAACTCACTAATTGTGGGGCATCTACATCAGGAATGGTGTATTGAGCATCTGTGTCGGCGCAAGCAGTGAGCCCGAAGGTCACTGCTGCCATTGCCAACGCTGATAATATATGATTCTTTCTCATAGTTATCTTTGTTTTATTTGTTTGTATAAATAAGGTTTACTCCAGAGTAATCTTAGTGAGTGTAAAGTGCTTGCCCTGTACGATGAAAGTATTACCCCACCATTGCTGTGTGTAAATCTTTGCAAGAATTTCTTCTGTAAGCTCAAGGTCAATCGAATTGTTGTGGGCACTCAAGTCCCATGCTTTAAATTCACTATCTTCTTTAGCACCAACACAAAGGAAAGTTCCTCCCCAATGGCCTTCGAAAATCTTGGCTTGCCAGTCTGCTTCAGCATCCTTAACATAGAAGTGGACAATTTGTCCGGCAGATGCACCTGCTGCAGCTAGTTCTGTTCCTGCGTCAGAGAGAACCCCATAGTTAACAGACCATTCACCCATTTCTTCGTTGCCAGTCCAAAGAGTCTTTTCCTGTGGAATGGTAATCTCTGCTTCAATCTTATTGATGATAGCACCTGTACCATTGAAGATGATGAGACCACCCCAATCGGTAGATTTTGCCTTGAGGGCTGCAATCACTGTTGCAGAAAGTGGCAAGGTGAACTCTTTCGCGTTAGCGTCCAACTTATAGACATGCTCTTTGGCTTCACCATTGTCAAGGTCTATGTTACCCCAGCCACCATCCTGTCCTTTCAACTGAACATTGTCTGCTGTTGGAGTATATTTAATCTTCAAGACAACGCTTGCTCCATCAGGAATATTATCTAATGCATCTTGTGCAATCAAGCCTTGAGTATTAGCACCCCATCCAGCGAGGTCGAGAGGACCATTCATCAGTGTTCTTGTAATGCTGCCAGCAGGAATAACAGTGATATCATACTCAATCTCACCATTAGAAGAAACAAGCTTCAAGGTTGATTTCTTCTTAGCGTTTGTAGGGATAGAAATTGTCAGCAATGATGTCTTTTCTGCATAGACATGGTTTACTTTCTTGCCATTGACGAATATGCTTTCAAGTTTATCTCCGTTCTTTACAGGTACAGTCAGTGTACTTCCTGCTTCAGGGATATTTTCCTTGTTAGAGAAATCTGGCATTTCTGTAATATAGCAGAATACTGCCTCCTCAATATTTAGTTCTGGTCCTTCAACAGAAGTACCATTTGCCATTGTAAGAGTAGGTTTGCCAGTCTTGGCATTCATCGGAACTGTGAGTGTAATGCTCTTGCCGTCTTCTGCTGCCTTCACTTCTACTTCGTCTGTACCTTCTCCAAATTGAACCTTCTTTACAAGGTCGAGATCTGTACCCTTGATGGTGAGTACACCACCTGCGCTTACTGTACTGTTATCGTAACCTGTAACTACTGGTTTCACGAGCGTGAAAGGAACTTCTACTCCCTTGCCGTTCTTCATGCGCAAAACAAGGTTGCCTTCTTGAGCAGTCTCAGGTACACTTTCGATGATGAGTTTGGTTCCGTCAGGATTGACAATGAATTTGATTTCTTCCTCAGCAGAAACATTAGGCATCTCGATAGAATTAACTACGTCAAGGTCTTTACCTGTGATGACTAAAGAGGCTCCTGCTTTTACTGGAGAAGGAGAAACAACACACTCTGAAGGAGCTACAGTTGTCAAAGTTCCAACAGGAATCTCTACACCTGAACGTGCTACAAGTACGAAATCACCGTCTGGTGCTTCTTCAGGAAGGGCAAATGTCAAGGTCTTTCCATCTTCACTAGTTGTAAATACAAGCAATTCTGTTCCACGATCTTGTGCAGTAAACATCACACTCTTTACTAAACCGAAGTGCTCACCTGTGACAGTAATGGTTTCGCCCATTTTTGCAGTTACATTTCCAGTCAATTCTGCCTCGCCACGTGGTGAACTCCACTTGGTGATTGTAGGAGTACCTACGTTGAGTGCATTCTCTGACTCGATAATATTATAGAGAGCTACAGAAGGATCTTCAACCGTGGTCAAGTCCAAATCAAAGAGATTGATCTTGCCAGTCTGAGCTTCCTCAGGAACAACGACTTCAATCTTATAGCGAGTTTGTGACACGAAGTCCTTTTCTGGAATCTGAACACCATCAGCAAATTCTATCATGTGTACGAGATTCAGATAGTCACCTTCAATGGTCAGAGTCTCACCCGGCATGATGCTTGCAGGAGAAAAAGAAGTGAAGACGATTGGCTCCTCATAAGTAAGTTGGGTCTTTGTCTTGATTTCCTCATCTGTCTTTGTAATAAGAGTTAGGTATCCGACAAGAGGCCCATCCTTAGGCACCGTAATCTTGATTTCGCTAGGAATGCCCGCCTTTACTACCTCGATGTTTGTGATTTCATCACAACCTGGTATCTGAATTTTTGAAATCTGGTCGAGGTTACTACCCAGGAAACGGAGCTGACCACCACGCATCACAGGCTGCGGACCATATACATTGAGGTGAACACCTTGCTGATACTGGTTGGTATCAAGGTCATCCTCGCTGCAGGCTGTGAGTGATAGCCCCATCAGGGCTACCACCAACAGTGCTAATATATTCTTGATCTTTTTCATGTTTGTTTCTGTTTAAAGATTATTTATTAGGAACCACACGGATGTTGTCTATCTTGATGATTGGCTTACATTCTGTACCATTTACGCCACCACCAACGACAAACATGGTGAGACTTGCAAAGTCTGTAATCTTATTTGGAAGATTGGTTGTAGCATTTCCCTTGTTGTCAAGATTGAAACTGCTCAGAGGAATAGTAACGGTAATCCACTCGTTTGCAGTGTCAAATGTACCTGTTGATTGCCAAGGACGATAGATAGCACGACCATAGGTCTCTTCTTTCTTGTTTCTCTTTCCTTCGCCATTGAATACAAAAGCGTTTGGACCTGAAACATATCCATCATAGCTAGAGTCATCTACTGGTTTTCCTTCACCACCAGTTTCACCATTTAATGTAACCTTGTCGTAACCCATAAACGAAATTTGCATACCACCTGCATTCCATGGGTTTGAAGATGGAACATACATTTCGAATTTTAATGACATGTTAGCAAAATGAGTGAAGTCTGCAACATTGTATAGTGCGACACCATCACCGCTCATTACGTGCTGAGGCTCATCCCATGAACCTGCCCAGTATTCGAAAGAGAAAAAGTTGTCTTCCCATCCACCGTCACTTGTCATGACTTTATTGCCGTCACCAAGTTGAACATATTTTCCCTTCAGGGAAGTTTTGTCTTCTACAATGTCTCGTTTGTGCCAACCATGGTTGCCCAATACATTCACACCATCCCAAGGAGTATCAAAGTCGAAGAGCATGCCACGAGAATCGAGATAATGGAATGAGGTTTCAGATTCGCCGTAGAGAGTCTCAACCTTGAATGCTCCTTCTGTGTTGCAACTCTCAGGAAGTATGAAAGATATAGCACTCTGGGTGATACTCTTGAATTCTGTAACAACAGAACCATCAGGGCAAGTTACCTTGAGAGGTACATTTGGATCGTCTACAAAATAGTTGCCATAGAATGTTACCTCACTACCAGGTTTTGCATATTCACAAGACATAGATGTAGGATTTGGAGCAGGAACCACGACTTTGAAATCGTAATCTACTTTTTCTCCATCTCTTGTCACCATATATATCTTGTCTGTTACATCTGCCGGGATAGTTGCAGGAATCTGCACAATCATGGTGTGGTCGGTGATGTAACTTGTATTCAACTGTGCCTTCTGGTCGTTGAAGTAAAGTTCCTTGATGCTTGTCAGGTTGTTACCTACAAGGCAAATTACAGACGAAAGACTCGCTTTATCGAGCAGAGAGTCTGCCTGTGACAAATAAGGCATACGGATGTAATTCACGGTAGGAACACCCCCTGTAAGCTCAAACTTATCTGGCTGGTCTTCGCATGAGGTCAGTATGCTGGCAGAAATTGCCATCAGACCTGCAAACAACCAACTGAATATTTTATTTTGTTTCATATTATGTTCTTTTTAAAAGTTCATTAATAAGAGAATGCTTCTCTAACATCTACATGCTGTGCTTCTTCCATCAGATGAGGGTTGTAAACCACGTCACCCTGTGGAAATGGCAACTGGAAGATAGACGTTGTGACATTTGGTTTAGGAGTAGAAGTGTCGTAGAACATCTTGCTCTCATCTACATCCCATGGGCCATTGCCGTTACCTTTATTGTAGTATGCCTTGTAGAGGTCAGCCAAACCATTATAAGCATTACGCTTTTGGTTCTTGATGATATTCATTGCCTTTTCTACATTGTAGTATGACATACGTACCAAGTCAAACCAATAGTCGCCTTCTAAAGCGAGTTCCAAACGGCGCTCCTTCAACACATCATCAAGAGTGATGCTTGATGGTTTATCAAAGAGAGTTGGTCTTGCTCTGTGCCAAACCTGATAGTAAGCATCAATAGCACTTGCATCAGAGGTAGAACCTGCATTGCCAATTTTAGCTTCTGCATAGATCAGATAAACATCTGCAAGGCGCAATACATGGGTAGAGAGATCTGAAGACTGCTTGCCAGCACTTCTTCCGAAAGTCTTTACGTGGTCTGCATCGTTTCCATAAAGATGTTTGGCGATATTGGCGCCGGTACCTGACTGAAGACCGTCATTGCTTCCTGGTGCATACTTCTTGTCGTGGAGGAATTTGAGATAGTCGAAGCCTCCCTTGTCTTGCCACCATTGGCTATATGTATCACCAGCCATCATCATGGTAGCCTTACGGCGTTCATCAGTAGCAGGACGAGAACTAGGATTTTGAAGTGGTGTTACACCAAATGCTTCTTCCAAGTCTACCGAAGGTGCTGTCCAGTCACCCCAACTCTGATACTCACAGAAACCTGCAGGAGCCAACTCTGAAGTCAAGCAGTTACCACAGGTATAATTCAACTGATCTGCGGTCCATCGCCATCCGATGAGGCTTTCATCGCAGTTGTTGTTTTCACCCTTGAAGATATCTTCATATTTCTCCATGAGTTTTTTGCCAGAGTTATCAATTACATCTTTGGCAAGTTCAGCAGCTTTGGCAAGGTCATTCTCGTCACGCTGTCCGTTTCCATTGCAATTGATACCACTTTTTGCGAGATATACTTTTGCGAGCAAACCTTTTGCTCCCCATTTATCTATTCTTCCTGCAGTGTTGGTATTTGGAAGTAAATCGATGGCTTTCTCCAATGTCATCACGATATACTCGTAAACATCGGCAGCCTTTACCTTATATTTATTATTATAATCGCCGGCTGCAATCTCAGAACTGTTGTTATGTACGATAGGCACATCACCCCAGATGCGGACAAGATAGAAATATGCCATTGCTTTCCATGCCAGACATTCGCCCATGGCTGTGTTCTTGGCACTTTCTGATGCATTGGCAGTCTGCAGACGGTTGTAGATGGTATTTGCCTGTGCGTTTACTGCCCATAGCGAATTGGAAGCAGAAGTGATGTCAGGATCACTACCATTTACGGTAAAGGTAAGATATGGTGACTGACCCATGTACAAGTTACCTGACATAACTTCAGGAATCTTGTAGTAGCCACGGCTCAGAAAGTCGTACCAAGGAGAACTGTAAAGTGAGTTGGTGCTCACTTTCACCTGGTCGTCATTTGCATAATAGTTAGCATCATTGTAGCTATCTTCGTTAGGACGGTCGAGAAAGTCTTCACAAGAGGTGAAAGTGCCGCCCAATAAGAGTGCAAATGCTATATATTTAAAGTTCGATAATTTCATATTCTTTGTTTTTAAATGTTAGAATGACATGTTCAAACCAAAAGAGTAGGTGGTAGGTGAAGGATAACGGCCATAGTCAACGCCATATACATTAGGTGACATGGTGCTGACACCGATTTCTGGGTCGTAGCCATCATAACCGGTAATGGTGAACAAATTCTGTATGTTACAATAGAGACGCAAGTTCTCAATACCCAACTTGCCAATCCACTTCTTAGGGAAGGTATAGCCAAGAGAGATATTCTTCATTCTCAGATAGGATCCGTCCTCTACGTAGCGGTCGCTGATGCGGTCGTTATCGTTAGGGTCGCCAATAATAGCGCGTGGGAGGGAGGCATCTGGATTAGCGACACGTACATTCTCTATATGTTCATACCATTTGCTGCCGTCTGCATAAACGATAGAAGCATCGATAGGCTCCAGGCGTGCACGATTTAATACGTCGGAATGCTGGTTGCACCATACGCTACTCATATTGGTGAGTCCGCGCTTGGTCAGGTTCATTACCTTGTTGCCATAGCTACCATTGATGAAAATACTCAAGTCGAAGCCCTTGTAACGGAAGGTGTTGGTCCAGCCGAAAGTATACTTAGGCATTGGTGAACCAATGTTGGTCTGGTCAAGCTCGTTGATGACACCATCTCCATTCAAGTCTTTATATTTAATGTCACCTACATAGACTGTGTTGGAACCATTGAAGACTCCATTTGTAGGATACTTCTCTGGCTTTGGTGAACGCTCTATGTCTGCCAAGTCTTGGTAGATGCCATCGGTTACATAACCATAGAAGCTGTAGAGACTCTGACCTACGTCGGTCTTGCTGACCTGTGTCTGTCCCCACTGAGCATAGCCCATGATAGCTGAACTGGCAGTACCGTTGAGTGCTACCAATTTGTTCTTGTTCCATGAAATCTGGAACTCTGTATCCCACTGGAATTTGCCTACGAATGGGTGAGCAGTCACTGTTAACTCAAGACCGCTGTTGCGGATGTGACCGTAGTTACCCATAGGAGCTTTCAGCTTGGAGTTATCATTACCGCTTGTACCCATATAGGAAGGCAACTGCATCTCCATCAACATATCCTTAGATTCCTTCTGATACCAGTCGAGGGTTAAGCCAATGCGGTCGTTGAAGAAACCGAGGTCGATACCCAGGTCAATCTGTTCCTGCTTTTCCCATTTTACATCCAGGTTAGGAATGTTCTGTGGACGATAACCTGCACCGAGGGAACTATATACTTTCTGCATGTTTACACCCCAGGCAAAAGAGTTGATGTTGGCATTACCGGTCTGTCCCCAACCGATACGGATCTTACCATTGCTCAGCCATTTTCCTGCCAACTTCTGAATGAACTTCTCATTAGAGAAACGCCAACTGGTAGCAAAAGAGTGGAAACCTGCCCAACGGTTGTTTGGACCAAAGTTTGAACTACCATCATAACGGTATGTGTAAGTAGCATTGTAACGGCTGTCATAGCTATACGTCCAACGGGTGAAGAAGGAAGCCATAGAACTGCTTCCGAATCCGGCAGCTATGGTAGGAGTACCCGTACCCAATACAGGATTATGTACAGCATCTGATGGCAACTTGTCGTTTGATATTTTAGTGTAATCCCATTTGCTTTCCCAGCATTCTTGTCCAACCATTGCTGTAACCGAATGCTTCTTAGCAAATGTGTTGTTATATGTAATATAGTTCTTGAGTTGCCAGTAAGTGCTGTTGTTCTTCTGGATACTGCTCTCGTTAGGCTCCTGCCAGTTATAGAGATCAATTGTGTTGTTGAAAATCTCAGCCTTGCTGTAGCTGAGGTCATAACCCAATTCTGCATGCCAGGTTAAGTGCTTGATAGGTGTAACCTCTGCATAGATATTACCTGTCAACTTCTTGCGGTTGAGCATGTTGTTCTGTTCCATAGCCTTAGCAATAGGGTTATGGATATTGTAGTTTTCGCGGGCAAAAGAAGCGTAATTTCCGTCAATGTCATAAATTGGAGCTTCTGGAAGTGAGGTCAAAGCGAAACCTACGATACCCTCAGCTCCATCTGTAAGCTTGAGGTCATCGTTCGAATTCGTAAAGGTTGCACTCAAACCGAGTTTCAGCCATTTCTTCAATTGTGCATCCAGGTTGGTACGTACTGTAAGACGGTCAAAGCTAGAACCGATGATGGTACCATCTTGGTTCATGTAGCTTCCGGAAACATAATATTGGATTTTGTCAGTACCACCCTGAGCGGCTATCTGATGCTGCTGCTGAAACGCGGTCTGGAAGATTGCATCCTGCCAGTTGGTACCCTTGCCGAGCAAAGATACATCGCTGTAATATGGATCTTCCTTGACACCACCGAAACCTGCAGCAACGAAATCGTTGTAATAATCACCGAATTCGCGAAGGTTCATCATGTCAAGGCGCTTGGTCTGACGGCTCCACGCCATCATGCCATCGTAGGTAAATTTAGCTTCACCGGCTTTACCTCTTTTTGTTGTGATGAGAACAACACCATTTGCTCCCTGTGCACCATAAATAGCTGTGGCTGAAGCATCCTTCAGAATCTCCATGCTTACGATATCTGCAGGGTTGATGGTTGAAAGTGGTGATACGGATGAGGCTGAACCATTATCGAGTGCGTCACCGAAACCAAGGGAACTACCACTGGAATTTCCTCCTTGGAAGATAACACCATCAATGACGTATAGTGGTTCTGCATTGGAGTTGATGGTTGCTGTACCACGAACTCGGATAGTGGATGCTGTACCAGGTGCACCAGAAGTGCTGACAGCGGTAACACCTGCTGCACGGCCCTGAAGTGACTGGTCGAGTGAGGTGATGATAGAACCCTTCATAGCCTTTTCGCCAAGGCTAACTGAAGAACCTGAGATATCGCTCTTTTTCATGGTACCATAACCTACAACTACCACCTCATCAAGACTGTTGTTGTCTTCTGCCAAAGTGATGTCGTACTTGCTCTGGCCTCCTACTTTGAAAGTTTTGGTAATATAGCCTACATAAGTTACCTCTACAGTCTGTCCGGCACCTACATTCAGTGTGTAGTTACCATCAAAGTCTGTCACTGCGGCATTTCTTGTGCCTTTCACTTTTACTGTTGCACCGATGATAGGACCCGTTGCATCGGATACGTTACCAGTAATCTTCTTGGTCTGTTGCACAGCCTGATTCGTTGTGATCTGGGCTGCGAAAGTTTGCTGAGGGGAGATGCCGAGAAGACTCAGGGCAGCTACACTAGCAAGCAACTTTTCTCTACTTTTAAAGTTCATACAATTTTTGTTAGTTGGTTAAAACAGTTTGGCTCTTTCACTTATACGATCGATACGGGAAAGAATCCAAATCGGGTTATTGCTCTCTGATTATTCCTTCGTCATCTTTTTCTGATGAGAAGAAAGGGCTAGAGGCTAGCTCTAGGTTGCATTTACTTTTTCCATTGTTGTGATTATGTTTATTTGTTTTTATATTGTTTATTCTAAACCTTTAGGCTATTTTGTAAATCTGCTGCAAAGATAGCTATTTTTTGTAAAATAGCTTGTACATATTTTGCTGATTACTAATACTTTTCTGCTTTATTGAAAATAAAATGTAATTTTCGTCATATTTATTAAAGATTAAGTGTTAGCGTTACAATTTATTTACTTGGTGGTTGATTTATATTGATTGTTCTATTATATGTCTATTATATATAAGGTACGCGTACATTATTTATTATATGAATTGTCATAACCTTTTGTGCTTTGTTAATTGATCTTTGGGCGTTTTCGGTCAATTCTGGAGTTAAATAGAGTGTGTATTTTGTTGTTTTCTTTGCTTTTTCTGACTTGATGTGCATCAATTCTTATTTCTTTTTCAGATATTTCCGAATATTTTTCTGCCTTTGCAACAAAGTATGTTTATTCAGCAAAATAATACACGGATATATCGGAAATTATGCCTAACTTTGCAACCGTAAAACAGAATGTTTAACTAACAAGATTACCAACGACAATATGAATCATCGTATAGCAAATGTTTTTAGGTTAATAATTATAGGTGTTCTGATGAGTGTGCTGGGGATTTCAAGCCTCAGCGCACAAATCAGAGGAAATAACATCGTTGTAACGGTAACTCCTGACCATCAGGACTGGAATTACCGAGTAGGCGAGAAGGCTAACTTCACGGTGAATGTGAGAAAGAGCGGTACGCTACTCAATCAGGTGAAGGTAGATTATGAAGCCGGTCCGGCAATGTTTCCGGAGGTGAAGAAAAGTATCACTCTCAAGGACGGAACCATGAAATGGTGCGGCAGTCTGAACAGACCGGGCTTCTACCGCTTCAAGGTTATCGCTCATGTTGGTGGCAAGGATTACGAAGGACTTTGCACGGCAGGTTTCTCTCCAGAGAAGATCCAGCCTTTCGCACAGGAACCTAAGGATTTCGATGCTTTCTGGAAGAAGGCACTGGATGAGGCAAGACAGAATGACCTCAATCCTACCAAGGTGCTTCTGCCTGAGCGTTGTACCAAGGATAAGAATGTATATGAAATAAGTTATAACAACAACCGATGGGGCTCTAAGATGTATGGCATCCTGAGTGTACCGGTAAAAGAAGGTAAGTATCCGGCTTTGCTCCGTGTACCTGGTGCGGGTGTACGCCCTTATGCCGGCGATACTTATACGGCTCCTGCTGAATGCATCGTACTGGAAATCGGTATTCACGGTGTTCCTGTTACCATGCAGCAGAAAATTTATGATGATCTTGCCAATGGCGAGCTGAAAGGTTACTGGGATACCAATCTCGAGAATCCTTATCGAAATGCTTACAGACGGGTAGTAACCGGTGCTGTTCGTGGCGTGGATTATATCGCTTCGCTCCCTGAGTGGAACGGAAAGACTATCGGTGTAACGGGTTCATCACAGGGTGGATTCCTTTCCATCGCTGTGACAGCTCTCGATAAGCGAATCACATTCCTGGCTCCTGTTCATGATGCCATGTGTGATTATGAAGCTGAAATTCACGGAGTTGCAGGAGGCTGGCCTCACTACTTCTATAAGGAAGACAAGGCACAGGGGGCTGCATGGAAAGAGCAGAAACTTACGGATTTGGAAAAGGCAAGACTCGAAGGTGCACGCTATTATGATGGCGTCAACTTCGCCCGTCGCATCACCGTTCCTGGCTGGTACAGTTTCGGTTATAATGATGAGGTGGTTCCGCCAACATCATCTTACGGCCTTTATAATTCGGTAAAAGCGCCTAAGACCTTGAGTCTGTACCAGATGACTGGTCATTACTGGTATCAGGAGCAGTGGGATGAATGGCAGGCTTGGATAATTCAGCAATTAAAGAAATAGATATATGATAGGAAAAAGAATTTTGATTGGTGCAGCTTGCCTCATGGCGATGCAAGGAGCAATGGCACAGGTTGATGGTGTTACGGGCGCATCAGTCCAGACTGCCAATACTTCCTGCTGCAAGGGTAAAAAGCAATGTTGCAATACTCCGGCAGAGCAACTGAAGGTCAGACTGCAGAAATTACTGAACAAGGGAATCATGCTCGGTCATCAGGATGATCCGGTGTATGGTACTACTTGGAAATGGGATGAAGGAAAGAGCGATGTACTCCTCACTACAGGTGATTATCCTGCTGTGATGGGTTTCGATCTTGGAAAAATAGAGTTGGACAGCAAGGAAAACCTTGACGGCGTGTCTTTCGATCGTATGCGAAAAGAAATCATTGCCCAAAATGAGAGAGGAGGCATCGTTACTTTGAGTTGGCATCCTTGGAATCCGGTTACTGGCGAGAATGCCTGGGATCCGAAAGGTGATGCTGTAGCTGCTGTCCTGGATGGAGGCGCCCAGCAACAGAAGTTCGATGGATGGCTCAAGAAGGTTTCCGATTTCATCCTTTCTTTGAAGACAAACGATGGTAAACTGGTTCCTGTCATCTTCCGACCATGGCATGAAATGAATGGCGGATGGTTCTGGTGGGGAGCTAGCAGTTGCACACCTGCACAATATAACCAATTATACGTAAAAACCCTAAATATACTTACTAAAGCAGGGTGCAATAACATCGTTTGGGCTTGGTCACCAAATCTCAGCGACGAGAAGACGGTAGAAAAATTCCTGGAGCGATTCCCGGGAGAAAAGTATGTGGATATGCTGGGTGTTGACGTCTACGAGTTCGACAACAGCGATGCCAACTATCAGCAGAACCTTGCTGCTACGCTCGATGTGCTGATGGAGGCAGCCAAGAAGGTTGGCAAGATTCCTGCCCTCACCGAAACGGGTTGCCGAGGTATCGCCAGCAAGAAGGATTGGTTTACCCAAACCCTTTGGCCTGTACTTCAGAAGTATCAGTTGAGTTATGTACTCTTCTGGCGTAATGCCTGGGATAAACCTCAGGAAGAGGCTTACCTCCCTGGAGTAGGCGATGGTGCCATCATTGACGACTTCAAGGCATTCAAGAAGGAAAAGAAAGTCCTCTTTGCCAAAGACATTGTAAAGGTAAAAAAGTAAAAAGGTAAAAAAGTAAAAAAAAGATATATTATGACTACATTTCAAGACAAAGTGAAAGCACTCCGCGCTCATCATGAGGAATTGCTGAGCCGTAAGAATGAACCCGTAGAGTGGGGAAATGGTATCTACGAAAAGTATAAGAACCCAATCCTTACAGCAGAACATACTCCATTAGAGTGGCGTTACGACTTCGACGAGAAGAGTAATCCGTATCTCATGCAGCGCATCATGATGAATGCTACGCTCAATTCGGGTGCCATCAAGTGGAATGGTAAGTATCTCCTCGTTGTTCGTGTAGAGGGTGCCGACCGCAAGAGTTTCTTTGCCGTAGCAGAGAGTCCTAATGGTGTTGACAACTTCCGTTTCTGGGATGAGCCTATCACCATGCCTGAGGATGTTGTTCCTGCTACCAACATCTATGATATGCGACTCACAGCTCATGAGGATGGTTACATCTATGGTGTGTTCTGTGCAGAGCGTCATGATGATGATCAGCCTGGCGACCTCAGTGCTGCTACAGCTACAGCAGCCATCGCCCGTACCAAGGACCTGGTAAACTGGGAGCGTCTTCCTGATCTGAAGACCAAGAGCCAGCAGCGCAATGTGGTTCTCCATCCGGAATTCGTTGATGGCAAGTATGCTTTCTATACCCGTCCACAGGATGGTTTCATCGATACAGGTTCTGGTGGTGGTATCGGTTGGGCACTGGTTGATGATATCACTCATGCCGAAATCAAGGAGGAGAAGATCATCAATGCCCGTCACTATCATACCATCCAGGAGGTGAAGAACGGTGAGGGACCTCATCCTATCAGGACTGATAAGGGCTGGTTGCATCTGGCTCACGGTGTTCGTGGCTGTGCCAGCGGTCTCCGCTATGTGCTCTATATGTACATGACTTCTCTTGAGGATCCTACTAAGGTGATTGCTGAACCAGGTGGATATCTCCTCGTACCGGAAGGTCCTGAATATATCGGTGATGTGATGAACGTAGTCTTCACCAACGGCTGGATTGCAGATGAGGATGGTAAGGTATTCATCTACTACGCTTCTTCTGATACCCGCATGCATGTGGCAACTTCTACCATCGACCGATTGGTAGATTACTGCATGAATACACCAAAGGATGATTATCGTACTCAGTTCTCTGTAGAGAAGATCAAGGCTTTGGTAGCAAAAAACAAACAGACTTTAAGTAAATAGTTTCAGGTATTAAGATTGTAGGGATTCGTACTCTTCATCCGTATTATTGTATATGAATGAGGAGCGAATCCCTCTTTTTGGTAGTTAAAAGTTAATAGTTGATAGCGGCTTCGCTGTATAGCAAGATTGCTGAGGTAGTTTTTGCTATAAACTATAAGAGGTAGTTTTTGCTATAAACTATAAATTGTAAATTATAAATTAAAATAAAATGGCTCGTTTAAAAGAAAAAATAGCTTATGCATTGGGTGATGCCGCTGCGGGTGGTATTGTATGGAAGGTGATGTCTATCGCTTTTCCTCTGTTTTTTACAAATGTCTTCGGACTCTCGTTTGCGGATGCGGCAGTACTGATGCTCGTAGCCCGCATGTTCGATGTGGTTACCGACCCGCTGATGGGCTCGCTTGCCGACCGTACCCAGAGCCGTTTCGGTACCTACCGTCCTTGGCTCATCTATGGTGCCATTCCTTTCGGATTGATATTCGCCCTTTTGCTCTATACTCCAGACTTCGGTCCTGTGGGCAAGCGAATCTATGCTTATGCCCTCTATCTGCTGATGATGGCGGTATATACCATGGTGAATGTGCCTTACGGCTCATTGCTCGGTGTGATGACCGAGGATGATGATGAGAAGAACCAGTTCTCTTCTTTCCGTATGGTGGGTGCTTATGCCATGGGATTCGTCACCCTGCTCTCTTTTCCATATCTCCAGAAGATGGTAGGTGGTTCTGCCGCTCATCAGTATGCTGTCATTGGTGCCGTGCTCGGTATTATTGCAGCTGTGATGACATTGGCTTGCGGACTCCTTACCAAGGAACGTCTGAAGCCGAAGCGCGCTGAGAAGTTCTCTTTCCAGCAGTTTGCCGACCTTGTTCACAACAAGGCTTGGCTCTATATGACAGCCATCGCCGTGTGCACCAACTTCTTCAACGGATTCCGCTATGCCGTAGCTGGCTATATGTTCGATTACTGTCTGCATGGCAATGTAACCATCGAGGGACTGATTATCAACTATACCGTTTTCATGGCATTCGGTGAAGTAACCTGTATGATTTTCGGCGGTGTATCTCCTTGGTTCACCCGTCTGGTAGGCAGCAAGCGCATGGCATTCTTCTGGGCTGCAGCACTCTGTCTGGTTCTCTCGGTTGTCTTCTTCTTCATCCCGATGAATCCGTCGTATATCTGGGTGATGATAGCCATCGTTATCCTTACCTCTATGGGTATCGGTATCTATTCGCCATTGATGTGGTCAATGTATGCCGATGTAGCCGACTATCATACCGAGCATTTCGGAACATCAGCTACAGGTCTTATCTTCTCTTCCGGTACGATGAGCCAGAAGTTTGGTACCGCCATTTCCGGTTCTCTCATCGCCCTCTTCCTGGGCTGGGCTGGTGCCAACATGATAACAGATAAGATGGGTAATACGATGATCGACCCAGCCAGTGTCACCGACTCTGTGCTTACGATGGTATGGTCATTGTTCTCACTCTTCCCAGCCGTCATCGCCTTCCTGCTGATGGTGCTTGCCTGGAAGTTCCCTATCCGCAAATAATTGTTTTACATAACTAATAATCACTATTAAGAAAGGAAAAATGGAAAATCTTAAAGAAACGATGCGGGATGTTCTGGAGAACAACATCCTCAGCTATTGGCTAACGAAAGTGAAAGATGAAGAAAACGGTGGCTTTTATGGACGTGTAGATGGTAACGACCAGGTACATCCTGAAGCCGAGAAGGGAGCGGTGATGAATGCCCGTATCCTCTGGGCGTTTTCTGCTGCCTATCGTGTCTTAAAGAAGCCGGAGTATCTTGAGGCTGCCACCCGTGCCAAGGATTATGTGCGCGATTATTTCCTCGACAGGGAATATGGCGGCATCTACTGGAGTGTTGACTATCAGGGTAATCCGCTCGATACCAAGAAGCAGACTTACGCCATCGGCTTTGCCATCTATGGTTTCTCGGAGTATGCCCGTGCAACAGGTGACAAGGAGGCGTTGGATATCGCCATATCCCTGTATCATGACATAGAGAAGCATGCCTTTGATGCCAAGAACAACGGATATATCGAGGCTTTGACCCGTGAGTGGAATCCGATTGCAGACATGCGTCTCTCTGATAAGGATGAGAATGGTTCCCGTACGATGAATACCCATCTGCATATCATCGAGCCATATACCAATCTTTATCGTGTATGGAAGACTCCGGAACTGGAGAAGAGTATTCGTAATTTGCTCGGCATCTTCACCGATAAGCTTCTGAACCCAGAGACTTATCATCTCGACCTCTTCTTCAATGACGAGTGGGAGGGCAAGCGCAACATCGAGAGCTATGGTCATGATATTGAGGCGTCCTGGCTGCTCCACGAAACCGCGCTGGTTCTAGGCGATAAGATATTGCTGCATAAGATAGAGCGCATCATCCGTCGTATAGCCGATGCTGCAGATGAAGGTTTACGTTCGGATGGCAGTATGGTTTACGAGCATTGGAAAGATGGAGATAAGTATGATCTCCAGCGCCAGTGGTGGGTGCAGTGCGAGAACATCATCGGCCATATCGACCTCTATCAGTATTTCCGTACCGAAGAGAATCTTCTGGTTGCCATCTCCTGCTGGAACTATGTAGCCAAGCATCTGCTGGATGCCAAGAATGGTGAGTGGCACTGGGCTATACTGGAAGATGGTACGGTGAATAAGGAGGATGATAAGGCGGGTTTCTGGAAATGTCCTTACCACAACTCCCGCATGTGTCTCGAACTCATCGAACGTGACTATTAACATACAGATTCCCTGCAAGGCAGGAATAGAATACAAAAATCCAAGCAAATCATATATTTGCTTGGATTTTTTTGTTTATCCCGATTTTTTATTGTACTTTTGCAGCCAATGCGGCGCTAGCCCCATTATTCATTATTAAATTGTAAATTATTCGTATTAATAAATGTATATAGCAATAGCAGGAAATATCGGTAGTGGAAAGACAACACTCACCAAGATGCTTTCTAAACATTATGGATGGAAACAGTACTTGGAGCCCGTGGCTGAAAACCCCTATATCGATGACTATTACAAGGATATCTCGCGATGGGCACTCAATATGGAGGTATTCTATCTGAAGCAGAGATTCAAGAATCTATTAGAGATTCAGCACAGTACAGAGACGGTCATCCAGGACCGCACCATCTTTGAGGGTGTCTATGTCTTTGCGGCCAACAACCGGAAGATGGGCAACATGGACCAGCGCGACTACGAGACTTATATGGAGCTTTTCGAGTCGATGATGGAAGTGGTGGAGATGCCTGAACTGATGATATATCTCCGTTCTTCCGTTCCTCACCTCGTGAAGAATATCCAGAAACGCGGTCGTGATTATGAGCAGAAGATGCCTCTGGATTATCTGGAAGGTATCAACAAGCTTTACGAAGATTTCATCATGAACAAGTATAAGGGTAAGGTGCTTATCGTAGAAGTAGATAATCTCGATTTCGAGCACAATCCCAAGCAGTTTGGTGAAATCATAGATAAGATAGATGCCAAGCTCTTCGGGCTGTTCTCTTAAAGGTAAAAAAGTAAAAAGGTAAAAAAAATGCATATAGCAATAGCAGGAAATATAGGTAGCGGCAAGACAACATTAACCAAGATGCTTGCCAAGAGATATGGCTGGAAAGCTAATTTCGAGCCGGTTGATAATAATCCATATCTGGCTGATTATTACAAGGATATGGAACGTTGGTCGTTTAATCTTCAGATTTACTTTCTGAACAAGCGATTCCATGATGTTGTGGAGATTTCACGTTCAGAGCAGACCATCGTACAGGATAGAACCATCTTCGAGGATGCGCGTATCTTTGCGCCTAATCTTCACGATATCGGTATGATGAGCGACAGGGATTTCAAGAACTATACCGATCTCTTCGATCTGATGATCAGTCTGGTAAAACTCCCTGACCTGATGATATATATCAAGAGCAGCATTCCTACGCTCGTGAAGCATATCGAGAAGCGTGGCCGCGATTTCGAGAAGAGCATCCGCATCGATTACCTCCAGGGCTTGAACAAGCGTTATGAGGATTGGATCAAGGATTATAAAGGCCGCCTTATCATCATCGATGGTGATAATCTGGAGTTCGGAGAGAATCCGGAAGACTTCCGAAAGGTTACTGACCTGATAGATGCTGAGCTCTTCGGCCTGTTTGCTGAAAAGAGAGTTTAAAGGTAAAAAGGTAAAAGGGTAAAAAGGTAAAAAGAACCTTAACCCCCTTTCGCCCCCCGTTCCTAGCGATTCCATCGCTAGTCCCCCAAGTCCTTATCATAAAGGTAAAAAGCGCAACCCCGCTAGGCGTCAAAGGAGGAACGCCTGGCGGGGTTGCGTTTTATGGTTGTACAGCTAAAAGGTATATGGTTGTACAGCTAAAAGGTATATGCTTGTACAACCAAAAGGTATATGGTTGTACAACTAAAAGGTTTATGGTTGTACAACTAAAAGGTATATGGTTGTACGACTATAGGGTTTATAGTTGTACGACTATAGGGTGTATGGTTGTACGACTATAAGGGTTGTAGTTGTACGATTAAAAGGTGTTGTCACTAGGCTCGGCAGAGCTGCTGACTGCAGTCGGCAGAGCTGCTGACTAGGCTCAGCAGGTCTGCTGAGCCTAGTGGCAACCTTCGAGAAGCAGTCTCCTTCAACTCGAAAAGCAGTCTCCTAAAACTAAAAGAGACGTCTCTTTGAACCCAAAGAAACGTCTCCTTTCGCTTATTCAATCATATTCTTTCGCTTATTCAAACATCTGAATACGCTTATTCAATCATCTCCTTCTGCTTATTCAAACATCTGAATTCGCCAGCAGAACTATCTCCTTCCTCCGGAAGAACCGGATGCTTTGTAGAACTTACCTTTCTGACGGGAGATAAAGATGCCGCCTTGGGCAGAGGTCTTATCTACTTGCTGGCCATTGAGATTATAGATAATCTCTTTCTCATCCTTCTTATGAAGGGTAGGAGAGGCGATGGAAGTCGTGCCGGAAGCAATGGCGAAGCGGATGGAATGCTTGCCGAATGCCAGATTATCCTGGTTGTTCTGGCTTACCATCTCTTTTGGCAACCAGGCTCTGTTAGCTGCCAGCGTAGAACCGGTATACTTGTAGAAACCGATACCCCAGGTACTTTTGTATGACAAAACGTAACCCTTGTTGTTCTCAACAGGAATCGCTTCATACTTCGGATTAGTTGTCGAATTTACTCTTGGTTGCTGTTGCATCCAGGTCAATTTTCACATCCATTCGATAAGTTTCTTCCGTTTCGTCAGCTTTTATCTCAAGCTGCGTAACGAGAATACCTGCTCTGTTATTTTACCATGATTTTTCTGTTTCCGAAGATGTAGATGCCGTCAGGGAAACCACTATAGGTGGCGGTACCAGGACGGACATCCAAAATGCGATAAAGCTGACCGGTGGTTGAGAATACCTGCAACTGGGTGGAGTAGGTGCTCTCTATGCGTACACGATGAGCTCCGATAGGGCGGATGAAGAGTGATTCGCCGGTTGGTGTATCATCGTTACCATTCACGTCAGATTCTATCTTCTCGATACCCGTGGTTTCGGCAATGCGAATCACGGATGGAGCATCAGTAGAACGGGTTCTGGCATTTGTCATCAATGTTGTCATATAGGTGCGGAATGGCATTACGGTTTGGAGGGTAGACGCATCATCAAATGCAGTACCCACGGCGTTCATACCATAGATGGTTCCGTTGGCTACCCTGGTGGCAGCAAAGCTACCTACATGATAATAACCGTTGTGCTGGGTTGTCATAGCCTGGGTGATAGGAATCTCGATCGCCTTATCTGCCGGCTCGGTTTCGTTCTCATTACCGAAGGCATGGAAGGTAACGGTTTGCGAAGACTCGTTTGTATTCAAGATGTTGTTATAGAACTTACTTGAAAGGTCGAACTCGTAATAATGGTAACCAGGGAAACGGACCAGATATGGGATTCCCTTGGTCAGCAACTGATAGTTCTTATACTCCTGCTGGTTACTGTAGTATGGATTAGCATCCTTGTTATAGAAATGTTCTCCGTAGGTTGTTACAAAGAAGTTATTATTAAAGGTGTAATCCTTACTTTCTGCTCCCTCAGCCTGGAAGAGTCCTGCTGTTGTACCCGGACGCTGGAAGGTGGCTGTATTGTTTGTCGTGTTCACCTCTGTCAAACCGCGCAGCCAGTATTCATGATGCAGGTATTTATCACCATAGAAATGAGTAATCTCGCCATTGAGCGATGCCTTAACCTTTTGTGCGGTGAATGGCAGACAGATACCTTCCCAGGCTCCGGTAGCATCCTCAGCATAGTACATCGGCTTGCGAACATACCAGGCATGGTTGGTTACCGTGAATGGGATAGGGGCACAGAAGTCGTTGTTCTCACACTTGTCTCCCTCGCTGTTCTTACCCTCAGGGGTGCGTTCTACGAGGTGGAGGAGAGAGGTGGTATAGCCATTACCGGCATTATTCTTGAAAATATGATGTCCGTAGATGGTAGTCTCACTCGTGTTCTCCTTGTAGCCGAGTGCATTGTCTGCGATGTCGTAAGCCTCTGTATTGTTGTCGATGTCGTTGCCATTGGCAGCAGTATATACCAGGAGGTTCTGGCTTACTCCCTGCTGGATGCTTAGGTCGCTGAATACCTTGGCATTGTCATCTACCGGTGGGTAGAAGATGCCGTTCTGGTTGATGTCTGCCGCCTGTTTGAATCCCATGGCTGCCCCCTTGTCGTTCAGGCAGGTGAAGTCGATAGCCGTTGTTGTCGTCTGGTGTACGTAGGTACTCATGAGGCTGTTGGCATTGTTGCTGGCATTATAGTGGAATGCATCGAGCTTCGTGTCGCCATAGTAGCCGGCAGTACGATATATGCGGTTTCTCATATAGCTGTTCTGATGGGAAGCTATCTGGGAAGGACAGAGGTCTGGAACCTTCTGCAATGACTGTCCCCAGAAGATGAAGTCGTTCATCGGCTGACTTCCGTCTGCCTGGTTTCCGTCGAACAGTGGAACGTAGCTGACTGCGGATGCTGTACCCTGCGATGCCTTTCGAGCCGCATCGATAGCGTGACTCTGGTCGTGGCGGGTTTCGTTGCTGCCGTAGTTAGGCTGGTCACTGTCTGAACCTTTTCTCAGATAGGTGATACCCGTGTTGTTGCCGGTGATGGCATCGGTACGGTGGGCATACTGGTAGTCGCCGTTGGCATAGTAATCGTAGACGTACTTCAATGCCTCCTTGTCTTGGGCATTCTCCATGTTGTTGCTGTAGCGGGCACGCAGATAGTATTCGTTGAGGTCGTAGCCAACCTTGCCGTATCTGAAGTCGTCTGCCTTATAATGGGTATCAGCCTTGCCGTCCATGTGATAGACGATAGGCTGTATGCCCTTGTTATATTCGAAGCAGCAGTGGTAGGCACCCCCATTCGTACAGCTATCGGCAGCGATATTGCCGCTTTCCATACCGAGGTTATAGATGTTGCCCCGGTTCTCTTTGAGGAATGATTTGCCTTGAGCCAGACCCATGATGACATGTCCGTTGCCATGAAGAGTACCGGCAAATATAGCATTGCTTCCATCGAAGTCGCTGGTCACGGTGATGTCGTTCTGCAGGATGAATTGGGCATTCTTTCCATATTGTTCCGCCTTGTTTCCCGTACCGGTTCCGATGGTATCCACGAAGTTGATGAATGCCTTCAGGTCGCTGGCATCAGAGATATAGATGCGAGGTTCGGCAAACGTCTTGTCTTCCTTGGTACGCTGGATAGCCTCTGAAAGATGCAGGTTCACACCCTTCTGATGAGGATTCATGCGGTGGTAGTTGTGTACGGTAAACTGGCTGTCGTCTGCCATATCCACCGTAAAGATCTTATTCAGACCATTCATGGTGATACCCAGCTGTACGCCATATCCGTTCATGAAGTAGTAGGCTGGAATATCCAGATAGTCGTTGGTCTTGTCATATACGCAGTCCTTGAAGAGTCCTTGTGCTTCGCTGCTTCCCTGCTTGTAGGTGTCGTAGCCTGTAGCCTTTTGGTTGATGTCCCATTCGGTAGCGTCTTCAAATACCCAGTTTCCCTTTTCGTTTTGCTTGCGCTTTCCTATGCGCCAGTAGTATCCGTTGGCAGAGAACGATTCGTCTGCCTCAATGGAAATCTGGTTTTTCCTGAGTCTGACCATCTCTCCCGGCAAGGCGCAGTTGTCAACAGTTATCTTACCGTTGATGTTAGGACCCTGCACATATTCTATGGTAAGATAGATGGTGTAAGTGTAGATACGTTCCACCTCACAGTAGTAGTTGGATGATCCTGCTACTACGTCTGTGATGCTGACCTTAGCATAGCCATCTTCGGCAGTGGAATCCTTTTTAAAGATTCTCTCAGGGTATATCATGGTGTATTCTCCAGCAATGCCGTTCTTGATATAATAATCAGTGCCGGCAGATAGCTTGGTTCCTGTTGCTACCTGTTTGTAATCATTGCCTTCTTGGGTGAAGAAGTCGGATGAGGCCACCTTACTGATGATAGGCTTATTGTTGGTCTCATCTGTATATTCTTCGTATGCACGTCCCTTCAGTACAACGGTGGCAAGACATTTTTCAGAGAGATGCTTCTTGAAATAGTCGGTTGTCGTATTGTTGACAGAGTCTGTCAGCTGGAATGAAATCTTGGCATCGCCATCTGTCAGTTTGGAAGGGAGCTTTGGGTTCACATAGTTCTCTTTATTGAATTTTCCGTTCATCGGCAATACAGCAGCGAATCCTTTGCCATCATATTCCTCTGAAGAAGAGGCACCGATGCTGAGCTTGTATTTGCCGGATACGTCCTGATTGTCCATATCCACGTTGCCTTCTGTACCGGCTGGCCGATAGTTGCGCTCTTCCAGGTCGCAGCTGTATTCTGTCTTAGGATGTTCGCTGCGCATCTTCCAGCTCTGAATGGTTACAGGCTGGTTTGGCTTCAGTCCTGAGAGCACGGTGAGACCGTCCTTGTTGTCACTGAAGAAGGTCATCTTGTCCTTGTAGGTATAGCCAGTGATGTGGGCATTGTAATAGTAGTTGAAACCTGTTACATACCAATAGTGAACATCAATCTTGTCATCCGGATTTGCTTTTCCTGCATCATCCATACCATAGAATCCGGTAGGAAAGCAGTCGTCAACAACGAAGCGGTTCTGCTTGGCATCGTATGGGAAGACGAAGTTTCCGGTGGTTTCCAGGAAGTCTACCTTGTGTCCGCTTTCTCCCTCTGTCGTTGCCCGTTTATGCACATTGTCGGCATATACATAGCCGCCACCTTCGTCTTCACGAACGTCGATGAGGTTCATCTCCACTACGCCGTAGATAGGACCGTAGAAAATACTGTCGATGACATTCTTTTGGCTGTCATCGTATAACTCCTGTACGTTCTGAATCTTGAGGGCATAGCCTGAGGCGATACCTATCATGTTCTTTGCCGTACCGTCATTGCGCTTCTGGAAGTTCTGGTCGTGTTTGTCGATGTAATTCTGTTTTACCTCCATATATGACTTGCCCTTGAAGTCGCCATCAGCAGGTACCATACCGGTATTGTTGCGCCATGGTTCTTTAACGGCATCGTTGAAGGGAACATTCGAAGTTACTGCTCCTACGTAGTGGATGTTGTTGGCAAGACCCATATAGTTGCGTGCACGCTTTGTGGATTTGTCCTGCAACTTGTTGTCGGTCAAGGTTATGTTCTTGGCAAACATCTGGATTTCTCCCACTCGTGCTATTGAATATGGAGTCTTGTTGGTTAGGTTGGTGGCATAGTCGCGTGCTCCAAGTACGTTGAAGCAGTTATCCTCCAGTCGCAGGATGTCCATACGCTGGAAGGTATTGATGATCTTCGGATTGTTGATATTGGTTCCTGCAAAGCCGTAACCCGTCAGGTCGGCACTGCGGAAGCCGGCTGCATACGACTGGTGTCCGTCTCCGAAGATGCCACCTTCACTGTCGTAGGCATATATATTCTTGTCGGTCTCCGACTGATGTTCCGGCTTCTTATATCCGTCTCCATAGAAATAGTTGTCCTGGAGAGAGATGTAACGGTAGTTGCCGTCTTTGTCCATGTAATAGTAGCCGAAGAGGTCGGTACCTGTTGGTAATACGACCGACTGCATTTTCTGATGGGAGATGATGATATGGTCACGGTCAGATTCTGGTGCAGAATTGTCGGCAACCAGGATGGTGGTGTTACCGCCGAATCCTGTTGTGGTACCATTAGGCAGATCAGACAGTTTTTCCTGTCTTTCCGTGAAAGCCTTGTCTATATTGTATTGACGGGTAAATTTCAGAACGGTAGAGTCGTTTGCCATGACAGAAGTACCCTGTGCCACGGAGTAACCGCCACCATAGATAGCTTCTCCAATCTTGATATTGATGTCGTTCCATGTAATAAGTGGTGAAGCCGGGGCTGTAATAATAGTGGTGAAGTCTTTCTCCTTCACGAAGTCCGTAACTCCCTGCTTGCCGATGATGGAAGCATAAACAGCCTGCGAAACCTTGTCACCACTGATGAGTCTGATGCTCTGCTTGATGGTTTCTGAGGCAAGGTTTGGCAGTATCTTTCCGTCCTTATTCTTATTCTCATGGTCAATATACAGGTTGTTCTTGTCGGTACGGTCCAGCAGATAGATGCCGGAATGCCCGTCTTTTACCTGATAGTAGGTAGGGTAGCCCACCTTTACCTGAGTAGAACCATATACATAGCCAGAATAGGAACCGCCTGTTACCGAACGGAAGACGTGACCATTGAGGATATCCACATCGGTAAGTCCGATGACATTACCCTGCTGACCGCCACCATAGATGAAGTTGGCTGATACACCTGTAGCTCCGTTTACACCGCAAGGAAGGAACTTACCACCTTCTGTCTTAGGTTCAGAACATTTCATATCCTTACCCATGATGATGTGGGTATTGCCGTAAACATAACTCTCCATACCATATCCGGCACCATAGATGTTGAGGCTGGAGTATTCCGGTTTGGTAGCCAGAGAATCGTTCGAATTTTCCAGTTTCTTCTTATCCTTACCGGCAAGCATGTCGCTCCGGAGATCGATGGTAACGTCGCCTCTCACGGTTCCCGTCTTGTAGCAGCCGCCGAATACGTTTCCTCCCACATAGGCATCGTTCTTCTCCTCTGGCTGGAACTTGTTCTTGATGGTGAGTTGGATGAAAGGATCGGTAGAGTAGGCACGTCCCAGTAGATAGCCACCCTCATGGTTCACCAGTCCTTTATAGTTGTAGTTGGCATTGTTGCAGCCACCCACAATCTTGTCGGTGATGGTGAGTCCCTCCGGGAAGATATAATTGATTACATTGCCCCTTGCATTTGGATAGATGTTCATGTTGCCACGGTTTCCTCCGCAGCAAAAAGTTTTGATGGTACAGTCTTCCAGTCCTTCACCCGTCTGGGTTCCGTTCCATCGCAGTTCTCCCTGGATATCTGTTTCCACTGGCTGGAAATACAGGTCGATGAGGTGAGGATATACGGTTGGTCGGTCTTCCAGCTTGGTAGGGAGATAGAGGGTACCGATATTCTTGTTCGAAGGATTGAACCAGTCGATGGTATCGGCAAGGTTCAGTTCCTGTGTATAGTCCTCCACGTTTCCATTGAGTTTCTGGAACTTGTTCATGAAGTCATTGTCCTCTGATTTGGCGAAGAGTTCATCTCCGTTGCAACCCATGAAGACACGTCCGATGTTCACATGACTTCCTATGTTGATATTGATGTTTCCCACCTTTTCTACAGCCTTGTTATCCTTGTCCTTCACCTTCAGTACGGTGGCAGAGTTTCCTCCTCCATAAACGTCACCGGCGATATTCACCTTTTCAGATGTAGAGTTACCCTTGATTTCGATGCTCACCTTGTTGGTGAGTGGTCGCCATGAATTGATGTTCACAATCTTAGCCGCATCGCTTGCCTCCTTGTAGGAAGGCATGGATTTTCTCATCGGTACGGTATATACCAGAGGAACGGTCTCTGAGTTTGGATCCTCTGGGTTCATAGGGTAATACTCGTTCACCGTCACCTTCTGGTTCTGGTTCTTGTCGAGTGCATACAGGTAGTTACCGTTTCCGGCTCCATATACATTCTGATAGATGTGTCCACCCAGAATCTTGATGTTGCTTCCTTCACCGCCATTGTCTCTGAATCCGTTTTCCTCTGTAGTTATGTTCACATAGCCCGAAACGTCGTTGCCGCCATAAACATTGCCATGGATATGGATGTCGGAATTGTTGAACTTGGAGGTGCCTGATGGACCACCCGTTGTACTGCCCGTTGTACTGTTGTCTGATCCGATGATGACATGGGTAGCTTCCTTTACGTCTCCCATGAAACCGCCACCGAAGATGTCACGGCAGTCGATAGCCTTGATGGTGACATTTGTTTCCTTGACAGAACTGTAGAAACCGCCACCAAACACACGGCGGCAGAATACGCCACCGGCTCCCGATATATTGGTACTGCCTTCTACGGTACCCGAATAGCCACCGCCCACGATGTCCATGTACGAGAAGTCGCTGTAGAAGTGTTCATGTTCCTTGCCTGGTTTCAGCTCAATGTCCTGGTGGTTGTTGGCATCTCTGCCCTGCATGTCGATGGTGATGTTGGTATTGCCCTTGACATAGGTCTTTTCACCAAAGCCGCCACCGAAGATACTGAAGTGAGGAGATCCCACCTTATTATATATCTCTTTCCATTCGTTTGTCTGGTAGAATTTCATTTTCTTCTTGTCCTGTCCCGGCTTCACCTCGGTGTTGTCATTCAGGAGACCCTTGGCAATCAAGATGTTGGTATTGTTGCCCACTTCGCAGGCTTCGTTGCCACCGGCATAGATGTTGTGGTTTACCTTGAACTTCAGTGCCTCGTGGTCGTATTGTGGTGAGTAGGTGATACCGTCAATGATGCTGGCTGGTCGCCATGAACGGGTTTCCGGATTCCAGTAAGAGGAGAGCAGTGCCTGTCCACCATTGATCATGATATTGGTATTGCCGGTTATGTCTGCCGAAGTCACGGTCAGGGTGTCGGTTCCGTTCACGGTGTCGCAGTTACCCCAACCGCCGCCATAGATACCATGGCCTATCTGTCCGTCGGAGATGCTCATGAAGGTATTGCCATATACCGTACCGTTTTCGCATCCGCCGTAGATTCTCTCCAGGAATGCTGGCATGATATCCTTGTTCTTGTCATTGTCTGGATGCTTCATGGCATCGGGGCTCCATGGCTTGATATACTCTTTCGTTTTTTCGTCGAAGTATGGATAGGTGATGTTTGGACGGTCGATGACCAGACTGGTATTGCCGTAGATGCCACCCAGCTTCTTATAGTCGTTGCATTCAGACTTTAGGCGTCCTCTACCTCCTGCAAAAACCTGAGAGAAAACGACGCCGCCACGGATGTTGACGAGCGAAGTGTATCTTTCTGGTACCTGGTGGTGTTCAAAGTTAAAGACATCCGGTTCTTCCTTTGCTTTCTCATTTCCCACGTTGGCAACATCGCCACCGCCATATACGCTGCCCAATATCATGGTACGGGCTATCAAGCCGAGGTTGTATTTATATTTGATGTTTCTGCCATAGACGTAAACTTCCGTTTTAGGGACGCGTGCCATATTCGGGAAGTCAATCCATGTATTCTGGTTCTTGTCATAGATTGATTCGATACCGGCACCACCGCCATATACATTCTGTGCTACATAGCCTGATTTGATGAATACTCTCGACAGGGAACCTACCTTTCCGAAGTCATAGCTTTCTCCCTGGTTTTCAATGATGTTACCGATAGGCATGGCACCAACACCGGCACCAAAGATGTTCTCGCAGAAAGGCTGACAGTCGGTTTCTACATAGGTTTCACCGGTAACATAACCTGAGAAGCCACCGCCGTGGATAGCCTGGAAGGTGAAGCCTGGCAAACCGAGGGTCCAGGCCCAGCGGCTGGCATGATAGCGCTTGAAGGTCATCGGGTCGAAGTCGGCATCACCCGGATTGCTGCCCGTCACACTACCGAAATAGAGCTTCTTGTCATCCTTTGAAACCTTCAGGAAGTCATTGTATATCTGCTTCTCGAAGTCAACGTATGTCTTGAGGTCTGCATTCTGGTTGAGATAGCGGTATTTGATGCCGTTGACGGTGATGACGCCATCGTCATTCATCTTGTTACCAGGCTGCACACATACTTCGGTCTTTACCACCTTGGTGTTGGCACCGAAGCCGGCTCCGAATATGGAGAATTCCGGGTCGCTTGTGTTCTTGCTGCTGATATACCAGCATAAGCCGGCAAGCGAGGTTTCATCGAACACGCTGATCTGGTTGCCATCCTTGGTGATGACGTCGGCAAGAGGAGAGTGGTTGATAATTACCTCACTCAGACCGTTGCTGTCAGAAGTACCGTTGCCAATGGTAGAGTTTCCGTCCTGTCCGAATCCCACATAGCAGGCACGGTTTCCACCGCCATAGATATTATGGTCTCGCTTGAAGGAACCGGAGTTCATCGTTCCCTTGGTAAATGCATAGAACTGTTGGGTATTCTCATCACTGATGATGCGATTGATGGCAGCCTTTGCCTTTTCGTTGGTAATCTCATTGGCAGTCTTGGCTTTCAGGATGGCAGCGGTTATCTCCTTGAACTCATCAATGTTCTCGCAGATCTTTTCGTTATTTTGAACTGCCAGCCAGGTGGTGATGTTGCCGTTGATGTCTGCCTTGCGGTTCCATATCCAGGTTCCGCCGTCTATCTGTACCTTGGTGTTACCCAGGATGTTGGCGTAGGTTCCCTCCTTGTTTTTATCCACTTTTCCCAGTACTGTGTTACGGGTAATTTCCTCCTCTTCCTCTTCGGTTTCATTGCCGGTGAGGTCTATCTTGATATTTCCGTATCCACCGCCGTAAATGTTGTGGCCCAGTTTGCCGCCCTCGATATGTACCAGGGTACTTCCATTTACGGTACCGAAGGCACATCCGCCATAGATATTACTCCAGATGAATGGCACGATGTTGCCCTGGCTGTCGGTGTCGGCAAGGGAGGTGGCATTCGTGTTCACCACGTGTACCAGAGTGTTGCCGTTGATTCTTCCCACCTTATAATATTCAGGAGCTTCAACTTTCTTGAGACCCTTTCCACCGCCAAATACTTCTCCGAAGATGTCGCCACCGGTGATATTGACGAAGGTGGCATAGTCCTTTGCCTCATAGCTAAGGAACTTGCCTGTAGTCTGGTCGAGCTTTGATTCGCTCTTTGGCTTCGTGTTGTAATAGGCTTCCTTGTCTGCTCCTGTCAGGGTGATGTATGATTTGATGTTGGCGATGTCACCGCCACCATATACATTGCCATATATTTTGGCTTCACCCGATATCTCTACCTTGGTGGTTCCTAATACCTTTGCTACATTGGTAAAGTAGGTGTAAGTGCCCTTGATTTCCTTAGGTGCTACACCGGCACCGCCACCAAATACGTCACCGTAGATGTTGGCTCCCTGGATATATACCTCGGTGTTGCCGCCAATCTGACCCGTTTCGTTATTCTCTGTAGAGGATGGGTCACCGAAGCCACCGCCATATACACGGTGCAGGAAGGTCTTGCCATCAATGGTTACCTTTGTACTCTTGTTAACTTTTCCAGCATATCCACCGCCCAGAGCACTTAGGATGGTGAAGTTAGGAATACCCTTTGAGTTGTCGAAGACAGAAATATCCTCTATCTCAGTATTGTAGATTCCGTAGTCGCCATTCACGTTCACGGTAACGTCGGTGCTGTCCACGGTTGTATTGATACCATAACCACCGCCGAATACAGCGAAGTGAGGATGCTCGCTGTCGTCGTATGCTTTCTTCCATTCTTCTGTTTTCAGGAGTCCGAATGGGGTCATACCTTTCAGGATGGTAAGGGTAGCCTTTCCTTTTACGTTGCAGGCTTGGTTACCGCCACCATAGATATTATGAGGGCAGACGAACTGACCGTCATTGAAGAATTCGCTCGTGTTGTCATTCCAGTAGATCCACTTTGTTCCGTTCCATTTCTTGTCCCATATCACATTGATGGAGAAGTTGTCCAGCTTCTTTCCGCTTTCTCCTTCTGTCTGTGCGCCCTGGTCTTGAGCCAGTTTTACAAAGGTATTACCCTTTACGTCGGCATAGGTATAGAGGCCTTTGGCAAGCAGATTGCCGATGCTGTCCGTAATCAAGCCCTTTCCTCCGCCATAGATTTCTCCAGCGAAGTTGGCTGCATATATATTAATATGTGTATCTCCCTCTACCTGTGCTCTGTTTCCACCGCCATAGATGTCGCCATAGATGGATGGTGCCTGTGCAGAGGTGCCGTAGAAGTTGAGGTTGGTGCCGCCAAGTACCTTTCCTACGAGTTCTGGATGCCAGGTATCGTCAGCGATGGTTGTATTGCTTTCCAATCGTTTCTTTCTTCCGTTACCGCCGGCAAACACATCCCCTCTGATGTCGGCATTGTCGCTGATGGCTATGTTGGTGCCTTGCTCTACTACAGCCATGTCACCACCGCCATAGATATTCTTAAAGAAGGTTCCACCGTTAATCTTGACAGTAGACTTTCCATAGATGCGTGCCATCTTGTCGAGGGTGGTGATGTCTGAGGAGTTGAGCCGTTTGGCATCAGCCACACCATATCCACCACCGAATACAGGGCAGTGGAAGTTACCGCCATTGATGGTCAGTTCTACGTTGCCGTATATCTTGCCGAGGTCAGTATATTCAGCAGCATTACCGCCCTTTTGGTCTGTAGAATAGAAATAATCAGTTCCACGTCCACCAGCAAAGATGCCGTTTTCGCAATAGAATTCTCCACCATTGATGGTTATAGAGGCCACGGTTTCTCCTGCCTTTCCGTATATGTTTCCACCATCCTTACTTGGTATTCCATTTGTAGTCCAAAGGTCAGAACTCATATATCCGCTACCACCACCATAGATACCGTCGATCTTTCTTGTTTCAGAACCAAAGATACCTCCTTCAATGATAATCTTGTTATTGGTCAATCTTGGATCTACCTCGGTATATGTATGTGTGTCAGCATTGTAGCATTTATACATGCAAAGATTAGCTTTTGCTGCATCATAGTTGCCAAAAGCCATGACAGATTTCGTACTGCTGTTTGTCCAGTAAGGGATACGGTCATCCGTTGTGTGATTTGTATCATCTCCGATACCATTCATACCACCTGCTCCTGCACCATAGATACCGCTGAAGATTTCTTCTGATTTACAATTTGTTGGAATCAGGAAGGTACCACCCTTGATGGTAATGGAGCTATAGCCATAGAAAGGATTCTCTACCCATTCACGATCCTGAAAACCACGTCCTGTACTACCACCGTAAATCTCGGTAATCTCTACACGGCTATTGACATCCGTATTCTTATTGTTACTTTCTGATTGTGCCGGGTCTATCAAGATGTTGGCGCGTCCCATATAGGTGTTGTAAGGTGCATTGTAATGTACATTGTTATTTATTGTTTCTCGTCTTGCACCCAAAGAACCATTAACCACACGTCCTATCTTTCCACTTTTGATGATGATGTCTACATCGCCAACCATAGCTCCCTCATGGTTGCCTGCAAGAACTATGGCAACGTCAAGGGTAGAATTGTTTTCATTGTGATTATTATTGAATTTACGATCAATATCTACATCAATAGTACACTTAATAGGCATGTTAGGGCTACCCATCACACCATTTCTGTTGTCCACAGTCTGTCGTCCACCAACACAAATTGAAGAGTAGTGTCCCGATTTGATCTTTATCTTGAAGCCTTCACGTCCATGTGGTAGAGCATCATCCATCTTCTTGAGGTTGCCTTCTGTTGATAATGGTGAAAAGCGATTATCATCCATGAAACCACCAAAAATCTGGAAAGATGTAGATACTGCTCCTTTGATAGTACCATCACCTGAGAACATATTTTTATAGTTTGTCATCTCTATGCCTTCGCCCATCTCCAGATTGTAGAATTGGCAGTACAGAATATCGTAATTTTCATTATTATTATTGCGATTGAAGGTGAGATATTGGAAACGGGTATCTCCATAAATCGGTAAACTATGGTTCCGATCATGACCACCATACATCTCAATTATACCCTTGTAGTTAACGCCATCCCAACTTCCAGTAATGGTTGTGTTTCTGAAGAAAGGAGATTCGGCTTTTTCTCTCTCCCAATCAGAACTTGTATTGAAAGTTACGGATGTGAAGCCGTTGTTACCATTGTTGGTAACATCTTTGTCACTCATTCCCATCAGCACGATGGTGTTATCATCCCATGAGCCGTTCTTCTCCAACTTGGAATATGCGCCCTTCCATGTCCTTACAGCAGTCTCAGGAGTTTGACCATCATTGCTGTCGTCTCCTTGATTGTATGATATTTTATTTCCTTCAGCTGTTGTTCCAGTAGCACCAGCAGGGCATAGATATACCACGCTCTTGGTATAAACCAACCATTTGTTTAATAGCTCAACTCCGTCTTTGGTTGTTACTATCACATGACAGCTCAGCTTGTCGGTAGAGCCAAGAGATGACTTGTCGAAAGTAGGCTCTGTGCCTACTTCTACATCATCATTCTTTACCCACGAATATTTGATATCAAGATTATCGTTGTTGTCCCAAATATTATTATTTATGTCAATGTAGATTGTATTCTCTTTGTGCTTCATCACAGCATCCACTTTTCTTGCTTCAATCTTTGCCACTCCCGATTGCGAACTGCCATCTTCCAATTTTGCATAAACATACTGGTCGAAGTCTGTGAGCGAGATGCTGAAATTGTTATATGGATTGTTCTCGTTCTGTAGAGTCCAATTCTTCTTGTCTGTAGATGTATACCAGAAATATTTCTCGTTTCCTGCATTACCTGCAATAGTTTCTGCTGTGATGATAGTATTATAGCCACGCTTCACTGTCAGTTTTGTTGAACCGAAGTTAAAGCCTGTACCAGAAGTATAGCTCCAGTTGAGCTTGTCTTGAAAGTTGTTGGCTGATTTGTGGATAAACTCATTGGCTTTATTTACAAATTCATTCTTAAACGAGGCATCAGTCTTCTGGGTTCCCAGGTTCTTTCCACCATCTACGTACTGGGTGTAATACCATGTAGAAGCATATTTATTGGCATTACCTTCGTTTTGACAATTGGCAGTGATGCCACCTTTGTTGATCTTGGTACTTGTATTTTCGATGTTAAGCCCATTGCCAAAGAGATAGATGTTGGTAGGCTCTATGATATTATCGCCTCCTTTCATGTCATAGCTGAAGCGACCGAAACCTTGGGCTATGTGGAACTTATCGTTATGCACGCTTGTATTCTTCAGCATATTTATCTGTGTATCAGCTGCTATGTTGAAGATTCTGAAAGTTTCGTTCTTACTGTCGGTCTGTACATTTCCTGCTATACCGCCAATTTTGCTTTCATTGTTAATCTGGTATGTTTCGTCGTTATCCTTTATTTCTGAGCCACGGATAATGATGTTGCTGAGTTCTGTATTGCCGTATATCTCACCAGCTACTACGCCCACTTTATAATCGGGACCATAAGGTTCGAATCCTGGTTTCTTTTCTACCGTAGCATTCTTGATGATGAGGTTTGTTACGGTAGTAAGGTTAGTGCTGCTTGCACCTTGGAGTGTCGAGAAGAGTCCCCATGCACTCCTTGCTTCAGTTCCTTCCCATTGTATATGCATATTCTTGATGACATGACCATTGCCATCAAACTTTCCGAAAAACAAACGGTTGTTGCCATTATCATTGCCGTAATTATAGTATTTACCGATTGGCATCCAGATACCGCCACTCAGGTCGATATCGGCAGTAAGCTTAAAGTATTTGCCAAGGAAAGCCTGCGGTGTGTTTCCGTTGTTCACATCACGTGCCAGTTTGGCGAGCTGTTCTGCCGTAGCAATCTCGTATGGATTGGTCTTGCTACCATCACCCCCTGCATAGCTATCGGCATAGATATCTATGGAATAGTATTTGTTTGTTGTCTGAGCCCATAAGGTTTGTCCACACATGAGCCATAGGGTCAGAATGCCAAGAAGTATTCTGAATTTTTTGTTTTGTGTATTGTTATCTTGCTGCTTTTTCATGAGTCTTCATTTATAAGCGATTCTTTTTTTCTTTGTTCTTATGTTTCTTCGTGGTATAGGTCATGAGGGTATTCTGTTATTACTGTATCAGGAGATGCCCCGTATAGGCATCCTGGTCAGCCAGTACATAGAGGTATCTTGGCTGGATGAGTATATTGATGTTGTAAATCGCTGCCGTTTGGGCAGGATTGAGTGTTTCGAAATATTTATTTCCCAGGATGATGGTAGAGGTTACGTCCTTACGGGTAACCGTTTCTCCCTTTTCATCCTTCAGGATTACATCGTAGGTGACGGCAATGGTGGGTACGAAAGAGGCATCGGCGATGGCATAGAAGGTGGTGCCCCAACGGTGATACTTACTGTCGTCAATATCCATATATTCTTTGTCTCCCGGAGTAAATGGGGCTTCTGAATTTTTATCCATTGCCAGCTTGATGGCGTTTTTTTCCGTTATAATTACCTTGTTCAGATTGCTCCATTGGATGGCTTTTGCCGTCCACTCATTGTTACTCCAGGTATAGCTGCGGCTTACGTTGCCTCCCGTTGCCAGACCTTTGCCGTAAATCTTGACACCCTTGATGCGGAAGTGTCGGATGGCATTCATCTTCTGGTCCAGTTGAAAGTTGAGGTTATAGCCCGTCAACGTCTGGTCGAAGAGGAAAGTAACTACTCGTCCAAAGGTTGCATCTGAACCTCCTGCCGTTGTACTTCCCTTATGTTCCGGTTTGGCGCAGATGATTGGCGCCTTTATTAAATCTTTCTGAGCAAGGATAGGGGTTGGCATGGAGAAAGGAATCTTCAGGAGATAGGTGCTTTCTGTTGCCGATGGCTTACTGAGGGTTGCTTCAGTAGAATGCGGCATATATCCGAAGAAGTCGAAGTTGCTGTCTGGGTAAGCATCCCATCGCTTTTCTTCCTTTGGGCTCCAGGTCTTGGTCAATGTATTGTAATCTACCCGGATATTGTCGAAGATGGCGTGGTTTTTGCCTCCTGTCTCTGTACCAGTGGTTTCAAAGCTATGAGTGGCAAAGTTGTAATAGCCGAAGACGCCCATGTTTTGTGGGTGCATTCGCTGAACCGGATCATAGCTTTCATATCTGTCATCCGCACGTGTCGTCATCTTTTGTGTCCGTGCAGCAAAGGTGATATATCGATAACTGTCGGCGTGCTGGATAGGCAGGTCGTTGCTTTCGCAGGCAGTGAGACTTGCGAGGAAGGCAAAGAGGGGTATCATCAGTTTTTTATTCTTCATAATGAGTCATGTGGGGCGTTACCAGTCTTCGGTACCGCCATTATTTTTAATAGGAGTTTCCACCCATTTCTCCACCTGCATATTGGTGAAGGCAATGTTGGGTCCTGCTACTGTTATTTTAAAGATGTATGTATATTGGTAGCCTGCCTTCCATTGCATATATTCTGCCGGAATGGTGGCTGTAGATTTCTTTCCATCGATGGTGGCGCTGATGATGTAAGCGCCCTGCGGTTTGTTACTGTCTCCCAATGGTGGAACGTAATACCATTTCTTTCTTTCTGTAGCCTGATGATTCAAATCTGCATCTTCCTCGTAAGGAATGGTGAATTTGATGGGCTCAGTTCCTGTTTCTGTAGTTACCCATTTATAGGAAGCTTTGGTTCCTGTTCCTGTAATAGGGTAGCTGACGATGATCTTTCCCTTTGTAGGTGAATGTTCATCGTTTATATTTTTGAAAACAATATCGGTGATAGAGATTTTGGTATCTTTCAGATAATTGAATTTGAATCTTACCTTTGTGATAATAGGAGCAAAGGTGAGTTTTACGCATGCCCCGTATTTCCTGTTTTCAAAGTTCTGGTTGTCTGACAGCCAGAGGTCTGAGATATAAGGGGTGGTAACTGCGGTGGCATCCTTATTGTAAGTGAATGGGATAGAGAAGGATGCATATTTTGCTGTGGAACCTTCTATCGTTGTAGGTTCCTGGAAAGATGGGGCTGAACTGTTACCGGCTGCTGTCGGGATGCTATAGGCGAAGAAGCGATAGCTGGTAGCGGAATAGTCCCAGTATTTGATAGTTTGATTAGCGATACCCACGTATTCCCAATCGGCAGTATTGCTGGAGGTTGTATTAGCGGTTTGTTGTGTCCAGCTGACGGTATATCCATCCATTACGTTTTGGGACTGGTTGAATCCGCTGGTGTAATTTCCTTCTGTGGTTTTATATCCCCATACTTTGAAGGTTTTGGAAATAGTTTCCAGTCCTGTTTCTTTATTAGCACGGGTAGTAGGTGCATCTTGCCATGTTCCGCTATTTCCTCCGAAAGAGATACTTACTCCCTTTGGTTCTTCCGGTTGAGTAGGCACATCCGGTACTTCCTGCCCAGATCCAGCGCAGGAAAAAAGACATAGAGCCAAGAATGGTATGGTCAGGATGCGATATAATTTCATTTTCTTCTTGCTTTTTATCATAGGAGCCGGGCAGGGAACATTCAACCCCGTCCAGCCTTAATAGTATTGTTTTGCTCCCGAGTTTTTGGGGGCAAAAGAGGAATCTGTTATTTTGTAGCTGCTGCTACATATACAACCTTATAGGTATATGCAGCTGGTTTATCTCCATCTGCTGCAGTTGTTAAGTACTGGATAGCATAGTAGCCTTCTCCATCTGGGGTAAATGAATATACATTGTCGGCAACAGAACCGTCCGTTACTTCTTTTACGCCTACGCCTGTTGTACCCTTAACCTGAACTTCAGCTTCGGTAATAGGATCAGTGAACTTATAAACTGCAATATGACCTACAGCCGAGCCTGTTGTAGACAAGTCCAGTTTAGTTCCACTTTTACTTTCTGTAACAGTAACATCGATCTTTTTATGTGCTACGTATTTGATAGTATTATCTACAACAGAACCTTCCTGGTATGTTGTAATTGAAGGAGTTGCAACGGTTGTGGTTGTACCCTGTGTCTTATCTGTCATTTCTGTTACTACAGCATCGAATGTGATAGGGTAGAGACCTGCTGGATCATCCTTAGGGTTATTAGGATCACCTGTAGTACCATTAGTCTTATCAGAAATCTTGAAGAGGTATGTATAGCGTGTATTAGGCTCCCACTTGCTATATGCTGCAGGGATAGCAGCAGTAGCGCCTGTAACCTTGATAGTCTCACCTGAAAGATCATCAGAATTGAGAGTATAGTCACACTTAATCAAGATAGGCGAAGCTTCTGTTTCTGAAGGTGTTGGCAATACAGTGAAATAGCCTGTTGTAGACATATCTTTGTCGGTACCATAGAGTATATTAACTTTTGGCTCTGATGATTTAGTAGCCAAAGTGCCTAATTCACCAGCATACCAGTTTTGGCTCTTTACAAGATTTGTATCATCATATTTGTAGGTGTATGAAGGAGTTGTTGATTTCCAATCATAAGTTACAGTACCAGTGAGATTACTTCCACCTACAAAGTAGCCATCTGTAGCAGAAGTAAGTATGACGTTATTGCTTGTAGAAACTTTGAGAGTTTTGTCATCAGTATCGTAAGCATAGAAATGAACTTCTGATACAAAGTATCCAGGGATAGTCTCGTAAAAACCTACACGAACCATTGACTGCTGACGAACAAAGTTGAACTGAACGGTGTTTTTGTAATCAGCCTTTGCAACAACCTTAGGTTCTGCAACATAAACAGGATTAAAGGTATTTGCTGTTTCTGAAGTATTTGCTACAATATGACCACCGAGACCTGTGATAGTAGCAGATTCAATATTCACAGTGGTGCCATCTGATGGTACTTTAAAGTTGAAGGCTAAAATTGGTGAACCTGCAACGAAGCGATACTCTGAAGCTGAGTAGTCCCAATACTTAATGGTCTGATTATCTTTTACATACTCCCATTTATTAGTGTTTGAGGTAGTCAAATTTTCATTATACAAAACAGAATAATCTTTGAATACAGTTACAAACTTTTCATTTGTCTTCTTTACACCATACACCTTGAACTGGTTATCAAGCTTCACATGGTCATCTCCCTCGTTCGATGTTGCACGTGTAATCTTGCCAGCATCTCCACCGAAGTTAATAGCAGAATTGGCTGAGGTTGGAGTACTGCCTTGGGTATCACCGAGGAAATCATCACTTGAGCAGCTTGCAAGGGTCAATGCAGCAGCTGCTAGAAAAATATACTTTTTCATATACATATAAGTTTGTTAAATTGATAATGTTAAATACTAATTCTTAATTCTCTTTTTTTTGTTTATTATATTTTTTTGTTAATAATCATCATTTACATCTCAATTTCCCATTGTTTCTCTTCGAAATCCTTGACTACGGCATCAAAACCGGAGCCGCCGGGACGAACAGGAACAGGGACTTTCGTCATGTCTAAATCTATCGTGATGACACCACCTTTGTACAGTCGACGGACCTGGTCGGTTACATCAAAAACCAATGTAGAGTCCTTGCCATTATAAAACTGCATTTTTACATCCAAGTAATGCCGGTTGTTAAGGTCGGCATCTCTTACTTTAGATAAAGATTCAATATATGAACGGGTGTCTAAACGGCTGGGATTCAACTTCGGCATACCGAAGGTCAAGATCCTGCCTCCAATGATATCCACCTTCTCACCATCCTTCATTTGCTGGTCAAACTTCATTCTCATATTATAGTTTACCGTGATGGCATCCGCTCCGGTAATACCGGTATTCAGATTCACGCTGCGCGCCATGCCACTCAGGTTTCCGCTACCATCAATACCCGTTACGATGCGGGTATGCTGACGATTGTTGTGGAGGATAATCTGCGTAAGATAAATATAGGTAACAGGCTGAATCTGCATTTCCAGTTTCCTTACCCAGCAGTTGCGATTCTCATCAAATACAAATCCGTCAAGGTTACGGTTGATTTCAATACCCTTCTCATATCCCGCAAACAGTTCTTCCGGTTGATAGAAGGAGTTGCTGAATTGGGGAGCATTGTATTTTGAGGGAAACATCGTCTGTCCCGTATTTGCCGTTACATATTCGTAAGTGGAAGATTCATCTATGCGGACGCTTTGAATACCATCCGCAGTCTGGATGTCGTTCCACGCCAGGATATCCCAGAAACCGAAGTCGTAATTGGCTGTCAGCTGTTTTGACTGGATCAGGTTCTTATAGGGTGCTTCGTGCGCACCATATTGCACATCCTGTGTGAAGTATCTTCTTATCTCGAAAACAGATGGTTCGGTATATCCGATTTTTCCGAAGAGTTTGTTGTCCTCATCATCCCATCCGTATTTCCATTCCGCCTCCCAGTCGTATACCACATCATATTTGAATTCATAATCCCAGAGCACTTTCAGTTCCAGGTCTATCTTCGGCAGATCCATTGTTGTTTCCTTACCGCCCTGATGCAGATAGAGATTCGGCTCACGTTCGCAGCCTGCAAGCAGCAGAACTGATGAAATGAAAAAGATAGCAGTACCCGTTCTGCAAACTCTGTGGCTTACAGAATCCTTGAGAAGATATGTTAACTGCTTAAACTGATTCATTATTTACTTTCTTTTACTTTTTCGGTAGAGGATATCGTAACTCAAACTCACCTCCAGTCGGGTTGGTCCTAACCAATTATAGCGATACTGTCGCTTTTTGAAATCCTTGGCATCTCCATACCATTTGTAATAATATACCTGTTTGTCTTTATCTCCATCCACAGGGCAGAGCCACTGGTAGGGGTCATAGCGGGTATTGAAAAATCCTGCCTGCAGACCGATGTCGAGTCGCCAGTGTTTGGAGCGGTCTAGCGGTATCGCCCAACCCAGTCCCAGTCCGGCTCCCCATCCTTCACCTTCCCATCCCCGTTTTTCGTCGAAGCATATATTATATAGGAACGCGTGCGCGTAAGCACTTACGAAGAAACCCCTGAAACCCGTTTCACCGCTTTGCAGGTAATATCGGGTATGCAACTGGTAGTTGCGCAACTGGAAATATTTATGCTTGCTGTAGTTCTGCCACCAGGGTCCCTCGAAACTGGCACCGTATGTGAAATGTCCGGACAGCGGATAATACTCAAGAGCCACGTTGGGGATAGGGCAGAAGCGGTCGTAGCCCGGCATATAGGCGAAGTCGTAGAGCAGATTGGTCTTGATGCTCAGCAACTCACGGCGTTTCCTGCTGCTTTCAGCCGGTTCCGGTAGCGGCATTTCCACATAGATGTTGGGCTTAGGAAACGGCAAGTCCGTGTGGATAGGTTTTGCCTCGGGCAACCGGTTGGTATCTGCGAGCCGTTCGTCTATCGGCATGATTCTGACGGCACGCAACTGCGGAAAATATTTCTTGAGCAGATGGTTCCAGATTTTTCCTCCTTCCAGCCGTTTCAGTTCCGCTTTCAGCTGGTCACCTTTTCCGTCATGTTTTCTGATGATGGTCTTTACTATAGGCAGGTACTTGTCGTGCTCCATCTGCATCAGCGAGAGGAGGAGCGGATAATCTTCCGGCACCACATCATATCTGATGCGCTTGGTGTTGATACCGTATCTGCCTAGCAAGGTATCCATGGAAGCCTTTCGGCTCCGGGCAAGTCGCACGTTGTTGGGAGTAGAACCTTCTGGTGACGCCGTAGCACGCCCAAGGATGATGTCCCTGTCTCCAAGTGCTTCCAGCTCAGGAATCAGAAAATTGTTAATCCAGTCTTTGTCACTCTCGCTGATATCAGTTCGGTTAACGACAAAGACTATAGGGCGCGAGTTATTTATGAACGTACTGTCTGTGGTTTTCACCTGGGCAGATACATTCATCGTTACGTATATCAAAAAAATGATTATAACAGTTTTGTTTCGCACTTTTACCTTTTACTAATTTCAGTTTTTGTTATACTATATATATTCCAGAAAAGCTGTTGGTAGATAAGCTGTAGCCATGGTAAAGCCGCCGTCGATGATGATGGCAACGCGCTGCTGCCCCTGATACCGTGCCACTCTTCCTGTCAGTCCCTTAAACTTACCATCTATTACCCTAACCATCTGTCCTTCCTTGAACTTCTGAACCTCTTCAGGCACATAGAGGATATCATCCGCTTCTGATTCGCAGATAATCTTCAGTCCCTCAATCTGGTTCTGGGGAACAATCAGAGGAGATTTCGTAATCCTTGCCCCTTCATGCATGTGTCGGTAATAGAAGCGGAGATATGGCAGATTCACATTATCATACACATAACTTTTGATTTCCTCTTCGGTACCGAAAGCAAAAAAGATGTTGGGCAGTCGGGATTCCGTTACAACCTTACGTTGGCCTCTTATTTCTTTCATCACCTTGATGGTAGGGTAGAAAGCAGAAACGCCTTTTGCTACGAGGTAGTCGTAGGCTTTCTTCTCTCTTCCGTAGGTAGTTCGGAGTGCATACCAGTTCTGTTGTTCGTTAGGATTTTTTGCGATAGATTTTGTTTCCGCATGTATACAATGGGTGGACACCCCTGTATCTGAGCTATCGGCAAGAATCTTGTTCTTAGCTTCGGGGGGGGCGTTGGAGATAAGTCCAACGCAAGAACCTTTATCTGCATGCTGAGTGCAGCCATCCTTCTTCATTGTTATTGCAAATACTTTTATATATCAACCTATTCTAGACAGAACCCGGTTAGCGGGTGCAAAGATACATATTTTTTCTGTTATAAATGCTGAAAACTTGAAAAATATTCAATACTTGTATCTTTTTAACGTAATTTGGGTAAAAAATCCTACTATTCTGTTCCTTTTTGCTATAAAATATGCTCGTTTTCTCTGTTCCTGATCCTCCATTAAGTCTGTCTGCTGACTGATGAAATCAGGCTGTATTTTGAGTTTTTTCACTTTGAACGCAAATTAAACCATAAAAAAATGTGCTCTTTCAGAAAAAAGTGTTACCTTTGCAGCCGCTTAGAAGCATTTATATAAAATAACGTTATAACAAATTTATGAACTTTACACTATTTATCACCGTTTTGCTGACGGCTGTAACACTGGTGGTGGCTGCTTATGTCATCGCGAAGTTAATCGGTCCTCGTTCATACAATCCGGTAAAGGGTGAACCTTTTGAGTGTGGTATTCCGACTCGTGGCAGCTCCTGGTTGCCATCACATATCGGCTACTATCTCTTCGCCATCCTTTTCCTGATGTTTGACATCGAGACAGTATTGCTTTACCCATGGGCAGTCGTAGTTAAGCAGTTTGGACCTATGGCTCTCGTGAGCATCGGGTTCTTCTTGTTGGTATTGGTATTTGGCCTTGCATACGCTTGGCGGAAAGGAGCATTGGAATGGAAGTAAACAAAAGAGCCTCTATCAAGAGTATTCCTTACGACGAGTTTAAGGACAATGATACCCTCGAAAAGATTGCGCAGGAGCTCAATGAGGGTGGTGCTAACGTGGTAGTCGGTTCCCTTGATGCAGCCATCAACTGGGGACGCAGTAACTCACTCTGGTCTTTGACCTTCGGTACCTCTTGCTGTGGTATCGAGTTCATGGCTGTAGGTTGTGCGCGTTATGACTTCTCACGTTTCGGTTTCGAGGTAACCCGTAACTCTCCACGTCAGGCTGACTTGATCATGTGTGCCGGTACTATTACCAATAAGATGGCACCTGTTTTCAAACGTTTGTACGATGAAATGGCTGAGCCTA